>Ga0209676_1000367_pt1 | contig 84271 bp, 72 predicted proteins | sample AraplaCvi_mLB_r2_FD_184282 | JGI IMG/M metagenome (GOLD analysis project Ga0209676, IMG submission 184282) | Arabidopsis root microbial communities from North Carolina, USA - plate scrape MF_Cvi_mLB_r2 (SPAdes) (version 2) | ecosystem: Host-associated > Plants > Roots > Endosphere | place: USA...
CGCCTGCGCACCGGCTTCGAGAAGATCGACCGCGTCTGGTCCGAAGTGACCAACGTGCTGGCCGACACCATCCCCGGCATCCGCGTGGTGAAGGCCTTTGCGCAGGAGCGCCGCGAAGCCGAGCGCTTCCGCGTCGCCAACGCCTACAACCTGCAGGTCAACGACAAGCTCAACCGCACCTGGTCGCTGTTCACGCCGACCGTGTCGCTGCTGACCGAAATCGGCCTGCTCGTGGTCTGGGCCTTCGGCATCTGGCAGGTGGCGCGCGGCAGCATCACGGTGGGCGTGCTCACCGCCTTCATCGCCTACATCGGCCGCTTCTACACGCGGCTCGACTCGATGAGCCGCATCGTCTCGGTCACGCAGAAGGCCGCCGCCGGCGCCAAGCGCATCTTCGACATCCTCGACCACGTGAGCAACGTGCCCGAGCCGGCCAACCCGGTGAAGGTGGAGCGCGTGCAGGGCCGCATCGAGATGAGCGGCCTCGGTTTCCGCTACGGCTCGCGCGCCGTCATCCACGACCTCGACCTGACCATCGAGCCCGGCGAGATGATCGGCCTCGTGGGCCACAGCGGTTCGGGCAAGAGCACGCTGGTCAACCTGATCTGCCGCTTCTACGACGTGACCGACGGCGCCATCAAGGTCGACGGCACCGACATCCGCCGCTTCGCCGTGGCCGATTACCGCCGCCACGTCGGGCTGGTGCTGCAGGAGCCGTTCCTCTTCTTCGGCACCATCGCGCAGAACATCGCCTACGGCAAGCCCGACGCCACGCGCGAAGAGGTGGTGGCGGCGGCCCGCGCGGCCCATGCGCACGACTTCATCCTGCGCCTGCCGCACGGCTACGACTCGCTGGTGGGCGAGCGCGGGCAGGGCCTGTCGGGCGGCGAGCGCCAGCGCATCAGCATCGCGCGCGCACTGCTCATCGACCCGCGCATCCTGATCCTCGACGAGGCCACGTCGGCCGTGGACACCGAGACCGAAAAGGAAATCCAGAAGGCGCTCGACAACCTCGTGCAGGGCCGCACCACCATCGCCATCGCCCACCGCCTGTCCACGCTGCGCAAGGCCGACCGCCTCGTGGTCATGGACCGCGGCGAAGTGGTCGAGGTCGGGCCGCACGACGCGCTCATGGCCAAGCAGGGCGCCTACTGGCGCCTGTACCAGGCGCAGCTGCGCCAGGGCGACGAAGACGATGTGAGCGAAGGCGCCGCCGACGAGCGCGCCAACGCCCAGGCGCCGCTGGCCGTGAGCCACGCCGCCCATCCGGCAGGGGAGGTGTAATGAGCAGCACCAACGACAACACCAATTTCCAGCTGGCACGCGACACCTTCGGTCGCCTCGTGCTGACTGACGCGCAGGGCGAGCACCACGTGGGCGTGACACCCGTGCGCGCCTTTCCGCTGAGCGCGCCCAACGAGGGCGTGTCGCTCGTCGGCAGCGAGGGCCGCGAACTCGTGTGGGTCGACCGCGTCGACCAGCTGCCCGCGCCCACCCAGGCGCTGCTGACCGAAGAACTCGCCGTGCGCGACTTCGCGCCTACCTTGCTGAAGCTGCACGGCGTGTCGAGCTTCGGCGTGCCCAGCACCTGGACCGTGAGCACCGACCGCGGCGAGACCAGCTTCGTGCTCAAGGCCGAGGAAGACATCCGCCGGCTCGAAGGCGGCGCGCTGCTGATCGCGAGCGCGCACGGGGTCCAGTTCCGCATTCCCGATGCGAAGGCGCTGGATCGCGCGTCGCGCAAGCTGCTGGAGCGCTTTCTCTAGAAGCAGTGCAGAACAGGGCGGCCCGCAGCATCGATCGGCTGCGAAAATCGCGCATTTGCACTACAACGGCCCCGCCGTTGACGGACATGCCCCTGCACACCACCGCCCTCGTTCTCTTCTCCGGCGGCCAGGACTCGGCCACCTGCCTGGCCGAGGCCCTGTCCAAGTACCAGCGTGTCGAAACGCTGGGCTTCGACTACGGCCAGCGCCACCGCGTCGAGCTCGACGTGCGCGGCACCGTGCTCGCGAAGATGCGCGAGCGCTTTCCCGAATGGGCGCCGCGCCTGGGCGAAGACCACGTGCTCACGCTGGCCGCGCTGGCCCAGCTCGGCGGCTCCTCGCTCACCGAAGAAGTCGCCTTCGCCATGCAGGCCGACGGCCTGCCCAACACCTTCGTGCCGGGGCGCAACCTGCTATTCCTCACGCTGGCGGGCGCGCTGGCCTACCGGCGCGGGCTGCAGGTGATCGTCACCGGTGTCTGCGAAACCGACTTCTCGGGCTACCCCGACTGCCGCGACGACACCATGAAAGCGATGCAGCTGGCGCTGTCGCTCGGGCTGGAGCGCCGCCTCGTGATCGAGACGCCGCTCATGTGGATCGACAAGGCCGAGACCTGGGCGCTGGCCCACCGCCTGGGCGGCCAGCCGCTGGTCGACCTGATCGTGGAAGAAACCCACACCTGCTACCTCGGCGACCGCGAACACCGCCAGGCCTGGGGCTACGGCTGCGGCGAGTGCCCGGCCTGCGATCTGCGCAAGAAGGGCTGGGAGCGCTACGTCGCTGCGGCCTGAGCGGCTGTAGAGGTATCGAGCCGGTAGCGCGCGCCACCGGCTGCACTTTCGTCCTGCGGCACCAGCGTCCAGCGCTGGCCATGGAAATCGCCCACGGCGGGGCGGTGCGCGATCGACACCATCGCACCGCCGCCCGCGCGCACCGTGTCGGCCAGCCGCTGGTAGAGCACGGCTTCGGCCGGTGCATCGAGCGCGCTGGTCACCTCGTCGGCGAAGAGCCACGCCGGCTTCTTCAGCAGCACCCGCGCGATGGCCAGCCGCTGCTGCTCGCCGCCCGAGAGCTTCTGGCTCCAGGCGTCGCTGTCGTCGAGCCGGTTCACCAGGTCGGGCAGCAGCGCATCGGCCAGGGCCTGGCGCAGCTGGTCGTCGCTGAAGCCGGCGGCCGGGTGCGGGTAGGTCAGCGCCTCGCGCAGCTTGCCGTCGGGCAGGTAGGGGCGCTGCGGCATGAAGACCGCGTCGGCCGGGGCCTGCACCTTGCCGCGCGCAAACGGCCAGATGCCCGCGAAGGCGCGGAACAGCGTCGACTTGCCGCTGCCCGAGGGGCCCTGCAGCAGCACGCTGTCGCCGGGACGTACCGCCAGCGCGGCGCCGGCCAGCAGCTGCGTGCCGTTGGGCAGCGCGAGCGTGAGGTCGCTGGTGCCCAGCACGGCGGCGCCTTCTTCGCGTTGCAGGGCGTCTTCGCGCGCGGCGTGGGCGCGCATCGCATCGTCGAAGCTGATCAGGCGGTCGGTGGTGGCGCGCCAGACGGCCACGCGGTCGTAGTTGGCGACGAACCAGCTCAGCGATTCCTGCACCTTGTCGAAGGCCGATGAAATCTGGATCAGCGCGCCCAGCTGGATGGCCCCGCTGAAGAAGCGCGGCGCCGACACGATGAACGGAAAGATCACCGACGCCTGCCCGAACATCGCGGTGAAGGTGACCAGGTTCTTCTGCTTCTTGATCAGCTGCAGGTAGTTGCGCAGCACCGCGCCGAAGCGCGTGTCGAGCTGGCCGCGCTCCACCGTCTCGCCGCGGTCGAGCGCGATGGCTTCGCTGTACTCGCGCACGCGCACCAGGTGGTGGCGGAAGTCGGCCTCGAAGCGCTGCTGGCGAAAGTTCAGGCCGATCAGCGGCCGGCCGATGAAGTGCGTGATGATCGTGCCGACCACGCAGTAGACCAGCGCCAGCCACACCATCGAGCCGGCGACCTGGTAGGTGCTGCCGCCCAGCGACAGGTCGAAGGTGCCCGACAGGCCCCACAGGATGCCGATGAAGCTCAGCAGCGTGACCACCGCGTTCAGGATCTCCATCGACAGCGTCATGGTGGCGTTGGTGAACATCTGCATGTCCTCCTGGATGCGCTGGTCGGGGTTGTCGGGCGTGGCGCCGTCGGCGTGCGCGTAGCGCGCCAGCTCCAGGTGATAGAAGGTGCGGTCGGCCATCCAGCGGCCGAGGTAGTGGCGGGTCATCCACGAGCGCCAGCGCAGCTGCAGCAGCTGCGTCAGGTAGAACTTCGCCACCTGGATCGCGATGTTGAAGAAGGCCAGCCAGGCGAACACGCGGATCTCGCGCCAGAACACCACCGCGTCCTTGTTCTGCAGCCCGTCATAGAAGCGGCCGTACCACTGGTTGAAGAGCACCAGCGCGTACACATACGCCAGGTTCAGTGCCACGATGCCCGCGAACATGAGGCGCGCCCGCCATTTTTCTTCGTCCGAACTGAAGTAGGGCGCCGCGAGCCGCAGCACGCGGCGCAGGACCTGGACGAACGCGCCGGCACGCGCCGCGATGGTGGGGGATGGAACAGATGACATGCGGATTTCCTCGCAGGCGCAGGGGCGCCGGACCTCGTGAGGAAACCATCGTAGACAAATGTTTCTTAAACGGGGCTGAAAGTCGGCCGCCGTCCCTTCGCCCCGCCAGCCCTCAGCGCAGCATCACGCGCGCCGCCGTCGCCAGGAAATGCGCGAGCGGCGGCGTTCGCCGCCCCTCGGCCTTGGCTGCTTCGTCCCACAGCCGCAGCCGCACCGCGTCGCCCGACCACGGCAGGCCCGCAAAGCGCTGCGCCGCCTCGTCGTCCATCACGCCGCCCTGCAGCGCCAGGCTGCGCACCGAATCGGGCGAGAGCATCGACACGTAGCCCGGGCGCGTCGCGCACAGGTAGCGCTTGGCGTCCACATGCAGGCGGATCGGCTCGCGCACGGCCACGTCGAAGGCGCCGCGCAGCAGCGGCAGCGCGATGTACTGGTGGCGGTCGTCAATGCCCAGTTCGGTGGGCGAGCGCGACAGCGTCTGGTGCTCGGCGATCAGCAGGTGCCCCAGGTCGTGCAGCAATGCGGCCGTCACGAGCGTGTCGCCGGCGCCGGCCTGTTCGGCCAGCCAGGCGCATTGCAACGCGTGTTCGAGCTGCGACACCGGCTCGCCCGCGTACGCCAGCGCGCCGCGTTCGGCGAACAGGCGAGCGATCTCGGCGAGGTCGAGTGTCATGGGATTGCAAAAGAACGGGTGCGACAGCCTGTACAGGCTCGCGTCGCTCGATGACAGCCGTGTGACGAAAGTGCAAACGCCGCAGCGCGGGTACGGCCGTGTGACAAACCTTTGTCACATAGCGCTGCGAGCATCGCTGCGTTCACGGCCCCGGCCGTGTTTTCTTTTTGCGTACACCGCCTGTTCTTACCTCGAGGGAATCTCCCATGCTGCATCGTCGTCTGATGTGGGCCGCCGTGCCTGCCGCCTTGTTCTCGCTGGCTTTCGCCGCCTCGGCCCAGGGCCGCACCGAGCTGCTGGTCTACACCGCGCTCGAAGCCGACCAGGTGCAGGCCTACAAGGCCGCCTTCGAAAAGGAGAACCCGGCCATCGAACTGAAGTTCGTGCGCGACTCCACCGGCATCGTCACCGCCAAGCTGCTGGCCGAAAAGGCCAACCCGCAGGCCGACGTGGTGTGGGGCCTGGCCGCCACCTCGCTGATGCTGCTGGACAAGGAAGGCATGCTCCAGCCCTACGCCCCCAAGGGTCTGGACGCCATCAAGCCCACCATGCGCGACACGGCCAACCCGCCCAAGTGGGTCGGCATGGACGTGTGGTCGTCGGCCATCTGCTTCAACACCGCCGAAGCCACGAAGAAGAACCTGCCCAAGCCCACCAGCTGGGCCGACCTGACCAACCCGGTCTACAAGGGCCAGATCACCATGCCCAACCCCGCGGCATCGGGCACCGGCTACCTCATGGTGTCGGGCTGGATCCAGATGATGGGCGAGGACAAGGCCTGGAAGTACATGGACGCGCTGCACCAGAACATCGGCGTGTACAGCCTGTCGGGCAGCAAGCCCTGCCGCCAGGCCGGCGCCGGCGAGTTCGCGCTCGGCATGTCGTTCGAATACCGCGCCAACAAGACCAAGCGCGACGGCGCCCCCATCGACATCGTGCTGCCCAAGGAAGGCCTGGGCTGGGACATGGAAGCCACCGGCATCATGAAGACCAGCAAGAAGCAGGACGCCGCCAAGGCGCTGGCCGACTGGGCTGTGACGAAGCAGGCCAACGAGCTGTACGCGAAGAACTTCGCCGTTCTCGCGCTGCCGGGCATCCAGGAAAAGCTGGAGTTCGTGCCGGGCGACGTCGAGAAGCTTCTGGCCAAGAACGACTTCAACTGGGCTGCCGCGAACCGCGACCGCATCCTGACGGAATGGTCGAAGCGCTACGACGCCAAGGCTGAAAAAAAGCCGATGTGATCGGGGTTCCGGGCAGCCGCACATGACCAGCTTTCTTTCTCTTCGCGGCATCGGCAAGTCCTTTGGCGCCACGCGCGTGCTCGACGGCATCGACCTGGACATCGAGCCCGGCGAGTTCGTCTGCCTGCTCGGTCCTTCGGGCTGCGGCAAGACCACGCTGCTGCGCATCGTGTGCGGCATCGAGCGCGCCGACAGCGGGCAGATCCTGCTCGGCGGCCAGGACATCGCGGGCCTGCCGCCCGCGGCGCGTGGCTTCGGCGTGGTGTTCCAGTCGTACGCGCTGTTCCCCAACCTCACGGCGGCGCAGAACATCGCCTACGGCCTGCACCCCACGGGCGCGCTGGCACGCGAAATGGCCAAGCGCTCGCGCGAAATGCTCGACCTCGTCGGGCTCACCGCGCATGCCGACAAGTACCCGGTGCAGCTCTCGGGCGGCCAGCAGCAGCGCATCGCGCTGGCGCGTGCCCTGGCGCCCAACCCGCGCCTGCTGCTGCTCGACGAGCCGCTGTCCGCGCTCGACGCGCAGGTGCGCGCCACGCTGCGCAGCGAAATCCGCGCGCTGCAAAAGCGCCTGGGCATCGTCACCATCATGGTCACGCACGACCAGGAAGAAGCTCTCTCGATGGCCGACCGCGTGGTGCTGATGCACAACGGCCGCATCGAGCAGGCGGGCACGCCCGACGAGCTGTACCGCAAGCCGCGCACCCGCTTCGTGGCGGGCTTCGTGGGCCGCATGAACATGCTGCCCGCCACCGTGCTGGCCGACGGCAAGGTGCGTGTGCGCGACAGCGAACTGTTCTGCGCGCCCGGCAGCCTCAGCGTCGGTTCGCAAGCCACCGTGGGCATCCGCCCCGAGCATGTGGTGGTGAAGCGCTTCGGTTCCGAACTCGGCACCAACAGCTTCGCTGCGCGCCTGCTCGACACCGAGTTCTTCGGCAACCGCACCTCGGCCCGCCTGGCCTGCGAGCCGCTCGGTATCGAGATCGAGGCCGAGTTGCCCGCCGATGCGCGCAGCGGCGGCGAGGAGCCGCTGGTGCCCAGCAGCATGGTGCACATCCAGCTGCCTTTGAACGCGCTGTCGGTTCTGGCGCAATGAAATGACGTCGCGTGTGCGGGGTTCTTGTCGCGTGGTGCGCAGTCCTTCGGGGCGCGCTCCCGCCGACGGGGTACCTTGCTCCGCGAATGTCCCCCGCCCTTCGGGCTCCTCCTTGATTTCGCTGCGCAAGGCACCCCATCGGCGTGAGCGTGACGCAGTGCGGTCGTTGATCGAACAGCACCACGACCGCGCTCGGTGTGCGCAGGCCACTGGGTGCTTCCCGCAGCGAAATCAAGGAGGAGGACGAAGCCCGGGGGACATTCGCGGAGGGAAGTACCCGGTGGCCTGTGCACACGCCCTGAACAACGACACCAAAAGAACAACAACATGAGCACCCCTTCCGAAGCCCTCGCCCCGATCGCGAGAACCCGCACGATGCATTTCGACCGCGAACGCTGGCTCACCGGCGCCGCCGTGCTGCTCGTCGTGCTGCTGCTCGTCGTGATCGTCGCGCTGCCCGTCGGCGCGCTGGTCGGCCAGAGCTTCTACGACCGCGCCGGCAGCTTCGTCGGCCTGACCAACTTCGCGCGCTACCTCGAGAGCCCTGCACTCGTGCAGTCGGCCTTCAACAGCGTGTTGCTCGCGGTGATCAGCGCCGTGCTGTGCACCGCCATCGCCTACGTGTACGCCTACGGCCTCACGCTCTCGTGCATGCCCGCCAAGGGCCTGCTGCGCGCCGTGGCGCTCATGCCGCTGCTCGCGCCCTCGCTGCTGCCGGCCATCAGCCTGATCTACCTGTTCGGCAACCAGGGCCTGTTCAAGGGGCTGCTGGGCGACCTGTCGATCTACGGCCCGCTGGGCATCGTGCTCGGCTCGGTGTTCTGGACGCTGCCGCATGCGCTGCTGATCCTGACCACCGCCATGGCCACCTCGGACGGGCGCCTGTACGAAGCCGCCCAGACGCTGGGCGCCTCGCGCTGGCGCATCTTCCGCACCGTCACGCTGCCCTCGTCGCGCTACGGCCTCATCGTGGCCGCGATGGTCGTGTTCGTGCTCGTCATCACCGACTTCGGCGTGCCCAAGGTCGTGGGCGGCCAGACCGGCGTGCTCGCGACCGACATCTACAAGCAGGTGGTCGGGCAGCAGAACTTCCAGATGGGCGCGGTGGTCGGCCTCGTGCTGCTGATTCCGGCCGTGCTGTCGTTCCTGATCGAGCGGCGCGTGCGGCGCAAGCAGGCCGCCGCGCTGTCGGCGCGCGCCACGCCGTACCAACCCGAGCCCGTGAAATCACGCGACCGCGCACTGCTCGTGTTCTGCACGCTCACCGCCATCGCCATCGTCGTGATGATCGGCATGGCCGTGTTCGCCTCGCTCGCCAGCTACTGGCCCTACAAGCTCACGCCCTCGCTGAAGAACTACGACTTCAGCAACATGGACGGCGGCGGCTGGGGCAGCTACGGCAACTCGCTGCGCCTGGCGCTGTGCGCGGCCGTGGCGGGCGCGCTCGCCACCTTCGTGTCGGCCTACTTCGTGGAGAAGCCGCGCCACTTCGGCCTGCTGCGCGAGCTGCTGAACCTGCTGGCCAACCTGCCGCTCGCGGTGCCGGGGCTCGTGCTCGGCGTGGGCTACATCTTCTTCTTCAACTCGGCGGCGAACCCGCTGCACGGCCTGTACGGCGGCATGGCGATCCTCGTGATCTGCACCGTGGCGCACTTCTTCTCGGTGGCGCACCTCACCTCGCTCACCGCGCTGCGCCAGCTCGACCGCGAGTACGAGCTGGTGTCCGAATCGATGGGCGTGCCGTTCTGGCGCACGCTGTGGCGCGTGCATCTGCCGGTGGCGCTGCCCACCGTGCTCAACGTGGCCGGCTACTTCTTCGTCAACGCGATGACCACCGTGTCGGCCGTCGTGTTCCTCTATTCGCCGCAGACCACGCTGGCCGCCATCGCCGTGCTCAACATGGACGACGCCGGCGACGTGGCGCCCGCCGCCGCCATGGCCTCGCTCATCATGCTCACGGCCGCCGTCGGCCGCGGCCTGTTCGCGCTGGCCGGGCACTGGGCGCTGAAGCGCACGCAAGCCTGGAGACAACGTTGATGAACCCCAGCATGTCCGTCGACAGTTTCGACGTGATCGTGGTCGGCGCCGGCATCGTCGGCCTGGCCCATGCCTACACCGCCGCGCAGCGCGGCCTGCGCGTGTGCGTGGTCGAGCGCGATGCAGCGTGCCTGGGCGCCTCGATCCGCAACTTCGGCTTCATCACCGTCACCGGCCAGGCGCCGGGCGACATGTGGCGCCGTGCCATGCATTCGCGCGACGTGTGGCAGGCCATCGCGCCGCAGGCCGGCATCGACATCGTGCACCGCCACCTCTGGCTCGCGGCCTACCGGCTCGAGGCGCATGCCGTGCTCGAAGCCTTTCTGCGCACGCCGATGGCCGAGGCTTGCGCACTCATCGACGCCGCCGATGCGCAGGCGAGGGCGCCCGGCCTCAACCTCGCGCAGGCGCGCTCCGTGCTGTTCAGCCCGCACGAGTTGCGCGTCGAATCGCGCACCGCCGTCGGCCTGCTCGCGCGCTGGCTGGCCGAGGTGCATGGCGTGGTGTTCCGCTTCGGCGAGACCGTGCACGAGGTCGAAACCCCGCGCGTGCGCACCTCGCGCGGCACCTTGCGCGGCGAGCGCGTGGCGGTTTGCACCAACACCGAATTGCATGGCCTGTTCGCCGGCCGCATTGCCGCGCACGACCTCACGCTGTGCCGCCTGCAGATGCTGCGCGTGCAGCCCGAGGCGGGTTTCCGCCTGCCGGGCGCGGTCATGACCGACCTGAGCCTGGTGCGCTACGAGGGCTACAGCAGCTTGCCTGAAGCGGCGGCGCTGCGCGCGCGGCTGATGCAGGAAGAGCGCGCCTCGCTTGACCACGGCATCCACCTCATCGTGGTGCAGAGCGCCGACGGCTCGCTGGTGGTCGGCGACTCGCACCACTACGGCGACGCGCCCGAACCCTTCGCCATCGAGGCGGTCGACCAGCTCATCCTCCGTCATCTGCGCAGCACGCTGAATCTCGAGACCGCGCAGGTCACCGAACGTTGGACCGGCGTGTACCCGTCGTCGAAAACCACACCCTGCGTGATCGACGCGCCCGACGACGCCACGCGCGTGGTGCTGGTCACCAGCGGCAGCGGCGCGAGCACGGGCTTCGGCATTGCCGCCGACGTGTTCGACGCGTGGTGAGCATCACCGCCTTCTTCATCCCTTTTCTTCTTTCGTCGCCATGAACGCCCATCCCCATGCCAGGCTGCAGGCCGTCGTCTTCGACTGGGCCGGCACCATCCTCGACTTCGGTTCCTGCGCGCCCATGGGCGCCTTCGTGAAGCTGTTCGCACAGTCCGGCATCGACATCACCATCGACGAAGCCCGCGCCCCGATGGGCATGGCCAAGTGGGACCACATCAAGGCCCTGGGCACGCAGCCGCGCATCGCCGCGCAGTGGGAAGCCAAGCACGGCCATGTCTTCAGCGACGCCGACGTCGATCGCCTGTACGAGGTGTTCACGCCCATGAACGCCGCCAGCGTGCGCGACCACACCGACTTCATTCCGGGCGCGATCGAGGCCGTCAACGCGGCGCGCGAACGCGGCCTGAAGATCGGTTCGACCACCGGCTACAACCGGCCAATCATGGACGTCGTCACGCCGCTCGCCGCAGCCGGCGGCTATGAACCCGACAACCTCGTGTGTGCCGGCGACCTCGCGGCGGGCCGCCCGTCGCCGCTCATGATGTACCGCTGCTTCGCCGACCTCGGCGTATGGCCGCCGCACACCGTCGTCAAGGTCGACGACACCGGCGTGGGCCTGCAGGAAGGTCTCAACGCCGGCACCTGGGCCGTCGGCGTGTCGGTCAGCGGCAACGTCAACGGCCTGACGCTGGCCGAGTGGCAGGCGCTCGACGCCGACAGCCAGCAGGCCCGCCGCGCCCGCGCCACCGCCGAGCTGCAGGCCGCCGGCGCGCACTACGTGATCGACAGCGTGGCCGACCTGCCGAACGTGCTCGAAGACATCGAGCGCCGCCTGAAGGCTGGCGAGCGGCCGGAAGTCCTTTTGCGCTGAAGCAGAAAGCTCGCTTTACCGACGGTGGCTGGCGCTGCCGTCCGACTTGACGCGTCACTTCGCGGGCTTAGCATGCGCCGCATGCGAAGCACAGCCTTTGTTCTTCTGCTCTGTCTCGGCCTGCTGACCGCGGCCTGCGACGGCAAGCGCAAGCCCGGCATTCCGATGCCGAAGGCCTTCTTGTCGTCGAGCGTCGTGGTGGTGATGGCACCTGCGCCGTTCGTGGGTTGAGGCTGCCGGAGCGTTCAGCGCACCGGCCGCGGCGAACGTCTCAGGACGGGACGTACGCCAGCACTTCATCGCCCGCCGCATCGAAGGCCCCCGTGGGCTTCCAGCCCAGGTGCCGGTAGAACCCGTGCGAGCGCACCTGCGGGTCGGGCGAACAGCCCAGGAAGAGCTGCTGGAAGCCGAGCCGCACGAACGCCTCGACCATCCGCTCGAGCAGCGCCTTGCCGATGCCCCGGCCTTCGTACGCCGGCAGCAGCGCCAGCACGGCGATCTCGCCGGTGTCCCGATCGCCGAAGCAATAGCCCGCCAGCTCGCCATCGACGAACGCAACGTAGCCGGGCAGGGAGCCGTCGGCGATGCCGGCTTGCCAGCTCTCCAGGGTGATGCCGAGCGCCTCGAGCTCGGCGACAGAGAAGGCGTTCTCTCGCGTGCGGCCGCGCAGGTCGAGGCACGCGGGCGTGTCTTCGGGAATGGCTTGTCTGTAGGTGATGGGCATGCGTCGGGTGCTCGAGGGCGCGCGCAGCAGGCGGCGCGGCCTTCCGCGAGAATGCCACACGACATGCGCGGCCCGATGCATGCGTGGAGACAAAGAGAATGAAGACGACCCAAGCGACAACCATCGTCCACCAGCCCGACTCGCGCTACGCCATGGTGCGCCTGGCGCTCACGCTGCTGGTCATGACGGTCGGCAGCAGCGGCATGTACGTGGTGTCCGTCATGCTGCCTGCCGTGCAGGCCGAGTTCGGCGTGGCGCGCGCCGATGCCTCCATGCCCTACACCCTGCTGATGCTGGGCTTCGGTTTCGGCGGCGTGCTCATGGGCAAGCTGGCCGATCGCATCGGCGTGATGAAGCCGCTGCTGATGGGCTCGGTCTTCCTGGCCGCCGGCTACATCGCCACGGGCCTGTCGCAAGGCATCGTGTCCTTCACCATCGCGCAGGCGCTGCTGGTCGGCCTGCTCGGCAGCTCGGTGGCCTTTGCGCCGCTGGTGGCCGACACCTCGCTGTGGTTCGTCAAGCGGCGCGGCATTGCGGTGGCGGTGTGCGCCAGCGGCAACTACCTCGCAGGCGCGGTGTGGCCGCCCATCGCGCAGCACTTCGTCGAGCAGGTGGGCTGGCGCCAGACCTACATCGGCATGGGCATCTTCTGCGGCGTGACGATGGCGCTGCTGGCGCTGTTCTTCCGCGCGCGCCCGCCGGCACTGGCCGAGGCGCCGGTGTCGCAGGTGGCGGGCAGCACCCTGGTGCGCGACATGACACGGCCCTTCGGCCTGAGCATGGGCACGGCGCAGGGCCTGCTGTGCGTGGCGGGCGTGGCCTGCTGCGTGGCCATGGCGATGCCGCAGGTGCACATCGTGGCGTACTGCGGCGACCTGGGCTACGGCCCGGCGCAGGGCGCGATGATGCTGTCGCTGATGCTGGGCTTCGGCATCGTGAGCCGGCTGGTGTCGGGCGCCATCTGCGACCGTATCGGCGGGCTGCGCACGCTGATGCTGGGCGGCGTGCTGCAGTGCGTGGCGCTGCTGCTGTTCCTGCCCTTCGACGGGCTGGTGCCGCTGTACGTGATCTCGGCGCTGTTCGGCCTCTTCCAGGGCGGCATCGTGCCCTCGTACGCGATCATCGTGCGCGAGCACTTCCCGCCCAAGGAAGCCGGCGCGCGCGTGGGCACGGTGCTGATGTTCACGCTGTTCGGCATGGCGCTGGGCGGCTGGATGTCGGGCAAGGTGTTCGACCTGACGGGCAGCTACCACGCGGCCTTTTTGAACGGCATCGGCTGGAACCTGGTGAACGTGAGCATCGCGGCGTTCCTGCTGTTCAGGGTGAGCCGGATGCGGCGGGGTGGGGTGGCGGTGGCGGCCTGAGGCTGCGAAAGATAGCGCCGCCTAGCTTTCGCACCACGTGACCCCTTCGGGCCGCGCGCCGTTGCGGTCGCGGAAATCGACGAGGGCCTGAAGGCACTGTGCGAGCTCGATGCACCACGCGAGCGGGTACTCGTCGACCTGCCCGTTGCCCAGCGTGAAGACTTCCACGCCCGGCCGGTGCGTGTCGCCCACCGACCTGAAGCCGCTGTCGCCCGGCTCCCGCAGGTACATGAGCCATGCGCTCTCGCCGTTGCGCAGCATGCACATCGAAGGGCCGTCCGGCACGCAGACCCACAACTCGAACCGGGACGTCGACCGGACCAGGTCCAGTGCCAAGGCCCATGCGCCCGGCGACGCGAGGTCGAGGGAGCGGTCGTCGAGGGTCATCTGAATCACGTGCGTCATCTCGCGGGGGCTTCTCGGGGGCACCTCGGGGCAGGCGCTTCATCGGTGTCCTGCCTCCCTGCGGGAGGCGGCCCCGCGCATTGTGACCCGCCCGCGCGCACCACTCGCCCGCCCGGTACGTAGTTCCCCTCGCGGCGTCGTCAGATTCCGATCAGCTTGCAAAAAGAGCATCGATCCGTCCGGAACTTCCCTCCGGACGGAGACACGCCCGCACCGGTTCCACCGGTCGCGGGCGCATTCGAATCACAACACTCCGTGAGCGTATGAATGAAAAATAGAAACCTTGTCAGAGGTCTGTTCCTCATGGCGATCGCGCTGGCCTTCGGCCTGACCGCGCTGCGCTATCCCATCGGCGACTTCAGCCGGGCGGGGCCGGGCCTGTTTCCCGTGATGGTGAGCAGCCTGCTGCTGCTGATCGGCGTGGCCACCGTGGTCCGGTCGTTCGTGGTGGCGCCGGTGACGCTGGACCTGAACTTCAAGAACATCGGACTCATCCTGTCGAGCCTGTGCGGGTTCGCGCTGATCTCGATGTACGTGAACATGATCGCGGGCATCGTCTTCATGGTGTTCTGTTCGGCCTTCGCGGGCAGTTCCAACTCGTGGCTGCGCAACGTGAAGATCTCGGCGGGCCTGATCGCCATGGCGCTGGCGCTGCAGAAGCTGCTCGGCCTGAACCTGCCGCTGTTCTGAGGCCACGACCATGACGGAAGTCCTGAACAACCTGGCGTTCGGTTTCTCGCACGCCCTGACACTCCACAACCTGATGTACTGCGCCATCGGCTGTACGGTGGGCACGCTGGTCGGCCTGCTGCCGGGCTTGGGGCCGCTGGCCACCATCAGCCTGCTGCTGCCGCTGACGTATTCGATTCCCACCACCGGCGCGCTGATCATGCTGGCCGGCATCTACTACGGCGCACAGTACGGCGACAGCGTGAGCGCGATCACGATGAAGATCCCGCACGCCAGCAGCATCGTGGCCTGCATCGACGGCTACGCGATGACGCTGAAAGGCCAGACGGGCCTGGCGCTGTTCACGGCCGGTTTCTCCAGCTTCATCGGCGGCACGGTCGCGATCCTGGTGCTGTCGTTCCTGGCGCCGACGCTGGGCGAGGTGGCTTTCCTGTTCGGCCCGGCGGACTACGTCGCGATGATGCTGGTGGGCTTCGTGTGCGTGAGCTTCGTGACCACGGGCAGCCTGCTGAACGGGCTGGCGATGTGCATGATCGGCGTGCTGCTGGGCACCATCGGCACCGACGTGAACAGCGGCATGGCGCGCTTCACGATGGACATGCCGTTCCTGACCGACGGCGTGGGCATCGTGAGCATCGCGCTGGGCTGCTTCGGCATCGCCGAGATCACCAAGAACCTCGACTCGCGCGAGGAGCGCTCGCCCTTCAACGGCAAGATCAACCTCATTCCGACCTGGGCGGAGTTCAAGCGGATCATTCCGAGCGCGCTGCGCGGCAGCGTGGTCGGCTCCATCCTGGGCATTCTGCCCGGCGGCGGCCCGACGATTGCGCAGTTCGCGGCGTACGCGCTCGACAAGAAGGTCAGCAAGTACAAGCACGAGATCGGCACCGGTTGCATCGAGGGCGTGGCCGGCCAGGCGGCGGCCGACGAAGCGGCGGCGCGCACGAGCTTCATTCCGCTCATGAGCATCGGCATTCCCGAGAACGCGGTCATGGCGCTGATGCTGGCGGCCTTCATCATCAAGGGCATCCAGCCGGGCCCGAACATGATCGCCAGCCACCCCGAGCTGTTCTGGGGCCTGGTGGCCAGCATGTGGATCGGCAACGTGTTCCTGCTGGTGCTGAACGTTCCGCTGGTGCGCTACTGGCTGTCGGTGTTCAAGATCCCGTACAGCGTGCTGTTCCCGTCGATCCTGTTCTTCTGCTGCATCGGCACCTACAGCGTGAACAACAACCTGCAGGACGTGTTCATCACCGCCGCGTTCGGCTTCATGGGCTACATGTTCATGCGGCTGGAGCTCGACGCCGCACCGCTCATGCTGGGCTTCATCCTCGGGCCGATGCTCGAGGAGAACTTCCGCCGCGCGATGCTGCTCAGCCGCGGCGGCTTCGGCACCTTCGTCTCGCGGCCCATCAGCGGCACGCTGCTGGGGCTGATCGCGATCTTCGTGGTGTGGCAGCTGGTGGCGTTCGTGCTGCAGGCGCGCAAGAAGAACGGCGCGCCGGCTGCAGTCGCGCTGGAACCGCAAGAGTAGGTCGACAGGCCCGAACAACGCCCGCCCCTTCGGCGGGCGTTGTCGTTTCAGCTCGCTAGCTCGCTTGTGCCACCAGCCGCCCGAGCGTCTGCAGGGCCTGCTCGCTGTGGGCGTCCCACGCGTGGCCGTAGTTCAGCCGCAGGCAGTTGGCGAACGCACGCGTGGCCGAGAAGATCGGGCCGGGCGCGACGCTGATGCCGCGCTCCAGCGCCAGGCGATGGATCTCCAGCGCATCCACCTGCGGCGGTAGCTCGACCCACAGGAAGTACCCGCCCAGCGGCCGCGTGGCGCGCGTGCCCACCGGGAAGTAGTGCCCCACGGCCTGCGTGAAGCTGGCCTGCTGCATCGCCAGCGTCTGGCGCAGCTTGCGCAGGTGCTTGTCGAAGCCGCCCTTCTCGAGGTAGTCGGCCAGCGCCAGCTGCGCGGGCACCGAGGTGCTGAGCGTGGTCGTGAGCTTCTGGCGCGCCACCTTGCGCGCGAAGCGCCCGGCCGAGGCCCAGCCGATGCGGTAGCCGGGCGCGAGGCTCTTGGAGAACGACGAGCAGTGCAGCACCAGCCCCTGCGTGTCGAAGGCCTTGGCGGGCGGCGGGCGGCGCTCGCCGAAGTAGAGCTCGGCGTACACGTCGTCCTCGATGAGCGGCAGTTCGTGGCGCGCGAGCAGTTCGACCAGCGCCTTCTTCTTCGCGTCGGGCATCAGGCTGCCCAGCGGGTTCTGGAAAGTGGTCATGAGCCAGCAGGCGGTCGGCTTGTGCGCGGCGATGGCCTGCGCCAGCGCGTCGAGGTCGATGCCTTCGCCCGGGTGCGTCGGCACCTCGATGGCGCGCAGGCCCATGCGTTCGAGCGCCTGCAGCGCGGCATAGAAGGTGGGCGACTCGACGATCACCGCATCACCCGGCCGCGTCACGGCCGAGAGGCACAGGTTGAGCGCCTCGAGCGCGCCGTTGGTGACCACGATCTCCTCGGCCGGCACGGGCAGGCCGTCGGCCAGGTAGCGGAGCGCGATCTGCCGGCGCAGCGCGGCGCTGCCGGGCGTGAGGTCGTCCACGGTGCGCCACGGGTCGAGTGCCTTGGCGCTGGCCGCCATGAACTGGCCCAGCCGGGCCAGCGGAAACAGCAGCGGGCTCGGAAAGGCCGAGCCGAAGGGCACGACCTGGCGCGACATGCTGGCTTCGAGGATGTCGAACACCTGGTCGCTCACCTCGAGCGCGCGCGGGCCTTCGGCGGGGCGCGAGGTCAGGGTGGTCTCGGGCGGCGCGTCGCGCAGGCCGCCGCCGGCCACGTAGTAGCCCGAGCGGTCGCGCGCGCGCACCAGCCCGCGCGCCTCCAGCAGGTAGTAGGCTTGGAACACGGTGGAGGCGCTCACGCCGCGGCTGCTGCCCGTGTGGCGCACGGAGGGCAGGCGGTCGCCGGTCTTGAGGGTGCCGTTGCGGATCGAGGCCTCGATGTCCGAGGCCAGGGCTTCATAACGCTTCATCGGTGGGCCGTTGTCATTCGCGGGGACTCTAATCTGATATGGTGAATCGAGCTGGATCTGCATCTGTTTTTTTTGACCCGTTTGCGCGACAGTGGACCCATGTTCAATCTGATGCGCGCGGTGCGCGCCGTACTCTGGAGCTTCATCGGGCTGGGCGGCCGCCGGGCCGACGCCGACAAGCGGACCGCCCAACTGGGCATCCTGCCGCTGATCGGCGTGGGGCTGTGCATGGCCCTGCTGCTGATCGCGGGCCTGTTGGCCCTGGCGCATTTCGCGGCAGGCACGTGATGAAGGCCGTGCTCCACCGGGCCGCGCTGGCCCTGGCGCTGCTGTTGCCGCTCGCGCCTGCGATGACGCGCGCAGCCACCACCACCGTGCCCGACACCATCGAGCAGCGCGTGGCCGCCTGCATCGCCTGCCACGGCCGCGAGGGCGCCACCACCAACGCCGGCTTCTTCCCGCGCCTGGCGGGCAAGCCGGCGGGCTACCTGTTCAACCAGCTCGTGAGTTTTCGCGACGGGCGCCGCTTCAACAGCGACATGACCTACATGGTCCAGCACCTGTCGGACGACTACCTGCGCGAGATGGCCGAGTACTTCGCCAACCTGTCGCTGCCGTACGCGGCGGTCTCGCCGCAGAGCGACGCCTCGCCCGAGCAGCTGCGCCGCGGCCGCCAGCTGGCGCTCGAAGGCGACGCCGCGCGCCAGATCCCGGCCTGCGTGCAGTGCCACGGCGCCGCGCTCACGGGCGTGCAGCCGGCCATTCCGGGCCTGCTGGGCCTGCCGCGGCTGTATGTGTCGTCGCAGCTCGGCGCCTGGCTCACCAAGGAGCGCCATGCGCCCGCGCCCGACTGCATGGCGCAGATCGGCCAGCGCATGACCACCGCCGACATCAACGCCGTGGCCAGCTGGCTGGCCGTGCAGCCGATGCCGGCCGACACCCGCCCGGCGGCCTCGCTGCCCGCGCCGCTCCCCGTCACCTGCGGCGGCATGCCCACCGCGGCGAAACCCTGAGAACCCGATGACCGCGCGACTGAGACATTTCGGCTGGGCCCTGCTGGGCCTGGTCACCCTGGCGGCCGTGCTGGCTGGCGTCGTGCTGGCGCTGAACCTGCGCGGCGAAGACCCGCTGCCCGAACGCGCCGAAGCCTTCGAGGTCACGCCGCAGCTCGTCGAGCGCGGGCGTTACCTCGCGCTCGCGGGCAACTGCGCCGGCTGCCACACCACGCGCGGCGGCCAGCCCTATGCGGGCGGCGTGCCGCTCGAAACGCCGTTCGGCACCATCTACGCGACCAACCTCACGCCCGATGCGACGCACGGCATCGGCGGCTGGAGCAGCGCGCATTTCTGGCGCGCCATGCACAACGGCCGCAGCAAGGACGGACGCCTGCTGTACCCGGCCTTCCCGTACCCGAACTTCACGCAGGTCACGCGCGAGGACTCCGACGCCCTCTATGCCTACCTGCGCAGCGTGGCGCCCGCCGCCACGGAAAACAAGGCGCACCGCCTGCGCTTTCCGTACGACACGCAGGCCGCGCTCGCGGTGTGGCGCGCGCTCTCGTTCAAGCCGCAGCCCTTCGTGGCGAACGCGAACAAGCCGGCCGAATGGAACCGCGGCGCCTACCTCGTGGGCGGGCTGGGCCACTGCATCGCCTGCCACGGCAGCCGCAACTCGCTGGGCGCGACCGAAACCAAGCTGGGGCTCTCTGGCGGCCTGATCGCGGTCGAGAACTGGTACGCGCCCTCGCTGGCCGACCCGCATGAAGCGGGCGTGGCCGACTGGCCCGCGGCCGATGTCGTGGCGCTGCTCAAGACCGGCACCGCCCCGCGCGGCTCGGTGATGGGCCCGATGGCCGACGTCGTGTTCCGCAGCACGCAGTACCTGAGCGACGCCGACCTGGGCGCCATGGCCATCTACCTGAAGGACCTGCCCGAGGCCGTGAAGAAGGACGCCCCCGAAGCAACCAAGGCCCCCGCCGCGCCGGTGCGGCGCGACGCCGGCGCCATGGTGCGCGGCGCGAAGATCTACGACCAGCGCTGCGCCTACTGCCACGGCGACCAGGGCCAGGGCGCGGCCGGCGCCTACCCGCCGCTCGCGGGCAATCGCGCGGTGACGATGGCGCGGCCCACCAACCTGATCCAGGCGGTGGCGCACGGCGGCTTCCTGCCCGCGACGGCCGGCAACCCGCGCCCCTACGGCATGCCGCCGTTCGGGCACGCGCTCGACGCCACCGAGGTGGCCGAGGTGCTCACCTACATCCGCGGGTCGTGGGGCAACAACGCCGCGCCGGTCACGCAGCTCGACACCATGCGCCGCTGACGCGCACGACGCACCGCTTTTTCAGGCGGTGTGCGGATGCCGTGCACTCTCGTACAGCGTGCGCGCCAGGTCGCGGTGCGTGGCCAGCAGCGGCGCCAGCTCGAAGCCCGTGAAGCGCCCGTCGCGGATGCGGACCACGCCGTCGATCACGCTCAGCGCGGCCGCCACCGGCGTGCAGAACACCAGCGCCGCGACCGGGTCGTGCCAGGCGCCCGCGTGGTCCACGCCGCGCATGTCGAAGGCCACGAGGTCGGCCGACATGCCCGGCGCCAGCGCGCCGATGTCGTCGCGCCCGAGCACGCGGGCGCCGCCGAGCGTGGCGATCTCCAGCGCCTCGCGTGCCGTCATGGCGGCGGGGCCGTAGCCCACGCGCTGCAGCAGCATGGCCTGGCGTGCCTCGCCCAGCATGTGCGCGCCGTCGTTCGACGCGCTGCCGTCCACGCCCAGGCCCACGGGCACGCCCGCGCGCCGCATGGTCCCGATGGGCGCGATGCCCGAGGCCAGCCGCATGTTCGAGCACGGGCAGTGCGCCACGCCGGTGCCGGTGCGCCCGAAGAGCGCGATGCCGGCGTCGTCGAGCTTCACGCAGTGCGCGTGCCACACGTCGGGGCCGACCCAGCCCAGGTCTTCGGCGTACTCGGCCGGCGTCATGCCGAACTTCTCGCGCGAGTAGGCGACGTCGTTGTCGTTCTCGGCCAGGTGCGTGTGCAGCGACACGCCGCGTTCGCGCGCCAGCTCGGCCGACAGCCGCATCAGGTCGCGCGACACCGAGAACGGCGAGCAGGGCGCCAGCACGATGCGGCGCATCGAATGGCGCGCGGGGTTGTGCCAGCGGTCGATGAGGCGCTCGCTGTCGCGCAGGATCGCGGCTTCGGTCTCCACCACCTCGTCGGGCGGCAGGCCGCCGGCGCTGCGGCCCACGCTCATGCTGCCGCGCGCCGCGTGGAAGCGCATGCCCATGGCGTCGGCCGCTTCGATCGAATCGTCGAGCCGCGAGCCGTTGGGGAACAGGTAGAGGTGGTCGCTGGTGGTGGTGCAGCCCGAGCGCATCAGCTCGGCCATGGCGGTCTGCGTCGACACGCGGATCATCTCGGGCGTGAGCCGCGCCCACAGCAGGTACAGGTTGGTGAGCCAGCCGAAAAGCTCGGCGTCCTGTGCCTCGGGCACGGCGCGCGTGAGGCTCTGGTACATGTGGTGGTGCGTGTTGACCAGTCCGGGCATCACGACATGGCCGTGCATGTCGATGGCCTCGGCCTGGCCGCTGCGCAGCGCGTCGAGGTAGGGCGCCGGCAGCTCGGCCGTGGCGCCCACCCAGGCGACGGCGGGGCCGTCCATCACCACGGCGCCGTCGGCGATCTCGCGCCGGGCGGCGTCCATGGTGACGAGCACGTCGGCGTGGCGCACGATCAGCAGCGGCGGGCGCTGCGGTGAAGAGGACGAAGGGTTTGGGAAAGTCATTCGGTACCGTGCGAAGTGCGCGCCGCCATCGCGAAGGAACGCTCCTTCGACAGCACGCCGTTGTAGAAAAGATTGAGCAGCACCGCGGCCAGCGTGCCGAGCACGATGCCGCTGTGCGTCAGCGGATGGGTCCAGGCGGGGAAGTGCTGGAAGAAGTTGGGCGACAGCGTGGGGATCAATCCGAGCCCGATGGAAATGGCGATCACATACAGCGCGTGGCGGTTCTGCGCGTAGTCGATCGCACCCAGAATGCGCACGCCCGTGGCCGCCACCATGCCGAACATCACGATGCCCGCGCCGCCGAGCACGAACTGCGGCACCGAGGCCACGATGTGCGCGATCTTCGGAAAGAGCGCGAGCGCGATCAGCATCAGGCCACCGCCCGCCGCCACGTAGCGCGAGCGCACGCCCGTCACCGTGACCAGCCCCACGTTCTGCGAGAACGAGGTGTAGGGGAAGGTGTTGAACACGCCGCCGATGACCGTGCCCAGCCCGTCGGCGCGCAGCCCGCGCGTGAGTGCGTCGGTCGTCACCTTGCGGCCGGTGATCTCGCCCAGCGCGAGGAACATGCCGGTCGATTCGACCAGCGTGATGAGCATCACGATGCACATCGAGGCGATGGCCGTGAGCTCGAAGCGCGGCAGGCCGAAGTGGAAGGGCGTGGTCACGGCCATCCAGCTGGCTTCCTCGAGCCCGTCGAAGTGCATGCGCCCGAGCGCCAGCGACAGGCCCACGCCGAACACGATGCCCAGCAGCACCGCGATGTTGGCGATGAGGCCCCGGCCGAAGCGCGTGATCGCGATGATCACCGCCAGCACGGCCGCGGCAATCGCCAGGTTCACCGGCTCGCCGTAGGCCGGGTTGGCCACCGCGTGCGCCACGCCGTCGACCATGCGGGTCGCGGTGGGCTGGCCGCCGGCCGCCCAGTTGATGGCCACGCCCATGAGCGACACGCCGATCAACGTGATGACCGTGCCCGTGACCAGCGGCGGAAACACGCCCAGCACGCGCCCCATGAGCGGCGCGACCAGCATGCCGAACACGCCCGCCACGATGGTCGCGCCGTAGATCGCGGGCAGCCCGAGCGAGGGGTCCATGCCGATGGCGATCATCGGCCCGACGGCCGCGAAGGTCACGCCCATCATCACCGGCATGCGGATGCCGAAGCGCCAGAAGCCGATGGCCTGCACCAGCGTGGCGATGCCGGCGGCGAACAGGTCGGCGTTGATGAGGAAGGCGATGTCGGCCTTCGAGAGGCCGAGCGCGCCGCCCACGATGAGCGGCACGGCCACCGTGCCCGCGTACATCACGAGCACGTGCTGCAGGCTCAATGCGCCGCAACGTGCGAGCGGAAGCTTCTGGTCGACCCCTTCGCCGTCTCCTGCGGGGGTCTTTTTATCGTTCGAGAACATGGGAACCTTTCCTGCCGATGAACCGGCGCGGCAGTCTAGGAGCGATGTCTTTGCACATGCAAAGTCAATAAATGACGCGCCCTGTGCACAAAAAGTGGACGGTCATCCAGGGTGCATGTCAGGGCGCCAGCAGGTCGTCCAGGCAGGCCACGACATGGTTCGCGAACAGCTCCGCCGCGGCGCTCGGCGCCTGCGCGGCGCGGGTCTCGAGCGTGAGCGTCTGCGCGCGCAGCGTGGTGTCGCGCAGCGGCACGAAGACCAGGCTGCCGTCGTTGCGCTCCTCGTCCACGTCCAGGCGATTGAGCAGCGTGATGCCGACGCCGTCGCGCACCAGCCGGCGCATCAGCGCGGTCGAGGTGGTCTCGACCACCGGCGACACGCGGATGGCCGAGCGTTCGAAGGCGGCATCGAGGATCGGGCGGATCGACAGCGAAGGCGCGGGCAGGATCAGCGGGTAGCCCACGCACTCCGCCAGCAGCGCGGTCGCATGTGCCGTGAGCGGATGGCCCGGCGGCACCACCGCGCCGATCGGCCACTCGCTGCTGAACAGCGTGCGAAAGCCGGCCGTGCCGGGCACGTCGTAGGCCAGCGCCAGGTCGGCATCGCCTTCGGCCACGCTGCGCAGCACGGCCGCGATGGGCAGGCCCAGCAGCTTCAGCTGGATGCCCGGGTGCGCGGCGCGAAAGCGCTGCACCACGGCCGGCAGGAAGGCGTCGGCCAGGCCGGCCGTGGTGGCCAGCGTGACCTCGCCCTGGCGCAGGCCGCGCACGTCCTCGATGCGCTGGCGCACGAGGTCGAACTCGCGCAGCGTGCCGCGCGCATGCGCCAGCACGATCTCGCCCACGGGCGTGAGCTTGAGCGTGTTGTGGATGCGCTCGAACAGCGGTGCGCCCAGTTCTTCCTCGAGGTTGAGGATCTGGCGGTTGACGGCCGTGGGCACCACGTGCAGCTGCTCGGCCGCCTTGCGGATCGAGCCCGCGCGAACCACTTCGACGAAGTACCGGATGACCTTGGCGTGCATGAATTCCCCCGCGCCGCTGGCGGGCGCGGGGGGATCATGCCTACGTCTTCAGAGGTCGGGCAAGCCCATCGCCGGATCGCTGACCGTGTGCTTGCCGGTTTCCACGCGGCCGGCGAAGCGGCGGTAGAAGGCCGGATCGCTGTCGCAGGTGACGGCGAAGTCGTACCACTGGCCGCTGGCGGCGAGCTCCCAGTGCTGCTCGGCCTGGGCGCCGCCGTTCACCGTGGCGTTCCACGGGCCGTCGTCGCGGTAGGCCTTGGCGCGCACCGTGAACTTGCACGGGGCCTTGCCGTCGTTGCGCATCTGCAGGTAGACGTTGCCGTTGGCGATGTCGTAGCAGACACGCACCTCGGGCGCGGCCACGCCGCCGGCGCGCAGGCGGTTGAGGTCGCCCTTGAAGTGGCGGTGGTAGCCGTTGGGGCCGAGCACCCACAGGTCGTAGAAGCCGCTGTTGTCGGTCGTGGCGGTCCAGCTGTCGTCGAGCGTCTTGCCGGCCTCGACCATGTAGCGACGCGGCAGGCGGTCGAGGTTGGGCTTGTCGTACACGTGGAACACGGCCGCGGCCTTGCCGGTGTTCGAGAAGATCAGCTTCACAGTGCCGGCGAGGGTGTCGGCCTTGGCGCTCGTGTGCAGCTCGTAGGGCAGGGCGCGCGATGGGCGCGTGCCGGTGGCCTGGCGCGGCAGCTGCGGATCGGTCGGCAGCGGCACCAGCGGCAACGCCTGCTGGTCGTTGCGCACCTTGTCGGCGTCCGTCCTGCTCAGTTTGCCCGCGAGAGTGGGCAGGGCCTCGGTGTTCGGCGTGGCGAAGTTGAAGGCGCTCGTGAGGTCGCCGCACACCGCGCGTCGGAACGGCGAGATGTTGGGCTCCTTCACGCCGAAGCGTGTTTCCAAGAAGCGCAGCACCGAGGTGTGGTCGAAGGCCTGCGAGCTCACCCAGCCGCCGCGGCTCCAGGGAGAGATCACGTACAGCGGCACGCGCGGGCCGGGGCCGAAGACGCGGTTGTCGGGCTTCGGCTGCGAGGTGCTGCCGTCGGGTGCCGGCTGCGTGAAGTACTCGGGCTTCAGGGCGTCGGCGGCGAGCGTGGTCTTGCCGGCCGGCGTCTTGTCGGGGTTGAGCGAAGGCGCCGAGGGCGAGGGCATGTGGTCGAAGTAGCCGTCGTTCTCGTCGAAGTTGACCAGCAGCACGGTCTTGCTCCACACCTCGGGCACGGCGGTGAGCGCATCGAGGATTTCCTGGAGGAACCATGCGCCCTGCACCGGGCTGGACGGGCCCGGATGCTCGCAGTAGGCCGAGGGCGCGTTGATCCAGCTGACCTGCGGCAGGCGGCCGGCCTTGATGTCGCGCCGGAACGCGTCCAGGTAGTCCTCGGGCTTGTCGCCGGGCAGCGTGTTGGCGATGCCCTTGTACAGCGGGTTGCCCGGGTTGTCGCTGGCCGCGTCGTAGGCGTGGAAGGGAAGCTTCTGGCCCGTGTCGGAAAAGGGCGCCTTGTAGTAGCCGCTGGTCACCGGGTAGGGCGACGCGCGGTTGGCGCGGCGGAACTGGCGGAACGCGCCCAGCATGTTGTCGCCCCATTCGTCGGGCATGTTCTGGTAGCAGATCCAGCTCACGCCGGCGTCTTCGAGCCGCTCGGCGTAGGTCTTCCACGTGTAGCCGGTGTCGACTTTGCTGGGGGTGGCGTCCAGCCAGTCCCACTCGTTGCTGACGAAGGCCACGTTCTGCGCGGTCGGGCCGTTGGTGCCGGTGATGTGGAACGAGCGGTTCGCGTCGGTGCCGGTGTGCATCGCGCAGTGGTACGCGTCGCACAGCGTGAAGGCATCGGCCAGCGCGAACTGGAACGGGACCTCGGCCTGCTTGTGATAGCCCATGGCCTTGGGCGTCTTGTAGCGCGCCCATTCGTTCATGCGGCCGCCGCCCCAGGCCTGCTGGCTGTCGTCCCAGTCGTGCGGCGTGCCGCCGTCGCGCTGCGCGTTGCCCTTGCGGCTGTCGAAGTGGTACGGCAGCACCACGTTGCCGTTGGCATCGCTTTGCTGCCAGACGTTGAGGCCCTTGGGCAGCGGAATGGGGAAGCGGTCGCCGAAGCCACGCACGCCGGCCAGCGTGCCGAAGTAGTGGTCGAACGAACGGTTCTCCTGCATCAGGATCACGACGTGTTCGACGTCCTTGATCGTGCCGGTCTTGTTGTTGGCCGGAATGGCCAGCGCGCGCCGGATGCTCGGCGGAAAGGCCGAGAGCGCGAGCGCGGCGGCACCGGTGGTGGCGGTGCCGGTGAGGAAGTGGCGGCGGGAGGTCATGGTGTCACCCTGGCCTCAGGCGGCGGCCGTGCCCATGGCCGGGTCGCTCACCGAATGCCGGCCGGTTTCCACGCGGCCCGCGAAGCGGCGGTAGTAGCTGGTGTCGGCGTCGCAGGTCACTTCGAAGTCGTACCAGGCGCCGCTGGCGGCCAGGTCCCAGTGCTGCTCGGCCGAGGTGCCGCCGGCCACGGTCGCGGTCCACGGACCGTCGGTGCGGTAGGCCCGGGGGCGCACGGTGAACTTGCAGGCGTTGCGACCGCCGTTGAGCATCTGCAGGTAGACATTGCCGTTGGCGATGTCGTAGCACACGCGCACTTCGGGGTTGGGTGCATCGCCGGCACGCAGGCTGTTCAGGTCGCCGCGGAAATGGCGGTGGAAGCCGTTGGGGCCGAGCACCCACAGGTCGTAGAAGCCCGTGTTGTCGACCATTGCGTTCCAGGTGTCGTCCAGCGTCTTGCCGGCCTCGACCATGTAGCGGCGCGGCAGGCGTTCCAGGTTGAGCTTGTCGTACACGTGGAAGACGGCGGCGGCCTTGCCGGTGTTGGCGAACAGCAGCCGCACCTTGCCGCTGATCGCGTCGTTGCGTGCGCTCACGTGCAGCTCGTAGGGCAGGGCGCGCGAAGGGCGCGTGCCGGTGGCCTGGCGCGGCAGTTGGGGCGTGGCGGGCATGGGCACCTGCGCCTGGGCTTCCTGTGCCGCGCGCTTGTCGTTCGCCTGCGTGCGACTCGTGCGGCCGGCCAGCGTCGGCAGCACTTCGTTGTTGGGCGTGGCGAAGTTGAAGGCGCTCGTCAGGTCGCCGCACACCGCGCGACGGAACGGCGAGATGTTCGGCTCCTTCACGCCGAAGCGCGCCTCGATGAAGCGGATCACCGAGGTGTGGTCGAAGGCCTGCGAGTTGACCCAGCCGCCGCGGCTCCAGGGCGAGATCACGTACATCGGCACGCGCACGCCGGGGCCGTAGACGCGGCCGTCGGGCGTGGGCTGCCTGGTGGTGCCCGGCGGCTTGGGGTGCGTGAAGCGCTCGAAGGCGATGTCGGCCTCGGGCAGCGTCGTCTTGCCGGCGGGCGAGCCGTCGGGGTTGAGCGAGGGCGCGGCGGGCGAGGGATAGTGGTCGAAGTAGCCGTCGTTCTCGTCGAAGTTGATGAGCAGCACGGTCTTGCTCCACACCTCGGGCACGGCGGTGAGGGCATCGAGCGTCTCCTGGATGTACCAGCCGCCTTCCACCGGGCTCGACGGCCCGGGGTGCTCCGAGTAGGTGGCGGGCGCGATGATCCACGACACCTGCGGCAGCTTGCCGTTCTTCACGTCGTTGCGGAAGGCGTTCAGGTACTCGTCCACGTTGGCGCCGGGCATCGTGTTGGCGATGCCCTTGTACAGCGGGTTGCCGGCGTCGTCGCTGGCCGGGTCGTAGGCCGGCACGGGGCCGGTGTTCTTGATCGGCTTGCCCGAGGCCTCGCTGGCCTGGCGGTACTGCTTGAAGCCGACCAGCGGGTTGTCGCCGAAGTTGTCGCGCATGTTTTCATACACGATCCAGCTGACGCCAGCGGCCTGCAGGCGCTCGGGGAAGGTCTTCCACTCGTAGCCGGTGGTCGAGGGCGGCGTGTAGCTGTCGTCCCACTCGTTGGTGACCGAGGCCACGTTCGCACCCGTGGGGCCGTTGGTGCCGGTCCAGTGGAACATGCGGTTCGAGTTGGTACCGGTGTGCATGCTGCAGTGGTAGCCGTCGCACAGCGTGAAGGCGTTGGCCAGCGCGAACTGGTACGGCAGCTCGGCCTGCTCGAGGTAGCCCATGGCCTGGGTGTACGGCGCGGTGCCGGTCTTCTTGTACCTGACCCACTGGTAGGCGCGGCCGCCGTCCCAGGCGTTCTGGCCGTCGTTCCAGTCGTGCGGCGTGCCGGCGACGCGCTGTGCGTTGCCCTTGGTCTGGTCCAGGTGGTAGGGCAGCACGGGCGCGCCCGTTTCGTCGGCCTGCTGCCACACGTTGCGCCCGCCCGGCAGCGGAATGGTGAAGCGGTCGCCGAACCCACGCACGCCCATGAGCGTGCCGAAGTAGTGGTCGAACGAACGGTTCTCCTGCATCAGGATGACGATGTGCTCGACGTCCTTGATGGTGCCGGTCTTGTTGTTGGCCGGAATGGCCAGCGCGCGGCGGATGCTCGGCGGGAAGGCCGAGAGGGCGAGGGCGGCCGCGCCGGTGGTGGCGGTGCCCGTGAGGAATTTGCGGCGTGAATTCATGGTCTTGTCGTGGGATGTCATGACGTCGCGTGTCACGGTGCGCAGCGCATTTCGGGCTTCACGCCGGGCTCGGGCTGGGGCTGCGGTTGCGGCGTGATGACGGGCGGAATGCCGACGCCGCCGTTGTCGCTGCCGCCGCAGGCGGACAGCGTGCAGGCCAGGAGGAGGGCGGCCAGCAGGCGCGCGGGGAGGGAAGCTTGGAGCAGCATGGGGTGATCCTCTCTTTGTGATGTCGTGGAGATCGGGGTGATCGGAGCAATCAGGGCGCCAGTGCCGACAGCGGCTGGCCCGAGGTGTAGATGGCGGTGAGTTCTTCGGCGGTGAGCGCGCGGTTCCAGATCGCGAAGTCGTTGAAGTCCATCGCGCCGCGCGGCGAAGCCGACCAGCGCTGGTAGTACAGGCCGGTGGCGTCTTCGTTCAGGGCGATGCCCTTGCCCAGGCCGCCGAGCGCGGCGACCAGCGCATTCGAGAGCGCGACGCTGCCGGTCTGCGTGCCCTTCACGGGGTCGAACACGTAGCCGCTCATGTTCTTGCCGGCCTTGTCGACGACCATCGCCACATAGGCCCAGCGGCCCGCGCTCAGGAAGTGCTTGCCCTTGATCTCGCCGCGGCCACTGCCAGTGCCGGTGTTGAAGCGCAGCTCGCAGTTGCTGAACAGGCCGAGCGCGAGGCCTGCGTTGTCGCCGGTGTCGTAGTTCTTGTTGGCGATGACCGAGGCACCGTTGCTCACGCCCTGGCTGCAGGTGGCGTCGGTGCGCAGCCAGAAGCCGAAGGTGAAGGCGGCCACGGCGGGGGACGTGGTCACGTCGCGCGTCTGCAGCAGCTTGTAGCCGGCCATGCCGCTCGCGTTCTTGATGCGGCTGTCCACGCGCAACGCCTGCACGCGGTAGGGCGGCAGGAAGTTGTCGTCGGCCACGAGCGAGCCGCTGTCGGCATCCGAGGCAATGGGCACGAGCGTGGCGGTGGCGTTGAGGTCCAGTGCGGGCAGTGCGTCGAGCGGGAACAGATTGACTAGGCCCACCTTCACGTAGGCGATCTGCGCGGAGACCGAGACGTTGGCGCCGCCGGCGACGACCGTGTACTGGAACGCGTAGAGGCCGTCGGCCGCGGCCTTGACCGGGTCGGTGTAGCGCGTGGCGCCGGCCGGCAGCGTGGCGATGGGCTTGCCGTCGCGCAGCACCTGCACCGGGCCGCCGAGGTCGCCCGCGATCGTCCACGAGAGTTCGATGCTGCTGCGGTCGGCGCTGGTGCGGGCCGCGAGCTGCTGCACGGCGGTGGTGGCCTGCAGGGCCTGGCCGTTGAGGTTGTAGGCCGCGGTCGCGGGCAGTGCGCCGAGGTGGCGCAGCACCGTGGGCGCGATGTCGGTCGCGGCGGCCGACTGGCGCAGCGCGGTGTCGTCGGCCGGCGAGGCGGCGCCGACGGCGGGCAGCGCGGGCAAGGTCTTGTTGCTGGCGATGAAGACGGTCTTGTTGTCGACGTCCTTCAGGCTGGTGACGCCGCCGAAGGTGTCGAGGCCATGGCCGGTCGTGAGGATCACGAGCCAGTCTTCCTTCGCGTCGTTGGCCGTGCGTTGCGCGATGCGCGCGAGCAACTGGCCGACGGCCGTGGCGGTGTCGGAGACGGCGCGCTGGTACGTTTCGCTGCGCAGGCCGTTGGCGGCTGCGGCGGCGGGCGCGCTGTACTGCGCCACGAGCAGGTCGTAGCCCGCGCCGATCAGGCGTGTGGTGTTGGCGGTCACGCAGGCGTCGGCGCCGGCGCAGTCGACGGCGGTGTCGAGCGTGCCGGTTTCCGCGAGCAGCAGGTTCGGATACAGCGTGTTGGCGGTGACCGATGCGGTGAGGTAGCCCGCGTCCTTCTTCTGCTTCGCGAAGGCGAAGACCGAGGGCGCGAGCTTGGCGTCGATGCGTTGGTCCGCGGTGTCGGCGCGCACCGCGTGGCGCGGCACCCAGGTGCCGGTCAGCAGCGTGGCCCAGCCGGGGCCGTCGGTGGCGGGCTGCTCGCTGAGCGCGCCATCGGTGCCGCCGGTCCATGCGGGAGCGAGCTGCAGCGATTGCAGCGCGGTCGGCACCTTCTTCTGTGCGATGGCGTCGCGCAATGCCGCATGCGTGAGGCCGTCGATCTCGACGATCAGCGCCTTCGGTCCGCTCTTGCCTTCGTTGGGCGTGCTGGCCGGGGGCGGCGTCGGGGTGCCGCTGATCGGGGGAAAGGCAACGCCACCGCCGCCTCCACCGCCGCAGGCCGCGAGCGCGGCGGAAATCGCAAGGGGCAACAGCCAGCGCGTGAGGGGCGCGGCGTGCGTGAGGGAGTTCGGACGCATCGGAAAAGCCGTTCGGTTCTTGTTGTCTGTCGAGGGAGGTGAAAGGCCGGCGCGAAAAAAAAGTGCCACGAAGGCACTGCGCACCGGACAGGCGACAAGACTAGGGAGAACCCGTTACTCGGCAGTGAACGAGCGATGACAGTGGGACGAAACGCGTGTGACAACGCGCTGGTCTTTGAGGTTGCGAGTGACGGACGGTAGCGCGTGCACAGGACACCGGGTACTCCCCTCCGCGAATGTCCTCCGGCCTGCGGCCTCCCCCTTGATTTCGCTGCGGGGAGTACCCGGTGCCCTGCGCACGAGGGCACGCTGCGGGTGTGCAGCCGATCAACGGCCGTCCCTCGCAACGATCACGCTGATGGGGTGCCTTGCGCAGCGAAATCAAGGAGGAGGGGCGAAGCCCCGGGGGACATTCGCGGAGCAAGGTGCCCCGTCGGCGTGATCGCGCCCTGAACAACGCGCTGGAAAGCGCTCAGGACTCGTTGCTGATGCCACTCGACACATGCCCCGCAGGCACATGCCGCGAGGCCGCATCGACGTGACCGGTCTGGTCGTCGAAGAAGAAGTCGGGTTCGAACTCGCGCAGGAACTCGCCCTTGGGCAGGCCGCCGAGGAACATCGCTTCGTCGACGCGGATGTTCCATTTCATGAGCGTGCGAATCGCGCGCTCGTGCGCCGGTGCGCTGCGCGCCGTGACCAGCGCGGTGCGGATGCGCATCTGCGCATTGCCTGCCATCTGCAGGCGGTGCAAGGCCATCAGCAGCGGCTTGAACGGGCCTTCGGGCAGGGGCAGGTCCGCCTTGCTGAGTTCGTGCGCCTGGAAGGCGTCGAGGCCCTCGGCCTGGAACACGCGCTCGGCTTCGTCGCTGAACAGCACGGCATCACCGTCGAAGGCGATGCGCACTTCGTTCGGCCACGCGTCGCTGGCTTTCACCGACTCGACCAGCACGCGCGCGGCCGGAAAGCCCGCGGCGAGCGCCTCGCGCACGTCCTGCGCGTTGACCGACAGGAACAGGTGCGCGCGCAGCGGGCGCAGGTAGCCGAAGGGCGGGCGGCCTTGGGTGAACACGCCGCGCTGCAGCTTGATGTCGGCCGCTGCGCTCGACTTGAAGATGCGCATGCCCGACACCGGGTCGTTGCGCGAGAGGATGACCACCTCGACGCGCTGCACGCCGTCTTCGTTGAAACGCAGCAGCTTGCGGATCAGCGACGACGCGATGCCGGGGGCGGCCGGTTCGTCGATGCGGTCGAGCTGCAGCTTCATGTAGCCCTCGTTGTCGCCGGCCTCGAAGATCTTGTTTTCTTCTTCGAGGTTGAACAGGGCCCGCGAGGAGATCGCGACCACGAGTTTGTCTTCGAGCGTTACGGGCATGTGAGGGGCTCCCCGTCCGTCGTCACTTGACGAACTGGTTCAGCTGGATGATCGGCAGCATCACGGCCAGCACGATGAGCATGACCACGCCGCCCATGGCGACGATGAGCAGCGGCTCGAGGATGGTGGCCAGGTGCATGGCGCGGCGCTGCACTTCGGCGCCGAGCTGGTTGGCGGCACGCTGCAGCATCACGGGCAGCGTGCCGGTCTGCTCGCCCAGACGCGCGAACATCGACACCAGCCCCGGGAAGCGTTTCTTCTGCGCCAGCGCAGAGGCCAGCGGCGCGCCCTCGCGCACCAGCACCAGCGCGTCGAGCGCGTCGGCGCGCATGGCGCGGTTGCCCAGCGTTTCGGAGGCGGCCTGCAGCGCGCGCAGGATCGGCACGCCGGCCGTGGCCAGCATGGCGAGCGTGCTGGCAAAACGCGCCGCGTTGTAGCCGCGCGCGAGCTTGCCGACCAGCGGCAGCTTGAGCCAGGCGGCGTCGAACTTGAGGCGGAAGGCTTCCTGTGCCAGCGCGACACGCACGCCGATGGCTGCGATCACGATGGCACCCAGCATCCACCAGCCGTAGTTGCGCACGGCGGCGCTCAGCGACAGCATCACGGTCGTGAGGAAGGGCAGCGAGCGCTTGGTGCCCGCGAACACCTGCGCCACCTGCGGCACCACGTAGCTCACGAGGAAGATCACGATCACGATCGCGACCAGCGTGACGATGGCCGGGTACAGCGCGGCGCCGATCAGCTTCTGCTGCAGCACCTGGCGCTCCTCGAGGTCGTCGGCCAGGCGTTCGAGCACGAGCCCGAGGTTGCCGCTTTGCTCGCCGGCGCCGATCACGGCGGTGTAGATGGGCGAGAACTCGCGCGGGTGCGCCGACAGCGCGCGCGCGAAGGGCGAGCCCGCGTTGACCTCGGCGCGCAGCGAGGCGACGAGGTTGCGCTGCGGTTCCGATTCGGCCTCGTCGGTGAGCGCCGTGAGTGCGCGTTCCAGCGGCAGGCCGGCCGAGATGAGGCCGGCGAGCTGGCGCGTCCACACGGCGAGGTTCGTCGAATTGAAGACCCGCTTGCCGCCGCCGAGCCAGCGCGTGAGCGCGTTGCTTCCGGCGCCGCCGCCACCGGCCGCATCGCCGCTGCCGACCGGCTTGACCGACAGCGGAATGAGCGCCTGCGCCCGCAGCAGGCCGCGTGCGGCGCGTGCGGTGTCGGCCTCGAGCACGCCTTCGCGCGACTGGCCGCTGGCATCGATGGCTTCGAAGGAATAGGCGGGCATCGCGGGTCGTTACTCGCGGGTGACGCGCAAGAGTTCGGCGCGCGAGGTGATGCCGGCCTGCACCAGCCGTTCGCCGTCCTCGCGCATGGAGCGCAGGCCGCCCCGTGCGCCGGCTTCGAACAGCGCGCTCTCGGCGGCCTTGCCGTGGATGAGGGCCTGCACCTCGTCGTCGGCTACGAGCAGCTCGAAGATGCCGGTGCGGCCCTGGTAGCCGGTCTGGCCGCAGACCTCGCAGCCCGGGCCGCCGCAGGCCGTGCAGACCTTGCGCACGAGGCGCTGGGCCAGCACGCCGAGCAGCGACGAGCTCAGCAGGAAGGGCTCCACGCCCATGTCGGTCAGGCGCGTGACGGCGCTCACCGAGTCGTTGGTGTGCAGCGTGGCCAGCACGAGGTGGCCGGTGAGCGAGGCCTGGATGGCGATCTGCGCGGTTTCGAAGTCGCGGATTTCGCCGATCATGATCACGTCGGGGTCCTGCCGCAGGATGGCGCGCAGGGCCTTGGCGAAGGTGAGTTCGATCTTCGCGTTGATCTGGGTCTGGCCCACGCCCGGCAGCTCGTACTCGATCGGGTCTTCCACCGTCATGATGTTGCTGCGGCTCGCGTCGAGCCGGGCCAGCGCGGCATACAGCGTGGTGGTCTTGCCCGAGCCCGTGGGGCCGGTCACGAGGATGATGCCGTGCGGCTGCGCAATGAGTTTCTCGAAGCGCGCCAGCGAGTCGCCCTGCATGCCCACCGATTCGAGCGTGAGCTTCGATTCGCTCTTGTCCAGCAGGCGCAGCACGGCGCGTTCGCCGTGCGCGCTGGGCAGCGTCGACACCCGCACGTCGACCGCGCGCGTGCCGATGCGCAGGCTGATGCGCCCGTCCTGCGGCAGCCGTTTCTCGGAGATGTCGAGGTCGGCCATGATCTTCAGGCGCGAGATCAGCGCGGCGTGCAGTGCGCGGTTGGGCTGCACCACCTCGCGCAGCGTGCCGTCGATGCGAAAGCGCACGGACGAGGTGCGCTCGTAGGGCTCGATGTGGATGTCGCTGGCGCCGTCGCGCGCGGCCTGCGTGAGCAGCGCGTTCAGCATGCGGATGATGGGCGCGTCGCCGGCGCTGGCCAGCAGGTCTTCGACGGCCGGAAGCTCCTGCATCATGCGCGAGAGGTCGGCGTCGTTCTGCACTTCGCTGACCACCGCGGCGGCACTCGATTCGCCCTGGGCGTAGGCGGCACTGATGCGTTGGGCGAGCGGGCCGTCGTCGAGCACCTCGAAGGCCTGCACGCCGTACTTGCGGGTCACTTCACCAACGGCGCTGCGTGCCGGATGGGAAGACATCCACAGCGTGTGGCGGCCGTCGTCCGTGGCTTCGAGCAGCAGTTGCTGGCTGCGTGCGAACGCGTAGGGCAGGGGATAGCGCATGGGGGGATGGCGTGTGCGGGACGGGGCTCAGGGCAGCTCGCGCGAGCTGGTCGGGTCGGCGGTGGGCGGCAGCGCGCCGCGCAGCGGGCTGGGCGCGAGCCGGCGGTTGTCGGTGGCGGGGCGCGGCGGCGGGATGAGCTGCGTGCCTTCCATGCGGGTCTCGCTGGTCTTCTTGCCGCTGTCGCTGCTGTTGAGGCGGTTGATGCGCACCAGCGGCGCCTCGGGCAGCACGGGCGCCGAGTCGACACCGCGCAGCATGATGTTGTCGGTGTTGGGCTGCGTGCGCTGCTGCATGCCGCGGATCTCGTCGTAGCGGTCGTAGGCGAAGGCTTCGGTGGAGGCACCGTCGCGCATCACGGCGGGGCGCAGGAACATCATGAGGTTGCTCTTGTCGCGCGTGCGCACCTCGTTCTTGAACAGGTTGCCGAGCACCGGGATGTCGCCGGCCACGGGCACCTTCTCGACGGTGTTGCCGTAGTTGTCCGACAGCAGGCCGCCGAGCATCACGAGCCCGCCGTCTTCCACCAGCACGCTCGACTCGATGGAGCGCTTGTTGGTGGTCGGGCCGTTGGGGTCCTTGGCCGTGTTCTGGTCGACCGTGGAGGTCTCCTGGAAGATGGTCATCTTCACGGTGCCGTTCTCGTTGATGGTCGGGCGCACGCGCAGCGTGAGGCCCACGTCCTTGCGCTCCACCGTGGTGAACGGGTTGATGCCGACCGAGCCCGAGGTGCTGGCGTACTGGCCGGTCACGAAGGGCACGTTCTGGCCGATGACGATCTTGGCTTCTTCGTTGTCCAGCGTCAGCAGGTTGGGCGTGGACAGCACGTTGGCGTCGCCGTCGCTGTTGAAGAAGTTGGCGATGGCGCCCAGGATGTACTGGCCGCCGATCTTGCCGGCGATGCCCAGGTTCAGGCCGGTGGAGGGGCGGATGCCGGCCACGTCGCGCGTGGCCAGGGCCTGCGTCAGCGCCAGGATGTTGGCGCTGGCCAGGCTGGAGTTGGTGCCGATGACGGCGTTGTTGCCCAGCGCGCTTTGCCACTGCACGCCGAAGTTGGCGGCCTTCTTGGCGCTGACCTCGACGATGAGCGCCTCGATCATCACCTGCGCGCGGCGGCCGTCGAGCTTGTCGATCACGGCGCGCATCTGGCGGTACTGCGGCTCGGGCGCGGTGATGATGAGCGAGTTGGTGCTCGGGTCGGCCTGGATCTGCCCCCCGGTGGACGGCTGGTTGGCGTTGTTCAGCGGCGCGTTGGCCGCGGCCGAACCGCCGCCCTGGGCGTTGTTGCCGCCGAAGCTGGCCTGTGTCATCGGCATGCTGGCCGGCGGCACCGACGAACCGGCGCTGCCCGCGGCGCCGGGCGCGCCCGGCACCTGCGACTGCTGCTGGCTCGCGGCCATGGCGGCGCGCAACGTGGCGGCCAGGCGCACCGCGTCGGCGTTCTTCAGGTAGACCACGTAGATGTTGCCGGCCGCGCCGTTGCTGCTTTCGGCCGGCGCACGGTCGAGCTTCTCGACCAGCGTGCGCACGAGCTGCGCGCGCGCGGGGTTGGCGGCGCGAAGGATCAGCGAGTTGCTGCGCGGGTCGGCCATCAGCGTGGTGCGGAACGAGGCGTCGGCCCCGCCCGGTGCCGCCGCGCCCGGCGCACCCGCGCCGCCGCCTTCGACCAGCCGCGTGACCAGCGGCACCATGTCGGTGGCCACCGAATGCTTGAGCTGGATGACCTCGATGTCGGACGCGTTGGGCACGTCGAGCGACGCGATGATGCGCGCCAGCCGGCGCATGTTGTCGGCGTAGTCGGTGATCACGAGCGAGTTGTTGCCCGGGTTCACGTTGATGGTGTTGTTCGGCGGGATCAGCGGGCGCAGCACCGGCAGCAGGCTGTTGGCCGACTCGTAGTTCAGGCGAAAGATCTGCGTGACGATCTGGTTGCCCGCGGCCGCGCTGGCGCCGCCGATGGAGGTGTTGACGGTGCTGGTCTGCAGCTTGGCGTCGGCCTCGGGCACCACCTTGTACAGGCCGTCGGCTTCCACCACCGCGAAGCCCTGCAGGCGCAGCGCGGCGGCAAACTGGTTGAAGGCGGCGGCCGGCGCCAGCGGGCGGTCGGTGACCAGGTTCATGGTGCCCTTGACGCGCGGATCGACCACCACGTCGCGCCCCGTGACCACGGCCATGGTGCGGGCCACGGCCTCGATGTCGGCGGCGGCGAAGTTCAGCGTGATCGGTTCGCCGCGCCGCGGGGCGTCGCCGGTCTGCGCGTAGGCGGGCGGCAGCACCGGCACGAACGACGCCGCGATCAGCAGGCGTACCGCGAGCGCGACGAGGCCGGGGCGGGCGCCGGACGAGGACAGAGGCTTCTTCATGGTCGGATCAACCCAGGGTGATGATCGAGCGCGCACCGTCGCGCCGCCCGATGATGTTCAACAAATTGGAAAGTGCGTCTTCGCGGCCCGGTGCCGCGCTGGCTTCGCCATTGAAGCGCAACGCGGTGCCGCTCCAGTCGCCGCTGCCGTTCAGTTCGAGGCTGCCTTCGCGCGTGCTCAGCAGCAGCGTGGGGCGCGTGCCGCCTTCGAGCGACAGGCGGTAGCTGCCCATCGGCCGAAGGGTCGACAGGGCGGACGACACATCGGTGGCGTCGAGCGTGGCCTGGCCCTCGATGCGCAAGGCGGGGCCGTCCCACTGCATGGCGAAGGCGCGGGTGTTGAGGTCGAGCGCGCCTTCGAGCTTGAGCGTGTTCCAGGGCGCACCCAGGCCGGTGAGCAGTGTGGCGGGCCAGCGCGAGCGGGCGTCCTGCCATGCGAGCTGCAGGCCGTTGGCGCGCGGGCTGGCCTGCAGGCCCAGCGGTTGCGCCGCGCAGCAGGAAAGATCGAGGCGTGCCGACAGACCGCGCCAGTTCGGCCACATGCGCCAGTTCAACAAACCCGGCAGCGAGACGGCCTGCGTGCCGCCGGCGCCGCTGGCGAATACGACGGCGGCGGTGCCGTTCCAGACCGTGCCGCGCGGGTTGACCAGCAGCAGGCGGCCTTGCGTCCAGCCCGAGAGCGCCGAGGCCAGCCAGCGCGCCGGTGCGAACAGAACGACCGCGACCAGCATGCCGGTGGCGGCGCCGAGCACGGCCCAGCGCCAGCTGCCGCGGCGCGGCTGGAGGTCGGGGACCGGGGAGCGTCTCGCCATGCCGTGTGGTGCGTGGGGCTGCTTCAGCGCGGGGCGGGCAGCGCCATCACGAGCGTGCCGTCCCAGCGGGGTTGCGGAGGTTGGTCAGGCGTGGCGGGCGCGGGCTTGGCGCCTGGCGGCGGCGGTGCGATGGGCGCGCGCGTCAGGTGCACTTCGCGCGGCACGGCGTGGGCATTGCCGCGCGCCTGTGCGAGCCATTGCGCCAGGTTCTGGGCGGGCGCGCCGCGCAACGTGACGGTGGCGGCGCCGTCGCCACCGGCCGTCATGAGCTGGGCGTTCGTGACGCCCAGGCCGTCGCGCACTGAGCTTTCGAGCGCGCGCAGGGCGTCGTCGCGCGCCAGGCGCGGTTGCGACTGCAGCGCCTTCGCGCGGTTCTGCAAGGTGGCCATCTGCTGGAGCTGGGCGTCGAGCCGTGCGTGTTCGGCCGGTGCCGCGGCCAGCGTGCGCAGGGCGGGGGCGAGCGCAATCCACCAGAGCAAGGCCAGTGCCACCAGCGCGACGGCGCCGATGACGAGGCGGCGCTCGCGCATCCCGAGGACGGCCCAGCGGGCCTTGAGTTGTTCGCTGAAGTTCATCGGTTGGCCTCGGCCTGTACCAGCAGCAGGTCGCCTTCGGTGCGCACCTGGTAGCCGCGCGGCGACAGCGCGGCGGTGATCTGCGTGACCTCCTGCGGCTGCAGCCCGAGGCCGCGCAGGCGCAGCTGGCCGGCGCTGAAGTCGATGGCGCTCGGGGAGCGCCCGGGCGGCAGGGCGGTGGCGATGGCGCCGACCATGGGTTCGAAATCGCTCGGCGCCACGTCGCCCACGGCCTGCTGCAGCGCGGCCACCTCGCGGCCCATCTGCAGCGGCGCGTCGACCACGATCTTCACCGAGGGAAAGGTCTGCGTCAGGATGGCGCGCGTGGCCTGGCGCTTGGACTCGAGCGCGTTGCGCTCCTTCCAGGCCCAGGCGTTCAGGCCGATGAGCTGGGTCAGCAGCAGCACCACGACGCCCCAGCGCGCGGCGCGCCATTCGGGCGCGAAGCGCAGCGTCTGAAGCACCGAGGCGAACTTCTTGCCGGCGCGCGCGCGGCCCGTCACGGCCAGGTCGAACTGCGCGAGCTCCCAGGGCGTGCGCGTGGCGTGCAGCCAGCGCTGCGGCGCCTGCACGATCGGCACGCGGCGCTGCAGCAGGTGCTCGGCGGCCTCGGCAACGGCGGGTTCGGTGGCGATGACGGCGGTGTCCAGCGGCAGACCGTTCGACAGGGCCAGACCCGCGCCGGCCAGCGGCAGCGAGACCACGCCGTCGCCGTCGCAGACCGTGAGCTGCGGCGCGTCGGGCTCGCCCGTGACCTGCAGCAGCGGCGGCGCGTCGGCCGGCTGCGGCGTGAATTCGGGAACGATGCGCACCACGCGCCGGCCGGCGGCTTCGAGCCCCTGCACGACGCTGCGCAGCCAGATCCGGTTGCAGGCCGCGACCCACACCGGCTCGCCGGCCTTGGCGTCGGGTGCGAGCGCGAAGTGCAGGGCTTCCGGGTCGTCGAGCAGGTGCTCTTCGAGCAGGCCGTCGAGCACGGCGCGCAGCTTCGAGGTGCTGCCCATGCTGCCCTTGGGCAGCGTGACGCGGTGCCACGAGAGCGCAGCGGACGGGATGCCGAGCGTGACCTCGGGGCCCGACGGCAACAGCGTCAGCAGCGCGCGGCCCTGGTCGCGCAGGGCGATGCCGTCCTCACCGGCCTGGGCCCAGTCGTACTCACCCGCGGCGTCGGCCGGAGGGAGGGGGGCAAGGAGCAGCAGCGGGGTCATGTCGGGGGGTGTCGGAAAAGCCGGTGATTGTAGGAGGGTGGCTTACAAGTTGTTGCTATTGTTTGAATAGCATATCTTGCAGAGACTACGTGCGTTTGACGGTGTTTTGATCAGAGAAAAGGAAAGCGGCGTCAGGGTTTTGCCGGGGGCATGGTGGCGCCCGCGCCACGGGTGCGCCAGACGGTGGTCACGGCCAGGCCCTTGCGAAAGAGCAGCGAATGCTCTTCCACCCAGGTGCGGTCCAGCCGCAGCCGGCCATACACCTCGAAATACTGGGTGCCCACACCGTGCTGGGCTGCGTTGAAGCGCGAGCCGCCGCTGGGCAGGCCGGCGTTGGCTTCCTCGATGTTCTTGAAGAAGGAGCGGGTGCGCCGTTCCACCAGCTGGCGTGCGCTCGCGATGCCCAGCGATTCGACGCTCGCGCTGATGGCTTCGGCGCTGGCCGTGTTGAGGTTGAGCGTGGTGCGCTCCGGCAGGATCGTCACGTAGGGCTCGAGCGCGGCGGCGGTGGCGGGCGAGAGGCCGAGCCACACCAGCTGCGCGACTTCCTGCGGCATCAGCGGGGCGGTGCCGGTGTCGGCGCTGGCATCGCCACCGCCGCTGCTGCCGCCACCGCCGCTACCGCCTGAGGCGGCGTCGGTGCTGCCGGTGTGCAGCGCGCTCGCGAGCCGCGCGGTCATCTGGGTCAGCTCGCCCGCCGGCAGGCCGAGCAGGTTGAAGAGGCGCGTGAAGGTCGCGACGCTGGCCGGCACCGGCTTGCCGGCGTCCACCAGCGACAGCACGTTGAGCTTGGACTGCGCATCAATGATGCGGCCCGACAGGAAGGCGTCGGGCAGGCCTTCGAGGTTGTCGCTCGCCACGTTCTTTTCGGCCGACAGGAAGCTGGTGAGGCGGGCTTCCTCGAGCGGCACGGCCCACGGCTCGCCGAGGTGGTCGGGGCCGCCGGCGCGGCCGTCTTCGCCGAGGATCAGGCGCGACCAGTCGAGCGCGCCGATCAGCACCCAGGCCGCCTGCACGCGCGCGCGCTCGGCGCCTTCGACCTCGGCCGAGCGCCATTGCTGCCAGAGCGCGGCGGCGGAAAAGGTGGCGACCAGCATCACGGTCAGCATGGCGGCGAGCAGCGCGGCGCCGCGCTGGCGGCGTGCGCTGGTCACGCGGTACGGCCGTGGCGCGGTCATGAGCGCGGCCCCCCGAGCGTCGGGCGCACCCAGTCGCGCGTGAGCGTGCCCGAGAGCCCGTCGCCGGGCGGCAGGGTCAGCACCAGCCGCACGCCGTCGGGCATGGCGATGAGCGCGCCGGCCGGGTTGGACGGGTTCGCCGCCGCCACGGGCAGCGGTTCCGCCGGCACCCAGGCGTTGTTGCGGAAGTACGCGAGCTGCCAGCTGTTGACCGGCATCAGCGCCACATCGGTGGCACCGCCGGTGGGCGCGGCGCCATCTTGGGCCCACGCCGCGGCCAGGTTCCAGGCCTGCACCCATTCGCCGCGCGTGGCAAAGGGCGCCGACTGCCAGCGCCGCCAGCGCGTGCCGTCCGAGCCGGGGCGCAGCGTCCAGGCGACGACCTGCACGGTCGGCGTGCTGGTGTCGCTGCCGCGGCGCGTCATGCGCAGCACGCGGCCATCCCAGTCGATCGGGCGGGTCTGCGCGAGCAGGGTGATGGCGTCGAGGTCGGCGCTCCACTGCGCGAGCGTGGCCTGCAGCGTGAGCACCGCGTCGGCGCGCTGCTGGTTCTGCGTGGTGGCGCGCGACATGCTGTCCAGGCCGCGCCAGCTCACGAGGGCGAGCAGCGCCATCACCGCGATGGCGACCAGCAGCTCGATCAACGTGAAGCCGCGTGCGCGCGAAGGCTTCGTCATCAGACGCGCCCCACCACGGTCGACACGCGCAGCAGCGGTGCGCTGCCTTCGTCGCGCACCTGCACGTCGACGCGCCGGAAATTCGGGTTGAGCGTGGGCACGGTCGTGGTCGTCACCAGGAAGGTGAGGCCGGCCTGCAGGCAGATGGAGCCCGAGTCGCCGACGGCCGGCATCTGCCGCGACAGGCGCGCCTTGGCGAGTTCGTTTTCCGCGCACAGGCCGGCCAGCACGAGGTCGGACTGGCGCTGCGCATTGCGCGTGAGCGACATCGTGGCCTGCGAGCCGGCCGCCAGCGCGAGCGCGACGATGCCCAGCGCGATCAGCACCTCGACCAGCGTGAAGCCATGGCTGGAGCTGGCGCGCCGCAGCCGTTGCGTCATGGCACGGCGAACACGGTGAAGGGCCGCAGCCCGTCGGTCGCGACGCGCAGCACGCGCGCGGGCGGGCCGTCGCTGTGCAACATGACCTGCTGCGCCGGAATGATGGGGTCGGGCCCGAGCTGCAGCGCCGCCACCGGCGTGTCGCCGCCCAGCATGGGCTGGGCCGTGATGCCTGCGTGGGTCCAGCCGGTGGGCAGCGCGTCGGCGGGCAGGCCGTCGAAGACGAAGCCGCCGCCTTCGACGAGGCGCCAGCGCACCATGACGCCGCTGGCGCGCGACTGGGCGCGGGCCGATTCGAGCAGGGCGGCGAGGCGGTCGGCCTCGCGGTCGAGCGCGGCGGCGTTGGTGTCGCGCATCGCGAAGCTCACGCTGGCGGTCGCGATGGCGATGATCGCGATCACCACGATCAGCTCCAGCAGCGTGAAGCCGCGCGCTGCGCGAGGCTGTGGCAGCACCACGCGGCCGGGGGCGATGCGCTTACTGCCAGCTGCCGATGTCGGCATTCTTGCCCTCGCCGCCGCTCTGTCCGTCGGCGCCGAAGGAGAGCACGTCGATTTCGCCCTTGATGCCGGGGTTCATGTACTGGTACGGATGGCCCCAGGGGTCGTTGGGCAGCTTCTCGACGTAGGGCTTCCAGTTGGGCGCGGCCGGGCCCGCGGTGGGGCGGGTCAGCAGCGCCTGCAGGCCCTGCTCGGCGGTCGGGTAGCGCTGGTTGTCGAGGCGGTAGAGCTTGAGCGCCTGCATCAGGTTGTTGATGTCGGTGCGGGCGGCGGTGACGCGGGCGTCGTCGGCGCGCTCGATCACGTTCGGCACGATCAGCGCAGCGAGCACGCCGATGATGACAAGCACCACCATGAGTTCGATCAGCGTGAAGCCGCGTTGTGCGGTGCGGGAGACGGAACGAAGGAGTTTGTTCATAGCTTGCGGGGACATGAGGCGGTAAGCGCGCTGCATGATAATCCGCGGCCATGACAAGTCCTTACTCCGCAGCCCGATGGCATGCCCCACTTGCAACGACGGGGCTTTGGGCGTTGGCCGCGGGCGCCGCGGTGTTCTGGGCGCTGCGGCTGGCCTCGCCGGCCGACGCCGTGGCCGCTGCGGCCACGATGCCGCGCGCACCGGTCGCGGCCGATGCCGAGGCGGTGGCCCGGTTGCTGGGCGTGGTCACGGTGACGTCGAACGCGCCCGTGGCGCCGGAGGCCGCGAGCCGCTTCGCGCTGTCCGGCGTGGTGGCGGACCCGTCGAACCAGGGCGCGGCGCTGATCTCGATCGACGGCAAGCCGCCGCGGCCGTTCCGCGTCGGCTCGAAGGTCGGCGAGAGCTATGTGCTGCAGTCGGTGGGCGTGCGCGCGGCGACGCTCGGTGCCCAGCGCGACGGGCCGGCGGCGTTCACGCTGCAGCTGCCGGTGCGTGCGCCGCTGAGCATGGGGCTTCCGACGCCGCCTGCCGGTCTGCCCACGGTGTCGCCGGCTGTGCCTGCAGGCCCGTTGCCGGCCACGATGCCGACGATGGTGATGCCGCCGCCGCAGCAGCAGCAACTTCCCGCCACGGCGGGCGCCGCGATGGAGCCGCCGCCGCAGGCGCAGACCCCCGCGCAGTAGGCGCAGCGGTCTCTTTCTTTCTCTTTTCTTCTTTTCTTCAGGCCTGGAGGAACAGGCGGTAGGCCGGGTTGGCCGTTTCCTCGACGCAGGGATAGCCCAGCGTTTCGAGGAAGCTGTCGAAGGCCGCCGACTCTTCGGCCGGCACCTGCAGGCCCACGAGGATGCGCCCGTAGTCGGCGCCCTGGTTGCGGTAGTGGAACAGGCTGATGTTCCAGTTCGGCCGCATCAGGCTCAGGAACTTGAGCAGCGCACCGGGACGTTCGGGGAACACGAAACGCAGCAGGCGCTCGTCGTGCGCCAGCCCCGTGCGGCCGCCCACCAGGTGGCGCAGATGCTCCTTGGCGAGCTCGTCGTGCGTGAGGTCGAGCGCGTCGAAGCCGTGTTCGATGAAGACCTTCGCGATGGTGGCCGACTCGCCGCGCGCCGAGGTCGTGAGGCCGACGAACACGTGGGCCTTGGCGGCATCGCTGATGCGGTAGTTGAACTCGGTCACGTTGCGCGGCGCGCCGCCGGCCGGCAGCTGGCTGATGAGTTCGCAAAAGCGACGGAAGCTGCCGCGCTCTTCGGGGATGGTCACGGCGAACAGCGCTTCGCGTTCCTCGCCGACCTCGGCCCGCTCGGCCACGAAGCGCAGCCGATCGAAGTTCATGTTGGCGCCGCACAGGATCGCCGCGTAGGTCTCGCCTAGTCGGCCATGCTCGGCCGCGTACTGCTTGATCGCCGCCACGGCCAGCGCGCCGGCCGGCTCGACGATGCTGCGCGTGTCGACGAACACGTCCTTGATGGCGGCGCACACGGCGTCGGTGTCGACCGAGATGTAGCCGTCGACCAGGTTCTGCGCGATGCGGAAGGTTTCCTCGCCGACCAGCTTGACGGCCGTGCCGTCGGAGAACAGGCCGACGTCGGGCAGGCTCACGCGCTGGTGCGCGGCGACCGATTGCATCATCGCGTCGGAGTCGTTCATCTGGACACCGATCACCTTGATCTCGGGCCGCACGGCCTTGATGTAGTTGGCCACGCCGGAGATCAAACCACCGCCGCCGATCGCCACGAACACCGCGTCGAGCGGGCCCTGGTGCTGGCGCAGGATTTCCATCGCGATGGTGCCCTGGCCCGCGATGACGTCGGGATCGTCGAAGGGATGGACGAAGGTCAGGTTCTGCTGCGTCTGCAATTCGAGCGCATGCAGGTAGGCATCGGAATAGCTGTCGCCATGCAGCACGATCTCGCCGCCGAAACCACGCACCGCATCGATCTTCAATTGCGGCGTGGTCACGGGCATCACGATCACCGCGCGCGTGCCGAGCTTGCGCGCACCGAGCGCAACGCCTTGCGCGTGATTGCCGGCCGATGCGCAAATCACACCGCTCGCCAATTGCGCTTTGCTCAGGTGCGCCATCTTGTTATAGGCGCCACGCAGTTTGAAACTGAATACGGGTTGCTGGTCCTCGCGCTTGAGCAATACGGTATTGCCGAGCCGCTCGCTGAGCGCGCGCGCCTTCTCCAGAGCGGACTCGACGGCCACGTCGTAGACCCGCGCATTGAGGATTCTCTTGAGATAGTCGGCGGGCGTGAGCGCCAGGGCGGATGCGTCGGGCACGGTTTCTTCCGGGGGAGTGTTCATGGGCAAGCCGGCGATGATAAGAGGCCCGGGGCGTAGGGGCGCGCACAAAGAAAAAAGCCCCGAGTCTTGCGACTCGGGGCTAAATCCACCAATTGGAAGGGTGGAGGAGACAACTGGGTGCGCACCATGAAGTGCGCAGCAATGAAATAGAGTATACCCACCCTTTGTTGCGATGCAACAAGCAGGCGATGCTTTTCCCACACACAAGTTGATGTTTGGTGCGCATTTTTCCGCACGAATTCATCCCAATTGGAGCTGAACACCATGGAATGCACAGTAAGTTGGACCGGTGACGCAGGCACCCGATCGGCCATGGGCTTCGTGGCCGAGACCGGCAGCGGCCATGTCCTGATGATGGATGGCGCTCCGGACGCGGCCAAGCCCGAGAACGGCGGCCAGAACCTGGCGGCGCGGCCGATGGAAACCGTGCTCGCGGGCACGGGCGGTTGCACCGCCTACGATGTGGTGCTCATATTGAAGAGGGGGCGCCATCGCGTCGAGCGCTGTAGCGTCAAGCTGACCAGCGAGCGCGCCGAGAAGGACCCCAAGGTCTTCACGAAGATCCACATGCACTTCACCGTGGCGGGCAAGGGCATTCCGGCCGCCGCCGTGGAGCGGGCGATCGCCCTCAGCCACGAAACCTACTGCTCCGCCAGCATCATGTTGGCGAAGACGGCGGAAATCACGACCAGCTTCGACCTGATCGAGACCTGAAACGCCGGGTGGCGGTGCGCCGGAGCCTCAGATCCGGTGCGCGACGGTCGTCATGACCCGGGACGCCAGGCGCATCAGGGCCTTGGCCGGGGCCGGCAGTTCCGCGGCGCCCGCGTCGACGGCCTGCGTGGCATGGCGGGCCTCATCAATCTTCATCTGCTCGACCACGGCGCGGGATGCGTGATCGGTGGGCGGCAGGCGGTCCAGGTGGCTTTCGAGGTGTGCTTCCACCTGTCGTTCGGTTTCGGCGACAAAGCCGAGGCTCAGGGGGTCGCCCAGGCGCCCGGCAATCAGGCCGAGACCGAAGGCGCCTGCATACCAGAGTGGGTTCAGGAGGGATGGGCGGGCGCCCAGGTCGTCCAGCCGCTGCCGGGTCCAGGCCAGGTGATCGGTTTCTTCATGCGCGGCTTCCAGAAAGTGCGCGCGCAACGCCGGGTCCCGTGTCACGGCGGCCTGGGCGGTGTACAGCGCCTGGGCACAGACTTCGCCGACATGGTTCACGCGCATCAGCGCACCGGCCTCGCGGCGCTCCGATTCTCTCAATTCACCTTGCGGCTGGATCGCGGGCGGAAGCGCCCGGGTGGCGTGAGATCGGGCAAAAAGCGTGCGCAAAGCCGCATCGGCGGCAGTCAGGGCGGGGTCGAGCAGGGCAGTCATGGGTCTATTTGAACGCACCTGTCCAGGGATGCAAGGACAGCACATTTCGTTTCATATCGTGGTAAAACCACCCGTCTAAGTCCTTTGTTGCACGACTGCAACGAAACACACGGGGCTTCCAAGATTTAGGGCGATTTGTTTTGCCCTGCCGCAGCGGCTCTGGTGCAATAGCATCAACTTCCCAAAAGGAGGTTGGCCCGGGGTCCGGTGGGAGCACAAAAGTGCCAGTCACGGTGAGCCCTTCGCACCGGAGCCCTATGTTTAACCTTGGAGAAACTTGCAATGAAAAAATCTCTAGTTGCTCTGGCTGCCCTGGCTGTTGCCGGTGTTGCCTCGGCTCAGTCGTCCGTCACGCTGTTTGGTGTGGTCGACGCGTCGATCAGCGGCTACTCGTCCACCTCGCGTGACCTGAACGGTGCCACCTTCCTGAACCCGTTCTACCTGAACAAGGGCAGCGTCAAGGCAAGCCGTCGCGAACTGGCTAACTCGGGCTACAACTCCAGCCGTCTGGGCTTCCGTGGTACGGAAGACCTGGGTGGTGGCCTGGCAGCCAGCTTCTGGCTCGAAGCCCCGATCACCAACGACAACGGCCAAGAAGGTGTTGCAACGTTCGCACGTCGCTCGACCGTGAGCCTGTCGGGTGGTTTCGGTGAAATCCGCCTGGGTCGTGATTACACCCCGACGTTCTGGAACGACACCGTGTTCGATCCGTTCGGCACCAACGGCGTTGGCACCAACCTGATCTCGACGGCCAATGGTTCGTTCGGCGCATTCGGTACGCCCGCTGCTTCGACCGCTCCGTTCACCAACGTTGGTAACAACAACTACGTGCGCGCCAGCAACACCATCGGCTACTTCCTGCCGCCGAACCTGGGTGGTTTCTACGGTCAAGTGATGTACGGCTTCGCTGAGAAGACCAAGTACAGCCCTGGCCTGGCAACGCCTGATGTGAACAACACCCAGCGTCAAGGTCGTTATGTCGGCGGTCGCTTCGGCTACGCCAACGGCCCCCTGGACGTTGCTCTGGCTTACGGCAGCAGCACCGTGGGTGACGACTACTACTTCGGCGAGACCACCAAGGTCAACACGCTGAACCTGGGCGCCTCGTATGACTTCGGTCCCGTGAAGCTGTTCGGTGAAATCTCGCAAGCCAAGCGGAAGACCGACTACGAAGACCAGTCGTTCCTGCTCACCAACACCGACACGAAGCTCAAGGGCTACCTGCTGGGCGTGACGGTGCCGGTCGGTGCTGGCCTGATCCGCGCTTCGTACTCGAGCGTTAAGTACAACCTGAACCAGGCTGGATCGACGTTCTTCTTCGAGCCGCGTCCTGCTGACCCGAAGGCCAACAAACTGGCTATCGGCTACGTGCACAACCTGTCGAAGCGCACGGCTCTGTACGCTACCGTTGCTCGCGTGAGCAACAAGAACGGTGCTTCGCTGACCGTCGGCGGCCCGGCTTTCGTGACCTCGGGTGGCTTCACCCCGAAGACCTCGACCGGCTACGACTTCGGTATCCGTCACGCTTTCTAATTTGATGCTGGCGCAAGCCAGCTTCGAATCGAAAGACTCAAAAGCCACCTGGCGCAAGCCGGGTGGCTTTTTTCATTTGGGGCGCGCCTGCTCGCACTCGCAAAGATTGCACCTCCACCCCCGGGGAACCCCCGTGCGGGCACGCTGCTTGCACTGCTAGCATGCCGCGATCACTCTTGTTGCTGAATGACTGCCTTTGTACTGCGCCGCCTGATCCAGGCCGTGATCGTGATGATCGCGGTTGCGTTCATTGCCTTCCTCCTCTTTCAATATGTCGGCGACCCGGTCGTGTTCCTGCTGGGGCAGGATGCCAAGCCCGACCAGATCCGTGAAATGCGCGCCGCATTGGGGCTCGACCGACCCTTCTTCGTGCAGTTCTGGCATTTCCTCGTCAACGCCGCGCAAGGCGAATTCGGGCTGAGCCTGCGCCAGGGCGCCAAGGTGTCGCGCCTGATCGGCGAGCGCTTCCCGGCCACGCTTGAACTGGCACTCGTGGCCGCGGCCCTGGCCCTGTTCGTCGGCATCCCGATGGGCGTGTACACCGCCCTGCGCCGTGGCACCTTCATGAGCCAGGTGTTCATGACCGTCTCGCTGCTCGGCGTGTCGCTGCCCACCTTCCTGATCGGCATCCTGCTGATCCTGGTCTTCGCCGTGACGCTGGGCTGGTTCCCGAGCTTCGGGCGCGGTGACACGGTGCAGTTCGGCTGGTGGACCAGCGGCCTGTTCAAGGCCGACGGCTGGCACCACATCATCCTGCCGGCGGTGACGCTGGCGATCTTCCAGCTCACGCTGATCATGCGGCTGGTGCGCGCCGAGATGCTCGAGGTGCTGCGCACCGACTACATCAAGTTCGCGCGCGCACGGGGCCTGTCGAACCGCGCGATCCATTTCGGCCACGCCCTCAAGAACACGCTGGTGCCGGTCATGACCATCACCGGCCTGCAGCTCGGCGGCCTGATCGCCTTCGCCATCATCACGGAGTCGGTGTTCCAGTGGCCCGGCATGGGGCTGCTCTTCATCCAGGCCGTGACCTTCGCGGACATCCCCGTGATGGCCGCCTACCTGTGCCTCATTGCACTGATCTTCGTGGTGATCAACCTCGTGGTCGACCTGTTGTACTTCGTGGTCGATCCCCGGCTGCGCGTGGGCAAGGCGGGAGGCCATTGAGGTGAGTGTCGCAACCGCTGCCGCAACGCCGCGCCTGCAGGCCTCCGGCCGGGCCTTCGCGCACATCGCCAGCTTCTACCCCGAGATCACGGCCTTTCGTCGCGACCTGCACGCCCACCCCGAGCTCGGCTTCGAAGAGGTCTACACGGCGGGCCGTGTGCGCGAGGCGCTGCGCGCCTGCGGCGTGGACGAGATCCACGAGGGCATCGGCAAGACCGGTGTCGTCGGCGTCATCCGCGGCAAGTCGACGGCCAGCGGCCGCATGATCGGCCTGCGCGCCGACATGGACGCGCTGCCCATGCGCGAGGACAACGACTTCGGCTGGCGCTCTGCCAACGACGGCCTGATGCACGGCTGCGGCCACGACGGCCACACCGCCATGCTGGTCGGCGCCGCGCGCTACCTGGCCGAGACGCGCGACTTCGACGGCACCGCCGTGCTGATCTTCCAGCCCGGCGAAGAAGGCTTGGCCGGTGCGCGCGTGATGATCGAAGACGGCCTGTTCGACCGCTTCCCGGTGAACGCCGTCTACGCCATGCACAACTGGCCCGCGATGCCGGCCGGCACCGTCGGCATCAACCGCGGCGCGATGATGGCCGCGGCCGACCGCGTGACGATCGAGATCAAGGGCAAGGGCGGCCACGGCGCGCATGCCTACCAGACCATCGACCCCGTCGTGGTGGCCGCGCACATCATCACCGCGGCGCAGACCATCGTGTCGCGCAGCGTGCGCCCCATCGACGCGGCCGTCGTCAGCATCTGCGCCGTGCAGGCCGGCGACCTCGGCGCCATGAGCGTGATCCCGGGCGAGGCCACGCTGGTCGGCACCGTGCGCACCTTCAGCGCGCGCGTGCAGGCGCAGGTCGAGCAGCGACTGAGCGAGCTGTGCACGGCCATTGCCACCGGCTTTGGCGCGACCGCGACGATCAAGTACGAACGCATCTACCCGGCCACGATCAACACCGCGCCCGAAGCGATGTTCGCGGCCGACGTGGCGCAGGCGTTGGTCGGCGCGAAGAACGTCGATCGCAACCTGGAGCCCAGCATGGGCGCCGAAGATTTTTCCTTCATGCTGCAGAAGAAGGCCGGTGCCTATCTGCGCATCGGCCAGGACGCCCGCAGCGGCGCCTTCCTGCACAACAGCCGTTACGACTTCAACGACGAGATCCTGCCGCTGGGCGCCGCTTTGCATGCGGGCCTGATCGAGCAGGGCATGCCGCTGGCTGCTACCCGCAGCCTGCAGCCAGGGAAAGCCGCCGCCACCGCGGCGCCGTGATGTGTTCGATTTCAACCCGAGGAGTGTTCCCATGAGTTTCAAGAAGAAAGCGGCTGCGGTCGCTGTCCTGTGCGCTCTGAGCGCCGTCAGCATGGTCGCCAGCGCGCAGACCATCCGCATCGCGAACCAGGGCGACGCCCTGTCGCTCGACCCGCACTCGCTCAACGAGTCGCTGCAACTGAGCGTCACCGCCAACGTCTATGAAACTCTCGTGGGCCGCAACAAGGACCTGAGCCTGGCACCGCTGCTGGCCACGAGCTGGAAGCAGACCTCGCCGAACGTGTGGCGCTTCGAGCTGCGCAAGGGCGTGGTGTTCCACGACGGCACGCCGTTCAGCGCCGACGACGTGGTGTTCAGCTTCGCGCGTGCGCAGGGCGACGGCTCCGACATGAAGGCCACGCTCAGCGAGATCAAGGCCGTGCGCAAGGTCGGCGACCTCGCCGTCGAAATCGAAACCAACGGCCCGTTCCCGATCCTGCCCGACGTGATCTCGCTCACCATGATCATGAGCAAGAAGTGGTGCGAGGAAAACCAGGCCACCAAGCCCGTCGACCGCCGCAAGGGCATCGAGAACACCGCCTCGTTCAAGGCCAACGGCACCGGCCCGTTCCGCGTGCGCGAACGCCAGCCCAACGTGCGCACCGTGTTCACGCGCAACGGCACCTACTGGGGCAAGATCGACGGCAACGCGCAGGAGATCGTGTTCACGCCCATCGCCAACCCCGCGACCCGCGTGGCCGCGCTGGTCTCCGGCGAAGTCGACGTGATGGAGCCCGTGCCCGTGCAGGACATCGCGCGCATCAACGCCGCGCCCAACGCCCGCGTCATCACCGGCCCCGAGATGCGCACCATCTTCCTGGGCATGGACCAGAAGCGCGACGAGCTGCAGTACTCGAACGTGAAGGGCAAGAACCCGTTCAAGGACAAGCGCGTGCGCCAGGCCTTCTACCAGGCCATCGACATCGCCGGCATCCAGCGCACCGTGATGCGCGGCGCCTCCAAGCCCACCGCGCTGCTCGTCGGCCCGGGCATCAACGGCTGGACCGCCGACCAGGACAAGCGCTTGCCCTTCGACGTCGATGCCGCCAAGAAGCTGCTGACCGAAGCCGGCTACCCCAACGGCTTCGAAGTCTCGATGAACTGCCCGAACGACCGCTACGTCAACGACGGCCAGATCTGCCAGAGCGTGGCCGCCAACCTGGCCAAGATCGGCGTCAAGATCAACCTCGTGGCCGAGACCAAGGGCACCTACTTCCCGAAGATCCTGCGCCGCGACACCAGCTTCTACATGCTGGGCTGGACCCCGACCACCTACGACTCGCACAACGCGCTGAGCTCGCTCACCTCGTGCCCCGACGACAAGGGCACGGGCCAGTTCAACCTGGGCGCCTACTGCAATCCGAAGCTGGATGAGCTGACCAAGAAGATCCAGTCCGAGTCGGACAAGGCCAAGCGCAACGAGATGATCAAGGAAGCCTTCAAGGTCCACACCGACGACATCGGCCACCTGCCGCTGCATCAGCAGTCGCTGGCCTGGGGCGTGAGCAAGAAGGTCGAGCTGGTGCAACTGGCCGACAACTTCATGTACTTCAAGTGGATGAGCATCAAGTAAGTCGACCGTGGGCCGCTGCCTGAGCGGCCCGACCATGGGCCCGCTTCTTGCGGGCCCATTCTTTTTTTGCTTCACGATGACAACTAACCCCCACGCTCCCCTTGCTGCGCAAGGTCCGCTGCCCCCCGAGGGGGCCGCTTTTCCTCTTGGGGCGGCCCGGCGATGAAAAAAACCCTGGCCCGCTGGCTCGACAGCGATGTCGGCTACAGCTTCCGCACCTCGCCGGTGGCGATCGCCGCCGCCATCATTGCGCTGGTGTGCGTCTTCTGTTCGGTGTTCGCCGGATGGGTGTCGCCGCACAACCCCTTCGACCTCGCCACCCTCGAACTTGGTGACGCCCGCCTGCCACCGGCGTGGAGCGCTGAAGGCTCCACCAAATACATCCTCGGCACCGACGACCAGGGCCGCGACATTCTTTCGGCCGTGATCTACGGCGCCCGCATCTCGCTGATCGTCGGCGTGGTGTCGGTGGTGCTGTCGGTCGTCGTCGGCGTGGTGCTCGGCCTGCTGGCCGGCTTCTTCGGCGGCTGGCTCGACTCCTTCCTCATGCGCGTGTGCGACGTGATGCTGTCGTTCCCGCCCATCCTCGTCGCGCTGCTCATCGCCGGCGTCGGCCGTGCGCTCTTTCCGGGCGCGCACGAGTCGCTGGCCTTCGGCGTGCTGATCATCTCGATCTCGCTCACGGGCTGGGTGCAGTACGCGCGCACCGTGCGCGGCTCCACGCTGGTGGAGCGCAACAAGGAGTACGTGCAGGCCGCGCGCGTCACCGGCGTGGCGCCGCTGCGCATCATGCTGCGCCACGTGCTGCCCAACGTGATGGGGCCGGTGATGGTGCTGGCCACCATCCAGGTCGCGACCGCGATCATCACCGAGGCCACGCTCTCGTTCCTGGGCGTCGGCGTGCCGCCGACCTCGCCTTCGCTGGGCACGCTCATCAGCATCGGCAACCAGTACCTGTTCTCGGGTGAATGGTGGATCACGGTGTTCCCGGGGCTGATGTTGGTGCTCATCGCACTCAGCGTGAACCTGCTCGGCGACTGGCTGCGCGACGCACTGAACCCGCGCTTGCGCTGAACAGAAAAGGAGAACGCCCCCATGACGCTGCTCCAGGTCAAAGACCTCGTCGTCGAATTTCCGAACCGCCGCGGCACGCTGCGCGCGCTCGACCGCATTTCCTTCGACATCGCGCCCGGGGAAATCCTCGGCGTGGTGGGTGAATCGGGCGCGGGCAAGTCGCTCACCGGCGCGGCCATCATCGGCCTGCTCGAACCGCCGGGCCGCGTGGCCGGCGGCGAGATCCTGCTCGAGGGCCAGCGCATCGACAACCTCGGTTTCGATGCGATGCGCCCCATCCGCGGCCGCAAGATCGGCGCGATCTTCCAGGATCCGCTGACCTCGCTGAACCCGCTGTACACGGTGGGCCGCCAGCTCATCGAGACCATCCGCACCCACCTGCCCGTGACCGAGTCGGAAGCGCGCAAGCGCGCCATCGGCCTGCTGCAGGACACCGGCATTCCCGCCGCCGAACAGCGCATCGACCACTTCCCGCACCAGTTCTCGGGCGGCATGCGCCAGCGCGTGGTGATTGCCCTGGCGCTCGCGGCCGAGCCCAAGCTCATCGTGGCCGACGAGCCGACCACCGCGCTCGACGTGTCGATCCAGGCGCAGATCATCCAGCTGCTCAAGCAGGTCTGCAAAGAGCGTGGTGCGGCAGTGATGCTCATCACGCACGACATGGGCGTGATCGCCGAAACCTGCGACCGCGTGGCCGTGATGTATGCGGGCCGCATCGCCGAGATCGGCCCGGTGCACGAGGTGATCCACCAGCCCGCGCACCCCTACACCTCGGGCCTGATGGCGTCGATCCCCGACATGACCAGCGACCGCGAACGGCTCAACCAGATCGACGGCGCCATGCCGCGGCTCAATGCCATCCCGACCGGCTGTGCCTACAACCCGCGCTGCCCGCGCACCTTTGCACGCTGCCTGACCGAACGGCCCGAGCTGATGCACGCGGGCGCCACGCGCGCCTCCTGCTGGCTGCACGACGCCGCCGACCCGCATGCGGGGCAGGCCGAGATCGCCGCGCAGCACCACGACGCCCTGGCGGCCGGCGAGCGCGCCACGCCCGAGGCGGCCGAACCCCTCGCAGAGGTGACCCGATGAGCGCCGTGATCGAACCCCGCAAGGACGCTGCGGCAGCAAAGACCAAGACCGGCGAGCCGCTCGTGGTCGCGCATGACCTCGCGCGCACCTTCGACGTGTCGCCGCCCTGGCTCAACCGCGTGCTCGAACGCAAGCCGCGCGTGCTGCTGCACGCGGTCGACGGCGTGAGCTTTTCCATCGAGCGTGGCAAGACGCTCGCGCTGGTCGGCGAATCGGGCTGCGGCAAAAGCACCGTGGCGCGCCTGCTGGTGGGCCTGTATGCGCCCACGCGCGGCGGCCTGCAGTTCGACGGGCAGGACGCGCACGCCGCGTTCAAGACGCCCGAAGGCCGGCAGCTGCGCCGCCGCATCCAGATGATCTTCCAGGACCCCTACGCGAGCCTCAACCCGCGCTGGATCGTCGAGGACATCATCGGCGAGCCGCTGCGCGAGCACGGCATCCTGAGCGACAAGGACGCGCTTCGCCAGCGCGTGGGCGAGCTGCTGCAGTCGGTCGGCCTTTCGCCGCTGGACATGAGCAAGTACCCGCACCAGTTCTCGGGCGGCCAGCGCCAGCGCATCTCCATCGCGCGCGCGCTCGCCACGCAGCCCGAGTTCCTCGTGTGCGACGAGCCCACCTCGGCGCTCGACGTGAGCGTGCAGGCGCAGGTGCTCAACATCATGAAGGACCTGCAGCGCGAGCAGGGCCTGACGTACCTGTTCATCTCGCACAACCTCGCCGTGGTGCGCCACGTGGCCGACCAGGTCGGCGTGATGTACCTGGGCCGGCTGGTCGAGGTGGCGGACAAGCAGAAGCTCTTCGCCGAGCCGCAGCATCCGTACACCCGCATGCTGCTCGACGCGATCCCGCAGATGAAGCACACCGGCCGCGCGCGCACACCGGTGCAGGGCGAGGTGCCGAATCCGCTGAATCCGCCGACCGGCTGCGCCTTTCATCCGCGCTGCCCGCATGCGAATGCGCGCTGCTCGACCGAGCGGCCGCAGCTGCTGAGCCTGAAGGGCGTGCAGGTGGCCTGCCATGCGGTGGAGGAAGGCCGTTTGTGAGTGAAGGCGGCAGCCCGCAGGGCTGGCCGGCGGACTTTCCGTACCGGCCGCACCTGCGCTTCTGCTCGCTGGGCAACGAGAACGTGCGGGAGGTGATGGAGGGCTTTCGCCTCGCCTGCGAACGCCTCGGCTACACCACAAGCATCGCGCCGGGGCCGGGTGTCGACAACGACGACATCAACCTCTTCTTCTTCGCGATGGGCCTGAGCCTGCCCTCGGACGACGAGCTGCCGCCGAACGCGATCGTCGTCAACTTCGAGCCGGCCCTGCCCGCGTTGCTCGCGCAGATGCCCGGCTACCAACGGCTGCTGCAGCGCGCTCACGTGTGGGAGTACAGCCTCGAGAACATGGTGCACCACCCGGCGCTGGGCATCCATCGATCCGACTACGTGGGCCCGGGCTTCGAGCCGCTGGCCACGCCGCTGCTGCCGGAGTCCGAAGTGCTGGACGACGCGCAGCAGGACATCGACGTCATCTTCTTCGGCGAGACGACGCCCCGGCGGCTGCAGGTGCTGGAGGCATTGACTGCCGCCGGACTGCGGGTGGCCTACCCCTTCGGCACCGCCTGGACGCCGGCGCAGCGCGACGCCTTGCTGCCGCGCGCCAAGGTCGGGCTGAACATGCGCAAGGCCGACCACTCCAGCACGGTGGAGCTGCCGCGCCTGTCGATCCTGCTGCGGCATCGCAAGGCCGTGGTGTCGGAGCTGTATCCCCATTCCGAGATTCCGCAGGTGCTGCGCGACGCGGTCGAAGGGTGCACGAAGGACGAACTGGTCGACCGCGTGCGCGCGCTGGTGGCCGATGCGCAGCGGCGGCGCGCACTGGAAATCGCCGGGCCGCGGGCGCTGCAGTCCTTGCCGCCGCAGCATGAGGTGCTGGCGGGGGCGATGCAGCGTTATCTTGCGGCGGCTCGGCAGCGATGGGTGGGGCAGCGGGAACGGCGCATGGATGAGCCTGCCTCGCAGGTGTCCGTCCTGATGGTGACGCGGGACGACGAAGCGAACGTTGCGGAGGCTTTGGCATCGATCGCCGAGCAAAGCCTCGCACCGCACCAGATCATCGTGGTGGACGACGGCTCCACCGACGCCACCGTCGACGTGGTTCGCGCGCGCATGGCCGCCGACCCTCGGCTGGCCGAACTGCTGCTGTTGCAGGCGCCCGTCCCGATGGGCTGGGCCGCCGCCGCGCAATGGGGGTTGATGCAGGCGCGCGGCGACGCGCTGGCGCTGTGGGCACCGACCGTGCGCTGTGCGCCCGAGCGCCTGCAGGTGCAGTCCGCGTTCCTGCGGACGTCGCCGGAGAGCGGCGCGGTCGGTGCCTGGTACACCCGCGATGGCGACGCGGAACCGCCGACGCAGCGCCTGCCGGAGATGCACGACCAGATCCTGGCCGCGCTGTTGGCGCATCTGCCGCACGAACAACCCCTGTTGATGGGCGGCCTGATGCTGTCGCTGCCGCGCATCCAGCAACGCGGGCTCGGCTTCGATGCCACGCTCGGCCGGTTCGCATGGCTGGGCCTGTTGCTGGAACTGGTGCGCGGCGGTGCGCGGCTGGCCAACCTCGGCATGAGCCTGAGCCATCTGATGACCCGCCACGCCAAGGGACTCGCGGAAACCGATGTGACGGCGCTGACCCGTGTGCGAGAGCGTCTGCTGCCGCTGGTCTTCCCCGAAGTGCCGTCCGCCGAGGCGCAGCGGCTGGCCCGGCTCTACGGCCAGCAATGGGCGCCCGATGCCGACGATGCCACGGCGCTGCTGCGCGACATGGCGAGCGCCTGCGAGCGGCAGGGCGACGTCCACGCGACCACCGTGCTGCGCGGCGAGAGCCTGCGCGTGCTGGCGGTGTATGTAGAGAACGGGCGACTGGCGCCGGGCTACCTCGACACGCTGATGCGCGAGCCCTTGCTGCGCGATTTCCTGGCGCCGCTGGGCGAGCGCCTGCGTGCATTCGTGCCGTGAACCATGGACCTTGCGCCGGGCGGTGTGCGTAAACGCACTTTCCAAGCCCTCACTCTGTTGCACAGTCTTGGGTTGGACCCGAATCCACACCCCCCGACACGATGACCTCCACCCCGATGACCCGCCTGCTCGGCCGCCGCGGCTTTCTCATGGGCTCGGCGCTGGGCGCGACCGCCGCGCTGGCGTCGATGACCGAGATCGCACACGCGGCCGGCGCAGCACCGGCGCGCCGCATGCCCGTCATCTTCATCGGCCACGGCTCGCCGATGAATGCGCTGGCGGACAACGCCTTCACGCGCCGCCTCGCCGCCTGGGGCCGCGAGCTGCCGCGCCCCACGGCGATCCTCAGCGTGTCGGCGCACTGGCTCAGCCAGGGCGCGACCGGGGTCACGGTGCAGACGCGGCCCAAGACGATCCACGACTTCGGCGGCTTTCCGCAGGCGCTGTTCGACATCGAATACCCTGCGGCGGGTCATCCCGCACTCGCGCGCGAAACGATCGGCGCCGTCAAGCAGGCGCCGGTGATCGCCACCGAGCAGTGGGGGCTGGACCACGGCACCTGGACCGTGCTGAAGCACCTGTACCCGAAGGCCGACGTGCCGGTCTTCCAGCTCAGCATCGACTACGACAAGCCGGCGGCGTTCCACCATGCGGTGGGGCGCGACCTGGCGGCCTTGCGCGACCAGGGCGTGCTCGTGATGGGCAGTGGCAACGTGGTGCACAACCTGCGTGCCACCGACCGCGGCACGCCCGATGGCCCGAAGGCGAGCCGCCCGTGGGCGCAGTCGTTCGACGAGGCGGTGAAGGCCGCGCTGGCCGGCCGGGACGACCGCGCGCTGATCGGCTACGAAAAACTCGAAGGGGCGTCGACCGCCGTGGCCACGCCGGACCACTACTTTCCCTTCCTGTATGCCCTGGGCGCTGCGGCGCCGGGCGAGCGTGCGAAGACGGTCTACGAAGGCTTCCAGTCGGGCACGCTCAGCATGCGCTGCCTTCAGTTCGGCTGAAGGCGCGGCGCATTCGGCGGCGGCTTTACTGCTCCTCGCCCCAGGCGAAGCCGTCGCGCGCAATCATGGCGCTCGACGCGCTGGGGCCCCAGGTGCCGGCCGCATAGGGGCGCGGACCGCCGTCGGACTCCCACGAATCGATGAGCGGCTCGACCCAGCGCCAGGCTTCTTCCTGCTCGTCGCTGCGCACGAACAGGTTGAGGCGCCCGTCGATCACGTCCAGCAGCAGGCGTTCGTAAGCACCCACGCGCTCGGCGCCGAAGCGCTTGTCGAAGTCCAGGTCGAGCTGCACCGGCGCCAGTTGCGCGGCGCTGGCGTGGCCGTTGCCGCCGCGCTGGCGGTTGTCCTGCGCCTGCGCGAGCATGTGCAGTTCCAGGCCGTCTTTCGGCTGCAGGTTGATCACCAGCTTGTTCACGTTGCCTGCCGGTGCGCGGTAGATGGCGTGCGGCGTGGGGCGGAAGTTGACCTCGATGCGCGCGTCGCGCGAGGCCAGCCGCTTGCCGGTGCGGATGTAGAAGGGCACGCCGGCCCAGCGCCAGTTGGCGATCTCGGTGCGCAGCGCCACGAAGGTCTCGGTGCGGCTGTCGGGGCTCACGCCCGGCTCGTCGCGGTAGCCCTGCACCCGCTCGCCGTAGGCCGTGCCGGCCGTGTACTGGCCGCGCACCGCGTGCAGGCCCAGGCTCTCGGGCGTCCAGGGCTTGAGGGCACGCAGCACCTTGAGCTTCTCGTCGCGGATGGCGTCGGCGTGCGCGTTGATGGGCGGTTCCATGGCCACGGCGCACAGCAGCTGCAGCGCGTGGTTTTGCACCATGTCGCGCAGCGCGCCGGTCTGGTCGTAGAAGGCGCCGCGCTTTTCCACGCCCAGGTCCTCGGCCATGGTGATCTGGATGTTGGCGATGTGCTCGCGGCGCCAGATGGGCTCGAACAGGGCATTGCCGAAGCGCATCGCGAACAGGTTCTGCACCGAGGGCTTGCCCAGGTAGTGGTCGATGCGAAAGACCTGCTTCTCTTCGAGCACCTTGCCCACCGCGGCGTTGATGGCGCGGTTGGAGGCCAGGTCGTGGCCCAGCGGCTTCTCGAGCACGACGCGGGTGCGCGGGCCGTTGAGCCCGGCGGCGGCGATCTGCTCGACCACCTGCGTGAAGAGCGCGGGCGCCGTGGCCACGTACATCACGACCGTCTTGGCGTCGCGCTGCTTGAGCAGGTCGGCCAGGCTGGCGTAGTCGGCGGGCTTGGACAGGTCCATGCGCAGGTAGTGCAGCATGGAGGCGAACTTCTTGAACTCCTCGGGGGAGGGGCGCTTGGCGCCTTCGACGGCGCTGAAGCGCGACTGGATCAGCTCGCGGTACTGGTCGTCCGACAGGTCGTCGCGCGCCACGCCGACGATGCGCCCGTCCTGCGGCAGGCTGCCGTGCCTGAAGGCCTGGAACAGCGCGGGCATCAGCTTGCGCCACGCAAGGTCGCCAGTACCGCCGAACAGAACGAGATCGAAGCTCATGAGAAAACTTTCCTTTGTCTGAATGCCGAGCAGGCAACGTGCCAGTCGCGATGGTACTTGTACCGATTCGGCACACCTGTACTAAAGCTACGCTGTCCCATGGCCGCGAGGCCTTTTTTTATTGCCGAGGCAGGGGAATACCAATGAAGAAGCTTTTCACGGCAGCCGCGCTGCTGGGTCTGTCGGCCGCCGCGTCGGCGCAGACCGTCAACGTCATCTGCTCGGTGCAGGCCGAGTGGTGCAACGTGATCTCCACCGTCTACGCCCGCACCACGGGCGTGCGCATCAACATGGCGCTCAAGGGCTCGGGCGAGGCGCTGGCCCAGCTCATCGCCGAGAAGGACAACCCCAAGACCGACGTCTGGTTCGGCGGCACGGGCGACCCGCACCTGCAGGCGGCCGAGCAGGGGCTCACGCTCGAATACAAGTCGCCCACGCTCACGCAGCTGCATCCCTGGGCGCAGCAGCAGGCCAAGCAGTCGGGCTACAAGACCGTGGGCATCTACTCGGGCCCGCTGGGCTTCGGCTACAACCCCGAGCTGCTCGCCAAGAAGAAGCTGCCCGTGCCCAAGACCTGGGCCGACCTGCTCAAGCCCGAATACAAGGGTGACATCCAGGTGGCTAACCCCGCATCGAGCGGCACGGCCTACACCATGATCGCCACGCTGGTGCAGCTCATGGGCGAGGACAAGGCCTTCGACTACCTCAAGGCGCTGCACAAGAACGTGGGCCAGTACACCCGCTCGGGCACCGGCCCGATCAAGGCGGTGGCGCGCGGCGAAACCGCGATCTCCATCAGCTTCGTGCACGACGGCCCGGGCGAGAAGATGCAGGGCTTCCCCGTCGAAACCATCACGCCCGCCGACGGCACCGGCGCCGAGATCGGCTCCATGAGCATCATCAAGGGCGCGCGCAACCTCGACGCCGCCAAGAAGTTCTACGAATGGGCGCTCACGCCCGCCGCGCAGGAGCTGGGCGCCGCCAACAAGCAGTTCCAGCTGCCCAGCAACGCGAGCGCCAAGCTCGACCCGCGTATTCCTGATTTCAAGAAGATCAAGTTCATCAACTACGACTACGCCAAGTACGGCGCCAGCGCCGAGCGCCGCCGCCTGATTGCGCGCTGGGAAAAAGACGTCAACTCGCTGCCGCGCTAAGTGCAGGCGCGTTCCAACGAAGGCGCGCCGGCCAACCCGGCGTCCCTGGCCGCCGCCCGGCGCGCGCGGCGATGGATCTGGGCCTGGGTCGCGCTGGGCCTGGCGGCTTATCTCGTGCTGCCCTGGTATGCGATCCAGGATGCGACCTGGTACGAAGCCGTTCCGCAGGTCTTCGGGCAGGCGGAAGGCGCCAACGGCCTGATGCAGGCGGCCACGCAGGGCCGCAGCTGGCTCTTCATCGGGCTGGCCGGGTTGCTGCTGTGCGCTGTCGGTGCGGCCCTGCCGGCCGGCAAGGCGCAGGGGCGCTGGCTGCTGGTGGGCGGCGCGATCGGCGCCATCGGCCTGGCCGTGGCGGGCTTCACCATCGGTGCGCGCGGCTGGAGCGTCGCGGCGCTCAACACCCAGTTCGGCGAACTGGCCGTCAACCAGTTCGGCATCGGCGCGGGCGGCTTCGTGGCGCTCACGGCGCTGGTGCTGCTGGCGGCCTTCGGTGTCGCGCGGCTCGGCCTGTTCAAGGGCGACCTGTTCGTCTCTGCCTCGGTGGTCGGCTGCGGCGTGCTGATGGCGCTGTTCATCGCCTACCCGGTGAGCCGGGCGCTGTCGGGCGCCTTCTTCAATGAAGACGGGCAGTGGTCGATTACCGCCTTCGCGGCGCGTGTGTTCACCGAGCGCATCTGGGGCCTGGGTTGCCTGGCGGGTGGCGTGCGCTGCGGCGTGGCGTGGAACACGCTGGTGCTGGCGCTGCTCACCGCGGCCGGCACCACCTTCCTGGGCACGCTGATGGCGCTGATGGCCGAGCGCGGCAGCCGGCGCGGGCAGGGCGCATTGCGCGTGCTGGCGCTGTTGCCGATCATCACGCCACCGTTCGTGGTCGGCCTGGGCCTCATCTTGCTGTTCGGCCGTGCGGGCATCGTCAACCAGGTGCTCGAAAACGTGTTCGGCATCGAGCCCACGCGCTGGTTCTACGGCATGCCGGGCGTGCTGGTGGCGCAGCTCTTTGCCTTCACGCCCATCGCCTTCATGATCATGCGCGGCGTGGTGCAGGGCATCGCGCCCAGCCTCGAAGAGGCCGCGCAGATGCTGCGCGCCGACCGGCGCCGCGCCTTCTTCACCGTGACGCTGCCGCTGCTCAAGCCCGGTCTGGCCAACGCCTTCCTGGTCGGCTTCATCGAGAGCATTGCCGACTTCGGCAACCCGGTGGTGGTGGGCGGCCAGTTCTCGGTGCTGTCGACCGACATCTTCTTCGCCATCGTCGGCGCGCAGTACGACCAGGGCCGTGCCGCGTCGCTGGCCTGGGTGCTCACGCTGTTCGCCCTCGGCGTGTTCGCGCTGCAGCGCGGCCTTTTGGGCAAGCAGAACTACACGACCGTGAGCGGCAAGGGCGACGCCGGCATCGCGATGGCGCTGCCCGACGGCGTGCGCCGCACCATCCAGTGCATCGCGCTGCCGTGGATCGCCTTCACCGCCGTGGTCTACCTGTTCGCCTTCGCGGGCGGCTTCGTGCAGACCTGGGGACGCGACTACAGCTTCACGCTCAACCACTTCAAGAGCGCCTTCGCGCTGGAGTGGGGCCAGTTCGGGCTGGTGTGGGCCGGCACCGCGTGGAACTCGCTGATCACCACGCTGAAGCTGGCCGGCATCTCGGCGCCGATCACCGCGGCGTTGGGCCTGCTGATCGCCTGGCTGCTGGCGCGCAACGAGTTCAAGGGGCAGGGCACCTTCGAGTTCGGCGCGCTGCTGGCCTTTGCGATCCCGGGCACGGTGCTGGGCGTGAGCTACATCCTGGCCTTCAACGTGCCGCCGTTCGAGCTCACGGGCACCGGGCTCATCATCGTGCTGTGCTTCATGTTCCGCAATCTGCCGGTGGGCGTGCGGGCCGGCACGGCGGCCTTCAAGCAGCTCGACCGCTCGCTCGACGAGGCCTCGCTGATGCTGCGTGCCTCGACTTCGCAGACCTTGTTCAAGGTGGTGCTGCCGCTGCTCAAGCCCGCGCTGGTGGCCGCGCTGGTCTACAGCTTCGTGCGCGCCATGACGACGGTGAGCGCCGTGATCTTCCTGGTCACGGCCGAGAACGAACTGGCCACCACCTACATCATCGGCCGCGTCGGCAATGGCGACTACGGCATTGCGCTGGCCTACTGCACGGTGCTCATGGTGCTGATGTCGCTGGCCATTGCGCTGGTGCAGTTCGTGGTGGGGGAGCGCAAGCTGGGGCGGCGCGGGGCTGTACCCCCGCATGAGGGACATCACAAAATGGAAAGCCTGGCAGCATGAACGGTATCGAATTCCGCAACGTCACCAAGCGCTACGGCAGCGACAAGAACGGGCCGATGGCCGTCAAGGGCATCAGCTTCGAGGTGCCCGTGGGCACGCTCACCACCATCCTCGGCCCCTCGGGCTGCGGCAAGACGACCACGCTGCGCATGATCGCGGGGCTCGAATCGCCGACCTCGGGCTCGATCTTCATGGGCGGGCGCGACGTCACCACGCTCGGGCCGGGCGAGCGCAACGTGAGCATGATGTTCCAGAGCTACGCGCTGTTCCCGCACATGAACGTGATCGAGAACGTGGGCTACGGCCTGCGCATGAGCGGCGTGAAGAAGGACGAGGCCACGGCGCGGGCGCGCGAGGCGCTCAGGGGCGTGGGCCTGGTCGGTTTCGACGAGCGCCTGCCCAGCGAACTGTCGGGCGGCCAGCAGCAGCGCGTGGCCCTGGCGCGCGCGCTGGTGCTCGAGCCGGCGGTGCTGCTGTTCGACGAGCCGCTGTCCAATCTCGATGCCCGCCTGCGGCGCGAGATGCGCGAGGAAATCCGCTCATTGCAGCAGCGCCTGAAGCTCACCGTGGCCTACGTGACGCACGACCAGAGCGAGGCGCTGGCCGTGAGCGACCAGATCATCGTCATGGACCACGGCGTGATCGCCCAGCGCGGCACGCCCGAGCAGCTCTACGGCCGGCCCGAGAGCGAGTTCGTCGCCGGCTTCATGGGCGAGGCGATGGTGTTCCCGGCCGTGGCGCAGGCCGACGGCAGCGTCACGCTCGGCCCGCTGCGGCTGCAGCCGCGCTACGCGGTGGCGCCCGGCACGGTGAAGGTGGCGGTGCGGCCCGAGGCCTGGGACATCGGCGCGCTCGACGGCCTGCCCGCCACGCTGCGCAAGTCGGCGTACCTGGGCAGCTTCTACGAATACGGCTTCGACACCCCGCTGGGGCCGGTCTTCGTGGTCTCGACCGACCTGTCGCGCCCGCTGGCGGCCGGCACGCAGACCACCCTGTCGCTCGGAACCCATGGCGTGAGCGTGGTGCCCGGCGCATGAAACAATGGCGCCATGAACGTGGTTTTCGATCTTGGCGCCGTGCTGTTCGCCTGGGAGCCGGCACGGCTGGTCCAGGCCCATCTCCCCTCTCACGCCCCCACTGACGCCGCCGCCGCGGCCCTGGGCCGGGCCCTTTTCCATCACGACGACTGGACCGGCTTCGACTGCGGCACCCGCACGCTGGACGATGCCATCGCCCGCATGTCGGCGCGGCTGGCGCTGCCCGCCGAGTCGCTGCACGCCATGCTCGACGGGCTCGGGGAGCGGCTGGCGCCGATCGACGTCACGGTCGCGATGCTCGAAGAGCTGCTCGCCCAGCGCGACGCCGGTGAGCCGCTGCGGCTGTACTACCTGTCGAACATGCCTGTGCCGTTCGCCCGCGCCCTCGAGCGCCGGCACGCCTTCATGCGGCGTTTCGACGGTGGCGTGTTCTCGGGCGACGTGAAGTTCCTCAAGCCCGAGCGCGAGATCTACGAGCTGCTGGCCATGCGCCACGGCCTCGACCCCGAGCAGACGGTGTTCATCGACGATTCGGCCGCCAACGTCGAGATGGCCCGCGCCTTCGGCTGGCACGCCATCCATTGCACCGCGCCCGACAAGCTGCCGGCGCAACTGCAGCGCTACCTGCCGGTGAGCACCACCTTGTCGGTGTCGAACCCCAGGCTGCGGGCGTAGTCCAGCTCGGCCTGCAGCGCGTCGTCCTCCAGGCGCGGCGCGCGCGACAGCACCCAAAGGTACTCACGGTCGGGCGTGCCGACCAGCGCCACCTGGTAGTCGCGGTCGAGCTTCAAGATCCAGTAGTCGCCCCACACCAGCGGCAGCCAGCCCATCCAGGCGGGGGCGAAGCGCACCTGCAGCCGTCCCGCGCCGGGCTGGCCGGCCACGGGCACCACGCGCGCGCTGCCAATCGCCTCGTCGAAGTTGCCGTCCTCCCGCACGCAGCGATTGCGCACCTGCACGGTGCCGTCGGGCTGCGGCGTGTACTCGGCGCTCACCGGGCCGGCGCACTGTTTCTGGAAGCGGTTGGGCAGCCGCGCCTGTTCGTGCCAGACGCCGGCGTAGCGGTGCAGATCGACCGGCGCCACCACCTGCAGCGGCGCGCGCATCAGCGGGGCGCCATCGGCCGGGCCGGCGGGCCGGGCACGGGCCGTGCGTGCGGCGCCCAGCGCGTACCAGGTGGCCACGCCGCCCACGACGAAGGCGGTGGCCATGGTGCCGATCGCGTGGCTGGTGCGGCGGTCGTCGAAGGCGCGACCGGCGGCGGTCGCGGGGCGTGGGGGGCGAGGGGTCATGAGGGCTCCTGGGGAAAGTCGTTCTCGGCGTGGATGCCGCGTCCCGTTCAGGGTGCCCCCGGCCGCGGCCGGCTGCCGTCAGCCGGGGACCACAGCCCCTGTAGGGCAGGGCGGCCGACAACCCTTCGCGCTGCAGGCCGATGGAGCTTCGCGAAAACCCGTGCTACGGTTCGCATGAAAACATCGACCGCCGCGCAACTGCGTGCAGGACTTGTCACACCCCTCCCCGGATAATTGATTTCATGAACCAACTCGATGCACTCCGCCAGTGGACCACCGTGGTTGCCGACACCGGTGACTTCAAGCAGCTCAGCATTTCCAAGCCGCAGGACGCGACCACCAACCCGTCGCTGATCCTCAAGGCCGTGCAGAAGGCCGAGTACCGGCCGCTGCTCGACGAGACCGTGAAGGCGCACGCCGGCAAGCCGCTCGACGAAGTCATCGACCGCCTGCTGGTGCGCTTCGGCACCGAAATCCTCTCCATCATCCCGGGCCGCGTGTCCACCGAAGTCGACGCCCGCCTCTCGTTCGATACCGCCGCCACCGTGGCCCGCGGCGAGCGCATCGTGGAGCTGTACAGGGCCGAGGGCATCGACACCGAGAAGCGCCTGCTGATCAAGGTCGCCTCCACCTGGGAAGGCATCGAGGCCGCGCGCCTGCTCGAGCAGAAGGGTATCCGCACCAACCTCACGCTGCTGTTCTCGTTCGCGCAGGCCGTGGCCTGCGGCGCGGCCGGCGTGCAGCTCATCTCGCCCTTCGTGGGCCGCATCTACGACTGGTACAAGAAGTCGGCCGGTGCGAAGTGGGACGAGGCCGCCAGCGCGGGCGCCAACGACCCCGGCGTGAAGTCGGTGCGCGAAATCTTCAACTACTACAAGCAGCAGGGCATCAAGACCGAGGTCATGGGTGCGAGCTTCCGCAACGTGGGGCAGATCCAGGCGCTCGCTGGCTGCGACCTGCTGACCATCAGCCCCGAGCTGCTGGCCGAGCTGGCCGCGAGCAACGAGCCGCTCACGCACGCGCTCGACGCCAAGGCTGCCGCGAGCGGCACGGCCGAGAAGGTGAGCTACGACGAAGCCGGCTTCCGCTTCGCGCTCAACGAAGACGCCATGGCCACCGAGAAGCTCGCCGAGGGCATCCGCGCCTTCGCGGCCGACGCCGTGAAGCTCGAAAAGCTCATGCAGGAAAGCGGCAAGTAAACATGACAATGACCCTGCGCTGTGACCGCGCGCCGGCCTGGGCGCAACTGCAGTCCAGCTTCGACACGGCCGGTCGCCAGTTCGACCTTCGCCATGCCTTCGTGGAGGACGCCGGGCGCTTCGCGCGCTTCAGCCAGGAGGCGCCGCACGTCTTCGCCGACCTGTCGAAGAACCTGATCGACGCGCGCACCGAGGCGCTGTTGTTCACGCTGGCGCGCGAATGCGGCCTCGAAGCCCATCGCGACGCCATGTTCGCGGGCGCGCACATCAACAACACCGAAGACCGTGCCGTGTTGCACACGCTGCTGCGCGCACCGGCCGATGCAGCCACCGGCCGCCAGACGGCCCACGAACTGCGCGAGGTGCACGCCACGCTCGACGCCATGCTGGCCTACGCCGAGAAGGTGCGCGGCGACCACACGATCACCGACGTGGTCAACATCGGCATCGGCGGCTCCGACCTCGGCCCGCAGATGGCCGTGCTGGCGCTCGCGGAGTTCGTGGCGCCGGGCAAGCGCTTCCACTTTGTCTCGAACGTCGACGGCCACGAGCTGGCGGGCGTGCTCAAGGGCCTGGCGCCCGAGCACACGCTGTTCCTGGTCGCCTCCAAGACCTTCACCACGGCCGAGACGATGACCAACGCGCTCTCGGCCAAGCGCTGGTACGAACAGTCGGGCGGCACCGACATCGCGGGCCATTTCGCTGCGCTCACCACCAACGTCGAGGCCGCGAAGCAGTTCGGCATCGACACCACCTTCGGCTTCTGGGACTGGGTGGGCGGCCGCTACTCGCTGTGGTCGGCCATCGGCCTGCCGATCGCGCTGGCCATCGGTGCCGACGGCTTTCGCCGGCTGCTGGCGGGCGCGCATGCGATGGACGAGCACTTCCGCACCGCGCCGCTCGAGCAGAACCTGCCCGTGCGGTTGGGCCTGCTCGATGTCTGGTACCGCAACTTCCACCACTTCACGAGCCGCAGCATCGCGCCGTACCACAGCGCGCTGAAGCGCGTGCCGGCCTACCTGCAGCAGCTCGAGATGGAGAGCAACGGCAAGCAGGTCGATGCGAGCGGCGCGCCGCTGGCCTTCGGCACCTCGCCCGTGCTCTGGGGCGAGCCCGGCACCAACGGGCAGCACGCTTACTTCCAGATGCTGCACCAGGGCACCGACGTGATCCCGCTTGAGTTCATGGCGGTGCGCGACGCCTCGCACGACCTCGACGGCCACCACCCCAAGCTGCTGGCCAACGCGCTCGCGCAGGCGCAGGCGCTGATGGTCGGCAAGCTCGACGAAGGCGGCCACAAGAACTTCCCGGGCAACCGGCCGAGCACCTTCTTCGTGTTCGAGAAGCTCACGCCCGAAGCGCTGGGCGCCTTCCTCGCGATGTACGAGCACCGCGTGTTCACCAGCGGCGCGCTGTGGGGCATCAACAGCTTCGACCAGTGGGGCGTGGAGCTCGGCAAGGTGCTGGCGCGCGACATCGAACCGCGCCTGGCCTCGGGCGATGTCTCGGGGCTCGATGCCTCCACGGCCGGCCTGCTGCAGCGGCTGAGCGCCTGACGGCACACGTCACCGCAAGGCTTGCAAGCCTTGGCCAAAGGCTCTATCCACTAGGCCTTTAGGCCATTGGTTTGCAGCGCGCTGGCCGATTTGGCCGAGTTTGTCGTTGCACAGTGCGCCGATATGATGGCCCCGGGGAAATTTCCCTGGGATTCATCAAGAGGAGCGAGTCAATGGACTTTCAAACAGCGGTCAAGACGTGCATCGCCAAGTACACCGATTTCACGGGTCGTGCGTCGCGTTCCGAGTTCTGGTGGTTTTTTCTGGCCCAGTTCGGCGTGCTCGTCGTGACGGGCCTGATCCATGAGTACGTGTACTTCATTGCAGCGCTGGCCCTGCTTCTGCCCGCCCTCGCGGTGGGCGTGCGCCGCCTGCACGACATCGGCAAGAGCGGCTGGTTCTTGCTGCTGTCGATCATCCCGCTGATCAATCTGGTGCTGATCTACTTCTTCGTTCAGCCGACGCAGCCGGAGAGCAACGCCTACGGCGAACCGCCGAGCGCCTGAGCTTTTTTCCTTCGAAGGGCCGCACACGCGGCCCTTTTTCTTTGGGGCGCCAGGTGGCTCAGGCCACCGCCGCCTCGATGGACGCAGGTGCAGCAGGCGCACCGCTTGCCATCCGCACGCACAGGTCGAAAGCCTGCTGCAGCCCTTCAATCTGCGCCACGCCCTGGCCGGCGATGTCGAAGGCGCTGCCGCTGGCCGAGGTGGCCACGGGAACGGGCAGGCCGCCATGCAAGGTCACGCCCTGCTCGAAGCCCATGAGCTTCATCGCGATCTGGCCCTGGTCGTGGTACATCGACACCACCGCGTCCACGTCGCCGCGCCGCGCGCCGATGAACACGGTGTCCGGCGAGAACGGGCCGCGCGCGTCGTAGCCCTCAGCGCGCAGCTGTTCAATGGCGGGCGCGATGATCTCGATCTCTTCCATGCCGATCGAGCCGCCGTCGCCCGCGTGCGGGTTGAGCCCGGTCACGGCGATGCGCGGCTGCGCCACGCCGGCGCGGCGCAGTGCCGACGCGATGATCTTCACGGCGTCGCGCACGCCCTCCACCGTGATGTGCCGTGCCACGTCCTTCAGCGGGATGTGCGAGGTCACGCGCGAGGTCCACAGCGATCCGGTGAGGTTGAACTCGCAGACGAAGCCCGTGACCGCGAAGCGCTCCTGCATGTAGCGCAGTTCGTCCTCGTGCACGAGGCCGCCCAGGCGCAGCGAATGCTTGTTGAGCGGCGCGAAGAGGATCGCGTCGGCCTGGCCGTTGCGCACGGCCTGCGTGGCCAGCTCCAGTGCTTCGAACGAGGCCCGGCCCGAGCGCTCGTTCGACTCGCCGAGCACAGGCTCCTCGCCCGCCATCCAGTCGCGCACGAGGAGGCTCGGGCGGCCGTCCTCGAAGCGCAGGCTGTCGAGGGTGTTCACCTGCAAAGGCGCCAGCTTCGCGCCCGCCACGCGCTCGCCCGCGGCCAGCACGACGGGGTCGGCGATCAGCAGCACGCGCGCGGCGTCGAGGTTGCGCTGGCGCGCGAGCAGCTTCACGGCCATCTCGGGGCCGACGCCGCTGGGGTCGCCCAGCAGCACTGCGATGCGGGGTTTGGCGGAGGTCACGCGCGGAGTTGTCGAGGGGGTAGACATGGTCGGCAATGGAGGTAGGGAAAAGAGAAGGAAGGGGCGGCCTCACTCGGCCTTGATGCGCGCGTCGCGCACGAGCCGGCCGTAGTGGTCGAACTCCTGCCGGTTCATCGCCGCGAAAGGTTCGCCGGTCAGCGTGCCGGGCTCGCCGCCCAGGGCCTTGATGCGCGACTGCACGTCTGCCAGGCCCATCGTGCGCGTGAGTTCGGCGCTCAGGCGCTCGACCGCCGGGCGCGGCGTGCCGGCCGTCACGTACAGGCCGTACCAGGTCGACACGTCGGCGCCCTTGACGCCCTGCTCGGCGAGCGTCGGCACGTCGGGCAGCTCGGGCGAGCGCTGCGGCGCGCTCACGGCCAGCGCGCGGAACTTGCCGGCGCGGATCTGGCCCATGGCCGAGGAGGTGCTGTCGAACATCATCTCGACCTCGCCCGAGATGATGTCGATGTGCGCCTGCGAGCTGCCCTTGTAGGGCACGTGGATCGAGGTCATGCCCGTGGCCAGGTTGAAGGCTTCGCCGCCCACGTGCTGCGTGCTGCCGATGCCCGACGACGCGTACTTGAAGCCGCCGGGCTTCGCGGCCATCGCGGCCAGCAGGTCTTTCACCGACTTGTAGGGCGAGCTGGCCGACACCACCAGCACGTTGGGCATCACGGCCACGAGGCCGATGGGTTGCAGGTCTTTCAGCGGGTCGTACTTGAGCTTGAGGATGTGCGGCGCCACGGCCTGCGCCGTGTTGGTGGCCAGCAGCAGCGTGGCGCCGTCGGCCGGCGCGCGGGCCGTGAGTTCGCCGGCGATGGTGTTCGATGCGCCGGGGCGGTTTTCCACCGTCACGGACTGCTTGAGCACGGGCGCGAACTTGTCGGCCAGCACGCGCGCGAGGATGTCGGTGCCGCCGCCGGGCGAGGCGCCGACCAGGATGCGCAGCGGCTTGTCGGGGTAGGCCGGCTGCGCACCCGCGTTCAGGCAGGCGGCCAGCGTCAAGAGCGCCGCCAGGCCGGCACCGCGAGTCAGGGGAAAGAGGGTCATCGCGTCGTCTCCTGCTTGTTGTGGGCCCGAGCCTACGGAGCTTCTGGCGCGCGATCCAATCGAAAAAGGCCGAAGCTCCATATACTTTTGTGCATGAAACCCGGCCTCACCGACGCCTCGCTGATGCTGCATGTGAGGCCGCGCCAGCTGCTTTTGCTGGCCCGGCTCGATGCGCACCGCCACCTCGGCCGCGCGGCCGAGGCCATGAACATCAGCCAGCCCGCGGCCACCAAGCTGCTGCAGCAACTGGAAGAGTCGTTGGGCGAACAGCTCTTCGAGCGCCTGGCGCGCGGCATGGCCCCCACGCCCTACGGCGAGATTCTGATCCGCTACGCCCACCGCGTGCTCAGCGACTTCGGCACCGCCCGCGAAGAAATGCTCGCGCTGCGTTCCGGCCTGAGCGGTGCGCTGCGCGTGGGCAGCGTGCCGGGTGCGGTGCCCGAGCTGCTGGCGCCGGCGCTGGTCGCCTACCACCTGCGCCATCCGCAGGTGGCCGTGTCGGTGGTGGTCGAGACCAGCGACCTGATGCAGGCGCAGCTGGAGCAGGGCGACGTCGACCTCGTGCTGGGCCGCCTCACCGACGGCCACGACGAGGCGAAGTACGCGAGCGTGCCGCTGCTGGGCGAGTCGCAGGTGGTCGTGGTGCGCGCCGCGCACCCGGTGTTCGAGCGCACGGCCGCGGTCACGCTGGTCGAGATGGCGACCTGGTCGTGGGTGCTGCAGCCGCCGGGCTCGCCGCAGCGCGGGCGCTTCGAGGCCGCGATGCGCGAGGCGGGCATCCAGGCGCGGCTGGACATCATCGAAACGGCATCGCCCATCGCCATCACGGCGCTGCTGGAGAACTCCGACATGGCCGCCGTCATGCCGGCCTCGCAGGCCAACCATTACGGCCGGCTGGGCGTGCTGCGCACCGTGCCGGTCGAGCTGCCGGTGCGCGTGCCGCCGATCTGCCTCATCACCCGCGAGGACCGACCGCTGTCGCCGGCCGCCGCGCAGTTCCGGCGCCAGCTGCTGGGTGGGCACGCGTGACAGGCGAGAACTTCAGTCGGACGTTTTTCCATCCTGAATTGCGTTAACTAGGGATTTCACTAGCCAACTGGTGCAAGAGAGTACTGGTTGGGCTGCTCGAAATACCAAAATCGCAAGCGCGTTTCTCCAGAATCCGGGCACGGCGACCACGATACCGAGGCGTCGCTCACCCAAGGAGACACCATGAAGCGCTTTCTGAAAGCGGGCCTCGCCCTCGCACTCATCGGCACGGGCCTTGTGTCCCACGCCGCCACCGAACTCGTGATCGCGACCGTCAACAACGGCCACATGATCGAGATGCAGAAGCTCACGCCCTTCTTCGAAAAGGCCAACCCCGACATCAAGCTCAAGTGGGTCACGCTCGAGGAAGGCACGCTGCGCCAGCGCGTGACCACCGACATCGCCACCAAGGGCGGCCAGTTCGACGTGATGACCATCGGCCTGTACGAAGCGCCGATCTGGTCGAAGAAGGGCTGGCTGCAGCCCATCGCCACCGATGCCGCCTACGACGCCGACGACCTGCTGCCCGCCATCCGCGCCGGCCTCTCGCACGAAGGCAAGCTGTACGCCGCGCCCTTCTACGGCGAGAGCTCGATGCTCATGTACCGCAAGGACCTGGCCGACAAGGTCGGCTTCAAGATGCCCGAGCAGCCCACCTGGGCGCAGGTGAAGGAGCTGGCCGGCAAGATCCACGACCCCAAGGGCGGCCTGTACGGCATGTGCCTGCGCGGCAAGCCGGGCTGGGGCGACAACATGGCCTTCCTGACCACGCTGGTCAACACCAACGGCGGCCAGTGGTTCGACATGCAGTGGAAGCCGCAGATCGACACCAAGCCCTGGAAGGACGCGATCGGCTTCTACGTCGACCTCATGAAGGCCTACGGCCCGCCGGGCGCCTCGGCCAACAGCTTCAACGAGAACCTGGCGCTCTTCAACGAAGGCAAGTGCGGCATGTGGGTGGACGCGACCATCGCGGCCTCGTTCATCAGCGACCCCAAGCAGTCGAAGGTGGCCGACAAGGTGGCCTTCGCGCAGGCACCCGTCGCCGTGACACCCAAGGGCGCCAACTGGCTGTGGACCTGGAACCTGGCCATTCCCGCCAGCTCGACCAAGGGCGCCGCCGCGCAGACCTTCGTGAAGTGGGCGACCTCCAAGGAGTACGTCAACCTCGTCGCCAAGGAGCACGGCTGGGGCACGGTGCCCACCGGCACGCGCAAGTCGACCTACGCGAACCCCGAGTTCCAGAAGGTCGCCAAGTTCGCCGCCGCCGAGAAGAAGGCCATCGACAGCGCCAACCTCAGCGACAGCACCTTGCCCAAGTCGCCGTACGTCGGCGTGCAGTACGCGGCCATTCCCGAGTTCCAGGCCATCGGCGTGGCGGTGGGCCAGCAGATGAGCGCGGCACTGTCGGGCAAGGTCACGGTCGACCAGGCGCTGAAGACCTCGCAGCTCGCCGCCGAGCGCGAGATGAAGAAAGCGGGCTACTACAAGTAAGCCGAGCTTCTTCCCCTCTCCCCGCGGGGAGAGGGCCGCAGCCTGAGAGGAACAGACCATGAAAAGACTCCTGCCCCGCGCCCTCATGGCGCCCGCCGTGCTCACGCTCTTCCTGTGGATGATCGTGCCGCTGCTGATGACGTTGTACTTCTCGTTCGTGAACTACAACCTCATGCAGCCCGGCGAACGCACGTTCGCGGGCATCGAGAACTTTCACTACTTCGTCACCGACCCCGACTTCTGGCCGGCCACGTGGAACACGCTGCTGCTCATCGGGAGCGTCATCGTCATCACCGTGGTGTTCGGCGTGCTGCTCGCGCTCCTGGTGAACGAGCCCTTCCCGGGCCGCGGCATCGTGCGCGTGCTGCTGATCTCGCCCTTCTTCGTCATGCCCGCAGTGAATGCGCTGCTGTGGAAGCACATGATGATGAACCCCATCTACGGCATCTTGGCCGACGTGTGGCGCTTCTTCGGCGCGCAGCCGGTCGACTGGCTCACCGACGTGCCGCTGTTCTCCGTGATCATCATGGTGGCCTGGCAGTGGCTGCCTTTCGCCTGCCTGATCTTCATCACCTCGCTGCAGTCGCTCGACCGCGAGCAGATGGAAGCCGCGCGCATGGACGGCGCCAGTTCGTTCCAGCGCTTCTTCTATCTCACCATTCCGCACCTGGGCCGCCCGATGGCCGTGGTGATCATGATCGAGATGATCTTTCTGCTCAGCGTGTTCGCCGAGATCGCCATCACCACCAATGGCGGCCCGGGCAACGAGAGCACGAACATGACCTACATGATCTTCAAGCAGTCGCTCATGAACTTCGACGTAGGCGTGGCCTCCGCGGGTGCGCTGTTCGCGGTGGTGCTGGCCAACATCGTCGCGGTGTTCCTGATCCGCATCATCGGCAAGAACCTCGATTGAAGGAACGACCATGCAACCCAGCAACTTCCTTCCCCAGCTGCTGCGCACCGTCGGTGCGTGGGCCGTGGCGCTGCTTCTGTTCTTCCCGCTAGGCTGGCTGTTCCTCACGGCCTTCAAGACGGAGCTGCAGGCGATCCACGTGCCGCCGCTGTTCATCTTCGAGCCCACGCTCGACAACTTCGGCGAAGTGCAGCGCCGCAGCGACTACCTGCTGTATGCGCGCAACTCGCTGATCACCAGCCTGGGCTCGACCATCCTGGGCCTCCTGATCGCCGCACCCGCCGCGTACTCGATGGCGTTCTTTCGCACGAAGAAGACGCGCGACATCCTCATGTGGATGCTCTCCACCAAGATGATGCCGGCCGTCGGTGCGCTGGTGCCGATCTACGTGCTCGCGCAGACCGCCGGCATGCTGGATTCGCTCACCGCGCTCACCATCGTGTTCACGCTGTCGAACCTGCCGATCATGGTGTGGATGCTCTACAGCGCCTACAAGGACATTCCGAACGAGATCCTCGAGGCCGCGCGCATGGACGGCGCGAGCCTGTGGACCGAGTTCCGCCACGTCGTGATGCCGCTGTCGGTCGGCGGGCTCGCATCGACCGGCCTGTTGTGCCTGGTGCTGAGCTGGAACGAGGCCTTCTGGGCATTGAACCTCACCTCCGCCAAGGCCGGCACGCTGGCCACGCTCATCGCCTCGTACTCCAGCCCCGAAGGCCTGTTCTGGGCCAAGTTGTCGGCCGCCTCGCTGATGGCCATCGCGCCCATCGTCGTGTTCGGCTGGTTCAGCCAGAAGCAACTGGTGCAAGGCCTGACCTTCGGCGCCGTCAAGTAAAGAAAAGGGAGACATCTCATGGCCTACCTCGAACTCAAGAACATCAAGAAGAGCTTTGGCGACGTCCACATCATCAAGGGCGTCGACCTGCAGATCCAGAAGGGCGAGTTCATCGTCTTCGTCGGGCCCTCGGGCTGCGGCAAGTCGACGCTGCTGCGCCTGATCGCGGGGCTCGAACCGATCACCAGCGGCAACCTGCTGCTCGACAGCAAGGACATCACCTGGACGCCTTCGGGCAAGCGCGACCTGGCGATGGTGTTCCAGAGCTACGCGCTGTACCCGCACATGAGCGTGTACGACAACATGTCCTTCGCGCTGAAGCTCGCGGGCGTGGCCAAGGACGAGATCAAGACCAAGGTCGAGTACGCGGCCAAGACGCTGAACCTCACGCAGTACCTGGACCGCACGCCGAAAGATTTGTCGGGCGGCCAGCGCCAGCGCGTGGCCATCGGGCGCGCGATCGTGCGTGCGCCCAAGGTGTTCCTCTTCGACGAGCCGCTGTCGAACCTCGATGCAGCGCTGCGCGGCAACACGCGCGTCGAGATCCACAAGCTGCACCGCGCGCTCGGCGCGACCACCATCTACGTCACGCACGACCAGGTCGAGGCCATGACGCTGGCCGACCGCGTGGTGGTGCTGAAAGACGGGCTCATCGAGCAGGTCGGCACGCCGCTGGAGCTGTACGACCGCCCCGCCAACCAGTTCGTCGCGCAGTTCATCGGCATGCCGTCGATGAACATGGTGGCGGCGAGCGCGATCCCGAGTTTTTCCGCCGCCACCGGCGGGCGCCTGCCGAGCGACGGCTTCCTGGGCGTGCGCCCCGAAGGCCTGCGCGTGCATCCGAAGCAGGGCGCGGCCGCCGGCGTGCCGGGCCGCGTCGAGCTCATCGAGGCGCTGGGCGCCGACACGCTGATCCACGTGGACGTGGGCGGCGTGCCGCTCATCGCGCGCCAGAACGAACGCACGCCGCTGCAGGCCGGCGACGACGTGGCGGTCGAGCTCGACCCGTCCGTGCTGCACCTGTTCAGCCGCGAAGGCCGCGCCGTCGCCGCCTGATCCGACGCCCCTCACTTTCAACGGACCTTCCCCGTGACCCTCGCAGCAGCGGGCCTCGTGCCCACCCCCCCGGCGCCTTCGGAATTCACGGTGCTTCACCTCGGCCTCGGCTCGTTCCACCGCGCCCACCAGGCCGTCTATCTGCAGCGGCTGATCGATGCGGGCGACACCCGCTGGTCGCTGTCGGGCGCCAACATCCGGCCCGACATGGCCGAGGTCGTCGCGGCGTTGCAGGCCCAGGGCGGGCGCTACACGCTCGAGACGGTGTCGCCGGCCGGCGAGTACCGCTACGAGCAGATCGAAGCGATCCGCGAGGTGCTGCCGTACGAGCCCTCGCTGGCCCCGGTGATCGCGCGCGGCGCCGCGCCGTCCACGCGCATCGTCTCCTTCACCGTGACCGAGGCCGGCTACTACCTCGACACCAAGGGCAAGCTCGACCTGTCGTTCGCCGACCTCGCGGCCGACATCGAACGCGCGCGGCGCGGCGAGGCCGGCGAGACGATCTACGGCGCGGTCTGCGCGATCCTGCGGGCACGGCGCGCCGCGCAGGCGGGCCCCGTGACGCTGCTGAACTGCGACAACCTGCGCCACAACGGCGACCGCTTTCGCGCAGGGCTGCTCGAATTCATCGCGCTTGTCGGCGACGCGTCGCTGCAGGCCTGGGTCGGTGCGAACACCCGCTGCCCGAACGCGATGGTCGACCGCATCACGCCGCGCCCGCCGCCCGAGTTGCGCGCGCGCGTGCGCGCCGCCACGGGCCGCGATGACGGCGCGGCGGTCACGGGCGAGAGCTTCATCCAGTGGGTGATCGAAGACGACTTCATCGCCGGCCGGCCCGACTGGGGGCGCGTGGGCGTGGAGCTGGTCGAGTCGGTGCAGCCTTACGAAGAGGCCAAGATCCGCATCCTCAACGCCACGCACAGCTGCATCGCCTGGGCCGGCACCCTGGCGGGGCTGGGCTTCATCCACGAAGGCACGCACGACGCGGCCATTCGCCGCATGGCCTTCGAATACGTGACCGACGATGTCATCCCGTGCCTGAGCCCGAGCCCGATTGATCTCGCGGCCTACCGCGACGTGGTGCTCGACCGCTTCGGCAACCCCGCGATCCGCGACACCAACCAGCGCGTGGCGGCCGACGGTTTCTCGAAGATCCCGGGCTTCATCGCGCCGACCGTGCGCGAGCGCCTGGCGGCGGGGCAGGGCATCGACAGCGTGGCGATGCTGCCCGCGCTGTTCCTGGCCTTCCTGCAGCGCTGGCACCGGGGCGCGCTGCCCTATGCCTACCAGGACCAGAGCATGGACGATGCCGTGGCCCACGCCATCTGCGACGCGGCCGACCCCGTGGCGGCGCTGTGCGCCGATGCCGGGCTGTGGGGCAGCCTCGCGGGCGATGCACGGCTGGTCGATGCGGTGCGCCGTGCCGGGGAGCGCGTGGCGCGCTTCATCGAAGAGAAAGCCGCCTCATGAGCGGCCGCCTGCAGGACCGCCATGTGCTGCTGACCGGTGCCGGCGGCGGCATCGGCCTGGCCGTGGCCGAGGCCTGCATCGCCGAGGGCGCGCGCTGCAGCGTGATCGACCGCGCGACCGCCGCGCCCGAGGCCGTGCGTGCACTGCAGCAGGCCCACCCCGACGCGCTCGCCTACATCGCGGCCGACGTGACCGACACGCAGGCCATCGCGCACATGCTGGCCGAGGCGCAGGTCGCCTTCGGCCCCGTCCACACGCTGTTCAACAACGCCGCCGTGTTCGACCTCGCGCCGCTGCTCGACAGCGACGAGGCCTCGTTCGACAAGCTCTTCGCGGTCAACGTGAAGGGCATGTTCTTCGTGATGCAGGCCGTGCTGCGCCACATGGTCGAGGCCGGCACGCCGGGCGCGTCGGTCATCAACATGGCCTCGCAGGCCGGGCGCCGCGGCGAGGCGCTGGTGTCGCACTACTGCGCGACCAAGGCGGCCGTCATCAGCTACACGCAGAGCGCCGCGCTGGCCATGGCGCCGCACGGCATCCGCGTCAACGGCATCGCCCCCGGTGTGGTCGACACGCCGATGTGGGACCATGTCGACAGCCTGTTCGCCAAGGCCGAGGGGCTGGCGCCGGGAGAGAAGAAACGGCGTGTCGGCCTCGCCGTGCCGCTCGGGCGCATGGGCGTGCCGGGCGACATTGCCGGGGCGGCGGTGTTTCTGGCCAGCGACGAGGCGCGCTACATCACGGCGCAGACCCTCAATGTCGACGGCGGCAACGTCATGAGTTGAACCCTACCTTCCTTCCGCATTTCTGCATGAACGACGACTTCCACCTGTACCTCGACAGTGCCGACCTGGCCGAGCTGCAGGCCTGCCTGCCGCACCCGGTGGTGCACGGCGTGACGACCAACCCGACGCTGCTGCAACGCGCCGGCGTGGGGCGCGCCGATGTGCCCGGTCTGCTGAAACGCTGCATCGACCTGGGCGCGCGCCAGGTGCAGGCGCAGGTGTATTCGAGCGAGGTCGACGGCATGCTGGAAGACGCCGCCGTCCTGCTGCCGCAGTTCGACCCCGGCCAGCTCGTCATCAAGATCCCCGCCACGCGCCAGGGCCTGGACGCCGGCGCGCGGCTCATCGCCCAGGGCGTGCCCGTCACGTGGACCGCCGTGTACGCGCCCGAGCAGGCGCACTTTGCCGCGCAACTGGGCGCGGCCTACGCGGCGCCGTACCTCGGCCGGCTCGAAGACGCCGGCATCGACGGGTTGGCGCTCATCGCGCAGATGCAGTCGCTGGTGGCGCAACGGCCTTCGTCCCGCACGCGGCTGCTGGTGGCGAGCATCCGCTCGCGCGCGGCCTACCTGTCGCTGCTCGGGCTGGGCGTGGGCGCCATCACCATCCCGCCGCGCCTCTTTGCCGAGCTGCTCGACCATCCCGCCACCCTGGCTGCCGAAGCGGGTTTCCTGGCCGACGCTCGCGCCTTGCCCTGACAGAAGAAGAAAATCCAAGCACCATGCGCATTGCACTCACGGGCGAGGCCCTGATCGATTTCACCGCCGGCGAAGGCGGCACCCTGGCGTTCCTCGGCCATGAAGGCGGCTCGCCGCTGAACACGGCCGTGGCCTGCGCGCGGCTGGGGCAGCCGACCGGCTTTCTCACGCAGCTGTCCACCGACCTGTTCGGCGAGCGGCTGATGGCTTTTCTCGAACGCAACGGCGTCGACACCCGGCTCATCCTGCGCAGCGACGCGCCGTCGACGCTGGCGTTCGTCGAGCGCACGCCGCAGACCAATCGCTACGCCTTCTACACGCGCGGCAGCGCCGACGCCACCTGGGCGCCCGAGCCGCTGCCCCAGTTGCCGGCGGAATGCCGCTTCCTGCACTTCGGCTCGATCTCGCTGCTGCAGGAGCCGGCGTCGTCGCGCATCGCCGACCTCGTGGCCGCCCACACGGGGCGCTGCGTGATCGTGTTCGATCCCAACGTGCGGCCCAGCCTGATCCCGGACATGGCCGCCTACCGCGCTCGCGTCACCGAGTGGTTCGCCATGGCCGACCTGGTCAAGCTCAGCGACGAAGACGCCGCGCTGCTCGCCCCCGGGCGACCGGTCGATGCGCTCGCGGCCGAATGCCTCACGGCCGGCGCGCGCGCCGTGGTCGTCACGCGCGGCGGTGCCGGCGCCACGCTGTGGCGCACCGGCAGCGCGCCGCTCACCGTGGCCGCGCCGCGCGTCGAGGTGGTCGACACCATCGGCGCGGGCGACACCTTCACCGCCGGGCTGTCCGTGGCGCTGCTGGCGCATGGCGTCGAGCACCCGGCGCAGCTGGCCGAACTGGGCGACGACGCCTGGCGCGCCGTGATGCGCTTCGCCGCCACCGCCGCGGCCCTGAACTGCACCCGCGAGGGCGCCGATCCACCGACGCTGGAAGCCGTTCGCACGGCGCTTTCGCAGGAAGACAATGAGGCCGTCGCTTCCCGGCCCTGATCGACCCGTGCCGCCATGACCACGACCACCCGCAAACGCGCGATCCCTCGCCAACGCCAACCCGAGCTGGAGCGCGACTTCGCGCGCTCCCCGTCGCTGGGCTACGAGGCCCCGGAAGAAACCGGCCTCGTGCGCTGCCTCGCGCACGGCTTTCCGAGCCCGCTGGTGCGATGGCACTTCCATGAAGACTACGAGCTGCACCTGATCACCGAGACCTCGGGCAAGGCCTTCATCGGCGACTGGATCGGACCGTTCCAGCCCGGGCATCTCGTGCTGTGCGGGCCGCGCCTGCCGCACAACTGGATCTCGCTCGACGTGCCCGAAGAAGGCGCCGCCGGGCGCGACCGCGTGATCCAGTTCCGCCACGAGCCCATCGAGCGCGCGGCGGCCGAGATTCCCGAGCTGCGCGACGTGATGCCGCTGCTCGACCGTGCGCGCCACGGCATCGAGTTCTTCGGCATGTCGGCGCAGGCGCTGGCGCACTGGGACGCCATCAAGGCCGCGCGCGGCGTGCGCCGCCTGGGTCTGTTCTGCGAGTTCATGGCCGACCTGGCGCAGTGCACCGACTACCGGCTGCTGTCGAGCGTGCAGATGCAGGGCGTGCAGGGCAGCGACGGCGATGCGCAGGTCGACCAGATCAACGACATCGTGAACCGCATCACCAACAACATGACCGACTCGATCTCGATGTCGGACGTGGCCGCCGAACTGGGCATGAGCGAGAGCCGCTTCAGCCGCTTCTTCCGCCGCTCGACGGGCAACAGCTTCACCGACTTCGTGAACCGCGTGCGCATCAACAGCGCCTGCCACCTGCTGATGCAGACCGACCACTACGTGACCGACATCTGCTACCAGGTGGGCTTCAACAACGTGGCGAACTTCAACCGGCGCTTTCTCGAAATCAAGGGCATGACGCCCAGCGAGTTCAGGCGCCAGGCCGACACGCGCTTCGGCTGACTTCTTTCAAGGCGAACGCGCCCGCTCCGAAGGCGCCATCAGGGAGACCATCTTGTATCTGGGACTCGACCTCGGCACGTCCGAGCTCAAGGCATTGCTGCTCGCGGACGATCACCGCATCGTCGGCGTGGCACGCGCGCCGCTCACGGTCGATCGGCCGCACCCGCTGTGGTCCGAGCAGGCGCCCGCCCAATGGTGGCAGGCGCTTGAGGCGGTCATGGCCGAGCTGCGCACCACGCACGCCGAGGCGCTGCCGCAGGTGCGCGCCATCGGCCTGTCCGGCCAGATGCACGGCGCCACGCTGCTCGATGCGGCGGGCGAAGTGCTGCGCCCGGCCATCCTCTGGAACGACGGCCGCAGCGGCGCGCAGTGCGAGGCGCTCACGCGCGCCGTGCCGCGCCTGGGCGAGATCGCGGGCAACCTCGCGATGCCCGGCTTCACCGCGCCCAAGCTGCTGTGGGTGCGCGAGCACGAGCCCGAGGTCTTCGCCCGCGTGGCGCGCGTGCTGCTGCCCAAGGACTGGCTGCGCTTCATGCTCAGCGGCGAAGCGGTCAGCGAGATGTCCGACGCGGCCGGCACGCTGTGGCTCGACGTGGGCGCGCGCGACTGGTCCGACGAACTGCTCGCCGCCACGGGGCTCACGCGCGATCACATGCCGCGGCTTGTGGAAGGCAGTGAAGTCTCCGCGCTGCTCAAGCCGGAACTGGCGGCGCGCTGGGGGCTGCGCGAGGGCGTGAAGATCGCCGGCGGTGCGGGCGACAACGCCGCCAGCGCGGTCGGCATGGGGCTCGTCGAGCCGGGGCAGGGCTTCGTCTCGCTCGGCACCTCGGGCGTGGTGTTCGTCTCGACCGACCGCTTCCTGCCGAACCCGGCACAGGCGATGCACGCCTTCTGCCACGCGCTGCCCAGGCGCTGGCACCAGATGTCGGTGATGCTCTCGGCCGCCAGTGCGGTGAGCTGGGCGGCGAAGACCTTCAAGTTTGCCGACGAGGCGGCGCTGCTCGAAGCCGCGGCGTCGGTCGCGCTGGCGGACCGGGCGCGCTGCCCGCTGTTCCTGCCGTACCTGTCGGGCGAGCGCTCGCCGCACAACAACCCGAATGCGCAAGGGGTGCTCTTCGGGCTGACGCATGCGCATGGCCCCGCGGAGATCGCCTATGCCGTGGTCGAGGGCGTGAGCTTCGGTTTGCGGGATGGCTTCGACACGCTGCGCCTGCCGGCCGACATGCCGCTGCGCGAAGTCGCGCTCGTGGGTGGGGGGGCGCGCAGTGTCTGGTGGGGGCAGTTGCTGGCCGACATCTTCCAGGTCGAGCTCACGCTCTACGCAGGCAGCGAGACGGGCGGGGCGCTCGGCGCGGCGCGCCTGGCGTGGCTGGCCGATGGGGGCGAGGTCGGCGAGGTGTGCGCACTGCCGCCGGTCAAGCAGCGACTGGTGCCTTCGTCCGAAGGGGCCGATGGGCACAAGACGCGGCATGCGCGGTTCCAAGTGCTGTACATGGCGCTGCGCGACCAGTTCCGCTGAATCTTCCGCACAAAGAAAAAGGGCCGCTTTCGCGGCCCTTTTTACTTTGGTGAGCAGAGCTCAGCCGGGCATTACATGCCCATGCCGCCCATGCCGCCCATGCCACCCATGTCGGGCATGCCACCGCCGCCAGCGCCGGACTCGTCCTTGGGTGCGTCAGCAACCATGGCTTCGGTCGTCAGCAGCAGCGAGGACACCGAAGCGGCGTTCTGCAGTGCGGTGCGGGTGACCTTCGTCGGGTCCAGGATGCCCAGCTCGAGCATGTCGCCGTACGTGTCGTTCGCAGCGTTGAAGCCGTAGTTGCCCTTGCCGGCCAGCACAGCGTTCACCACCACCGAGGCTTCGCCGCCGGCGTTGTTCACGATTTCGCGCAGGGGCGCTTCGATGGCCTTCAGCACCAGCTTGATGCCGGCTTCCTGGTCAGCGTTGTCGCCCTTGACCGACTCGCCCACGGCTTGCTTGGCACGCAGCAGAGCCACGCCGCCACCAGCCACAACGCCTTCTTCCACTGCAGCGCGGGTGGCGTGCAGGGCGTCTTCGACGCGAGCCTTCTTTTCCTTCATTTCGACTTCGGTGGCAGCGCCAACCTTGATCACTGCCACGCCGCCGGCCAGCTTGGCCACGCGCTCTTGCAGCTTTTCACGGTCGTAGTCGCTGGTCGCTTCTTCGATCTGAACGCGAACTTGCTTCACGCGGGCTTCGATGTCACCGGCAGCGCCAGCGCCGTCGATGATGATCGTGTTTTCCTTGCCCACTTCGATGCGCTTGGCTTGGCCCAGGTCGGCCAGCGTCACCTTTTCGAGCGTCAGGCCCACTTCTTCAGCGATGACCTTGCCGCCCGTCAGGATGGCGATGTCTTCCAGCATGGCCTTGCGGCGGTCGCCGAAGCCAGGAGCCTTCACAGCCACGACCTTCAGGATGCCGCGGATCGTGTTCACGACCAAGGTAGCCAGGGCTTCGCCTTCGACTTCTTCGGCAATGATCAGCAGCGGACGGCCAGCCTTGGCGACTTGCTCCAGCACCGGCAGCAGGTCACGGATGTTGCTGATCTTCTTGTCGAACAGCAGCACGAAGGGGTTGTCGAGCAGCGCCGATTGCTTCTCGGGGTTGTTGATGAAGTAGGGCGACAGGTAGCCGCGGTCGAACTGCATGCCTTCGACGACGTCGAGTTCGCTTTCGAGCGACTTGCCGTCTTCGACAGTGATCACGCCTTCCTTGCCGACCTTGTCCATCGCGTCGGCGATGAGCTTGCCGATGGTTTCATCGCTGTTGGCCGAGATCGAGCCGACTTGAGCGATTTCCTTCGACGTGGTGGTGGGCTTCGAGGCCTTCTTCAGCTCTTCGACCAGGGCCGACACGGCCTTGTCGATGCCGCGCTTCAGGTCCATCGGGTTGATGCCGGCGGCCACGTACTTGAAGCCTTCGCGAACGATGGCTTGAGCCAGCACGGTTGCGGTGGTGGTGCCGTCACCGGCGTTGTCGCTGGTCTTGGAGGCCACTTCCTTCACGAGCTGGGCGCCCATGTTCTGGAGCTTGTCCTTCAGTTCGATTTCCTTGGCGACCGACACGCCGTCCTTGGTGACAGTGGGGGCGCCGAACGAGCGCTCGAGCACCACGTTGC
>Ga0209676_1000368_pt1 | contig 83764 bp, 81 predicted proteins | sample AraplaCvi_mLB_r2_FD_184282 | JGI IMG/M metagenome (GOLD analysis project Ga0209676, IMG submission 184282) | Arabidopsis root microbial communities from North Carolina, USA - plate scrape MF_Cvi_mLB_r2 (SPAdes) (version 2) | ecosystem: Host-associated > Plants > Roots > Endosphere | place: USA...
CCGGCGGCCTGTTCATCACCACCGCGGGCGCCGACGAGATCACCGGCAAGGACTGCAACCCCGCCACCTTCCGCTGGTCGGTGCCCACCTTCGGCGCCATCGAGCAGACGGTGCGCCCGCTGATCGCCAGCATGCCGAAGGCCAAGCGCTGGTACACCATCACGCCGCAGTACGTGTTCGGCGACGGCCTGCTGAGCGCCGCCAAGACCATCTTCCAGGAGAAGGGCATCGAGCACGTGGGCAACAGCTACCACTCGCTCACCGAGAAGGAATTCAGCGGCTACCTCACCAACGCCATGGCCGCCAAGCCCGACGTGCTGCTGCTGCTGAACTTCGGTGCCCAGTCGTCCGCCGCGCTGCGCCAGGCGGTGAGCTTCGGCATGCACAAGAACATGACGATCCTCATGGCCTGGGCCTCGGGCCTGGAGCAGTTCGACGAACTCGGCGCCGACCTGTGCGACGGCGTCTACTTCGGCGCGCAGTACTGGCACACGGCCGACACGCCGCTCAACAAGGACCTGGTGAAGCGCACCGCCGACAAGCTCAAGATCGTGCCCAACTACAGCCTCGCCGGCTCGTACATCTGCACCAAGATCCTGATCGACGGCATCGTGAAGGCCGGCTCGGTCGACCAGAAGGCGGTGATCGCCGCGCTCGAGGGCATGAAGTTCGACGGCCTCACCGGCAGCGAGGAGATCCGCAAGGCCGACCACCAGGTCGTCAAGGACTACTACCTGCTCAAGGGCAAGGCCAAGTCGAAGATGGCGAACCCCGCGGACTACGTCGACGTGGTGAGCTCCGGCAAGTCCTTCCTCCCCGTCGACAAGACCGGCTGCAAGCTGGCCTGAGGAAGCAACAGGGACACCGACTCGCCCATGTCCGTCTACCTGCTCCAGACCATCAACGGAATCGGCATCGGCATGCTGTATTTCCTGCTGGCGGTCGGCCTGTCCATCGTGTTCGGCCTGCTGCGCTTCGTGAACTTCGCGCACGGGGCCTTCTACCTGCTGGGCGCTTACCTCTGCTTCCAGGCCATGCAATGGGGCCTGGACTTCTGGCTCGCGCTGGTGCTCGTGCCGCTCTTCGTGGGCGCGCTGGGCTGGCTGTCCGAGAAGCTGCTGTTGCGCCGCGTCTACGCCAAGGCGCACGAGTTCCACATCCTCGTCACCGTGGGCCTCGCGCTCGCTGTGCAGGAGATGGTGATCGTGTTCTGGGGCCCGCTGGGCAACAGCGTCGCCACGCCCGACCTGCTGCAGGGCGTGGTCATGTGGGGCTCGTTCGTCTATCCGAAGTACCGGCTCTTCGTGATCGGCTTCACCGCCGTGCTCGCGGTGCTGCTGTGGTGGGTGCTCGAGGGCACGCGCCTGGGCAGCGCGGTGCGCGCGGGCAGCGAGTCGACCGAGATGGTGTCGCTGCTGGGCATCAACGTCTTTCGCGTGTTCAGCCTGGTGTTCGCGCTCGGCGCGGCCACGGCGGCGCTGGCCGGCGTGCTGGCCGCGCCCATCCGCGGCGCCGAGCCCTTCATGGGCGTGGAGGCGCTGGCCGTGGCCTTCGTGGTCGTGGTGATCGGCGGGCTCGGCAGCTTCGGTGGCGCGCTAGTGGGCGGCCTGCTCATCGGCATCGTGCAGAGCCTCATGAGCACGATCTGGCCACCGGGGGCGAGCCTGATGATCTACATCGCGATGGCGGCCGTGCTGCTGTTGCGCCCGCATGGCCTGCTCGGCCGCAAAGCATGAACGGACACGCCATGCCGAGAAAAATCACTTTCCTCCTGGCGCTGATCGCGGTGCTGGGCCTGCCGCTGGTGCTGAGCTCGGGCTCGCTCGCCAGCGAGGTGCTGATCTACGCGCTGGCCGCGCTGGGCTGCAACCTGCTGCTGGGCTACACCGGGCTGCTCTCCTTCGGGCAGGGCATCTTCTTCGGGCTGGGCAGCTACACCATCGCCATCCTGCTCACGCGGCTGAGCCTGCCGATGCCGCTCGCGCTGCTCGCCGCCGTGGCGATGGGCGCGCTGGGCGCGGCGGTGGTGGGCTGGGTGGCCATCCGGCAGCGCGGCACCTACTTCGTGATGCTCACGCTGGCCTTCGCGCAGATGTTCTATTTCATCGCTTACACCGCCACCGGCCTCACCGGCGGCGACAACGGCCTGCTCGACGTGCCGCGCCCCGGCTTCATGGACACGCCCTGGAAGTACTACGCCTTCGTGGCCGTGGTGTTCCTGGTCGCCTTCGGCCTGCTGCTGCGCGTGACGGATTCGGTCTTCGGCCGCACGCTGCTGGCCATCCGCGACAACGAGGACCGCGCCGCCGCCGTGGGCTACGACCTCAAGCGCTTCAAGCTGCTGGCCTTCGTGATCTCGGGCGCCGTCACCGGCCTCGCGGGCGGGCTGCACGCGATGATGACCGGCATCGCGCCGCTGTCGAACGCCGAGTACCACACGAGCGAGATGATCCTGGTCATCACCGTGATCGGCGGCACCGGCAACCTCTTCGCCTCGGTGCTGGGCTCGGCCTTCTACGTGCTGCTGGCCGACTGGCTCTCCACGCTGTGGCCGCGCTGGCTGTTGCTGCTGGGGCTGCTGCTGATCGGTGTGAGCATCGGCATGCAACGCGGGCTCTGGGGCTTGGGCGGGAGCGCGTGGAAGCGCATCTTCCGCAAGGCGCCGGCCGACCCTGTCTCGCCTGCCGCCCAAGGAGAAAAAGCATGAGCGACGTTCTCATCGAAGCCGTCGGCGTCACCAAGCACTACGGCAAGTTCGCGGCGCTCGGCGGGGTCGACCTGAAGATCCGGCGCAACACGGTGCATTCGGTGATCGGCCCCAACGGCGCGGGCAAGACCACGCTGTTCCACATGCTCACCGGCACCGGCATGACCACCGGCGGACGCATCCTGTTCGACGGCCACGACGTGACGCGCGAGCCCGACCACAAGCGCGTGCAGCGCGGCATGGCACGTTCCTTCCAGGTCACCGCGCTGTTCCTGAGCCTTCCGGTGCGTGAGAACCTGCGCGTGGCGGCGCAGGGCGTTTCGCCGCGCCGGGCCATGAACTGCTGGCGCGCGCCGGTCGGCGAACTGGCCTGCACCCAAATCGTCGACGAAGTGCTGCAGCGCATCGGGCTGGAGCGGCTGGCGAACACGCCGGCCGGCGAGCTCTCGCACGGCCAGCAGCGCCGGCTCGAAGTGGGCATGGCGCTTGCGGCGAGGCCGAAGGCGATCTTCCTCGACGAGCCGACATCGGGCATGGGCATCGACGATCTCGACGACATGAAGCAGCTGATCCGCGGCCTGCGCGACGCGCACACCGTGGTCCTCATCGAGCACAACATGAACATCGTGATGGACATCTCCGACACCGTGACAGTGATGCAGCTGGGCCGCGTGCTGGCCGAGGGGCTTCCGGGCGACATCCGCGCCGACGCGCGCGTGCGCACTGCGTACCTCGGCAACATGATCACGGGAGGCAAGGCATGAACATCCTCGAAGTCGAGAAGCTGCATGCCCACTACGGCAAGAGCCATGTGCTGCAGGGCGTGTCGATGACCGTGGGCGAGGCCGAGCTGGTCACGCTGCTGGGGCGCAACGGCGCCGGCAAGTCGACCACGCTCAAGAGCATTGCCGGCGCGGTCACGCCCACAAGCGGACGCGTGCGCTTCCAGGGCGCCGACATCGCGGGCATGCCCGCGCACCGCATCGCCACGCGCGGCGTGTGCCTGGTGCCCGAGCACCGCGGCATCTTCAAGCTGCTGACGGTGGAAGAGAACCTGCTGCTCGGCCTGCGCCGCCAGTCGCCCTGGCAGCTGGACGACATCTACCGCATCTTCCCGCGCCTGAAGGAACGCCGGCGCAACGGCGGCGGGCAGCTCTCGGGCGGCGAGCAGCAGATGCTGGCCATCGGCCGGGCGCTGATGAACCATCCGCGCCTGCTGATCCTCGACGAGCCGGTCGAAGGCCTGGCGCCGGTGATCGTGGAAGAGATCGTCGCGCAGCTTAAGACCATCAAGGCCGCCGGCGTGGCGATCCTGCTGGTCGAGCAGAACCTGGAAGTCTGCGTGCAGCTGGCCGACCGCCACTACATCGTGGAGCAGGGCGTGATCGTGCACGAGGCCGGCAATGCCGACTTCATGGCCGACCACGAAGTGAAAGACCGCTACCTGGGCGTGGGGCTCGCCTGAGCGCTCTCCACATCAACCGTTTTCGAAAGCCATGAAGAACTCTCACAACGAACTCCGCATTGACGGCCGCCGGCTCTGGAACTCGCTGATGGAACTGGCGAAGCTCGGCGCCACCGAGAAAGGCGGCGTCTGCCGCATCGCGCTGACCGACCTCGACCGCCAGGGCCGCGACCTGTTCTCGCGCTGGGCGCGCGAGGCGGGCTGCGAGGTGCGCGTGGACGCCATCGGCAACATCTTCGCGCGCCGTGCCGGGCGCAACGACGCGCTGCCGCCCGTCTCCACGGGCAGCCACATCGACACGCAGCCCACGGGCGGCAAGTTCGACGGCAACTACGGCGTGCTCGCCGGGCTGGAGGTGATCCGCACCCTGAACGACGCCGGGGTTCAGACCGAAGCGCCGCTCGAGGTGGCGGTGTGGACCAACGAGGAAGGCTCGCGCTTCGTGCCGGTGATGATGGGCTCGGGTGTGTTCGCCGGCGCCTTCACGCTGGAGCATGCGCTGGCGCAGCGCGACAACGACGGCATCAGCGTCTCCGACGCTCTGGCTGCCATCGGCTATGCGGGCAGCGCACCCGTCTCGGCGGCAGCGTCGCCGGTGGGCGCGTACTTCGAGGCGCACATCGAGCAGGGCCCGGTGCTCGAAGCCAGCGAGCGCGTCATCGGCGTGGTCGAAGGCGCGCTGGGCCAGCGCTGGTACGACGTGGTGGTGCAGGGCATGGAGGCCCATGCCGGCCCCACGCCGATGGCGCTGCGCAAGGACGCGCTGCTGGCCGCCTCCGAACTCGTGATCGAGGTCAACCGCATCGCGCTGGCCCATGCGCCGCATGCGCGCGGCACCGTCGGCTGGATCGACGCGTACCCGAACTCGCGCAACGTGATCCCGGGCCGGGTGAAGCTCAGCGTCGACCTGCGCGCGGCCGACGACACGGTGCTGTCGGCGCTGGACGCCGCGCTGAAGGAAACCGTGCAGCGCATCGCCGCGAAGGCCAGGGTCGAGATGTCGGTGGAGCAGGTCGTGTACTTCCCGCCGCAGCCCTTCACGCCCGGGCTGGTGTCGGCCGTGCGCGATGCCGCGCAGGCGCAGGGCCTGAGCTGGATGAACGTGATCAGCGGCGCGGGCCACGACGCGGTGTACCTCGCGCGCGTGTGCCCCACGGCGATGATCTTCGTGCCCTGCCGCGACGGCATCAGCCACAACGAGATCGAGGACGCGCAGCCCGATCACCTGGAGGCCGGCTGCAACGTGCTGCTGCAGGCGATGCTGCGCAGCGCGGGAGTGGCGCAATGAAGGTGCTGATCGCGCGTCTGAACCACGAGACCAATACCTTCTCGCCCGTGCCCACGCCGCTCTCGGCCTTCGGGCCCGACGGCCCGACCTTCGGCGAACAGGCCTACCGCGACAACAAGGGCATGCGCACCGCGATGTCGGCCTTCATCGACCTTGCCGAAGCGGCGGGCGCGACGGTGGTCACGCCGGTGTCGGCCTCGGCCAACCCGAGCGGGCCGGTCGACGCGCAGGCCTACACGCAGCTGACGCAATGCATCGTCGATGCGGCCCCGGGCTGCGACGCCATCCTGCTCGACCTGCACGGCGCGATGGTCGCGCACAACAGCGCCGACGGTGAAGGCGACCTGCTGCTGAGCCTGCGCGCGGCGGCGCCGGGCGTGCCCATCGGCGTGGCGCTGGACCTGCATGCCAACGTCACACCCGCGATGGTGGAGAACGCGGACGTGATCGTCGGCTTCAAGACCTACCCGCACGTCGACATGTACGAAACCGGCGAGCATGCCGGGCGGCTGCTCTTCGACATGCTCGCGGGGCGCAGCAAGCCGCACATGCGCTGGCACCGGCTGCCGCTGATGGCGCACACGCTGCGCAGCGCCTCCTTCACCGGCGCGATGAAGCAGGCCATCGAGGCGGCGCGCGAAGCCGAAAAGGCGGAGTCGCTGGCGGTGTCGATCCTCGCGGGCTTCTCGCTGTCGGACATCGAGGCGCCATGCATGAGCGTGATCGCCGTCGATGCGCATTCGCCCGAACGCGCGCAGGCCACGGCCGACCGCATCGCGGCGCAGATGTGGGCACAGCGCGAGTCCTTCGTCTACCGAAGCGAGCCGCTGGCGGAGTCGATCGCGCGTGCGAAGCTGATTGCCGAGAGCGCGACGCGCCCGGTGCTGCTGCTCGATCATGGCGACAACTGCATGTCGGGCGGAAGCTGCGACACCATGGACGTGCTGCAGGAAGCGCTGGCGCAGGGGCTGCACGGCATCGGCGTCGGTCCGCTGTGCGACCCCGAGGCGGTGGCGCAGCTCGTCGCGGCGGGCGAGGGCGCGCAGGTGACGGTGGCGCTGGGCAACAAGGTCTCGCTCGCGGGCATCGGGCTGGAGAAAACGCCGGTGCTGCTGACGGGCGCGGTGCGCACCATCTCCAACGGCGAGTACGTCATCACCGGCCCTACCTACACCGGCCAACGCAGCAGCATGGGACGCACGGTGCTCTTCGACACGGGCGCGGCGCGCATCGTGGTGACCGAGCGCACGCAGGAGCCGTGGGACATCGGCGTCTTCGAATGCGCGGGGCTCGATCCGCGAAAGGAACGCTTCCTGCTGCTCAAGTCGCGCATGTACTGCCGGCCGGTGTTCGAGCCGCTCTCCGCCGCGCTGGTGGAGTGCGACAGCCCCGGTGTCACCAGTTCGGACTACAGCCTGTTCCCGTTCGGCAAGGTGCACCGGCCGGTCTTTCCCCTCGACGCCATGTGATCGCGAGGAGCGGTGGGGGAGGGGGCCTCCGGCAGCCGCATTCCATGACCCGAGAGGTCATCGACCCGGATCGCGTGCGGCGCGACCATTACTTCACCCCGCGATGTTGCGGGCCGGAAACCACCAAAGGAATGGTCACCATGAACACCGCTGCACACGATGCCACCACCATTGCCCAACGCTACATCGCCGTCTGGAACGAAACCGACGCGGCCCGCCGCGCCGCTCTGATCGAGGCCGGATGGACCGCCGACGCGCACTACGCCGACCCGATCGCGCAGGCCAGCGGACACGACCAGATCAGCGCGCTGGTCGGCGCGGTGCACCAGCGCTATCCGGGCTTCCGCTTCAACCTGCTGGGCAAGGCCGATTCGCACGGCGACCACCTGCGCTTCTCGTGGACGCTGGGGCCGAGCGGTGCGGAAGACCTGATCCAGGGCACCGACTTCGCGCAGGTCGATGCGGGCAAGCTGCGGTCGGTGACGGGCTTCCTGGACAAGGTGCCGGTCGGAGCCTGAACGAAAGCTGAACGGCGCGGCGCCTGCTTCAGTCCGCCGTGCCGGCGGGCCGCCCGCGCCACAGCTTGCGGTAGACGGTCGCCCGGCTGATGCCCAGGGCCCGCGCGGCTTCCGCCACGTTGCCGCGCGCATCGGCCACTGCCTTGCGGATCAGCGCGGTTTCCACATCGCGCAGCCGGGGGCGGCTGTCGGCGGAAACGATTGCGGAAGAGGTGCCGGCGGCGCCGCCGCGCTGGGGCCGCACCTGCACCCGCAGGCCGGACCACAGCGGTACCTCGAGCACCGCGTCGCCCCGGCGGGCCGCGTCGAACATCATGTGAAGGGGCAGGGCGAACAGGTCGTTGAAGTTCAGGGCGTGTTCGCTGTGCGGCAGCGGCTGGTGCAGCATCTGCCGGGCCACCGCGTTGGCGCCCGTCACGTTGCCCGTGGCGTCGATGCACAGCAGCCCCTCGGTGGCCTCGCTGCCCGAGTTGCCCGGCCAGGCCAGGTGCAGCAGCAGCTCGCAGGGCTCGCGCATCACCAGCATGTTCTCGATGTTGCGCGCGGAGAGGGTTGCCAGGTGGCGCAGCTCGGGCCGTTCGACCACCTGCACGCCGGTCAGGTCGAGCATGCCGATGCAGTCGCCCCGGGGACCGAAGAGCGGCGCGCCGGCGCAGCTGTAGACGCTGGTGTCGTCGAAGAAATGCTCGCCGCGGTGCAGCCACACCGACTCCTGCTCGGCCAGCGCGGTGCCGATGGCGCTGGTGCCAATGGCGCGCTCCGACAGGTCGACGCCGATGCGCCCGATGTCGCGCGCGTAGCGGCTGGCGGCATCGGTGCCGTCGGGCAGGTTGCCCACGTCGACCACGATGCCCTCGGCATCGGTGAGCACGGCGAAATAGCGGGTGTCGGCAATGGCGCGCGAGAGCTGCTCGATCACCGGCCGGGCCGCCGCGACCAGCGCCCGGTTGCGCTCGGCGATGTCGATGCTGGCCGAACGGCTGACGGGGTCGAAGCTGACGCGCTGCTGTGGCCGGCGGCCGGCCTCGATGCAGCGCTGCCAGGAACGGGTGATCCACGAATCGATGCAGGCGGCGCCGCGCGCGCGGGGAAGCGACTCGCCTTCGATCAGTTCGCGGCGGGCTTGGGCAATTGCCAGGGAACGCTCAGGAGGCTGCGAAACGATTGATACGGACATCGTGGTTTTTCGCGCGTGTAGGCAGGCTTTTCCCGGCTCGCCGGGCGGCAAGCTGTTTCATTTTGAGAATTTCGCGCGCTCCGCGCAAGTGTCGAGGGTTTTGCCTAGGATAGTGCGAAAGGTCGGCATCCAAGATGCCTTTGCTGAAACAGCCATCACCTTTTACGGAGACAGCCAAATGCAGGTCGCTTTCAAGGTCAACGGCCGCCAGGTCACGGTCGACGCTCCTCCCAACACCTTCCTCGTACACGCTCTGCGCGAGCATCTCCATCTCACCGGAACCCACGTCGGCTGCGACACCGCCCAGTGCGGCGCCTGCACCGTCCATGTGAACGGCCGGGCCGTCAAGTCGTGCAACGTGCTGGTGGCCCAGGCCGCCGGCGCTGACATCACCACCATCGAGGGCATCGCCGAGGCCGACGGCACCATGCATCCCATGCAGGCGGCCTTCAAGGAGTGCCACGGCCTGCAGTGCGGGTTCTGCACCCCGGGCATGGTCATGAGCGCCATCGACCTGTGCACCCACCACCCCAAGTCGAGCGAATCCGAGATCCGCGAACTGCTCGACGGAAACCTGTGCCGCTGCACGGGCTACCAGAACATCGTCAAGGCAGTGAAGATGGGCGGCGAGGCCATGGCCTCGGGCACTCCCGTCAAGGCAACGGCCGCGGCCTGAGGAGAGCGACATCATGGGCGCTTCCGATTTCTCGAACCTGCCGCACATCGGCGAGGCGGTCCGCCGCAAGGAGGACTACCGCTTCCTCACCGGCGCGGGCAACTACACCGACGACATCACGCTGGCCAACCAGAGCCATGCGGTCTTCGTGCGCTCGCCGCACGCGCACGCCCTCATCAAGTCGGTCGACACCGCCCAGGCGCTGAAGATGCCCGGCGTGGTCGGCATCTTCAGCGGCAAGGACATCGAGGGAAAGATGGGCGGGCTGCCCTGCGGCTGGCTCATCAACAACCCCGACGGCACCCCGATGAAGGAGCCGATGCACCCCATCCTCGCGATCAGGAAGGTGCGCTACGTCGGCGACCACGTGGCCATGGTGGTGGCCGAGACGGTCGAGCAGGCGAGGAACGCCGCCGAGGCGGTGGTGGTCGACTACGAGGTGCTGCCCGCGCTGGTGAGCGTGGCCGACGCCGCGAAGAAGTCCGGTGGCGTCACGCTGCACGACGAAGCCCCCGACAACCAGTGCTACAAGTGGGCGCTGGGCGACAAGGCGGCGGTCGACGCGGTGTTCGCGAGCGCCGCGCACGTGACGAAGCTCGACCTGGTCAACAACCGGCTGGTGCCCAACCCCATCGAGCCGCGCGTGGCCATCGGCAGCTACAACCGCGCGGGCGACGACTACACGCTGTACGTGTCCAACCAGAACCCGCACGTCGAGCGCCTGCTGATGACGGCCTTCGTGCTGGGCCTGCCCGAGCACAAGGTGCGCGTGATCGCGCCCGATGTGGGCGGCGGCTTCGGCTCCAAGATCTTCCTGTACGCCGAGGACGTGTGCCTGACCTGGGCCGCCAGGCAGCTCAACCGCAACATCAAGTGGACGGCCGACCGTTCGGAGTGTTTCCTCTCCGACGCCCATGGCCGCGACCACGTGAGCCATGCCGAGATGGCGATGGACAAGGATGGCAAGTTCCTCGCGCTGCGCGTGCATACCGATGCCAACCTCGGCGCCTACCTGTCGACCTTCTCGACGGCGGTGCCGACCATCCTCTATGCCACGCTGCTGGCTGGCCAGTACACCACGCCGCAGATCTACGTCGAGGTGGACGCCTGGTTCACCAATACCGCGCCAGTCGATGCCTACCGCGGGGCCGGGCGGCCCGAGGCCACCTACCTGCTGGAGCGGCTGGTCTCGCGCTGTGCCTGGGAGATGAACCTGGGGCAGGACGAGATCCGCAAGCGCAACTTCATCACCGCCTTCCCGTACCAGACGCCGGTGGCGCTGCAGTACGACACCGGCGACTTCCACGCCTGCATGGACAAGGCCCGCGTGCTCGCCGAGGTCGACGGCTACGCCGCGCGCAAGACGGCCAGCGAGGCCAAGGGCAAGCTGCGCGGCATCGGGTATTCGAGCTACATCGAGGCCTGCGGCATCGCTCCGTCGAACATCGCGGGCGCGCTCGGTGCGCGAGCGGGCCTGTTCGAATGCGGCGAGATCCGCGTGCACCCCACCGGCAGCGTGACGGTGTTCACCGGCTCGCACAGCCACGGCCAGGGCCACGAGACCACTTTCGCGCAGGTGGTGGCGGCGCGGCTGGGCATTCCGGTCGAGAACGTCGACGTGGTGCACGGCGACACCGGCCGCGTGCCCTTCGGCATGGGCACCTACGGCTCGCGCTCCATCTCGGTGGGCGGCGCGGCCATCATGAAGGCGCTCGACAAGATCGAGACCAAGGCCCGCAAGATCGCCGCGCACCTGATGGAGGCGAGCGACGCCGACATCGAGTTCGCCAACGGCGAGTTCACGGTCAAGGGCACCGACAAGAAGATCCCGTTCGGCCAAGTGGCGCTGACTGCCTACGTGCCGCACAACTACCCGCTCGACAAACTCGAGCCCGGCCTGAACGAAACCGCCTTCTACGACCCGACCAACTTCACATTCCCCGGCGGCACCTACATCTGCGAGGTCGAGGTCGACAAACAGACCGGCGAGGTGCGCGTGGACCGCTTCACCGCGGTGGACGACTTCGGCACCATCATCAACCCTATGATCGTCGAGGGCCAGGTGCACGGCGGGCTGGTGCAGGGCATCGGCCAGGCGCTGCTGGAGAACTGCGTCTACGACAACGAGACCGGCCAGCTGCTCACCGGCAGCTTCATGGACTACGCGATGCCGCGCGCCGGTGACTTCCCGCAGTTCAAGCTCGACACCGTGTGCACCCCGTGCACGCACAACCCGCTGGGCACCAAGGGCTGCGGCGAGGCGGGGGCCATCGGCTCGCCGCCGGCCGTGATCAATGCCGTGCTCGATGCGCTGGCGCCGCTGGGCGTCAAGGATTTCGACATGCCCGCTTCCCCCGCCCGCGTGTGGGAGGCGATGCAGTCCGCAGCCGCCAAACCCTGAACCAAGAACGAATAAAGAAGGAATCACACCATGTATGCCTTCACACTCGAACGGCCCGACTCGGTGGCCGACGCGGCACGACTCGTGGCCGCCGGCGCCAAGCCGCTGGCCGGCGGACAGACCCTGCTGGCCTCGATGAAGCTGCGGCTTTCCGCACCCGAGCAGCTCGTGGACCTGAGCGGCATCAAGGAGCTCACCGGCATTACGAAGAACGGTAACGCCATCACCATCGGCGCCATGTCGCGCCACCTCGACGTGGCGAACAACGCCGACGTGAAGGCTGCCTACCCGGCGCTGGCCGACCTGGCCTCGCGCATCGGCGACCGTCAGGTGCGCGCGATGGGCACCATCGGCGGCTCGGTGGCCAACAACGACCCGGCAGCGTGCTACCCCAGCGCGGTGCTGGCCTCGGGCGCGACCATCGTCACGTCCAGGCGAGAGATCGCGGCCGACGACTTCTTCCTCGGCCTCTTCACCACGGCGCTGGAAGACGGCGAGCTGATCACCGCGATCCGCTTCCCGATTCCGAAGCGCGCCGTGTACGAGAAGCTGCGCCAGAAGGCGTCGAACTTCCCGCTGGTCGGCGTGTTCCTCGCGCAGTACGACAGCGGCGTGCGCGTGGCGGTCACCGGCGCGGGCAACGGCGTGTTCCGCCATGCCGGGCTGGAAGACGCGCTCAACAAGAGCTTCACCGCTGCCGCAGCGGCTGCAGTGAAGATCGACGCGAGCGATCTCAACAGCGACCTGCATGCCTCGGCCGCGTATCGCGCGAACCTGATCAGCGTGCTGACGCAAAGGGCTGTGACCAAGGCGCTGGGCTGACGAAATCGGATTGCCGAACGCAGAAGTCGCAAAGCTCTCGCGGAAGTCGCGAAAGAAGACCAGAAAAGATCGAATCTGGTTTCTTCTGCGACCTCTGCGTGGTTTTTGTATTCCTTCCGCGTTCGGCTGTCCGCTCCCGAATGCAGCGACCCCTGCATTACCCTAGGCCATGATCTTCCCCAGCATCGACACCCTCTCCGCCGGACTCATGGAGGCCGGCTACTTCGCCGACCGGCGCCTGGCTACGGCCGTGTTCCTTGCGCTCAAGCTGCAGCGTCCGCTGCTGCTCGAAGGCGAGCCCGGCGTCGGCAAGACCGAGCTGGCGAAGGCGCTGTCGGTCGCGCTGGGCCGCGAACTGCTGCGCCTGCAGTGCTACGACGGCCTGGAGCAGCGCGAGGCGCTCTACGAATGGAACTACGCGGCGCAGCTGCTGCACATGCGCGCGGCCGAGGCCACTGGCGCGGCCCGTGACGTGGAAGCCGAGGTCTACCAGCCGCACTACCTGATCCGCCGCCCGCTGCTGCAGGCGCTGCAGACGCCGCTGCCCGGCGCCGTGCTGTTGATCGACGAGGTAGACCGCGCCGACGAGCCCTTCGAAGCCTTCCTGCTTGAGTATCTGGGCGAGTACCAGGTCAGCATTCCCGAGCTGGGCACCGTGCGCGCGGTGGTGCCGCCCGTCACCATCCTCACAAGCAATCGCACGCGCGAGCTCAACGACGCGGTGAAGCGCCGCTGCCTCTATCACTGGCTCGACTACCCCGAGCGCGAACGCGAACTGGCCATCGTGCGCGCGCAGGTGCCGCAAGCCGGCGAGAAACTGTCGGCCCAGGTGGCGGCCTTCGTCGCACGGCTGCGCGAGACGCCCTTCGCCAATGCCTTCCAGCGCGCGCCGGGCATCGCCGAGAGCGTCGAATGGGCGAGGGCGCTGATCGCGCTCGACACGGTGGAGCTCGATCCCGAAGTGGTGGTCGACACCGCCGGCATCCTCTTCAAGCAGCGCGACGACGTGGCCGCGCTGACGCAGGAGCTGGCGTCGGACCTGCTCAAGCCCGAGGCGTGATCGACCGATGGCCAGCACCGGCGTCCAGCAACTCGGCGACGTCCGCAGCGGCAAGCTCGCGGGCAACATCGCCGCCTTCGGCCGGGCGCTGCGCCGGGCGGGTGTTCGCACCGACGCCATGCGCATTGCGCTGGCGGCAGAGGCCGCCACGCTGGTGGGCGTGGAAGACAAGCTCGACCTGAGCGCGGCCATGGAGGCGGTGATGGTCAGCCGCGAGCAGGACCGCATGGTGTTCCGCGAGCTCTTCGACGCATGGTTCCGCGACCCGGAGCTGGCCAACAAGCTGCTCGCCCAGATGCTGCCGAGCGCCGAAGGCAAGGCCGAGCCGTCGAAGCGGCGCCCGCGCGTGCGCGAAGCCCTCAGCGCGCCGCGCGCACTCGCCAAGCCGGTGGAGCCGGCCAAGCCCGATCGCGAGATCGAATTCGATGCCGCCATGACGTCCAGCGACCGGCAGCGCCTGCAGCATGCCGACTTCAACGCGCTCGGCGCCGCCGAATACCGGCTGGTGGAGCGGCTCGCGCGCGACATCCGCCTGCCCATTCCCGAGCTGCCGTCGCGCCGCCTGCGGCCTGCCGGCGATGCGGGCCGCCAGCATGCGCGCATGCACTGGCCGGGCGTGCTGCACGAGGCGGCGCGCACGGGCGGCGAGATCCTGCGCCTGCCACGGCTGGCCCGGCGCGAGCAGCCGTTGCCGCTGCTGGTGCTGGTCGACGTCTCGGGCTCGATGGAGCGCTATGCGCGCCTGCTGCTTGCCTTTCTGCATGCCGCAACGCGGCGTGCCGGCCGCCGCGACGTGTTTGCCTTCGGCACCCGGCTGACCGACCTGACGCCGGCCTTCCGGCTGGCCGACACCGACGCGATGCTGGGCGCCGCCAGCCTCGCCATCGACGATTTCGCAGGCGGCACGCGCTTCGGCGCCTCGCTGGCCGAGCTGCGCCGCGCCCACGCCCGCCGGCTGACCGGCCGCCGCACGCTGGTGCTGGTGATCAGCGACGGCCTGGATACCGGCGAGCCCTCCGTGCTGGAGCATGAGCTGCTGTGGCTCAAGCGCCATTCGCGCCGCCTGCTGTGGCTCAACCCGCTGCTGCGCTTCGAGGGCTACGCCCCTCTGGCGCGTGGGGCCGCCGTATTGCACCGGCAAGCGGACGCGATGCTGGCGGTTCACAATCTCAGCGCACTCGAACAGCTCGCAGCGAGCCTGGCCGCCCTGATGCGGTCCGGCCGCTAGCGGCGCCGGGAAGGAAGACAAAGGAAACCCACCATGGAAATGCTCGGAAACCGACGCCTGGGCGTCACCCAACAACAGGCCTGGGACGCGCTCAACGACCCCGAAACGCTGAAGAAGTGCATCCCCGGCTGCGACAAGTTCGAGTTGGTGGGCGACAACCAGTACAGCGTCGCGCTCGCGGTCAAGATCGGCCCGGTCTCGGCCAAGTTCAACGGAAAGGTGCTGCTGTCCGACATCGTGGCGCCCGACGGCTACAAGCTCACCTTCGAGGGGCAGGGCGGCGTGGCAGGCTTCGCGAAGGGATCTTCGAGCGTCACGCTCAAGCCGCTCGCCACCGAAGCGGCGGCCTTCCCTGCGGGTGATGCCCCCGCGCACGAGGCCGGTGCGGCAACTCCACCAGCCGCCGCGTCCGCAGGCTGCGAACTCGACTACACCGTGCAGGCCCAGGTCGGCGGCAAGATCGCCCAACTGGGCCAGCGCCTGATCGACGGCGCTGCCAAGTCCACAGCCGACGATTTCTTCAAGCGCTTCGAAGCCGAGATGCAGAGCCGCTACGGTCCTCCCCCGGCGGCCGCCGCTGAAGGCGCCGAGGCGCCTGCCGAGAAGAGCGGGATGATGTCCGGGCTCATGAAGAAGATCGGCCTCGGCAAGAAGGACGACAAGGACGCGCCCTCCGCACCCGGCGGCGACGCGGCCTGAACCCGGGCTGCAGCGACATGGAAAACCTCGACGTCATGGTGCTTCGCACGCTGCGCGACTGGCGGCGTGCCGGCAAGCGCGCGCTGCTGGCGACAGTGGTGCGCACCTGGGGCTCGTCGCCCCGGCCGGTGGGCTCGATCATGGCCCTGGCGGAAGACGGCGCGGTGGTGGGCTCGGTCTCCGGCGGCTGCATCGAGGACGACCTCATCGCGCGCTACAGCCATGCCCACGGCAAGGCCGAGGACGTGCCATTGGGCGCGCCGCCCGCACTCGTGAAGTACGGCATCACCGCCGACGAGGCGCACCGATTCGGGCTGCCCTGCGGCGGCACGCTGGAACTGCTGCTCGAATACGCTCCCGACGCCGGCTCGCTCGAGCTGCTGGTGGCGCAGCTGGAGCAGGGCAAGCTCATGCAGCGCACCGTGACGCTCGCCACCGGCGCGGTGCGCATCGCCGAGGCGACCGCGCCCGACGAGCTCGCGGTGAACGACACCGAACTGACGAACACCTTCGGCCCCGAATACCGCATGCTGCTGATCGGCGCCGGCCAGCTCGCCGAGTACCTCGCCACCATGGCCAAGTTCAGCGGCTTCGCGGTGACCTTGTGCGACCCGCGCGCCGAGTACCGCACCGCATGGTCGCTGCCCGGCGTGCACATCACGACCGAGATGCCCGACGACGCGGTGATTGCCTTCAGGCCCGACCGCCGCAGTTGCGTGGTCGCGCTCACCCACGACCCGAAGCTCGACGACCTCGCGCTGCTGGAGGCGCTGCAAAGCGAGGCCTTCTACGTCGGCGCCATCGGCTCGCGGCGCAATGCCGACGCCCGGCGCGACCGCATGATCGAGCACTTCGACCAGACCGAGGAATCGCTCGCGCGGCTGCGCGGGCCCATCGGCATCTACATCGGCAGCAAGACGCCGCCGGAGATCGCGGTGAGCGTGATGGCGGAGATCCTCGCGGTGAAGAACGCGGTCACGCTGCCGCGCGAGGTCGAGGTGGCGCGCGCCAAGGAGATGCAGCAGCTGCTGCCGACCTGAGGCGTCCGGCCCGGCCAGCCGCTCAGCCGTGGTAAGGCGGGATCGGCCCCTGGTCCGACGGCGCGGGCGGCGGCACCTCGCCGTGCTTCTGCCGCTCGCGGAACAGCGCTGCGCGCATCAGGAAGATGGTGGTGACCGGCGTGGTGAGCGCCACGAACAGCACGATCAGCACCGCGTGCATGAAGAGGCTGTGGCCCTGCGCCGAGAAGTAGACGATGGTGGCGACCGTCATCGACCACACGCCGCCGGTGGCGCCCAGCGTGGGCGCGTGGATGCGGCGGAAGAAAGTGGGCAGGCGTACCAGCCCGAAGGAGCCGATCGCGGCGAAGGCAGCGCCCAGCACCGCGAAGACCGCGGTGACGATCTCGGCCCAAAGCGGCAGCGGACCCGCGATGAAGTCGTTCATTCGATCACCTCCCCGCGCAGCAGGAACTTGGCCATCGCCGTGGAGCTGACGAAGCCGAAGAGCGCGATCAGCATCGCGGCGGCGAAGTAGACGTCGCTCGCGTAGACGATGCCCAGCACGAGCATCATCAGCATGCCGTTGATGTAGAGGCAGTCCAGCGCCATCACGCGGTCTTGCGCGGAAGGGCCGATCAGCAGGCGCGCGACGGCGCACAGCATCGCCACCGCCAGCAGGAACAGCGCGAACTTGAGCGACCAGAAAAGGATGGGCGTCATGATTCGAAGATCTCCATCAGCGGACGTTCGTAGCGGCTCTTGATCTGCGCGATGAAGGCGGCTTCGTCGTCGAGATCGAATACGTGGATCAGCAGGGTGCTGCGGTCGAAGGCCACCTCGCCCCAGGCGGTGCCGGGCGTCAGGCACATGATCATCGAGAGCACAGCGAGGCCGTTGGGGTCGCGCATGTCCAGCGGTATGCGCAGGAAGCTTGCCTGGATGTTCTCGCTGCGGCGCGTGAGCAGCGCACGCGCCACCGCGAACACCGACACCGACATGTCGTAGAGCACGACGCCGCACAGCCGCAGCGCCACCCCCGGCCGGCGCATGCGCACCGTGGCCGGCCGCAGGCCCTTGGTCAGCAGCGGCACGGCGATGGCGAGCAGCACGCCCGACAGCAGGGTGCTCGCCTCGAGCGACTGGTTGAGCAGCAGCCAGATGACGAACAGTGCGAGCGACAGCGGCGGGGAGGGGATCAGGCGTTTCATTGCGCGCCTGCCTTTCCTTCGGCATTTGCTTCGGTCTTTGCGGCGGGCGCCGGGTTCGGCACCTGCCGCGCCTCCATCACCGCCGCGCGGTAGGCCGTGGGCGTGCGCAGGCCCTCGGCGGTGGCCTGCGCGTGGCGCAGCACCGGCTCTGCCCAGACCGTGAGCGCGATGCAAGCGACGATGAGGCCGGCCACCGGCAGCACTTCGAGCGCGGGCAGCGAGGGCAGGTTGCCGTGCGGCTGGGTCCAGAAATGGCGGATGCCGGTGCGGCTCAGCGCGATCAGCGCGAGGAAGCCTGAGGCGATCAGCAGTACCAGGAAGGTCCAGCCGGCGGTGCCGATGGCGCCGCCGCTGTTCATCAGGCCCGAGAGCATCGCGAACTTGCCGACGAAGCCCGACAGCGGCGGCAGGCCGGTGAGCAGCAGCGTGCAGATCATGAAACTCAGGCCGAGGAAGGCAACGCCCGCCGGTATGGCGCGGCCGTAGAGCGCCTGCGCGTCGTCGTCGAGGTTCACGTCGCTCAGCGCGCTCAGGTCTTCGGCCAGGAAGGGCGCGGTGCCCGCGACCTCGTGCGGCGCCACGCTCATGCCTGCGTTGCGCCAGCGCTCGATCATGTCGGTCAGCAGGAAGAAGGCGCTCACCGCGAGCGTGGAGCTCAGCAGGTAGAAGAGCGCGCCGGCCCACACGGCCGGCTGCCCCAGGCCCACCGCGGCGAGCAGCGTGCCGGCCGACATCAGCACGCTGAAGCCCGCGAGGTTGGACAGCCGCTGCGTGCCGAGGATGCCCAGGGCCGCCACGAAAAGCGTGGCGATGCCCGCGCCCACCAGCACCGGCTGGCCGAAGGCGGCCGAGGCGCCGGTATCGGGTGCGAAGAGCACCGTCCACAGCCGCAGCACGGTGTAGACGCCCAGCTTGGTCAGCAGCGCGAACACCGCGCCTACCGGCGACACCGCGGCGCTGTAGGCCGGCACCAGCCAGAAGTTCAGGGGCCAGGCGCCCGCCTTGGCGAAGAAGGCGGTGAAGAGAATGGCCGTGGCCGCGTGCACCAGCCCGCGGTCGCCCGGCGAGAGCTCGGCGATGCGCAGCCCCAGGTCGGCCATGTTGAGCGTGCCGGTCACGCCGTAGAGGATGGCCGCGCCGATCAGGAACAGAGAAGAGGCCGCGAGGTTGATTGCGATGTAATGCAGCCCCGCCTGCACCCGCAGCCGCCCCGAGCCGTGCAGCAGCAGGCCGTAGGAGGCCGCGAGCATCACCTCGAAGAACACGAACAGGTTGAACAGGTCGCCCGTGAGGAAGGCACCGTTCAGGCCCATGAGCTGCAGCTGCAGCAGCGGATGGAAGTGCACGCCCGCGCGGTCCCAGCGCGAGGTGGAGTAGATCGACGCGGCGAAGGCGATCACGCCGGTGAGCGCCACCATCATGGTCGAGAGCCGGTCGGCCACCAGCACGATGCCGAAGGGCGCGCGCCAGTTGCCCGGCAGGTAGACGCCGATGGAGCCGGGGCCGCCGCCGGTGTCGGGCGCGTTCACCCAGCGCAGCAGCGCCAGCGCGGCCAGCAGGCCGACCAGGCCCGAGACCACGCTCAGCGCCGACTTGGCGCGCCGGCGGTTCTCGCCCAGCAGCAGCATGAGCGCGGCCGTGAGCATGGGCACGAGGATCGGCACCGCCACCAGGTGCGGCATGCTGAACTCCAGCAGCTGATCGAGCAGATGAAAGACCTCTTTCACTCCGCCTCCTGCCGTTCTTCACCGTCCACGTGGTCGGTGCCGGTGAGGCCGCGCGAGGCGAGCATCACGACGAGGAAGAGCGCCGTCATCGCGAAGCCGATCACGATGGCGGTGAGCACCAGCGCCTGCGGCATCGGGTCGGCCGTGTTGGCCAGCGTGGCGGTCAGGCCCTTGATGAGCACCGGCTCGCTGTCGACCTTGAGCCGGCCCATGCTGAAGATGAAGAGGTTGACCGCGTAAGAGATCAGCGTCAGGCCCATGATGACCTGGAAGGTGCGCGGGCGCAGCAGCATGTAGACGCCCGAGCCGGTGAGCACGCCGATGGCGAGTGCGAGCACGATTTCCATCAGCCGGCTCCTCCCTCGGAGGTGGCGGCGGAGGTCGCCTCGGCCTCTTTTTCTTTTTGCTCGTCAGCCCAGCGGTGGCTTCGTATCGACTGGTGAGCCAGCGCGGTCAGGATCAGCATGGTGGCGCCGAGCACCAGCGCGAACACGCCGGTGTCGAAGAAGAGGGCGCTGGGCACGTGCACTTCGCCCAGCAGCGGCAGGTGCAGGTGCGCGGTGTGCGTGGTGAGGAAGGGGTAGCCGAAGAACACCGCCCCGGCACCCGTGGCCAGCGCCAGCAGCAGGCCGATGGCGATCCAGCGGCGCGGGTAGATGCGCAGGTGCTCTTCCACCCACTCGGTGCCCGAGACGATGAACTGCAGCACCAGCGCCACCGACATCACCAGCCCCGCGACGAAGCCGCCGCCCGGCGCGTTGTGCCCGCGCATGAAGAAGTAGACCGACACCAGCACCGAGACCGGCAGCAGCAGGCGCACCAGCACGGCCGGCACCATCAGATAGCCGACGGCGGTGTCCTTGGCGCGGCGCGGGTTCAGCAGGTCGCTGCTGCCGTCGTCGGCCTGCAGCCGCTGCTGGATCGGCAGCGCCATCGATTCGATCGCCGGGCGGAAGCGCCGCAGCAGCGCATACACCGTGAGCGCGACGATGCCCAGCACGGTGATCTCGCCGAAGGTGTCGAAGCCGCGGAAGTCGACCAGCATCACGTTGACCACGTTGGTGCCGCCGCCCTCGGTGAGCGCGCGTTCTAGGAAGAAGGGCGAGATGCTCTGCGGGAAGGTGCGCGTCATCATGGCCCAGGCCAGCGCGGCCATGCCGCTGCCGGCGAGGGCCGCGATCAGCAGGTCGCGCCCGCGCCGGCCCCAGGGCTTGAGCCGTGCGCGCGCCGGCTGCACCACGTCCTTGCTGCGCATCGGCAGCCAGCGCAGGCCCAGCAGGATCAGCACCGTGGTCACGGCCTCGACCACCAGCTGCGTCAGCGCGAGGTCGGGCGCCGAGAACCAGATGTAGGTGACGCACGAGACCAGCCCCGCTCCCGCGGCCAGCATCAGCGCCGCCAGCCGGTGGAACTTGGCCTGCCAGGCGGCGGCGACCGCGCAGGTGCCGCCGATGAGCCATGTCATCGCGAACATCGGCGAGAAGGGCAGCAGCTCGCGCGTGCCGGGCGCGGCGGGCGTGAGCTGCAGGGAGGCTGTCGCGCCAGCCACCGCCACGACCACCAGCAGCAGCAATTGCCACTGCATGCGCCTGGTGCCGAACAGGCGGCGGCTGCGCCGGCCGGCCTCGCTCAGCAGCGCGATGATGTGTTCGAAGATGACCTGGCCGTCGAAGCGGTGCAGCAGCGGCGTGTGTTCGAGGCCACCGCGCGCGCGCTGGCGGCGATGCAGCAGGTACAGCGCGGCGCCGCCCGCCAGCGCCACGAAGCTCATCAGCAGCGGAAGATTGAAGCCGTGCCACACGGCCAGGCTGTACTCGGGCAGCGTGCCGCCGACCACCGGAGTGGCCGCGGCCGCGAGCATCGGGCCGACCGACCAGGCCGGCGCCACACCCACCACCAGGCAAAGCAGCACGAGCAGCTCGACCGGCACGCGCATCCAGTGCGGCGGCTCGTGCGGGTGCCTGGGCACCTCGTCGCCACAGGACGGGCCGAAGAACACGTCGAACACGAAGCGCGCCGAGTACGCCACGCTGAAGATGCCCGCCAGCGTGGCGATCAGCGGCAGGCTGAAGTCGACCCACGGCGTGGCCTGGATGAACACAGTCTCCGCGAAGAACATCTCCTTCGAGAGGAAGCCGTTGAGCAGCGGCACGCCGGCCATCGAGGCGCTGGCGATGATGGCCAGCGTGCCGGTGATGGGCATGAGCCGCATCAGGCCGCTGAGCTTGCGGATGTCGCGCGTGCCGGTCTCGTGGTCGATGATGCCGGCCGCCATGAAGAGCGACGCCTTGAAGGTGGCGTGGTTCATCACATGGAAGACCGCCGCCACGGCAGCGAGCGGGCTGTTGAGCCCCAGCAGCAGCGTGATGAGCCCGAGGTGCGAGATGGTGGAGTAGGCCAGCAGCGCCTTCAGGTCGCGCTGGAACATCGCGATGAAGCCGCCGAGCAGCAGCGTGATGGCACCTGCGCCGCCGACCATCCAGAACCACTGCTCGGTGCCCGAGAGCACGGGCCACAGCCGCGCCATCAGGAACACGCCCAGCTTCACCATGGTGGCCGAGTGCAGGTAGGCCGACACCGGCGTGGGCGCGGCCATGGCGCGCGGCAGCCAGAAGTGGAAGGGGAACTGCGCGCTCTTGGTGAAGGCGCCCAGCAATATCAGCGTGAGCGCGACGGGGTAGAGCGAGTGCGCGCGGATGAGATCACCCGAGGCGAGCACCTTGTCGAGCTCGTAGCTGCCGGTGATGCGCCCCAGCACCAGCACGCCGGCCAGCAGACACAGACCTCCCGCGCCGGTGACCGTGAGCGCCATGCGCGCGCCGCGTCGCGCGTCGCGGCGGTGGTGCCAGTAGCCGATCAGCAGGAAGGAGAACAGGCTGGTGAGCTCCCAGAACAGCACCATCTGGATCAGGTTGCCCGAGAGCACCACGCCCATCATCGCGCCCATGAACGCGAGGAAGAACGAGAAGAAGCGCGGCACCGGGTCGGAGGCCGACATGTAGTAGCGCGCGTACAGCACCACCAATGCGCCGATGCCCAGCACCAGCATGCAGAACAGCCATGCGAAGCCGTCCATGCGGAACACGAGGTTCAGGCCCAGCGCCGGGAGCCATTCGATCTGCTGGCGCAGCACGCCGCCGTGCGCAATCTGCGGGAAGAACCATGCGGCCTGGATGGCGCAGCCCAGCGCGACCAGCCCCGCGAGTGTCGACTCCCTGTTGCGCGCGTTGGAAGGCATCAACGCGGCCAGCACGCTGGCGATGAAGGGGAGGGCGACGAGAAAGACCAGGGGCATTGGGGTCGATTCTATCGGCGGGCCCTATGGAAAGCCTTATCTATAACCGCAAGACATAAGGCTGATTTAGCGCAGTTTTCATCTGGTTCAGGATGAAAAGGCGTGCACCGTACGGATACCCAGCCAGGTCAAGAAGAGCGAGCCGCCAAGATGGGCCGTGGCGGTCAGCAGGGCCACGCCCAGCCGGCCTTCCAGCAGCATGGTGGTGACCTCGGCCGAGAAGCTCGAGAAGGTGGTGAGGCCGCCGAGGAAGCCTGTCACCAGCGCGAGCCGCCAGACAGGGTCGAGGTCAGGCAGCAGCTGGAAGGTAGCGACGGCCAGGCCGATGAGGTAGCCGCCGATCAGGTTGGCGGCCAGCGTGCCCCATGGCATGAGGCCGCCTGCGCCGAACCAGAGGGCGAGGCCCCAGCGGGCCAGGGCGCCGATCGAGGCGCCGATGCAGATGGCGATGATTGGAAGGAGCATGCCCCCGATTGTCAGGGTGCCTCAGGGTGTCTCAGGGCGCCATCTGCTGCGGCAGCCACGTCACCAGCTGCGGAACGAAGTAGATGATGAGCACCGCCGCGACCATCAGGAAGAACATCGGCAGCGTGACGCGCGCGATATAGAGCAGGTCCTTGCCCGTCATGCCCTGCAGCACGAACAGGTTGAAGCCCACCGGCGGCGTGATCTGCGCCATCTCGACCACCAGCACGATGAAGATGCCGAACCAGACCGGATCGATCCCGGCCGCGTTCACGGTCGGCATGATCACGCCCATGGTCAGCACCACCATCGAGATGCCGTCGAGGAAGCAGCCGAGCACGATGTAGAACACCGCCAGCATCAGGATGAGCTGGAACTTCGACAGTCCGAGCGAGCCGATCCATTCCGCCAGGTGGCGCGGCAGGCCGATGTAGCCCATCGCCAGCGTGAGGAAGGCAGCGCCAGCGAGGATCAGCGCCATCATGCAGTACAGGCGCGTGGCGCCGAGCAGCGCTTCCTTGAAGCTGTGCCAGGTCAGCGAGCCCTGCGCGCCGGAGATGACCATTGCACCCACCACGCCCACGGCCGCTGCTTCGGTGGCGGTGGCGATGCCCGCGTAGATCGACCCGAGCACAGACAGGATGAGCAGCGCCACCGGAATCAGCGACATCGAGGCCCTGAGCTTCTCCGCGAAGGGCAGCTTCGCGTCGGCCGGTGGGACCCGCTCGGGATTGCGCAGCGCCCAGAACATGATGTAGCCCGAGAACAGCAGCGCGAGCAGGATGCCGGGGACGACGCCCGCGATGAACAGCCTCGCGATCGACACGTCCGCGCTCACTCCGTAGACGATCATGATGATCGAAGGCGGGATCAGCAGCCCCAGCGTGCCGGCGCCCGCCAGCGTGCCGATGACCATGTCGTCGGGGTAGCCGCGCCGCTTGAGTTCGGGCAGGCTCATCTTGCCGATGGTGGCGCAGGTGGCCGCGCTGGAGCCCGACACCGCGGCGAACACCGCGCAGCCCGCCACGTTGGTGTGCAGCAGCCGGCCCGGCAGGCTCTGCATCCAGGGCGCGAGGCCCTTGAACATGTCCTGCGAGAGCCGCGTGCGGAACAGGATCTCCCCCATCCACACGAAAAGCGGCAGCGCGGTGAGCGTCCAGCTCGAGGCCGAGCCCCAGATGGTCACGGCCATGGCGTCGCCGGCGGGGCGGGAGGAGAAGATCTGCATGGCGATCCACGCCACACCCGAGAGCGTGAGGCCGATCCAGACGCCGCTGCCCAGGATCAGGAACAGCGCGGCGATCAGGATGCCCGCGATGGCGATGTCACTCATGGCGAAGCGCCTCCGTCTCGGCGGCCTTGGCGGGGCGGCCTCGCCACTCGATCACGAACTCGTCCAGCGACGCGACCGCGAAGACGATGGCGCCGAGCGCCATCGACAGCTGCGGAATCCACAGCGGGGTGGCGTCGTTGCTGGTGGAGATGTCGTGGTAGTCGTACGACTGCCAGGCCAGCCGCATGCTGTACCAGGCGAACAGCATCGCCAGCAGCGCCGCCGCGCCCATGGCCCAGCGCTCCAGCCAGCGCTGCGCCGCGGGCGGCAGGTTCTGCAGCACCAGGGTCACACGGATGTGCTCGCCGCGCTTGAGCGTGTGCGCGAGCGCCATGAAGCCCGCACCGGCCATCAGGTAGCCCGCGTAGGCGTCGATGCCGGGAATGTTGAAGTGAAGCTGCCGGCCGAGGATGGACAGCAGCACCATCACCAGCAGGCCGATCATGAAAAGCGCCGCCAGTGCGGCGGCGCCCATGTAGAGAAGATCGAGCGTCTTGCGCATCGGGGGCGTTCGGTTCAAGTCCGCGTCACATCTTCTTGTAGGCGTCGATCACGGCCTGGCCTTCGGGGCCGGCCTTCTCGGTCCACTCCTTGATCATGGTGTCGCCGACCTTCTTCATGTCGGCCTTGAGCTGCGCGGAGGGAACGTGCACCGTCATGCCGTTCTTCTTGAGCAGGTCGAGGTATTCCAGGTTCTTCTTCTTCGACAGCTCCCAGCCGCGCTTCTCGGCATCTGCGGCGGCCTTGAGCACTGCATCCTGCGTAGGCTTGTCGAGCGCGTCGAAGGCCTTCTTGTTCATGAGCACCGCGTTCTTCGGCAGCCAGGCCTGCGTGTCGTAGAAGTTCTTGATGTACTCGTAGGTCTTGGTGTCGTAGCCGGTGGAGCCCGAGGACATGTACGACTCGATCACGCCGGTTGCCATGGCCTGCGACAGCTCGGCCTGCTGCACGGTGACCGGCTGCGCGCCGACGAGTTCGCCGATGCGCGCGGTCGCGGGGCTGTACGCGCGCCACTTCACGCCCTTGAGGTCGGCGGCCGATGCGATCTCCTTCTTCACGAAAATGCCCTGCGGCGGCCATGCCACGGTGTAGAGCAGCACGATGCCCTGCTCGCCCAGCTTCTTCTCCAGTGCGGGCTTCTGCGCCTGATAGAGCTTCCATGCGGCGTCGTAGCTGTCGGCCAGGAACGGAATGCCGTCCGCACCGAACATCTGCCATTCGTTCTGGTAGTTCACAAGAAGGATCTCGCCGAGCTGCGCCTGGCCGCCCTGCACCGCGCGCTTGATCTCGGGCGCCTTGAACAGCGACGCGTTGGCATGCACCGTGATCTTGAGCTTGCCGCCGCTGCCCTTTTCCACGTCGCTGGCGAACTGCGTGATGTTCTCCGTGTGGAAGTTGGTAGCGGGGTAGGCGGTGGGCAGGTCCCATTTGGTCTGTGCGAAGGCTGCTGCGCCGAGGGTCAGGCCAGCGAGGGCAATGCCGAACTTGTGATTCATGAGCTCTCCGGAACGTGTGGAAGTGAGGACGTAAATGAGCTTACGTGCAAATTCCGGACCACTTCCTGAGGCATTTCCCTGCCATCTCCCTGCCATGGCACCCATGAAAAAGCCGCCCGTAGGCGGCTTTGCATATTGCTACCGAAGCGGGATCAGGGCTTGGCGGCCTTGGCCGGAGCCTTCGCATCCTTCGATGCGGCGGGTGCCGCATCGCCGAAGCTCTTGCCGTTGACCGTGAGGCCGTCGGCCGACAGCTTGGCCGCCTTCTTCTCCTTCACGCCCTTCACACGCTGCATGAAGTCGGGCCAGTCCTTGAATTCGCCCTCCTTGCGCGCCTCGAGGATGCGCTTGGACATCGACGGGCCGACGCCCTTGATGCCGTCGAGATCGGCTTCGGTGCCCTTGTTGACATCGACGGCCGCGGACGCGGCGATCGCGAACAGCATGGCGGTGGTGGCCAGGATCTTCTTGAACATGATTTGAGAACTCCCTCTATTCGTTGATGAATGACAGCCGACGGAATCGTCGGCCCGCGCTCAACGAGGTATGTGAAGAGGGCGTTGACGCATGAAGGCTCGACAAGCCTCCATGTGACCATTGTTCAGAAACGTGATCAGAGTTCTTCGACGCGGCGCGGCGGATAGCTGTCCCATGCCTGGCAGCCGGGGCAGTGCCAGAAGTACTGGTGCGCCTCGAAGCCGCAGGCCGCGCAGCGGTAGCGCATGAGCGGTCGCGTGGCCTGGTCGAGCGCGCGCTGCACCTGTGGATGGAACTGCTCGTGCTCGAAGCGTTCGCTCGCGAGCCAGCGCGAGGCCGCCACCAGCGAGGGCTGCTGCGCGAGGTGCGCGATATAGCCGTCGCGCGGCGTAGGGTTCGGTTCTTCGGCGGTGGCGCTCGGCTTGCCGCCGAGCGCCATCAGCGCTTCGAGCACGTCGATGGAGGGCGACTCGACATAGCGACGCTGCAGCAGTTCGAGCGCGTCGGCTTCGCGGTGCGCGGCCATGGCGGCTTGCTGCAGCGTGGCGGCGTACAGCGGCAGCGCCAGCGGCGAGGTCTCGCTCAGGGCCGCGAGCGTGTCGAAGGCTGCGTTCGCCTCGCCCTTGCGCAGTTGCAGGTTGGCGGTGTCGATGGCCGGGCGCGGTGCCTGCGGTGCCAGTTCGACGGCCTGCGCCAGCAGCTTTCCGGCGCCGGGCAGGTCGCCTGCTGCCACGCGCTCGGTCGCCTGCTCGCAGAGGTGATGCGCGCGGCGCGTGCTGTAGCTGGCCTGGTCGGACTCGTCGAGCTTCTGCGCCACATCGGCTGCCTGGGCCCATTCGCGCGAGCGTTCGTAGATGGCCAGCAGCGCGAGCCGGGCCTCGTTCTCGTAGCGCGTGCCCTCGAGCTTCTGCAGCGCGGCCTCTGCGCGGTCGAGCAGGCCGGCGCGAAGGAAGTCCTGCGCGAGCGCGTGCTGCGCGCGTTCGCGGTCGCTGCGGCTCAGGTCGCCGCGGCCCAGCAGGTGCTCGTGCACGCGCACCGCGCGCTGGTACTCGCCGCGGCGGCGGAACAGGTTGCCGAGCGCGAAGTGCAGTTCCTGGGTGTCGGGGTCGTTCTGCACCGCCTCGATGAAGGCGTCGATGGCCTGGTCCTGCTGCTCGTTGAGCAGGAAGTTGAGGCCGCGGAAATAGGCCTTGGGTGCCTGGCGGTTCTCGAGCTTGAGTTGCCGGATGTCGAAGCGCGATGCGAGCCAGCCCAGCACGAAGGCGACGGGCAGGCTGATCAACAGCCAGCTGGGATCAAAGTCCATGTTGACGTGCGGCGGGAAGGTCGGTGGTGGCGATGGCCGGAGCGGCAGACGTTGCCATGGCTGCGGTCGTTGCAACGGTGGCCGGTGTCGAGGGGGGCTGGACGGCTTCGCCCGCGGAAGGCGCCTGAGCCGCTGCGACCCGGTGCTTCCACCAGCCTGGCAGCATGCCCAGCGCCCCTACCACGAGGCCGCCCGCGAAGGCCGCGAGCACGACCAGCACCAGCGGCGCGCGCCAGTAGGTACCGAAGAAGAAGTAGACGGTCGCGTCGTGCTGGTTGTTCAGCGCGAAGGCGAAGAGCGTAAAAAAAATGGCTGCCTTGAGCAGCCACAGGAGGTATTTCATAGCCGTTCCCGTTGCCGGGAGCATTCTACGTTTGCGGGCATTCCGATGGTCCGCGCGTCATGCCTTTCGGCTCTTGGCTTCCTTGCCCGCGTCGAGTTCGGCCGTCTTTGCGTCGACGGCTTCGCGCAGCGCCTTGCCGGGCTTGAAGTGCGGCACCCGCTTCTCGGGGATCTGCACGCTCTCGCCCGAGCGCGGGTTGCGGCCGATGCGCGGCGGGCGCCGGTTGACCGAGAAGCTGCCGAAGCCGCGGATCTCGATGCGGTGGCCGCGTACCAGCGCGTCGCTCATGGCGTCGAGGATGGTCTTGACGGCGTATTCGGCGTCGCGGTGCGTGAGCTGTGCAAAGCGGGCTGCGAGTTCTTCGACGAGGTCCGAGCGTGTCATAGGCCAAACATAAACGAAAAACGTGGGCGAAAAAAAAGACAGAGCGGCCCCAGGGCCTGCTCTGTCTTCCGGCTCAGCTTACTTGCTGTCGTTGTTGTCCAGCTTGGCGCGCAGCAGGGCGCCCAGGCTGGTCGTGCCCGCGTTCTCGCGTGCCGACTGCTGGCTCAGGCTGGCCATGGCGCCTTGCTCGTCGACCATGTCCTTCTGCTTGATGGACAGCTGGATGTTGCGGGTCTTGCGGTCCACGTTCACGACGATGGCCGTGACTTCGTCGCCTTCCTTCAGCACGTTGCGGGCATCTTCGACGCGGTCGCGCGAGATTTCCGAAGCACGCAGGTAGCCGACGATGTCTTCGCCGAGGTCGATCTCAGCGCCGCGGGCGTCGACCGTCTTGACCTTGCCGGTCACGATCTGGCCCTTGTCGTTCACCGTGGTGAAGGTGGTGAACGGGTCGCTGTCGAGCTGCTTGATGCCCAGCGAGATGCGCTCGCGGTCGACGTCGACAGCCAGCACGATCGCTTCGACTTCCTGGCCCTTCTTGTAGTTGCGAACGGCGGTTTCGCCGGCTTCGTTCCACGAGAGGTCCGAGAGGTGAACCAGGCCGTCGATGCCGGCAGCCAGACCCACGAACACGCCGAAGTCGGTGATCGACTTGATCGGGCCCTTGACGCGGTCGCCGCGCTTGGTGTTCTGCGCGAATTCCTGCCACGGGTTGGCCTTGCACTGCTTCATGCCCAGGCTGATGCGGCGCTTGTCTTCGTCGATTTCCAGGACCATGACTTCGACTTCGTCGCCCAGCGAGACGATCTTGTTCGGAGCGATGTTCTTGTTGGTCCAGTCCATTTCGGAGACGTGCACCAAGCCTTCGATGCCGGGCTCGAGCTCGACGAACGCGCCGTAGTCGGCGATGTTCGTGACCTTGCCGAACAGGCGCGTGCCTTGCGGGTAGCGGCGCGAAACGCCCATCCACGGGTCGTCGCCCATCTGCTTGAGACCCAGCGACACGCGGTTCTTCTCGGTGTCGAACTTGAGGATCTTGGCGGTGATTTCCTGGCCGGCCTGAACGACTTCGCTCGGGTGGCGCACGCGACGCCATGCCATGTCGGTGATGTGCAGCAGGCCGTCGATGCCGCCGAGGTCCACGAACGCACCGTATTCGGTGATGTTCTTGACCACGCCGCGCACCACTGCGCCTTCCTTCAGCGTTTCCATCAGCTTGGCGCGTTCTTCGCCCATGCTGGCTTCGACCACGGCGCGGCGCGACAGCACGACGTTGTTGCGCTTGCGGTCCAGCTTGATGACCTTGAATTCGAGGGTCTTGTTCTCGTAGGGGGTCAGGTCCTTGATCGGACGCGTGTCGATCAGCGAGCCCGGCAGGAACGCGCGGATGCCGTTGACCAGGACGGTCAGGCCGCCCTTGACCTTGCCGCTGGTGGTGCCGGTGACGAAGTCGCCCGATTCCAGTGCCTTCTCGAGGGCCAGCCACGAAGCCAGACGCTTGGCGGTGTCGCGCGAGAGGATGGTGTCGCCGTAGCCGTTTTCAACGCTGCCGATGGCAACGGAAACGAAGTCGCCGGCCTGCACTTCGAGTTCGCCCTTGTCGTTCTTGAACTCTTCGATCGGCACATACGCTTCGGACTTCAGGCCGGCGTTGACGACGACGTGGTTGTGTTCCACGCGAACGACTTCGGCGGTGATGACCTCGCCTGTGCGCATTTCGGAACGCTTCAGGGACTCTTCGAACAGATCGGCAAAAGATTCAGACATTTATGTTTCCTTCCGTCAGGCAGGGTTGGCAGGCGCTCTTGCGAAATTGCGTGCGGCTGCTGTGGGTCTGTAGACGGCGGTTGGGTGGGCGTAGCCCGGTTGGTTGAACAACCAGCAGGCCGGTGCGCTGTCGCGCGGAAGGAGCCTGCTGGAGCGGTATGCGCCTACGGATATTCCGTCGGGCGCCAGCTTTTCAAGCGGACCTGAAAGGCTGTGACTTCAGGCCGATCAAGCGTGCTTGAACGGCCGAATCTGCTGCCACCAGTCCAACACCGTGTCGATCGATTGCTCGATGGACAACTGCGAGTTGTCGAGGTGGCGGGCGTCCTGCGCCGGCTTCAGGGGGGCGACGCTGCGGGACGAATCCCTGGCGTCACGGGCCTCCAAGTCGGAGCGAAGACTGTCGAGTGTAGTCGAAATTCCCTTTGAAATCAACTGCTTATGCCGCCGTTCGGCGCGCTGGGCGGCGCTGGCGGTCAGGAAGACCTTGAGCGCGGCGTCGGGGAAGATCACCGTGCCCATGTCGCGGCCGTCGGCCACCAGGCCCGGCAGCTGGCGGAAACGCTGCTGCAGGGCCAGCAGCGCCTCGCGCACGGCCGGCAGCGCGGAGACGCGGGATGCGTCCATGCCGGCGGCTTCGGTGCGGATCTCGTCGCTCACGTCCTCGCCATCCAGAAGCACCTTGCCTTCGGTGAACTGCAGGGGCAGGGCGGCGGCCAGGGCCGCAACTTCGGCCTCGTGCTGCGCGTCGGCGCTCAGGCCGGCGCGGCGCACCGCGAGGCCTGTCACCCGGTAGAGCGAGCCCGAATCGAGGTAGTGGTAGCCAAGCAGGCGCGCCACCTCGGCGGCCAGCGTGCCCTTGCCGGAGGCGGTCGGGCCGTCGATGCAGATCACCGGCACCTCGGCGGCCTCGGCCACGGAGAACAGCGTCTCGAAGTAGTCGGGAAAGGTCTTGGCGACGCAGTGCGGATCGAGGATGCGCACCGGCACGCCCGCCGGATTGAACGCCGCCAGCGAGAAGCACATGGCCACCCGGTGGTCGTCGTAGGTGCGGATGCTCGCCGGGAGCCAGCCGGCCTGCGCCAACGGATGCACCCGGATGAAATCGGGCCCCGCCTCGACCGTGGCGCCGAGCTTGCGCAGCTCGTTGGCCATGGCGTCGATGCGGTCGGTTTCCTTCACGCGCCAGCTCGCGATGTTGCGAAGCGTGGTCGCGCCGTCGGCGTAGAGCGCCATCACAGCCAGCGTCATCGCGGCGTCCGGAATGTGGTTGGCGTCGATGTCGATGGCCTTGAGCGGCCAGGCGCCGCGACGGATCTCGAGCCAGTTCGGCCCGCTGTCGACCAGCGCGCCCATCTGGCGGGCGGCGTCGATGAAGCGGATGTCGCCCTGGATCGAATCGGCGCCCACGCCTTCGATGCGGATGCCGTCCTTGCCGGAAACGCCGGTGGCGATGGCGCCAAGCGCGATGAAGTAGCTGGCGGAGGAGGCATCCGCCTCCACGTGGATCTCGCCCGGCGAGCTGTAACGGCTGCCGGCCGGGATGGTGAAGCGCTCCCAGCCGTCGCGATGGACCTGGATGCCGAAGCGCGCCAGCAGGTTCAGCGTGATCTCGATGTACGGCTTGGAGATCAGCTCGCCGACCACCTCGATCACGATGTCGTTGGCCGCGGCCAGCGGCAGCCCCAGCAGCAGGGCGGTGAGGAACTGGCTCGACACGTCGCCGCGCACGCGGATCGGAGCGTCGAGCGCCAGGTCGCCGTGCGGCACCGGATGGATGCGCAGCGGCGGATAGCCAGGGTTGCCGAGGTAGTCGATGCGGCAGCCGAGCTGCGTCAGCGCGTCGACGAGGTCGCCGATGGGGCGCTCGTGCATGCGCGGAACGCCGCTGAGTTCGAATTCGCCGCCCAGCAGCGACAGCGCGGCCGTCAGCGGGCGCATCGCCGTGCCGGCATTGCCAAGGAAAAGAGGCAGCAGCGCCTCGCTGGGCTTCAGCTGTCCGCCGAGGCCGGTGATGCGCAGCGTACTGCCGGCCGGATCGACGCCGCAGCCCAGGGCGCGCAGCGCGTCGAGCATCACGCGGGTGTCGTCGGAATCCAGCAGGTCGTGGATGGTGGTAGTGCCGCTGGCCAGTGCTGCCAGCAGCAGCACGCGGTTCGAAATGCTCTTGGAACCCGGCAGCCGGACCGTGCCGGCCGCGCCCGCGAGGGGAGGGAGGTCGAGGAAAGCCGTCGAGAACATCTCAGTTGTCCTGCTGCTGCGACGAGGTGTCGGTGGCCGGCTTCCAGGCCGCCCGGGTCTTGCTGGCGGCGGCGATCGACAGTTCGAGGCCCTGCAGATCGCTAGCGGTCATCATCGCCTCGAAGTCGTCCAGGGCCTTGCGGAAGGCGCGCGACTGTTCGAGCACATGCTCCCGGTTGGCCAGCAGCACGTCGCGCCACATGACCGGATCGCTCGCGGCGATGCGCGAGAAGTCGCGAAAACCCGGACCGGCGAGGCTCAGGAAGCGCTCGCCCTGCGGCTGCGCGGCCAGGCCGTTGATGTACGCGAAGGCCAGCAGGTGCGGCAGATGGCTCACAGCGGCGAAGGCGCCGTCGTGCTCCTCGTGCGTCATCGTGACGACATTGGCGCCGATGCCGCTCCAGACCTGCGTGGCCCGCTGCACGTTGGAGCGCAGCGTGGTCTTCACCGGGGTCAGCACGACCTGGCGGCCGGCGAAGAGCGATGCCTCGGCATGCTCGATGCCCGAAAGCTCCTTGCCGGCGATGGGGTGCGCCGGCACGAAGCTCGCGAACTGGCGCTGCAGGCCGTTGCGCGCAGCCTCGATCACGTCGCCCTTGGTCGAGCCCACGTCCATCACCAGCGTTTCGCTCGAGATGCCATGGCGGATGGCCTTGAAGGTAGCTTCGGAAGCAGCCACCGGCACCGCCAGCAGCACGATGTCGGCACCCGACACCGCCAGCAGCGCCGAGGGCGCCGCCACGTCGATCACGCCGAGCTGGCGCGCCCGCTCGGTGGTGGAGGGCGACTTGCTGTAGCCCACCACCCGTTTCACCAGTTTCGCGCGCTTGAGTGCGAGCGCGAAGGAGCCGCCCATCAGGCCGCAGCCGATCAGTCCCAGTTGTTCGAACATGCTGTCTCTGTGTGTCCGCCTGCCGCTCAGGCCTTGACGGGGTAGGCGCCGAGCACCTTGTAGAAGGCGCAGAGGCCGCGCAGCTCGGCCAGCGCGGCGGCCACGTTGGGCTGCGAGGGGTGGCCGTCGAGGTCGATGTAGAAGTAGTACTCCCACTGGCCCGTGCGCGCGGGGCGCGACTCGAAGCGCGTCATCGAGACGTTGTTGAGCTTCAGCGGCACAAGCAGGTCGTGCACCGCGCCGGGCCGGTTCGGCACCGAGACGATCAGGCTGGTGCAGTCGCGGCCGGAGGCCGGCGGCATGGCCAGCGTCTGCGGCAGGCAGATCACCGAGAAGCGGGTGCGGTTGTACGAGTCGTCCTGGATCGCGTGCGCCACGATGTGCAGGCCGAAGCGCGTGGAGGCGCGTTCGCCGGCCAGCGCGGCCCACTTGGGATTGGTGGCCGCCAGACGCGCGCCCTCGGCGTTGCTCGACACGGCGCGGCGCTCGGCGTTGGGCAGATGCTTGGAAAGCCAGGTCTGGCACTGCGCCAGCGCCTGCGGATGGGCCAGCACCGCCTCCACGCCTTCGAGCGAGTTGCTGCTGCGCAGCAGATGGTGGCGAATCAGCAGGCTGACCTCGCCGACGACGTGCGTGGGCGAATGCAGGAACAGGTCGAGCGAGCGGGTGACCACGCCCTCGGTCGAGTTCTCGACGCCGACCACGCCGTACTGGGCGCTGCCCGCGGCGGTGGCGTGGAACACCTCGTCGAAGCTGGCGCAGTAGATCAGGTCTGCGGCGCCCCCGAAGTACTCGATGGCGGCCTGTTCGCAGAAGGTGCCTTCGGGGCCGAGCACGGCCACGCGCTGCGGCGATTCGAGCGCCAGGCAGGCCGACATGATCTCGCGCCAGATGGCGGCCACGTGGATGTCCTTGAGCGGGCCGCCATTGCTCTTCTGCATCTTGTCGATGACCTGCGCCACGCGGTCGGGGCGGAAGTACGGCGTGCCCTCGCGCTTCTTGACCTCGCCGACCAGCTCGGCCACGTGGGCCCGCTCGTTGAGCAGGCTCAGCAGGCGCTGGTCGAGCGAGTCGATCTGCACGCGCAGATCGGCCAGGCTTTCGGAATTGTCGGGAGAAGAGGAGGGTGGGGTGGGTGCGGAGGCGGTCATCGGTGCGAGCGGCTGGGCATGCGCCTAGGCATGCGATCGCTCGAATTCTCGCATGTAGGCCACCAGAGCCTGCACCCCTGCCAGCGGCATGGCGTTGTAAATGCTCGCGCGCATGCCCCCGACTGACTTGTGCCCCTTCAGCTGCAGCAGCCCGGCTTCGCGCGCGCCGGCCAGGAAGGCCTCGTTGCGGCTTTCGTCGGCCAGGAAGAAGGGCACGTTCATGCGCGAACGGCAGCCCGGGTCGATGCGATTGGCGTAGAAGTCGGAGCCGTCGATGAAGTCGTACAGCAGCTTCGCCTTGGCGATGTTGCGCTGCTCCATGGCGGCGACACCGGTGTACTCGCCCTCGGTCTGCTCCAGCAGCCACTTGAACGTGAGCCCCGCCATGTAGATGCCCCAGGTCGGCGGGGTGTTGTACATGGACTGGTTGTCGGCCACGGTCTTGTAGTTGAAGGCGCTCGGGCAGATCTCGAGTGCATGGCCCAGCAGGTCGTCGCGCACGACCACGATGGTCAGCCCGGCGGGCCCGAGGTTCTTCTGGGCGCCGCCGAAGGCCAGGCCCACGCGGCTCCAGTCGACACTGCGCGAGGCGACGTGCGAGGAGAAATCGATGACCAGCGGCGCGCTGCTGCCGAGCGCGGCCAGGTCGGGCAGCTGCTGGAATTCGATGCCGTTGATGGTCTCGTTCGAGCACACGTGCACGTACGAGGCATCCTTGGAGAGCTGCCAGGTCGCGGGATCGGGCAGCTTCGTGTGCTGGTTGTCGGCATTGCTGGCGACCACGCGCGCGTCGCAGTAGCGCTGGGCCTCCTTGTGCGACTTGGTGCTCCAGCTGCCGGTGATGACGAAGTCGGTGGCCTTACCGCGCGACAGGTTCAGCGGAACGATCGCGTTCTCGCCTAGCCCGCCGCCCTGCATGAACAGGATGTGGAAGTTCGAGGGAATCGCCAGCAGCGCGCGGAGGTCGGCTTCGGCCTGCGTACAGATCGAGCCGAACTCCTTGCCGCGATGGCTCATCTCCATCACGCTCATGCCGCTGCCCTGCCAGTCGAGCATTTCGGCGGCGGCGCGCTGCAGCACCGCCTCCGGCATGGCAGCCGGACCGGCCGAGAAGTTGTAGGGGCGCTTGCCGGCCGGCGTCTGCTGCTGGGTCACGTTTCTCTTACTTCTTGGCTGGGGCCTTGGCAGGTGCCTTGGCAGGGGCTGCGCCACCGTCGGTGGGGGCGCCGAGCGCCTTGGCGACGGCGGTGTCGAGCGCCTGCATCTTGGGCTCGACCGAAGAGCGCGTTTCGGACACGAGCTTTTCCGTCAGGGCGGTCTGCATCTTGGGGTTCAGTTCCTGGTACTTCTTGCTCAGGGGCGAGTTGATCCAGGCCAGCAACTGCTTCAGCTCGTCTTCGCTGAAGTTCTGCTCCATCAGCGGGGTCAGGGCGCCCGGTGCCAGCTGCACGGCCTTGTCGCGCACGATGGGGTAGGTCTCGTCGAAGTACTTCTTCAGCTCGGCGTCGGCTGCCTTGGCGGCTGCTTCGCGCTTGGCTTCAGGCACCTGCGTCTGCAGGTACTGCGAACCCGCCTGTGCGATCGGGGCGCTCGATTGCTCGACCAGGCCACGAGCCAGCGATTCGATGCCGGGGCGCTGGATGTCGATGAACTGCTTGATGAGCGTGGCCTTGTCCTGGGCCATGGCGGCCATCGAGCTGCTTGCCAGGGCGACCGTCAGAAGTGCGAGTTTGATTTTTTTCACTGAGGATTCTCCGTTGAAGATGAGGAAGTATCGTCTGCGTCAGGCTCGGTTTCGCCGTTCGCGTCGTTTTCGACGATACGTTGTAGCCCGCTGAGTTTGGCGCCTTCGTCGAGACCGATCAGCGTAACGCCTTGCGTCGCGCGACCCATTTCACGAATCTCGGCCACCCGGGTGCGCACCAGCACACCCTTGTCGGTGATGAGCATGATCTCATCATCCGCATGCACGAGAGTGGCGGCAACGACCTTGCCGTTGCGCTCACTCTGTTGAATCGCGATCATGCCCTTGGTTCCCCGGCCATGGCGGGTGTATTCGGTAATGCTTGTTCGCTTTCCGTAACCATTTTCGGTGGCTGTGAGCACGCTCTGCTGCTCGTCCTCGGCCACCAGCATCGCGATCACGCCCTGTCCGGCCTCGAGCGACATGCCGCGCACGCCACGGGCATTGCGGCCCAGCGGGCGGACGTCTTCCTCGTCGAAGCGCACGGCCTTGCCGCCGTCGCTGAAGAGCATCACGTCGTGCTTGCCGTCGGTGAGCGCGGCGCCGATCAGGTAGTCGCCCTCGTCGAGGTTCACGGCGATGATGCCGCCCTTGCGCGGGTTGCTGAACTCGTCGAGCGCGGTCTTCTTTACCGTGCCCATCGAGGTGGCCATGAACACGTACTGGTCGGCCGGGAAGTTGCGCTTGTCGCCGGTCAGCGCCAGGGCGACGTTGATCTTCTCGCCTTCCTGCAGCGGGAACATGTTGACGATCGGGCGCCCGCGCGAGCCGCGCGAACCCGCCGGCACTTCCCACACCTTGAGCCAGTAGAGCCGGCCGCGGTTGGAGAAGCACAGGATGTAGTCGTGCGTGTTGGCGATGAAGAGCTGGTCGATCCAGTCGTCATCCTTGGTGGTGGTGGCCTGCTTGCCGCGGCCGCCGCGCTTCTGCGCGCGGTACTCGCCCAGCGGCTGGCTCTTGATGTAGCCGCTGTGAGAGAGCGTGACCACCATGTCTGTCGGCGTGATCAGGTCTTCGGTCGAGAGGTCGTAGGCGCTGTGCTCCACCTGGCTGCGGCGCGCACCGATCTTCGACTGGCCGAACTCCTGCTTGAGGGTGCCGAGTTCGTCGCCGATGATGGTCGAGACGCGCTCGGGCTTGGCCAGGATGTCGAGCAGGTCGTCGATCTCGGCCATGACTTCCTTGTACTCGGCAACGATCTTGTCCTGCTCGAGGCCGGTCAGGCGCTGCAGGCGCATCTGCAGGATTTCCTGGGCCTGCGTTTCCGACAGGCGGTAGAGGCCATCGTTGCCCATGCCGAACTCGCGCTCGAGGCCCTCGGGGCGGTAGTCGTCGGCATTGACCACGCCGCCGTCGGCGCGCGTGCGCGTGAGCATCTCGCGCACCAGCTTGCTGTCCCAGCTGCGCGTCATGAGTTCGGCCTTGGCCACGGGCGGCGTTGGCGACTCGCGGATGATGCGGATGAACTCGTCGATGTTCGCCAGCGCAACCGCCAGGCCTTCGAGCACATGGCCGCGCTCGCGGGCCTTGCGCAGGTTGAAGACCGTGCGGCGGGTGACCACCTCGCGGCGGTGCTGCAGGAAGACCTCGATCAGGTCCTTCAGGTTGCACAGCTTCGGCTGGCCGTCGACCAGCGCGACCATGTTGATGCCGAAGGTGTCCTGCAGCTGGGTCTGCTTGTAGAGGTTGTTGAGCACCACCTCGGGCACTTCGCCTCGCTTGAGCTCGATGACCAGGCGCATGCCCGACTTGTCGGACTCGTCCTGGATGTGGCTGATGCCCTCGATCTTCTTCTCGTGCACCAGCTCGGCCATGCGCTCCTGCAGCGTCTTCTTGTTGACTTGGTAGGGGAGCTCGTCGACGATGATTGCCTGGCGCTGGCCGCGGTCGATATCCTCGAAGTGGCACTTGGCGCGCATCACGACCTTGCCGCGGCCGGTGCGGTAGCCGTCCTTCACGCCATTGATGCCGTAGATGATGCCGGCGGTGGGAAAGTCGGGCGCGGGCACGATCTCCATCAGCTCGTCGATGCTGGCCTGCGGGTTGCGCAGCAGGTACAGGCAGGCGTCGACCACCTCGTTCAGGTTGTGCGGCGGGATATTCGTGGCCATGCCGACCGCAATACCGCCGGAGCCATTGACCAGCAAATTCGGCAGCTGGCTCGGCAACACCTTGGGCTCTTTTTCGGAGCCGTCGTAATTGTCCTGGAAGTCGACGGTTTCCTTGTCGATATCGGCCAGCATTTCGTGCGCAATTTTGGCCAGCCGGATTTCCGTATACCGCATTGCGGCCGCGTTGTCTCCATCGACGGACCCGAAGTTGCCCTGGCCGTCGACCAGCATGTGGCGCATCGAGAAGTCCTGGGCCAGGCGCACGATGGTGTCGTAGACCGACTGGTCGCCGTGCGGGTGGTACTTACCGATCACGTCGCCGACGATACGGGCGGACTTCTTGTACGGGCGGTTCCAGTCGTTGTTGAGCTCGTGCATCGCGTAGAGCACGCGGCGGTGCACCGGCTTGAGGCCGTCACGGGCATCGGGAAGCGCTCGGCCCACGATCACGCTCATGGCGTAATCGAGATAGCTGCTGCGCATTTCCTCTTCGAGACTGATGGGCAGGGTTTCTTTTGCGAACGAGGTCATGAGCAAGGGGCTGGCGGCAGGAAGGCGAAATTTTACGCTGTGAGGGGTGTCGCACCGCCGCAACACAAGGCGCCTATTCCGCCTCCGTCCTACGCTTCCGGGCCGTCCTGCGGGCTGTTTGCCAAAGACCCTATGGCACAATCGCCTCAACGTTTTGGGTGGTGGTCACTTAAAGCGTCCTTGATTCGCAGCGCGGCTGCGGCTTTTTCCCCAAGAGGAGAACCATGAAGAAACTGAATAAAGTGGCGATGATGTTTGCAGTCGCTGCGCTCGCCACTGCCGCCGGCGCGCAGACCCGTGTCACCGCTGCGGACGGCGGTCCTACGATCGACAACTGGCAAAACGGCACCGGCGAACTGGTTTGGAAGAACGGCACGAACGAACTGTGCTGGCGCGATGCCAACTGGACGCCTGCTACGGCTGCCGCCGGTTGCGACGGTGCTCTGGTTCCTGCGGCTCCCGCTGCCGTGGCTCCCACCCCCGGCGCCCCGACCCCCCCGCCCGCTGCACAAGTCGCCGCTTCGAAGGTGACCTTCGCTGCTGACGCCTTCTTCGACTTCGACAAGTCGGTTCTGAAGCCCGAAGGCCGCGCCAAGCTGACCGACCTGGTCGAGAAGATCCGTGGCGTCAACCTGGAAGTCATCATCGCTGTCGGCCACACCGACTCGATCGGTACCGACGCCTACAACCAGCGTCTGTCGGTGCGTCGCGCCGAAGCCGTCAAGGCCTTCCTGGTCTCGAAGGGCATCGAACGCAACCGCGTCTACACCGAAGGCAAGGGCAAGAAGCAGCCTGTGGCTGACAACCGCACCAAGGAAGGCCGCGCCAAGAACCGTCGCGTGGAAATCGAAGTGGTCGGCACCCGCGCCAACTAATCGATCGATTCCCATCGACAATGAAACCCCGCTTCGGCGGGGTTTTTTTATGGCCGCCGAATTCACGATTGATCTTCGGTAAAGGCTGACCGATGTTTAACGGACATCGCTCGTTTCATAATCGCTTCATGACAGAAAACCTGAATGCGGATCCGGCCGAACTGGCCAAGTTTTCAGAGCTCGCTCACCGCTGGTGGGATTTGGAAAGCGAATTTCGCCCGCTGCATGAAATCAATCCATTGCGCTTGGAATGGATTGACGGGATTGCTCCAATTTCGCAACGTCGCGTACTGGATATTGGTTGCGGCGGCGGCATTCTGGCCGATTCGATGGCCCGCAAGGGGGCCGAGGTCCTGGGAATCGACCTCGCAGGCAGGGCGCTCAAGGTGGCGCAGCTGCACGCCCTCGAGGCCGGCACCAAGGGCGTGAAGTACCGCGAGATCAGCGCCGAAGCACTGGCTGCGGAACAGCCCGGGAGTTTCGACGTCGTCACCTGCATGGAAATGCTCGAGCATGTGCCGCAGCCGGCCTCGGTGATCCAGGCCTGCGCCTCTCTTGTGAAACCGGGCGGATGGGTGTTCTTCTCGACGATCAACCGCAACCTGAAGGCCTTCATGCTGGCGATCGTGGGCGCGGAGTACGTGCTCGGCATGCTGCCGCGTGGTACTCATGAATATGCAAAACTGATCCGGCCCAGCGAACTGGCCGGCTACTGCCGTGCGGCCGGCCTCGATCTGCGGCACACCCGCGGGCTGGAGCACAACCCCCTGACCCGGCGCTACTGGCTCAGCGACGACACGAGCGTCAACTACATGTTCGCCACGCAGAAGCCGGGACCGCAAGGATGATGGGCGTCGACACAAAGGCCGTGCTGTTCGACCTCGACGGCACGTTGATCGACAGCGCCCCCGACCTGGGGGCCGCTGCCGACAAGATGCGCACCGATCGCGGCCTCGACTCTCTCCCGCTGGAGCGCTACCGTCCCATGGCCGGGGCGGGCGCGCGCGGCATGCTTGGTGTGGCGTTCGGCATCACGCCGGAGTCGCCGGAGTTCCCCGGGTTGCGCGAAGAGTTCTTCGTGGCCTATGAGCGCCGCATGCTGCTCAATACCCAGGTGTTCGACGGCATCCAGGCGCTGATCGAGGCACTGCGCGAGCGCGGGCTCCTGTGGGGTGTCGTCACCAACAAGTCGATGCGCTTCACCGATCCGCTCACGCGGGCCATTCCGCTCTTCGGGACCGCGGGCGCCGTGGTGAGCGGCGACACCACGCCGTTCGCCAAGCCGCATCCCGAGCCCCTGCATGAGGCGGCGCGTCGGCTCGGGGTGCCTTCCGAATCGTGCATCTACGTGGGCGACGACGAGCGCGACATCATCGCAGGCCGTGCAGCGGGCATGCGCACGGTCGCTGCGACATACGGCTACATGGGCACCCAGGCCGATTCGACGCTCTGGGAAGCCGATGCTTCGATAACTTCACCCCTCGAGCTCTTGAAGTTGCTCGATAGCGCCTAAAATACGCTTTCCTTGGGGCTGCACTGGTTTCGACGTGGGTTCGGAGTCGCAGCGGGGCATGTCGAGCTGAATGCGCTCGTAAAACAGATTCAAACAAACTAACTGCAAACGACGAACGTTTCGCACTCGCTGCTTAATTGCCAGTGAGCCTTGCAACAGTTGGCCGATGGGCTGGGCAAGGGGGTCTGGAGCAATCCTGACCTCCCGGCTGCAAGGATAATTACATGGGCTGGCTCCGATCCGGGTACCTTGGGTCGGGGCGAGAAAATAGGGTGCTGGCGTCCGGTTTAGCGTGTGACTGCGCGACTCCGGAAGCGAGACTCAAATCAGATCACTAAACATGTAGAACTGCGCGATGAAGGCTTGCGGACGGGGGTTCAAATCCCCCCAGCTCCACCACATTTCTCAACGCGGGTCTCACTGAACAAGGCCTTGCAGATGCTGGACCATGTCCAGCGATCCCAGACTCAGTTGCACTGGAACAGGACGCCCTGTTCTGCAGGCGCCTTGCCGAGCCAGCGCGGCGTCTTGCTTTGCGCATCGCAATAGTCCGAGGCCTGTACGTACGTCTTGGCCCGCAGCACGCCGTCGCGAACCTGCGTCACTTCGTTGGGTGGTGTCGAGCAGCCAGCGAGGGCCAAGGCAAGCGGAAGCAGTGTGCGCCAATTCATCGGGTCATTCTAAGACCGGCGATCGCTGGCACCGGGCCCGCGGTCCGGGTAGAGATACTTGAAGTATTCACCGGACTTGCCGAACAACTGGCGCGCCAACTGCACGGGATCTTCACCCTTGTGCTTCTCGTAGAGCACAGGCCCCCAGATGATGAAGCCGTCGATGCTGAGGCTTCTCGGCGAAGGCTCGATGGCCTTCCACGCGTGCGCGAACTTCGAGATCCAGGCCAGCGCTTCCTTGAGCGCGTGATTGGGCGCAGCGGTTGTTTCTTCGGTCAGAGACATGGCGGGTATCCTTTTTGAAAAGACTGTATAAATATACAGTAAACTGTGTCCCAGCTGAAATTTCTCCTTGACGGGTAACCGTCCCCCGCTGGTCAACCTGTGCGGGGACCTCGATGCATGCCAAGCAGAGAGGCTTTCAAGCCCAGCCCTCGCGGCTGGGCTTTTTTCTGTGCCATTCGCGCAGCCTGCGCGGGCTCGTTTTTTTGCCCGAACGCGGGCTATAGTCGGCCAGCGTTGTCATATTGCATTTGCTGCAATCCATCGCTGCCCGCGGTGCCCGTACCAAGGCACTGCCGCTTGCCCAGATCCCGAAAAGGACGCTCGTGCCGGATTCGCTGACTTCAGAGTTGACCACTTACTACGACACGGTGCCCTATGACTCGCATCCGTTCCCACAGTCGGCGATGGAGCATCTGGAAGCGCTGGCATTTCTCTTCGGGCTCGAAGTTCCGTCCCCTGCAACGGCCCGCGTGCTGGAGCTTGGCTGTGCGGCCGGCGGCAACCTGATTCCCTTTGCGGCGCGCCACCCCGAGGCTTCTGCGATCGGCGTCGACCTCTCGCCGGTGCAAGTGGCGCAGGGCATGGCGGCCATCGGGCGCGCCGGGCTGTCGAACATCGAGCTCAAGGCCTTCAACCTCGCGGACATCGACGCCTCGTTCGGCCAGTTCGACTACATCGTGTGCCACGGCGTCTACAGCTGGGTGCCGGGCCCGGTGCAGGACGCGATCCTGCGCATCTGCTCGGAGAACCTCGCGCCGAGCGGCGTGGCCTACGTGAGCTACAACGTGTACCCCGGGTGGAAGGCGCGCGAGATCGTGCGCGACGCAATGATCCTGCGCGGTGGCCCACGCGATACGCCCGACGAAAAGCTGTCCTATGCACGCGGCATGCTCGATTTCCTCGAGCAGTCGGCCCGCGCCGACAGCGTGCTCAAGAAGACGCTCGAGGAGGCGATGCCGATCGTGCGCAGCGCCAGCAGCTCGTACCTGCTGCATGAGTTCCTCGAGCCCTGCAATGCTCCGTGCTATTTCAAGGAGTTTGTGGCGCGGGCGGGCGTTCATGGCCTCGCCTACCTGGCCGATGCAGAGCCGTCGACGATGTTCGTGCAGAACTACGGCGACAAGGTGCGCGATCCGCTGCTGCGCGAATGCGGCGGCAGCCAGGTCATGATGGAGCAGTACCTCGACTTCCTGGTCAATCGCACCTTCCGCCAGACCCTGCTGGTCAAGCAGGGGCAAGCCAGGCATATCCGCTACAAGCTGGAGCCCGCGCGCATCCGTTTGCTCGAATTCGCCGGCATCTTCAGGGCCGACAGCGGCGAGGCGCTCACGCTCGATGCCCGCGAGCAGCCGTGCAGCGCGATCCAGGGCCGCAAGGTCACGCTGCGGGTACCGGTGCACAAGGCCGTGGCGCATCTGCTCGACATGCGTTATCCGGCGTCGATGTCGGTGCCGGCCCTCATCGAGGCCACCTCCGCGCTCACGGCGCAGCCGCCTGCCGAAGTCGAAGCCACCGTGCTGGCCATGCTCGAGGAGCTGTTGATCCTCGGCGCCCTGCGCATTCGCCGCACTGCGGTGCCAGCGGCCGACGCGATTTCCGACCGGCCGCGGGTCCTGCCCGCTGTTCGGGGTGCTTCCGGCCTTGCGTCCGACGCCGGTGCCACAGCCAACACCTGCAATCAATGGCACGAGCCCGTGGTGCTGACGCTGCTCGAGCGAAGCCTGCTGCCGCTGCTCGACGGCACACACTCGCACGATGCGCTGGCTGAGCATCTCGAGGCGGAAGTGCGCAGCGATCGCCTGCGCTTCGTCAAGGACGACAAGCCGCTGACCGACCCGCCGGCAGTCAAGGAATTCGCCCGCCAGCAGGTCGCGCTGGCGCTCGACGCCCTGCGCCGCAAGGCGCTGCTGATGGCCTGAACTTCATTCTTCATCACGCCCAAGAGGAGACTTCCCCATGCAACAAATCCAATGGACCCCGAAGCTGCGCGCCGCCGTCGCCGCGGTGCTCGCGCTGGCGGCCGCCGGCGCGTCGAATGCCGCGTCGGTGGCGCCTGTCGCATCCGAGCACGGCATGGTCGTGAGCGCGCAGCACCTGGCCAGCAAGGTCGGCGTCGACGTGCTCAAGCGCGGCGGCAACGCGGTCGATGCGGCGGTGGCCGTGGGCTATGCGCTGGCGGTGGTGTATCCGGCCGCCGGCAATCTCGGCGGCGGCGGCTTCATGACCGTGCAGCTGGCCGATGGCCGCAAGACCTTTCTCGACTTCCGCGAGAAGGCGCCGCTGGCCGCCACGGCCAACATGTACCTCGACAAGGACGGCAACGTCATCAAGGGCCTGAGCACCAATGGGCACCTCGCCGTGGGCGTGCCGGGCTCGGTCTCGGGCATGGAGTACGCGCGCGAAAAGTACGGCACGATGAAGCGCGCCGACCTGATCGCCCCGTCGATCCAGCTGGCCGACAAGGGCTTCGCGCTGGAGCAGGGCGACATCGACATGCTGCTCACGGCCACCAACGATTTCAAGAAGGACCCGGTCTCCGGCGCGATCTTCCTGAACAAGGGTGAGCCTTTCGCCGTCGGCCAGAAGCTGGTGCAGAAAGACCTCGCCAGGACGCTGAAGGAAATCAGCACCAAGGGCACCGACGGGTTCTACAAGGGCTGGGTGGGTCAGGCCATCGTGGCTTCCAGCCAGGCCGGCAAGGGCATCATCACGCAGGCCGACCTCGATCAGTACAAGACGCGCGAACTCGCGCCGGTCGAGTGCGACTACCGCGGCTACCGCGTGGTGTCGGCGCCGCCGCCTAGCTCGGGCGGCGTGATCATCTGCGAGATGCTCAACATCCTCGAGGGCTATCCGCTCAAGGACCTGGGCTTCCGCTCGGCCCAGTCGGTGCACTACCAGATCGAGGCCATGCGCCATTCCTACGTGGACCGCAACAGCTACCTGGGCGACCCCGATTTCGTGAAGAACCCGCTCGAGCGACTGCTCGACAAGGGCTACGCCGAGAAGATCCGCGCCGTCATCGATCCGAAGAAGGCCGGCGTCTCGAAGGACATCAAGCCCGGCGTGGCGCCGCATGAAGGCAGCAACACCACCCACTATTCGATCACCGACCAGTGGGGCAACGCGGTGTCGGTCACCTACACGCTGAACGACTGGTTCGGCGCCAAGGTCACGGCCGCCAAGACCGGTGTGCTGCTGAACAACGAGATGGACGACTTCACTGCGAAGGTGGGTGTGCCCAACCTCTACGGCCTGGTGCAGGGCGAGGCCAACAAGATCGAGCCAGGCAAGCGCCCGCTGAGCTCGATGAGCCCGACCATCGTGTCGAAGGACGGCAAGCCGGTGTTCGTGGTCGGCACACCGGGCGGCAGCCGCATCATCACGGCCGTGCTGCACACCATCCTGAACGTGGTCGACTACGGCATGAACGTGCAGGAGGCCGTTGATGCGCCGCGCTTCCACCAGCAATGGCTGCCCGACGTCACCAACGTCGAGACCTTCGCACTGAGCCCCGACACGCGCAAGATCCTGACCGACATGGGCCACAACCTGGGCGTGCCGCAGCCGGCCAACCACCTGGCGGCGATCATCGTCGGCGCGCCGTCGCTGGGCGGCAAGCCGGTTGGCGCCAACCGCTTCTATGGCGCCAACGACCCTCGCCGCAACACCGGCCTGGCCGCCGGCTACTGATACTGCGGCAAACTAGCAGGCGGTCGTGCCCTTGTCGGCACGGCCGCTTTTTTCTTTTTTCATGCACCTGCAAGACATCCTCTACACCCAGGGCTTCGGCACGCGCCGCGTGTGCGCGGGCCTGGTCCAGCAAGGCCACGTGACCATCGCGGGCCAGGCGGTGACCGACCCCTTTGCCGACCTCGATCCCGAAGGCCTGCTTTTCACCGTCCAGGGCACTGCGTGGGCGTACCACGAGAAGGCCTATCTGATGCTGCACAAGCCGGCCGGCACCGAGTGCTCCCAGAAGCCCTCGACCTACCCGAGCATCTACACGCTGCTGCCGTCGCCGCTGCGCCTGCGTCCCAACAAGGGGGCGGTGCAGGGCGTGCAGGCGATCGGCCGGCTCGACCAGGACACCACCGGCCTTCTGCTGATGACCGACGACGGCCAGTTCATCCACAAAATGGGTTCGCCCAAGCACCATGTGCCGAAGGTCTATGAAGTGACGGCCAAGCACCCGGTGGACGAGGCGCAGATCGCGAAGCTGCTGGCCGGCGTCGTGCTCGACGACGACCCGAAGCCCGTGCGCGCGGCCGCCTGCGAATCCGACAGCCCGCTGCACCTGCGGCTCACGCTCACCGAAGGCAAATACCACCAGGTCAAGCGCATGCTGGCGGCGGTTGGCAACCGGGTCGAGGGGCTGCACCGATCGCGCATCGGCGACCTGGCGCTGCCCGACGACCTGGCTCCGGGGCAGTGGCGGTGGCTGACGGCCGAAGAGGTCGCGGCGCTGCGCGCGCCGGCCAAGCCAGCGAAACCGGCGAAATAGGGGGGCAAAGCGAGCGAAAGAGCGTATTCCCGGTCAGCCAGCCATAAGTCCTGGCCGTTAAGATTCGCAGCTCTCTCTCGGAACCTTCCCTTGCGACTCCCTGCTCGACCGAACGGCCGCACCGTGGCCTTCCTGCTTTCCTGTCTGACGGCCCTGGCGGCACACACCGCTGCCGCCGCGCCGGCCGAACCTCCGCCGATCTTCGTGCTCAACTCGCTGGATGCCAACGTGAGCGTGATCAATCCGGTCGACTGGACGGAAAAGCAGCGCATCGCCACCGGCAAGGAGCCGCACCACCTCTACATGACGCCTGACGAGAAGTCGGTCATCGTGGCCAACTCGGCGGGCGATTCGCTGACCTTCCTGAACCCCCGCACGGCCGAAGTGCAGCGCGTGGTCTACGGCATCATCGATCCGTACCAGCTGCAATTCTCGCGCGACATGAAGTGGTTCGTCACGGCGGGCAACCGCCTGAACCACGTCGACATCTACCGCTGGGACGGGAAAGACCTGAAGCTGGCCAAGCGCATCGCCAGCGGCAAGACGCCCAGCCACATCTGGATCGACAACACCAGCACCATCGCCTACGTGACGATGCAGGACAGCGACGAGATGATCGCCATCGACCTGCCCACGCAGACCGTCAAGTGGCGCACCGCCACCGGCACCATGCCGGCCGACATCTTCGGCGTGCACAACGACAAGACCCTGCTGGTGGGCCTGACCGGCAGCGACGGCGTGCAGGTGTTCGACGTGGCCGGCGCCGAGCCGAAGCTGGTCGGCAAGATCCCCACCGGCAAGGGCGCCCACGCCTTCCGCTCGGCCGGCGACGGCAAGAGCGTGTTCGTCAGCAACCGCGTGGCCAACAGCATCAGCCGGATCGACCTGGCGACGCTGAAGGTCATCGCGAACTATCCCGTGCCCGGCGGCCCCGACTGCATGGATGTCTCGGCCGATGGCAAGACGCTGTACGTGACTTCGCGATGGGCCAAGAAGCTCAGCGTGGTCGACCTGGCCAGCAACAAGGTCGTGCGCCAGGTCAACGTCGGCCGTTCGCCGCACGGTGTCTGGACGCTCGATCATGGCAAGCGCATCTAGCCGCATCGGCGCGGCCCTCGCGTTGTCGCTGGCCGGGGCCCTGGCTCCCGTGGCCTGGAGCGCGCAGCCGGGCGCCACCTGCGAAAAGCCCGTGTACCTGACCTTCGACACCGGCCATATGGGCATCGCCCCGCTGGTGGCCGACGTGCTCAAACGGCATGACGTGCGCGTCACCTTCTTCGCCGCCGCCGAGCGCACCCAGACCGACGGCGACAGCCTCGACGACCATTGGGCGCCGTGGTGGAAGGCGAGGGCGACCGAGGGCAACGAATTCGGCTCGCACACTTACGACCACGCGTACTGGCGCGCCGACGTCAAGGGCACGCCGCCGAGCTTCCGCATCAAGCCTTCGGCCGGCCCGCAGGACGGCAAGGAATCGACCTGGAGCGCGGCCGAGTACTGCGCCAACATCCGCAAGTCGTCCGACCGCCTGGCCGCCATCACGGGCAAGAAACCGCTGCCGCTGTACCGCGCGCCGGGCGGCAAGACATCCCCCGCGTTGCTGGCCGCCGCCGAGGGCTGCGGCTACAAGTACGTCGGCTGGGCACCCGCCGGCTTCCTCGGCGACGAACTGCCGAGCGAGAAGTTCGGCAACGCCAGGCTGCTGACGCAGGCGCTCGACACCATCCGTCCTGGCGACATCCTGCTTGCGCACCTGGGCATCTGGTCGCGCAAGGACCCGTGGGCGCCGGCCAACCTCGAGCCGCTGATCGTCGGTCTCAAGGCCAAGGGCTTCTGCTTCCAGACGCTGCGCCAGCATCCGGACTTCCGCGCCTGGATCGCGTCCCACCCCTGAACGAGTTGCCGCCATGATCGATTGGCTGACAGACGCCTTTTCCGCCTTGCAGGGCTGGTTCTTCGAGACCGCCGTGCAGCCGCTGGTCTATGCCGTCGGCCTCGGCGGCTGGACCGAGGACGCCTTCGACGCCACCGGCTGGCTGCTGGTCGGCCTCATCCAGATCCTGGTGCTGATCGCGGTCATCGGGCCGTTGCAGCGCTGGCGCTCGGTGGAGCCGGTGGTCGATCGCCATGCGATCCGCATCGACGTGCTCTACACGCTGATCCACCGCCTCGGCCTGTTCCGGCTGGCGCTGTTCTTCACGCTGCAGCCCTTCTTCGACGATGCGCTGGGCAGCCTGCGCACGGCGGGGTGGGGCACCTTCCATCTCGACGAGGTGTGGCCCGGCGTGACCGATGTGCCGGTGGTGGCCTTCGCCATCTACCTCGTGGTGCTCGACTTCGTCGGCTACTGGATCCACCGCGGCCAGCACCAGTTCAACTGGTGGTGGGGTCTGCATTCGCTGCACCACTCGCAGCGCCAGATGACCATGTGGAGCGACGACCGCAATCACCTGCTCGACGACATCGTCCATGACGCGCTGATCGTCATCGTGGCGCAGCTGATCGGCGTGGCGCCGGGGCAGTTCATTGCCTTCGTCGCCTTCACGCAGCTCAGCGAAAGCCTGCAGCACGCCAACCTGCGGTTGAGCTTCGGCGCCATCGGCGAGCGGCTGTGGATCAGCCCGCGCTTCCATCGGCTGCACCACAGCATCGGACTGGGGCACGAGTCGAATGGCAAGAGCACGCTGGGCGGCCACAACTTCGGCGTGCTGCTGCCGTGGTGGGACATGCTGTTTCGCACCGCGAACTTCGAGGACCGCTACGACCCGACCGGCATCCGCGACCAGGTCGAGTCGGACGCGAATGGACGCGTGCGCGACTACGGCCGTGGCTTCTGGGCCCAGCAGTGGCTCGGCCTGAAGCGGATGGCCGGTCGCGGCTGAGGGGCTCCGGGCCCTGAAAGGCGCGTCCGACGCGTTATCCTCGCTGCCTCATGCGCCTGCTCCTCGACTCCTTCTGGCGCGCGGTCGCCTATTGCATGCTGCCGCGCGTGATCGTGCTGTCGCTGCTGCCTTTGGGCCTGATGGTGGTGCTGGCCGCGGGGCTCGGTTACTTCTACTGGGACGACGCGGTTGTATGGACGCGGGGCGCGCTCGACGCCTGGCCGCTGCTGTCGAGCTTCTGGGCCTGGATCGGCCGTCTTTTCTCCGGTGACGTCACTTCCGCGCTGGCGTCCCTGGTCGTGGTGTTTGCCGCCACCCCGGTGATCGTGGTGCTCTGCCTGCTGATCGTGGCCGGCTTCATGGCTCCCGCGCTGACCAAGCTGGTGGCCGAGCGGCGCTTTCCCTCGCTCGAACAGAAAAAGGGCGCTTCGTTCTTCGGCAGCGTCGCGCGTTCGCTGGGCGTCACCATCCTGGCGCTGATCGCCCTCGTGGTGTCGATGCCGCTGTGGCTCATTCCGCCGCTGGTGCTGATCCTGCCGCCGCTGATCTGGGGCTGGCTCACCTACCGCGTGATGAGCTTCGATGCGCTGGCCGAGCACGCCAGCCCTGAGGAGCGCGCCGCGCTGCTGCGCGCGCATCGGCTGCCGCTGCTGTGCATCGGCGTGCTCTGCGGCTACCTGGGCGCCGCGCCCAGCATCGTCTGGGCATCGGGGCTGCTGTTCGCCGCTGCCTTCTTCGTGCTGGTGCCGATCGCCATCTGGATCTACACACTGGTCTTCGCCTTCTCGGCGCTCTGGTTCGCACACTACTGCCTCGACGCGCTTGCGCAACTGCGCGCTCAGCGTGCCATGGCCGAAGCGTCGACCGCCGACGGCACCACGTCGGCCCTCGAAGCCGAGGGAGCCAGCAAGGCCGCACTCTCTCAATGGGGTTCACCATGACACGCGCATTCGGTCTCATCGTCGTCGGCGACGAGATCCTTTCCGGCAAGCGGGCCGACAAGCACATGGCCAAGGTCATCGAGCTGCTCGCCGCGCGCGGCCTGCAACTCGGCTGGGCGGAGTACGTGGGCGACGAGCCCACGCGCATCACCGCCGCGCTCATGCGCGCCTTTGCCTCGGGCGACATCGTGTTCTCGACCGGCGGCATCGGCGCCACGCCCGACGACCACACCCGCCAGTGCGCTGCCCAGGCGCTGCGCGTGCCGCTCGCGCTGCACCCCGAAGCCGAGATGCTGATCCGCGAACGCATGCGGGACACGGCGGAGGAACAGGGCCTGCCCTATGAGCCCGACCGTCCCGACAACATCCACCGCCTCAACATGGGCGTGTTCCCGCAGGGCGCGACCATCATCCGCAACCCGTACAACAAGATTCCGGGTTTCAGCGTCGACCACGTGCATTTCGTGCCGGGCTTTCCGGTCATGGCCTGGCCGATGATCGAGTCCGTGCTCGACAGCCGCTACGCCGACCTGTTCACCCGCAATGCCGTCGCCGAGAAGTCGGTGATCGTTTTCGGTGCCATGGAAGCCACGCTGACCCCGCTCATGCAGGCCATCGAGGCCACGCACGCCGGCATCAAGGTGTTCAGCCTGCCCAGCGTCGACCACCCTGAATATGGCCGGCACATCGAGCTGGGCGTCAAGGGCGACCCCGGCCGGCTCGATGCCGCATATCTCCAGTTGATCGAAGGGTTGCACACCTTTGATGCCAAGCTTGGCCCAGAATTGGTGCGTTGATATCAATGGCACCAACTTGGTGAATTTCCGCCTCCATTTGGGGTTTGCAGCCCCCGCCAAGGCCTCGTCCGGTGAGGCGACAATGGCACAGAAACTGCATCCCTCGTCCCTGTATTCCTAACCACCATCCAACTCAGGAGAAACTGATGGCAAAGACCGTCGCCGATGTACTCAAGCTCGTCAAGGAAAACGAGGTCAAGTTCGTCGACTTCCGCTTCACCGACACCCGTGGCAAAGAGCAGCACGTCACCGTGCCGGTCTCGGCTTTCGATGAAGACAAATTCACCTCGGGCCACGCGTTCGACGGTTCGTCCATCGCCGGCTGGAAGGGCATCGAAGCTTCGGACATGCAGCTCATGCCCGACCCGAACACCGCCAACATCGATCCCTTCTTCGAAGAAACGACGCTGATCCTGACCTGCGACGTGATCGACCCCGCAGACGGCAAGGCCTACGAGCGCGATCCGCGTTCGCTCGCCAAGCGCGCCGAAGCCTACATGAAGGCCTCGGGCCTGGGCGACACCGCCTTCTTCGGTCCGGAACCCGAATTCTTCGTGTTCGACGGCGTCCGCTGGAAGAACGACATGTCGGGCTGCTTCGTGAAGATCGACTCCGAAGAAGCCTCGTGGAACACCGACAAGGAATACGAGCACGGCAACACCGGCCACCGTCCCGCAGTCAAGGGCGGCTACTTCCCGGTTCCCCCGGTCGACAGCTTCCAGGACATGCGCTCGGAAATGTGCCTGGTGCTCGAATCGCTCGGCATCCCGGTCGAAGTGCATCACCATGAAGTGGCCAACGCCGGCCAGATGGAACTCGGCACCAAGTTCAGCACGCTGGTCCAGCGCGCCGACTGGGTCCAGCTGCAAAAGTACGTGATCCACAACGTGGCCCACGCCTACGGCAAGACCGCCACCTTCATGCCCAAGCCCATCGTCGGCGACAACGGCTCCGGCATGCACGTGCACCAGTCGGTCTGGAAGGACGGCAAGAACCTGTTCGCCGGCGACGGCTACGCAGGCCTGTCGGACTTCGCGCTGCACTACATCGGCGGCATCATCAAGCACGCCCGTGCCCTGAACGCCATCACGAACCCCGGCACCAACAGCTACAAGCGCCTGGTGCCCGGTTTCGAAGCCCCGGTGAAGCTGGCCTACTCGGCCAAGAACCGTTCGGCCTCGATCCGCATCCCGTTCGTGGCCAACCCGAAGGGCCGCCGCGTCGAAGCGCGCTTCCCCGATCCGCTGATGAACCCGTACCTGGGCTTTGCCGCGCTGCTGATGGCCGGCCTGGACGGCGTGGAAAACAAGATCCATCCGGGCGAAGCCGCCAGCAAGGACCTGTACCACCTGCCGCCGGAAGAAGACGCGCTGATCCCGACCGTCTGCCACAGCCTGGACCAGGCCCTGGAGCACCTGGACAAGGACCGTGCGTTCCTGACCAAGGGCGGCGTGTTCACCGACTCGTACATCGACGCGTACATCGACCTCAAGATGCAGGAAGTCACGCGCTTCCGCATGGCGACGCACCCCGTCGAGTTCGACATGTACTACTCGCTGTAAAAAGCGCCACAACGAGCCCGCCCCGGCGGGCAAGTAAGACAAAAGGACGGCCCCGGCCGTCCTTTTTCCTTGGTGCGGAACACCCTGTCGTGAGCGGGCCCGAATTGCATCAAAATGCGCGTTTGTCGCGCCCTCTCCGGATCCAAATGAAGACTGCTTCCCTGATTTTCCTGGCCGCCGCCTCGTTCGCCACCGCCACGGCGGCGCTCGCGCAAGAGCGCGTCTGGCGCTGCGGCAACGAGTACACCAACAACGCGACCGTGGCCCAGCAAAAGGGCTGCAAGATCATGGAAGGCGGCAACGTCACCGTCGTGCAGGGCACGAAGCCTTCGGGCGGCGGTGGTGGCAGCGCGGCGTCGTCGGGTGGTTCATCCGCCGCGCGCGCCCCGGCGGGCAGCCCGCGCGTCGAAGGCGTCGACCAGCGCGCCCGCGACGGCGAGGCGCGCTCGGTGCTCGAGGCCGAGCTGCGCAAGGCCGAGGCCCGCCAGACCGAGCTCAAGAAGGAATACAACAACGGCGAGCCCGAGAAGCAGGGCAGCGAAGGCCGCAACTACCAGAAGTACCTGGACCGCGTGGCCGAGATGAAGGCCGAACTCGCGCGCAACGAGAGCGACATCGCCGGCATCCGCCGCGAAATCGGCCGCCTGCCCGGCAAGCCGCAAGCGCAGTAAGCGGCGCGCAGTCCATGGTGTTCGGCAAGAAGGCGACTGGCGCCAATCCGCGCTTTCGCGCCTTCGACCTCTTGTCCACGCTGATCGCGGTGGTCAACAGCGACGGCTCGGTGCTGTTCGCCAACGCAGGCCTCGAAGACGCGCTGGGTACCTCGCGGCGCACGCTCGAGGGCTCGCAGTTCGGCGCCTGTTTCCATGAGCCGCAGGTGCTGCGCACCGCGCTCGACGGCGCCAGCAGCAACGACTTCGCCACGCTGCGCTACGAGGCCTTCCTGCGCCGCGTGAACCACGAGCTGATGCCGGTGCAGGTCACGCTGGCGCACGGCGACAAGAAGGGCGAACTCATCATCGAGATGTCGCCGCTGGAGCAGCAGGTGCGCCAGGACCGCGAGGAGCGCCTGATCGACCAGGCGCAGGCCAACAAGGAACTCATCCGCAACCTCGCGCACGAGATCAAGAACCCGCTGGGCGGCATCCGCGGCGCGGCGCAATTGCTGCAGATGGAGGTCGAGTCGCGCGACCTCATCGAATACACCCAGGTCATCATCCACGAGGCCGACCGGCTGCAGACGCTGGTCGACCGGCTGCTGGCGCCGCACCGGCGCCCGCACGTGGTGGGCGACGTGAACATCCACGAGGTGTGCGAGCGCGTGCGCTCGGTCATCCTGGCGGAGTTTCCGCGCGACCTGCACATCGAGCGCGACTTCGACGTCTCCATTCCCGAGTTCCGCGGCGACCGCGAGCAGCTCATCCAGGCCACGCTCAACATCGCGCACAACGCCGCGCAGGCCCTGGCCGAGCGCCGCGCGGCGGGCGATGCGCAGATCACTTTCAAGACCCGCGTGGCCCGCCAGGTGATCTTCAACAAGCAGTGGTATCGATTGGCACTGGAATTGCATGTCATCGACAATGGACCGGGTGTGCCGGACACGATCAAGGACCGCATCTTCTATCCGCTCGTTTCGGGCAGGGAAGGCGGGACCGGGCTGGGACTGACGCTTGCGCAAACTTTTGTGCAACAGCATCACGGCGTGATCGAGTGCGACAGCGTCCCGGGCCGAACCGATTTCAAGATATTGATTCCGCTGCCCTAGCGCAGCCCCGGCAACAGAGGAGATGCATGAAGCCGATCTGGATAGTTGATGACGACCAATCGATACGCTTCGTGCTCGAGAAGGCGCTGCTGCGCGAAGACCTGCCCACGCGCAGCTTCACGAACACACGCGAAGTGCTGGCCGCGCTCGAACAGGCCGAAGGCGACGAGCAGCAGGGCCCGCAGGTCCTGGTGAGCGACATCCGCATGCCGGGCGGCTCGGGGCTCGACCTGCTCGACAAGATCAAGGCCAAGCACCCCGGCCTGCCGGTCATCATCATGACCGCCTTCTCCGACCTGGACAGTGCGGTCTCGGCCTTCCAGGGCGGCGCCTTCGAGTACCTGCCCAAGCCCTTCGACCTGCCGCGCGCCGTGGAACTCATCCGCCGCGCCGTCGACGAAAGCCAGCGCGAAGAGGTGTCCGAAGAGCGCATGGTTGCCGCCCCCGAGATGCTCGGCCAGGCGCCCGCGATGCAGGACGTGTTCCGTGCCATCGGCCGGCTGTCGCAGAGCAACGTCACGGTGCTCATCACCGGCGAATCGGGCTCGGGCAAGGAACTGGTGGCGCGCGCGCTGCACAAGCACTCGCCGCGCGCCAACGGCCCCTTCGTGGCGATCAACACCGCCGCCATTCCGAAGGACCTGCTCGAGAGCGAACTCTTCGGCCACGAGCGCGGCGCCTTCACCGGCGCGCAGACCATGCGCCGCGGCCGCTTCGAGCAGGCCGAAGGCGGCACGCTGTTCCTCGACGAAATCGGCGACATGCCCTTCGACCTGCAGACGCGCCTCTTGCGCGTGCTCAGCGACGGCCACTTCTACCGCGTGGGCGGCCACAACTCGGTCAAGGCCAACGTGCGCGTCATCGCCGCCACCCACCAGGACCTCGAGCAGCGCGTGAAGCTCGGCGGTTTCCGCGAAGACCTGTTCCACCGCCTCAACGTGATCCGCCTGCGCCTGCCCGCGCTGCGCGAACGCGGCGAGGACGTGCCCGCGCTCACGCGCCACTTCCTGCAGCAGAGCGCGCGCCAGCTGGGCGTCGAGCCCAAGCGCATCTCCGACGCGGCGCTGGCCAGGCTCGCGGCCTTCAACTTCCCGGGCAACGTGCGCCAGCTCGAGAACATCTGCCACTGGCTGACCGTGATGGCGCCCGCGCAGCTGATCGAGTCGAAAGACCTGCCGCCCGAAGTGATGGCGGGCAGCGGGGCGGAGGTGCATGTGGCGGTGGCCGAGGTGGCGGCGCCCGTGCAGGCTGCAGCGCCGTTGGCCGTCGAGCGCGACGCGTCCGCACCGGTGGTCGCGGCCCCCGAGGCGGTGTCAGGCGCATCGACGGGCCCCAGCGCCTGGGAAAGCGGCCTCGAAGCCGAGGCTCAGGCGCTGCTGGCCGCAGGCCGCACCGACGTGTGGGACGTGCTCACGCGCCGCTTCGAATCGCGGCTCATCCTCACCGCCCTGGCCAACACGCGCGGCCGGCGCATCGAGGCGGCCCAGAAACTGGGCATCGGGCGCAACACCATCACCCGGAAAATCCAGGAACTCGGTATCGAATGAAAAGGCCCTCCCAGGGCCTTTTTTTTATTACCGGCTGCGCTGGCCGAGCGTGAGGGAATCGAGCTGGAAATTGCCGCTCTTGTCCCAGAGCCAGGTGTCGACGTACGTGTGACCGCCCAGCTTGCCGGGGCTCGGCAAGGGCGAGGTCGCCTTGACCAGCTCCGCGATCATCGGCGGCACTTCGGGCGCATGGCTGGGCACGCGGCTGAACGTGACGTTGGTGACCTTGCCGTTCGCATCGATCTCGGTCTCGACCACCACCACGGCGTACACCAGCGGCGGGATCTTGCCCTTGTAGATGCGGCTGGCATACGCCTTGTAGATGTGGCGCGCGCCGGTCTTGCGGTAGGTGCGGATCGCGGGCGTCTGCGCGGTGATGAGCCGCACAGTCGGCACGTCGCGGCTGCCTTCGGTGGCGGTTGTGCCGCCGGGCGATGTGCTGCCCGTGCCGCTTTCCGATCCGCTGCCCGGTTTGAGCACCGAACAGGCAGTCAGCGCGAGCGCCGCGGCGGCGATCGCGGCGGAACGGGCCAGGCGTGCGGCGATCGGCGTCGTCATGGCCGTCAGGCGCCCGCGCCGAGTTCGAGCACCACCGGGGCGTGGTCGCTCGGCTTTTCCCACTTGCGCGGCACGCGGTCGATGACGCAGCTTTTCACCAGCGGCCGCAGCGGCTCGCTCACGAGGATGTGGTCGATGCGCAGGCCGCGGTTCTTCTGGTAGCCCAGCATGCGGTAGTCCCACCAGGAGAAGCTTTTTTCGGGCTGCTCGAACATGCGGAAGCTGTCGGTCAGGCCCAGGCCGAGCAGCGCCTTGAAGTGGTCGCGCTCTTCGGTCGTGTGGTGGATCGTTTCCTTCAGGCCCACGGGGTCGAAGCTGTCGCGGTCCTCGGGCGTGACGTTGAAGTCGCCCAGCAGCACGAGGTTCGGGTGCGCCGCGAGTTCACGCGCAATGTAGTCGTGCAGCGCGTCGAGCCACTTCATCTTGTAGGCGAACTTCTCGCTGCCCGGCTCCTGGCCGTTCACGAAGTAGCCGTTCACCACGCGCAGCGGGCCCGAGGGCGTCTCGATGGTGGCGGCGATCACGCGCGACTGCTCGTCGGCGAAGTTCTCGATGTTCTTCACCACGTCGCGCACCGGCGCCAGGCTGAGGATGGCCACGCCGTTGTAGGTCTTCTGCCCGAACACCGCCGCCTCGTAGCCGGCGGACTTCAGCACCTCGAGCGGAAACTTGTCGTCGGTCATCTTGAGCTCCTGCAGGCACAGCACATCGACCGGGTTGGCGATGAGCCAGTCGAGCACATGCTGCAGGCGCGCGGTGAGGGAATTGACGTTCCAGGTGGCTATTTTCATGAGGGCTCTGCGTAGTCGGTTATCGGGGCGGTCGTGCGTTCGCAGCCGGTCGGTGAGGTCTCTGTGCAGGCGAAGGAAGTGGCCGCGCCCAGACCCGGAAGGAAGGCGTGTCGGCAGCGAGACCGCGACAGTGATTTCCATCGCGGTATTTTGCCTCGCTGGATCGGGATGCCGTGTAAGCGAAGGCGAGGGGCGCGGAACCGCCGACCAGCCCGCCGGCGCTAGGGCTGACGGTACCAGCCCAGCTCGCCCTGCAGGAACTGGGCGGCCTCGGGCGGCAGGTCGTCCGAATCGAAGAAGCTCGCCACGGGCCGCTCGACCACGATGTGCCCCGCGTGCAGGTAGGCCACGCGCGTGGCCAGGCGCTTGGCCTGCCCGAGGTTGTGCGTGCTCATCACGATCGTCACGCCGCTGTGGGCGACCTCTTCGATGAGGGCCTCGATTTCGTTCTTGGCACCGGGGTCCAGGCTGGCCGTGGGCTCGTCCAGGAACAGGATGTCCGGCTGCAGCGCCCAGGCGCGCGCCAGGCCCAGGCGCTGTTGCTGGCCGCCCGACAGCGAACGCGCCGAGCGCTCGGCATGTTCGAGCAGGCCCACGCGCGCCAGCGCCAGGCCGCAGCGCTCGCTGCGCTCGGCGGCCGGCACGCCCGCCAGCCACAGGCCCACCCACACGTTGCGCCACACCGAGAGGCTCAGCAGGAAGGGGCGCTGGAACAGCATGGCCGCGCGCGGCAGGCGGCCTTCGGGCCGCAGCGGCAGGCGCTCGCAGCGCCCTTCGCAGGGCAGCAGGCCGTGCAGCAGCCGCAGCAGCGTGGTCTTGCCCGAACCGTTGGCGCCCACGAGGACGAGCCGGTCGCCCCGGTGCAGGGTCAGCGAGGCCTCGTCCAGCGCGACCAGCGCGCCGAAGCGCACAGTGGCGCGCTCGAGCCGGATCAGCGGCACCGTGCCGGCCGCGGCCGGCGTGTGCGGGGCGGGCGTGCGGCGCATCGCGCGCGGCTTCGCCGGCGGGGCGGCGCTCAGCGGGCGCGAGGCCAGCCATTGCAGCAGCCCGATGGCGCCGTTGACCGCGCCGACCACCGCCAGCAGCACGATGCCCAGCGCCAGGGCCAGCGCGAGGTCGCCCTTGCTGGTCTCCAGCGCGATGGTGGTGGTCATCACGCGCGTCACGCCGGCGATGTTGCCGCCGACGATCATCACGGCCCCCACCTCGGCGATGGCCCGCGCAAAGGCCGTGAGCAGCACGGTGGCCACGCCCATCCGGTCGTGCACCAGCATCAGCAGGGCGGTGGCGAGCGGCCCGGCGCCCAGCGAGCGCAGCTGGTCGCCGCCGTCGGCCAGCGCCGCCATCACGAGCCGGCGCGACAGCGCGGCGATCAGCGGCGTGACGAGCACGCTCTGCGCCACCACCATCGCCGACGGCGTGAACAGGATGCCCAGTTCGCCCAGCGGCCCCGAGCGCGAGAGCAGCAGGTACACCAGCAGGCCCACGACCACGGCGGGCAGGGCGAGCAGCGTGTTCACCAGCCACACGGCCAGCGCATGCCCCGGAAACCGCGCCACCGCCAGCCAGGCGCCCAGCAGCAGGCCGAACAGCGCGCCGATCAGGCAGGCCGTGGCGCTCACCTGCAGCGACAGCGCCGTGATGCGCACGAGTTCGGGGTCGGCGCCGGTGATGAGGCGCCAGGCCAGCGCCCAGCCTTCGGTCACGGTGTTCATCGAAGGACGGCTTTCATCGCCACCGCGAGGCGGTGTTCATCGCGTGGCCCGGCCCGGCCATCGACCGGCGCGCCGTTCACTGGCCCGCGTTCGGGAAGAAGAGCTGCTCGCCGCCGATCTTGTACGCGGCAATGGCGGCCTGCCCGTCGCGCGACACGACCCAGTCGGAGAAGCCTTGCGCCAGGTCTTTCTTCACGTGCGGGTGCCTGGCGGGGTTCACGACGATCACGCCGTACTGGTTGAACAGCTGCTTGTCGCCCTCGACCACGATGCCCAGGTCGGCACGGTTCTTGAAGTTGAGCCAGGTGCCGCGGTCGGACAGCACGTAGGCGTTGGTCGACGCCGCGATGTTGAGCGCCTGGCCCATGCCGCAGCCGCATTCCTTGTAGCCGGCCGGCTTGGCGGCGGCGAGGTCGATGCCGGCCAGCTTCCACTGGCGCAGCTCGGCCGCATGCGTGCCGCTCTTGTCGCCGCGCGAGACGAAGGCGCCGCCCGTGGTGCCCAGCCGCTTGAGCGCCGCCGCGATGTCGTTGCCGCGCACGCCGGCCGGGTCGGACTTGGGCCCGATCAGCACGAAGTCGTTGTACATGACCGGGCGGCGCGGCAGGCCGAAGCCTTCGGCAACGAACTTCTCTTCGGCGGGCTGGTCGTGCACGAACAGCGCGTCGGCATCGCCGCGGCGCGCCATGTCCAGCGCCTGGCCCGTGCCCACCGCCACCACGCGCACCTCGGTGCCCGATGCCTTGGTGAACTGCGGCAGCAGGTGCTTGAACAGGCCCGACTGTTCCGTCGAGGTGGTCGAGGCCAGCACGATGAACTTGTCCTGTGCGTGCGCCATCGGGGCGAGCAGCGCGCCGGCGAGTGCACCAGCGAGCGTGCCACCGAGGGCGAGAAGGGTGAAGCGTCTGCGCGAAGCCATCGTCATCGTGTCAGTCCTCGAGAGTGAAAGAAAGAAGCGGTTCGGCCATCAGGCTGCGGCGTCGACGCGAAAGCCCAGCCGGCCCAGCGCTTCGCGCGCCGCGGCCGATTGCAGCAGCGCAATGAAGGCCTGCACCGGCGCGCGCCCAAGCCGTGCCTGGGGCACCACGAAGTCGTAGCGTTCCTCCTGCACGGGAATGAAGCCCAGCCCGTACTGCCGCGCGACCGTGTCGATGGCCAGGCCCCAGTCGGCGCGCTGCTGCGCCACGGCCACCGCCACCGCGTTGTGCGACTTGGTCTGCACGCCGTAGCCGGGCGGCTGCGCGCCGCCGAGCAGGCGGTCGATGAGGATGCGCGTGCCGCTGCCGGCGTTGCGGTTGACCATGGTGCAGCCGGGTTGCGCGGTCGCGGCGGCGATGGCCGCGGCGGCGTCCAGGCCCTCGAAGCGCGTGTCGCCGGGGCGATGGACGACGCCCTGCATGCGGCCGTAGCCCGTCACCAGTTCGAGACCCGGCGTGAGCAGCGGCCGGTTGTAGACGCCCGTCGCCGGGTCCATCAGGTGGATGCCGGCCACGTCGCATTCGCCGCGCTTGGCGGCCATCAGCCCGCCGGTGCTGCCCACGTTCATGGCCTTGATGCGGATGCCCTGGCGCATCAGTTCGCCGGCCAGCCAGTCCAGGCCCACGCAATGGCTGCCGATGAAGATCAGGTCGGCGGCGTCCAGCCCCTGGCCCAGCAGCTGCACCTGCACGGGCGCGCCGGCATCGACGATCTCGGTGTGCTGGCCGATGGTGATGAAGCCGTCGGCGCTGCTGAAGGTGGTGACCGAGCCGGAGCCCTTGCCCATCGGGTAGGCGGCCACGCCGTCGTCGGTGGGCACCAGGCCCACCAGCAAATATTCGGTGCGGCCGCGCTCGGAGTTCACGCGCATCGGCAGCGTGGCCGCCACATGCGCATGCCGCTGCGGCGGCCGGCCCGCGAAGGCGCGGATCACGGGCGCCAGGAACTCGTGGAAGGTGAAGACCGCCGAGGTCGGAAAGCCCGGCAGGATCACGACCGGCTTGCCGCCCGTGACCGCCAGGCACACCGGCTTGCCGGGCTTGAGCGCCACGCCGTGCGCCACCACGCCCGGGTCGCCGAGGGCGGCCACCACGCGGTACGACAGGTCGCCTTCGCCCTTGGACGTGCCGCCCGAGAAGACCACGGCATCGCATGCCAGCCCGCGTGCGAGCGCGGCCGACAGCAGCGCCTCGTCGTCGGGGATCACGCCCAGGCGCACCGGCTCGCCGCCCAGTTCCTCGACCGCGGCGCCGATGATGGCGGCGTTGGAGTCGTACACCGCGCCCGTGGGCAGCGGCGCACCGGGCGCGACGATCTCGTTGCCGGTGGAGAAGATGGCCACGCGCGGCTTGCGCCACACGCCGACCTCGGCCAGGCCCAGCGCCGCGAGCACGCCGATCTCGCGCGAGCTCAGCACCTGGCCGGCGCGCAGCACGGTTTCGCCGCGTGCGATGTCGGTGCCGGCGTAGCTGACGTTCTCGCCGGCCGTGGCGGCGCGGCGCACCTGCACGTTGCCGCCGTCGAGGTCGGTGTGTTCCACCATCACCACCGCGTCGGCGCCGCGCGGCAGCATGCCGCCGGTGGCGATCGCCGTGGCGTGGCCAGGCGTCACTTCGCGCTGCGGCACGATGCCGGGCGCCAGCGTCTCGCCCACGAGGGCCAGCGCGCGGACCTGTTCTTCCATCGCGCCCCAGGTGTCGGCGGCCTGCACGGCAAAGCCGTCGACGTTGGAGCGGTCGAAGCCGGGCACGTCGATGGCGGCGACCGCGTCGTCGGCAAGCACCCGGCCCAGCGCCGCGTGCAGGGGAACGGTCTCTCGGCCCAGCGGCGCGAGGCTCAGGTGTTCGCGGAAGCGGCGCTCGGCCTCGTCCCGCGTGACGACATCGAGAAATTGCGATTGGGCTTTCACAGGCACTCGTACAGATGAACAGTGACGTCGGTCCCGGGCCCGAAGCCTTCGCTTTCGGCGGGGGCGATCACGAAGCCGTCGGCGCGCGTGGTCGAGCTCAGCACCGAGGCGCCCGAGAGCGCGAGCGGCTCCACGCCGTCGGCGCCGATCTTCACGCGCACGTAGTCGACGCGCCCGACCTGCGAGACGATCTTGCGCGCCACGGTGGCGCGCGTGCGCAGGTAGGGCCAATCGACGGGCCGGCCGCCGAGCTGGCGGATCGCGCGCCCGGCAAAGAAGTCGTAGGCGCACAGGCAGGAGACCGGGTTGCCCGGCAGCAGGAACACCAGCGTGTCGCCGATGCGCCCCATGCCGGCCGGGCTGGAAGGTCGCATCGCGATGCCGTGGATCGCCAGCTCGCCGAGCTCGGCCAGCAGGCGCGGCGCGTGGTCCTCGGCGCCCACGCTGGAGCCGCCGGAAATGAGCACCACGTCGGCGCCGGGCGCGGCCAGTGCCTGCGCGATGATTTGCGGGTCGTCGCCCAGGCGCTGGTGCGACTCGAGCAGGCCGCCGTCGCGCGCCACGAGGCCGCGCAAGGTCACGGAGTTGGCGTCGTAGATCTCGCTCGGGCCCTTGGGCGTGCCGGGCGCGCGCACCTCGTTGCCGGTGACGAGCAGCCGCACGCGCGGCCGGCGCACCACCTGCAACTGCGCCAGGCCCAGCGATGCCACCAGCCCCGCGTCCTGCGGGCGCAGGCGGCGGCCCGTGGCCAGCGCGGTGCTGCCGCGCGCGATGTCCTCGCCGACGTGGCCCACGTGCTGGCCCGGCGCGACGGCGCGTGTGATGGCCAGGCGTCCGTCCTGCTCGCTCGCGTATTCGGCGGGCACCACGGCGTCCAGCCCGCGCGGCACCGGGGCGCCGGTCATGATGCGGATGGCGGCGCCCACGGGCACCTCGCCGTCGAAGGGGCGGCCAGGCCAGGCGTGGCCCGCGATCGGAAATTCGAGCGGGTTGTATTCGCCTGCCCCAGTGGTCTCGCCGCCGCGCAGCGCATAGCCGTCCATGGCCGCGCGGTCGAACTCGGGCACCGCGATGGGCGCGATCACCTCCTGCAGCAGCACCCGCCCCGTGGCCTCGTCGACGGCCACGGATTCACCGGGCAGCAAGGGCGTGTGGGCATCGATCCAGGCGAGGGCGGTGGGCACCTCGGCGCGCTGCGTGAAGCCGCGCATACGCACATCGGTCGAGGCAGTTCGTTCGGGTGTGGGCATCGGGGCCAGTATAGAAGTTGGAGGTCGCCGGCGTGGTCGGGCATGGCACCCGACAGCCATGCACAAGGCGGCCGTGCCGGACCTTGCCGGCGGGCCATTTGCGGTCTTTTTTTCGGCTGCGTCCGCGCAGGTGCGCGGCGCCGCCGGCTTACTTCGTGGGGGCGGGATTCGTCTGCGCCGAGGTCTGGTTCGAGCTCGGCGGCGACGCGGCCGTGGGGGCCGGGGAGTGGGCGCCCGATGCCTCGATGGGCTTGGTTTCAACCTTGGGGGCGGCGGCGTAAGGCCCCGGGTCCACGCAGGGCGGCGTGGCCACCGCGGCCGGTGCCGGCTTGCCGGCGGCCTGCGCGCTCGCGCGGTACTTGGCGGCGACCTGGTCCTGTGACTTGCACAGCAGGTAGCCGTCGGTCTTGGCGCTCCACGCGGTGCGGGCCGCGGCCTCGGCGGCCTTGGCCTGCGCTTCCGGCGTGGGCGGGGGGAGCTTGGCGACAGCGGAGGTCGCAGCGAGTGCGCACAGAAGGAGGGTCAGCGTGTGCTTCATGCGGAGGTTCCTTGCTGCGCCGTCGCCGGCCGTGCGGGCTCGGGTGCGCCGGCCGGTTGCGAGCGCTGCGCGGGGATCTTGCCGGCCTGGATGTCGTCGTACCAGAGCTTGTGGTGCTCGCGCGCCCAGGCCTCGTCGACATAGCCTTCGCGCATCGCCTTGTAGGCGCCGTCCATGCCCAGCGTGCCGATGTAGATGTGGCCCATGATCATCGCCATCATGAGCAGCGTGGCCACCGCATGCACCATGTGCGCGACCTGCATCTCGCCGCGTGTGTAGACGAAGCCGGGCAGCAGCTTGTCCAGGAACAGGCCCGAGGCGATGACGATGCTGCCCAGGAACAGCACGCCGCCCCAGAACACCGCCTTCTCGCCGGCGTTGAAGCGGTGCGACGCGGGCTCCTTGCCGCCGAACAGGCCGCCGCCGTGCCGCAGCCAGGTGAAGTCGTCCTTGCTCGGCCAGTTGCTGCGGATGAAGGTGAAGATCATGAACAGCGTGGTCACCACGAACAGCGGCCCCACGAAGTTGTGCACCGTCTTGAGCACGTAGGCGAGCCAGCCGAACAGCGCGCTGCCCAGCACCGGCAGCAGGAAGAACTTGCCGAAGGCCATCACGATGCCCGAGATCGCGAGCGTGACGAAGGCCAGCGCGTTCGACCAGTGCGTGGCGCGCTCGAAGGGCGTGAAGCGCTCGATCTTGCGGCCGGTTTCGGTGCCGTGCAGGCGGATCGGCCCGCGCGTGAAATAGAAGATGGCCAGTGCCAGCAACGTCACGAAGAGCAGCGCCGCGCCGTACGGAATGATCCAGTCGTTGCGCACCTGCCGCCAGGCCTCGCCCGCGTTGGTGAAGCGCGAACCCGGGTACTGCACGAAGCGCTGGATCAGGTTGCCGGCCTCGGGCGCCTGGCTCACCGGCAGGCTGCTGTAGCCGGTGACGCCGCCGCTCACCTGGCGCCACATCGGCGCGTTGTTGCCGGGCTGCACCTTGTTGCGCTCGCCGTTGGTCTGGTTGAGGTAGTTGGGATCGGCGCTGGCCTCGGGCTTGACGTCGAAGATGTTCTGGCTGCGGATGCCGCCCTCGGCCTTCGGTGCTGCAGCCGTGGCTGCGGCAGGCGAAGCGGGCGCGGGCGCCGCGGTCACGGCGCCGCTCGCGGCCGGGTTGGCCTCCTGGGCCGGTGCCACCGCCGCCCAGCCCAGGAGCGCGGTCGCCAGCAGCGCGTGGAACGCGTGCCTGGTGCGAATGGTGACGCTCATGCGGCCTCCGGTTCAGTTTTCTCGGGTGTACTCGTTCTGGCCGTTGGAGCGCGTCTTGATCTGCTGCTCCCACGCCGTCTTGTCGCCCACCTTCCAGCCGGGCGCGGTGAAGGCGGTGCCGGTGTTGGCCTGCGTGCCCGTGCCGCTCCAGGGCACCGCGTCGTGCTTGACGCCCTCGGCGTTCGTCTGCGGCTTCTCGCTGCAGGCCGCCAGCAGCATCGCGCCCGAGGCGAGCGCGACGAGCATCACGACCGCGCGCTTCACTTGGTGCCTCCGGTGGGCGGCGTGCCGGCCTGCTGCGAGCCGTAGGCCGTGCCCCAGCCCCAGACTTCGGCGCCCGTGCCGCGGTGCACGACGCGGGTGCGGAAGATGTCGGCCACCACGTCGCCGTCGCCGGCCAGCAGGGCCTTGGTCGAGCACATCTCGGCGCAGGCCGGCAGCTTGCCTTCGGCCAGACGGTTGCGGCCGTACTTCTCGAACTCGGCTTCGGAGCCGTTGGCTTCGGGGCCACCGGCGCAGAAGGTGCACTTGTCCATCTTGCCGCGCGCACCGAAGGTGCCCTGCGACGGGAACTGCGGCGCACCGAAGGGGCAGGCGTACGAGCAGTAGCCGCAGCCGATGCACACGTCCTTGTCGTGCAGCACCACGCCTTCGTCGGTGCGGTAGAAGCATTGCACGGGGCACACCGCCATGCAGGGCGCATCGGAGCAGTGCATGCAGGCCACCGAGATCGATTTCTCGCCCGGCAGGCCGTCATTGAGCGTGACCACGCGGCGGCGGTTCACGCCCCAGGGCACCTCGTTCTCGTTCTTGCAGGCCGTGACGCAGCCGTTGCACTCGATGCAGCGCTCGGAATCGCAGACGAACTTCATTCTTGCCATGGTGATTCCTTATGCTTTCTCGATGTTGCAGACCGTGGTCTTGGTCTCTTGCATCATGGTGACGCTGTCGTAGCCGTAGGTGGTGGCCGTGTTGATGGCCTCGCCGCGCACGATGGGCGCCGCGCCCTTCGGGTAATAGGCCAGCAGGTCTTCGCCCTGCCAGCGGCCCGAGAAGTGGAAGGGCATGAACACCGTGTCGGGCCCCACGCGCTCGGTCACCAGGGCCTGCACGTTGAGCTTGGCGCCCGTGGGCGTGTGCACCCAGGCGCGCTCGCCGTTGCGGATGTTCTTCTCGGCCGCCACCTTCGGGTTGATCTCGATGAACATCTCCTGCTGCAGCTCGGCCAGCCAGGGGTTGGAGCGGGTTTCCTCGCCGCCGCCCTCGTACTCCACGAGCCGTCCCGAGGTCATGATGTAGGGGAACTTCTCGGCGATCTTGTCGGCGATGTTCTTCTGCTGCACCGTCTTGTAGAGCGTGGGCATGCGCCAGAAGGCCATCTTGTCGTCGTGCGTCGGGTACTTGGCGACGAGGTCGGGGCGCGTGCCGTAGATCGGCTCGCGGTGCTGCGGGATCGCGTCGGGAAAGTTCCACACCACCGCGCGCGCCTTGGCGTTGCCGAAGGGGTGGCAGCCGTGGTTCTTCATGAACACGCGGATCATGCCGCCCGAGCTGTCGGTCTTCCAGTTCTTGCCTTCGGCCTTGGGCTTCTCGGCCTCCGTGAGTTCGTCCCACCAGCCGAGCTTCTTGAGCAGCAGGTGGTCGAGCTCGGGGTAGCCGGTGGTGATGTCGGCGCCCAGCGAGTGGGAGCCGTCCTCGGCCAGCAGGTTCTTGCCGTTGCGCTCCACGCCGAAGTTCGCGCGGAAGTTGCCGCCGCCGTCCATCACGTGCTTGGACGGGTCGTACAGGTTCGGCGAGCCGGGGTGCTTGAGCTCGGGCGTGCCGTAGCAGGGCCAGGGCAGGCCGAAGTAGTCGCCCGAGATGTCGTAGCCGTTGACCTTGTCCTTGACCGCCCCCTTGGCCCGCAGCGTGCGCACGTCGAAGGCGGCCATGTTGCGCATGTGCGCCTGCAGCCGCTCGGGGCTCTGGCCCGAGTAGCCGACGGCCCAGCAGCACTTGTTGATCTCGCGCAGGATGTCGTCGGGCACGGGCTCGTCCATGCCCTTGACCTTCTGCATCTTGTAGTTCTTGCTGAGCTCCTTGCCGAAGCCCAGGCGGTCGGCGAACTGCTGCATGATCATGTGGTCGGTGCGGCTTTCCCACAGCGGCTCGATGACCTTCTCGCGCCACTGGATCGAACGGTTCGACGCCGTCACCGAGCCGCTGGTCTCGAACTGCGTGCACGCGGGCAGCAGGTACACCGCGCGGTTCGCGTTGGCGTCCTCGGGCCGGCCCGGCATCGCGGCCATGGCGGCCGTGGCCGAGGGGTACGGGTCGACCACGACCAGCAGGTCGAGCTTGTCCATGGCCCGCTTCATCTCGAGGCCGCGCGTCTGCGAGTTGGGCGCATGGCCCCAGTAGAAGACGCCGCGCAGGTTCGAGTCCTGGTCGATGAGCTCGTTCTTCTCGAGCACGCCGTCGATCCAGCGCGACACCGTGATGCCCGGCTTGCTCATCATCGCGGGCGAGGCGAAGCGGCCCTTGATCCATTCGAAGTCCACGCCCCAGGTGGCGGCGAAGTGCTTCCACGAGCCTTCGACCAGGCCGTAGTAGCCCGGCAGCGAATCGGGGTTGGGGCCGACGTCGGTCGCGCCCTGCACGTTGTCGTGGCCGCGGAAGATGTTGGTGCCGCCGCCCGAGGTGCCCACGTTGCCCAGCGCCAGCTGCAGGATGCACGAGGCCCGCACGATGGCGTTGCCGATGCTGTGCTGCGTCTGGCCCATGCACCACACCACGGTGCCGGGGCGGTGCTCGTGCAGCATGGTCGCGACCTTCAGCACCTGCGCCTCGTTCACGCCGCAAGCCTCCTCGACCTTGTCGGGCGTCCACTTGCTCATGACTTCCGCGCGCACTTCTTCCATGCCGTAGACGCGGTCGTTGAGGTAGCGCTTGTCTTCCCAGCCGTTCTTGAAGATGTGGTGCAGGATGCCGAACAGGAACGCGATGTCCGAGCCCGAGCGGATGCGCACGTACTCGTGGGCCTTGGCCGCCGTGCGCGTGAAGCGCGGGTCGACCACGATCATCTTGCAGCCGTTTTCCTTGGCATGCAGCATGTGCAGCATGCTCACGGGGTGCGCCTCGGCCGCGTTCGAGCCGATGTACATCGCGATCTTCGCGTTGCGCATGTCGTTGTACGAATTGGTCATGGCGCCGTAGCCCCATGTGTTCGCCACGCCCGCGACCGTGGTCGAGTGGCAGATGCGCGCCTGGTGGTCGCAGTTGTTGCTGCCGAAGAAGCTCACGAACTTGCGCAGCAGGTAGGCCTGCTCGTTGCTGTGCTTGCTCGAGCCGATCCAGTAGATGGCGTCGGGGCCGCTGGCCTTGGTGAGTTCCTTCAGCTTGGCGGTGATTTCATCCAGCGCGGTGTCCCAGCTGATGCGCTCGTACTTGCCGTTCACGAGCTTCATCGGGTAGCGCAGGCGGTACTCGCCGTGGCCGTGCTCGCGCAGCGCCGCACCCTTGGCGCAGTGGGCGCCCAGGTTGATGGGCGAGTCGAACACCGGCTCCTGGCGCACCCACACGCCGTTCTCGACCACCGCGTCGGATGCGCAGCCGACCGAGCAGTGCGAGCACACGGTGCGCTTCACCTCGATCTTGCCGGCGCCGATGGCCGTGGGCCGGCCGTCGGCGGCCTTGGCCTTCTGGATCAGCGTGAGCTGGCTGGCCGCCAGGCCCACGCCGACGCCGAGGCCTGAGCGCCGCAGGAAGGCGCGCCGGTCCATGGTCGGCAAGGCGTTCGCGAGGCCGCGCCGCAGGCTGTGAACGAAGGGCGACGCGTCGGAGGCCCGCGGGCTCGCGGTGCCTGGGGATTTTCTGGTCAGAAGCACGGGGTCTCCTCAGGCTGACGTGGTGGCGTAGTAACGCTTGACGTGTTCGCTCAGGGAATAGCCGCCGCCGTTTTCGGGCGGGGGCGGCAAAGAGGGGGCGACGGCGGCGACGGGTGTCTCGGCCATGTTTGGCAGCGACGTGACGGCCACCGCAGCGGCGCCGGCGGTGGCGGCACCGATGAAGAATCCGCGGCGGGAGGCCGGCTTGATGCCGGTGTTTTGGCTGTCCTGCATATTGACTCCAGGAGTGGCTGGGCGCGACGAGAGAGGGGAAACCCGGTCGGCCTTGTGGATACTAGACCAGCAACAAGGTGTGAGCAACCTGAATACCCCTCGCATTCGTTCGCTTCAGTCCAGCATGTCGAAGGCTTGCGCCTCGACGTCGCCGAACGCGCGCGTGAAGGCGGCGAGCGCCGCGTAGAACCGCGCCTTCGGATGCTGCAACACAGCATCGCACAAGGCGGGCAGCCACGGCTGGACGTGTCTGGAGAACATCGCCTGTTGCTGCGTGAGGTTGGCCACCGCCACGTCCTCGCCGGCGATCAGGTAGCGCATGACCTCGAACAGGCAGGCGATGTGGTCCTCGGTCTCGTAGGTGGTCTCGGTGCGCGCCAGGCCCAGCTTGTCCAGGTCGTGGCGCAGCTGCACGAGCGGCTTGTCGTTGAGAAAGCCGCTCAGGTAGTGCGAACCGAAGAGAAAGACCTCGGGCTTGCCGATGCCGCCGAAGAGCGCGTCGTATTCCTCGTGCGCGGCGGCCGCGTCGGTGTCGCGCGCGATGCCGACCAGCTGGCGCCACGGTTCTTCCAGGAAGGCGCCCGCGGCCGGCGCCTCGGTGGGCGCGACCTGGAAGGCTTCCAGCAATTCGGCATCGGGCGCGGCGTACCACAGGCGCGCGAGCAGGCCGTAGAGCTCGGCCCGGGCCACCTCCTCGTCGAGCGCGGAAGTGGCGGGAAAGGTCTGGCTCATAGCGGGGCGATCTTCACTTCGTTGGTGGCGCTGTACAGGTCGATGACGCGGCAGTCGCTGCACATCTTGAGGCGCTCCAGCGCCTCGCCCTGGAACATGGCGTGCCCGGCCAGCTTGCCGAGCATGGCCTCGATGGCCTTTTGCGTGCCGAAGGGCTTGCTGCAGCGGATGCAGGCCCAGGGCTTGGCCTCGTTCAGCAGCACCTGCTGCTTGCGCTCGGGCGCGGCCAGCAGGCGCGGCACGAGCGAGACGGCGTCCTCGGGACAGGTGGTTTCGCACAGGCCGCATTGCACGCAGTTCTTCTCGATGAAGCGCAGCTGCGGCGCGCTCTGGCTGTCCAGCAGCGCGCCCGACGGGCAGGCGCTGACGCAGGCCAGGCACAGCGTGCACTTGTCCTTGTCGACCGCGACGGCGCCCAGCGGCGATCCAGCCGGCAGCGCGAACGCCAGCGGGGCCTCGGTGGGCGCCTGCAGGGCCGGGGCCGCGCCCATCAGGTGGTCCAGCGCCATCTCGAGCCGGTCGCGCTTGTCGGCGCCGACAGCGAAGCGCGCCGCCGTGGCCGGCACGCGCTGCGTGGTCGTGCGCAGGCCGGCCAGCGCGGCGTCCAGCGCGGCGGGCGAATCGGCCTCGATCACGTGGAAGTGCGTGCCGGTGTAGCCCAGCCCGAGCAGCAGCGCCTGCGCGACGTCCCGCTGTTGCTTGAGCGCCGCGAGGTACTGCGGCGCCTCTTCGCCGGTGCACAGCACGGCGACCTGCGAGGCGCCGAAGGCGACGGCGCTCAGCCACAGGTCGATGCCGGTGCTCGCCGCATGAAAGAGGTCGACCGGCATCACGCGCGCCGGCACGCCCTGGGCCTTGCCCAGCTGCGCCTGCCGCCCGAGCTGTTCGAGCAGCGCCTGGCCGCCTTCCTGGTTGTGCAGCAGCAGTGCCGCATCGCGCCCGCCCGCCGCGGCATAGGTGCCGAGCAGCTTGCGCAGCTTCAGGCCCTGGTCGGGCGCGCGCGGGTAGGTGTAGCCCAGCGCGCCCGTCGGGCACACCGTGGTGCAGGCGCCGCAGCCGACGCACAGGTTCGGGTTGACCACGATGCGCTGGCGCTGCGGGTCGCTGCTCACGGCATGGGCCGAGCACACCTCGACGCAGGCGTTGCAGCCGACCACCTCGTTGCGGCTGTGCGCGCACAGCTTCTGCTTGTAGTCGAAGAACTTGGGCTTCTCGAATTCGCCCACCAGCTCGCGCAGGCGCAGCAGCGTCTGCAGGCCCTCGGCCTGCGCGACGCCGCCGGGCAGGTGGAAGTAGCCCTGCGGCGGCGCATGCCAGTCGATCTGCGGCGCGGCGCCGAGGTCGAGCACGAGGTCGAAGGCCGCGTCGAGCGCCTGCGGCTCGCGGCTGAAGTTGATGGCGCCGGCCACGCTGCAGGCGCGCTCGCAGTCGCGGTGCGAGGTGCAGCGCGCGTTGTCGATCTGGTAGTCCAGCCCGATGGCCTGCTCGGGGCAGGCGACCACGCAGGCATTGCAGCGGGTGCACAGGTCGAGGTCGATCGCGTTGTCGCGCGTCCAGCGCAGCGTGAAGGCGCCGAGCCAGCCGGTGAGCGAATCGATGCGCCCGGCGATCACCGGCCAGCGGCGCGCCTGGGCGCCACCGTCTGCACCGGGGCCCTGCGCGAGCAGGGTGACGTCGAGCGTGTCGCCGACCAGCGCCGCGGCGCGCTCGGCCGCGTCGAGCGGGCCGATGATCAGCAGCCGGCCCTGGCTGGTGTAGCTCACGGTCGAGACGGGGTCGGGCTCGGGCAGGCTGGCGGCGGCCAGCAGCGCGGCGATCTTCGGCATCGCGCTCTTGGCGTCGCGGCTCCAGCCGCCCGTCTCGCGGATGTTGATGAAGCGGATCGGCGAGGTGGCGTTGGGCGTCTGCGTGGCGAGCTCGCCGAACAGCCGTTTTTCCTGGGTGCAGGCCACCACGACGTCGTCGCCGGACTGGATGGCGCGCTGGAAGGAGGTCGCCTCGCGGCGGCACAGCGACGAATGCAGCGGGAGGGTTTCAGCCAGTGCCGCGCCGAGCGTCTTCGGCTCGAGCGGCATCGTCTGGTTGCAGTCGCAAATCAGCGTGGTGGTCATCGGTTTCTTGGCTGGCGGGTTGCATCGCGGCAACCGGCGGGCTGGGAAGCGTTTCGGAACCCTGGGACTGTGCCACGTCCGACGTTTCGGCGTCGTCGGGGGTTTCCGGGGGAATGTCTTCGGGGTCTTCGTCGAAGAGCTTGAGGAACTTGGCGCTGGCCATCTGGCGCAGCACGCTCTCGGGCACGGGGGTGGACTGGGAGTAGTCGTCGACGTAGGTGTCCAGGCCGTCCATCACATTGAAATGCGGATCGGCAAAGAGCTTGCGGAAGGCCGCGTTCTTGACCTCGGGCGCGACCTCCTTCGTGAGGAAGGGCTTGAAGTCGGACCCGATGTCGAGCGCGTCCACGTCCGCGAGCGTCAGCGGCGGCGCGGTGTCCTCGCTTTCGGGTGCGGCAGCCTCGGCGAGAGGAGCGGGCACCGGTGCCGGCGCCGCAACGGGTTCCACGGCCGGCAGGGTCTTTTCTTCCACGGCGGCCTCGGCCGCGCGCACCTCCTGCTTGCGGCGCGACCAGCGTCCCAAGAAACCCTCAGACATCGCCCGCACCCCGCCCGCGCTTTTTCTCGGTCGTCACGCTCGCGGCGTTGCCGAAACGGTCGACCAGCGAGCGGAAGCTCTCGGGCCGGCGGCGGCGCTTGGGCTCGACCACGTAGTGCTCGTCGACGAAGGCGCGCACCCAGTCGACCACCTCCGCGGGCGCCGGTACCTGCTCCACGGTTTCCTGCGCATCGAGCCAGCGCCCGGCCTCGTAGTAGCTGAGCGTGACCACGACCGGCCGCGGAATGGGTTCCGTGGAAAGCGTCGGTTCCTCGTCCATGCGCCACAGCACGAACCAGCACGGGGTCGGCGTGATCGCGTTGAGGTGGTAGCCCTCGGCCTCGTCGCGGTACAGCTCGACCTTGAAGCCGGGGTGCAGCCAGTGCTGCTCGCCGTCGTCGTCGCGCAGGAGGCGCGGTTCGGTGCCGAAGCCGGGCTCGTCGGGCAGCACGCTGTCGAGCGTCCAGCGCCAGGGCTGCCAGTGGCTCGAGGGGCCGTGCAGGCGTTCGCGGCGCATGACCACCGCGACGTCGAGCGTCGGGCGGCCCGTGGGCGCGGTCGCGGGAGTGTCCGAAGAAGGCATGAACGAACCATAGCCGATGGCGCGCCCGTTCGCGAGCAGTACCCCTTCGAGCTCCGCTCGCAGCGGTGGCGTAGGATTCCGCATGGCCCCACGTGAAGACGACGCAGAAGACGAGACACCGCTGGCTTTCGATGCGGTCCCGCTGCCCCGGCGCGCCGGCGCGCCGCGCCTGAACCCGGCGCGCGGCCCGCTGCTGCGCCGCATCGAGATCGTCGACCAGCACGGCGAGCGCCGCGACATCGACATCCCGGCGGAGCGGCCGTTGACCGTCTTCGTCGACAAGCGCGAACTCGTGACGCTGATGACCCTGGGCGCCGCGCCCGAGCTGCTGGTGCTGGGCTACCTGCTCAACCAGGACCTGGTGCGGCGCGCCGACGAGGTCGAGAGCATCGACGTCGACTGGAGCGTGGAGGCGGCCGCCGTGAAGACCCACCGCGGCATCGCGAACCTCGCCGAAAAAACCGCGCACCGGGTCGTGACCACGGGCTGCGGACAAGGCACCGTCTTCGGCGACGCCATGGCGCAGATCGGCGCCGTGCGGCTGCCGGCCGCGCAGTCGGCACGCATCGCGCAGGGCACGCTGGCGCGCATCCTCGAACAGATGAAATCGCGCAACAGCGTGCACCGGCATGCCGGGTCGGTGCACGGGTGCGCGCTGTTTTGCGGCACCGAGATGCTGGTGTTCGCGGAAGACGTCGGACGGCACAACGCCATCGACACCATCGCCGGCTGGATGGCGGTGCACGGCATCGACGGCGGCGACAAGGTCTTCTACACCACGGGCCGCCTGACGAGCGAGATGGTGATGAAGTCGGCTCACATGGGCGTGCCGATCGTCGTCTCGCGCAACGGCGTCACCGCGATGGGGCACGAGCTGGCCACCCAGCTCGGCATGACCTTGTTCGGCCGCGCGGCCAACCGCCACTTCCTGTGCTACTGCGGGTTCGAGCGCTTCGACGCCGAGCCGCTGGCGCAGGCGCTCACTGCCGACTGAGGAGGCCTGCGCGGTTACCCGCGCGCCACGTCGATCACCGCCTTCGCGAACGCCTCGGGCGCCTCCTGCGGCAGGTTGTGGCCGATGCCGCCGCTGACCAGCCGGTGCTCGTAGCGCCCCGAGAACTTCTTCGCATACGCGCTGGGTTCCGGGTGCGGCGCGCCGTTGGCGTCGCCTTCGAGCGTGATGGTCGGCACGCCGATCACCGGCGCCTGGGCGAGCCGGTTCTCCAGCGCCTGGTACTTCGCCTCGCCCTCGGCCAGGCCGAGGCGCCAGCGGTAGTTGTGCACCGTGATCGCCACGTGGTCGGGGTTCTCGAAGGCGACGGCGCTGCGCTCGAAGGTGGCGGCATCGAAGTTCCACTTCGGCGAGGCGAGCTGCCAGATGAGCCTGGCGAAGTCGTGGCGGTTCTTCTCGTAGCCCGCGCGGCCGCGCTCGGTCGCGAAGTAGTACTGGTACCACCACTGCAACTCGGCCTGCGGCGGCAGCGGCGCCTTGCCGGCCTCCTGGCTGCCGATGAGGTAGCCGCTGACCGACACCAGCGCCTTCACGCGCTCGGGCCACAGCGCGGCCATGATGCAGGCGGTGCGCGCGCCCCAGTCGCAGCCGGCCACGGTGGCGACGGGGATCTTCAGCGCGTCCATCAGCGCAATGATGTCGACGGCCACCGCCGACTGCTGCCCGTTGCGTGGCGTGTCGGCCGACAGGAAGCGGGTGGTGCCGTAGCCGCGCAGGTACGGCACGATCACGCGAAAGCCCGCGGCGGCCAGCTGCGGCGCGACGTCGACGAACATGTGGATGTCGTAGGGCCAGCCATGCAGAAGAATCACCGGCGCGCCGTCGGCCGGGCCGGCTTCGTAATACCCGATGCGCAGGCTGCCGGCGTCGATGCTCTTGAGGGGCTCGAGGCGACGGGTGCTGCTCGTGCTGGCGGACTGGGCGAAGGCGGGAACGATCGACGTCAGCTGCGTGGCGGCGAGGCCGAGTGCGGCCTTGCCGAGGAACGCGCGGCGTGGCAGCGAGGGGGAGGCGGTCATGGAAATCTCCTGGGATGCGAAGGGGGTCACGGCGCGATTGTTTGGCGGGGAATCCACCTGTCGATCGGCTTGTGTATGCCTCTGTATCCGCGCCGGTTCCGGCCACACTAAATTTCAAACGCAGGCGCGCAAGACCGCTTCAACGAAACGTGGTGTGTCGATGTCGGGCGGGGATACACAGGCATACGCAATGCCCGTTGCGCGGCGCGCGGGCGGCCAACAATCCGTCCGTCATCCACTCATCGCCCGAAGGAAATCCCCATGACGCGCCCTCGCGGATTCAAGAAGCTCTGGTTCGCGCTGCTGTTCTTCGCGGGCGGTCTGGCGCACGAGGTGCGCCACCCGACCCAGTGCCAGAGCGTGGCGTCGGTCAGTCTCTCGCTTCGACCGCCGAAGCGAGCACGTAGCCTTCGCTGCGCACGGTCTTGATGTAGCGCGGCTCGCGCGCATCGTCGCGCAGGCGCTGGCGCAGCCGGCTCACGAGCAGGTCGATGGAGCGCTCGAAGAGTTCGGCTTCGCGGCCCTGCGTCAGGCTCAGCAGCTGGTCGCGGCTGAGCACCTTCTGCGGGTGGTCCAGGAACACGCGCAGCAGCCGGTACTCGGCGCCGCTGAGCGCCACCATCACGCCGGCGTCGTCGATCAGGTGGCGCGCCACCGTGTCGACCTGCCATTCGCCGAACCCCAGCTTCTGCGAGGGCTCGACGGTGCCCATGTTGGGCGGCAGCATGCGCGTGCGCCGCATCACGGCGCGGATGCGCGCCAGCAGCTCGCGCGCGGAAAAGGGCTTGGCCAGGTAGTCGTCGGCGCCCATCTCCAGGCCCAGGATGCGATCGGCTTCCTCGCTGCGCGCGGTCAGCATGAGGATGGGCGTGGCCTTGTACTTGCCGGTGCGCAGGTCGCGGCACAGCGTGAGCCCGTCTTCGCCCGGCAGCATCAGGTCCAGGATGATCAGGTCGAAGGGCCCCGACGCCTCGAGCGCGGCGCGCATGTGGCGCCCCGTGGGCACCGCGACCACGCGCAAGCCGTTCTTCACCAGGTAGGTGGTGAGCAGTTCGCGGATGTCCCGGTCGTCGTCGACGATGAGGATGTGGTCGGAGGTCTTGGGCGTCATGGCAGGGGAGGCATTGGCGGCACGGCGCCGCAGCCGCAATGTAGCGTTCCGGCGGTGCGCCGGGGGTGGCCGTGGAAACGTAGTGTGTGGATGTACGGGCCAGATACACAGGCATACAGAAGGCGATCCGGCAGGGGGCGGGCGGCCCAACAATCCGTGCGTTTTCCAACCACCCTGCATCCAAGGAACCCTCATGACCCGCATCGACAAAGTCCTCTACACCGGCAAGACCCGCACCTCCTCGGGAGGCCGCGACGGCGAGGCGCGCAGCTCCGATGGCCGCCTGGACATCAAGCTCTCGTCGCCCGGCAGCGCCGGCACCGGCACCAACCCCGAGCAGCTGTTCGCGGCCGGCTGGTCGGCCTGCTTCATCGGCGCGATGGGCAAGGCGGCCGGAAAGATGAAGGTCGCGCTGCCGCCCGACCTGGCCGTCGATGCCGAGGTCGACCTGGGCACCGCCGGCGGCGAGTACTTTCTGCAGGCGCGCCTGAACGTGAGCCTGCCGGGCCTGGACCGCGAGGTGGCGCAGGCCCTCACCGAGGCCGCGCACCAGACCTGCCCCTATTCCAAGGCGACCCGAGGCAACATCGACGTTGCCATCCACCTGGTGTGAGCCCGCTGCGCCGATGACGCATCGCCACGCCGCCTGACTGAAGAAGCTGTTCATGTCCACTTCCGCGAATCCCGTTGCGAATCCGACCGGTAGTGCGCCGCGCTGGCGCCGGCTGCTGCCCGGCTCGCTGTTCTCCCGCGTGACGCTGATCATCGTGGTGGGCCTGGCGATCGCGCAGCTGCTCACCTTCGCGGCGATCCGCTACGAGCGGAACATGGCGCTTCGCGAGCTGATGATGATCGGCATCGAGCGCGACATCGCGAGCTCGGTCGCCATCCTCGACCGGCTCCCCGCGGCGGAACGCGCCGGCTGGCTCGACCGGCTGGAACGGCGCAACTACCGCTTCGTGCTGGGCGGCAATGCGCAGGGCAGCGCGCCCCGCTCGGAGGCTTCGCAGCAGTTTGCCGCGGCCATCGTCGATGCGATGCGCCCGTTCCCGGTCGTCAAGGTCGGCGAGGTGGCCTGGCCGCCCGAAGGCCTGCAGATCGAGGTGCGGCTGGGCGACGGCTCGTCCGTGGTCGTGCACGCCATGCGCGTGGGCATGCCGGTGTCGGGCTGGGTGATGTGGCTGCTGGCGGGCCAGCTGCTGGTGCTGGCCGTGTGCGCCTGGGTCGCGGTGCGGCTGGTGACGCGGCCGCTCGCGCAGCTGTCCGCGGCGGCCGACCAGCTCGGCCCCGACCTGAAGGGGCGCACGCTGGCGGAAGAGGGCCCGACCGAAGTGGCGCATGCGGCGCGTGCCTTCAACGCCATGCAGCAGCGCATCGCGGGCTACATGGCGGAGCGCGTCGAAATCCTGGCAGCCATCTCGCACGACCTGCAGACGCCCATCACGCGGATGCGCCTGCGCACCGACCTGATGGACGACACGCACGACCGCGAGAAATTCCGCCAGGACCTGGATGCGATGAACGCGCTGGTGCGCGAAGGCGTGACCTATGCGCGCACGCTGCACGGCGCCACCGAGCCGCCGCTGCGCATCGACGCCGACGCGCTGTTCGAGAGCATGGTGGCCGACTACGAAGACGTGGGCCAGCAGGTGCGGCTCGACGGCCGGGCCGGCGCGCCGATCGTGAGCCGCCCGAACGCGCTGCGCCGCATCCTGATGAACCTGATCGACAACGCGCTCAAGTTCGGCTCCGACGTGACGCTGCGCGTGCAAACCGAAGGCGAGGGCGAAGGCGAGGGCGGCCGCCTCGTGGTGAGCGTGCTCGACAACGGCCCGGGCATTCCCCCCGACGAGCTCGACGCGGTGCTCAAGCCCTTCTACCGCGTCGAAAGCTCGCGCAACCGCAGCACCGGCGGCACCGGCCTGGGCCTGGCCATCGCGCACCAGCTGGCCATGGCGATGGGCGCCGAGCTCACGCTGCACAACCGACCCGAAGGCGGGCTGGAGGCGCGGCTGGCGTTGGCCGCCGCGCCCGCTCGCTGAACCCGACCCCACACCTTTCACACCATGCTCATCCTCTTCATCGCCTACCTGGGCGGGGTGCTCACGATCCTGAGCCCCTGCATCCTGCCGGTGCTGCCCTTCGTGTTCGCGCGCGCCGACCGGCCCTTCCGCTCGCACGGCCTGCCGATGCTCGTGGGCATGGCGCTGGCCTTCGCCGTGGTCGCCACGCTGGCCGCGGTGGGCGGCGGCTGGATCGTCACGCTCAACGAATACGGGCGCTACGCGGCCATGGCCTTGCTCGCGCTGTTCGGTGCGACGCTGCTGTTCCCGCGCGTGGCCGATCGCCTGAGCCGGCCGCTGGTGGCGCTGGGCCTGCGCATGTCCGATGCGCCACAGGCTTCGGTGTTTTCTCCGCTGTGGCTCGGCGTGGGCACGGGCCTGCTCTGGGCGCCGTGCGCGGGGCCGATCCTCGGGCTGATCCTGACGGGTGCGGCGCTCAACGGCGCGAGCGTCGGCACTTCGCTGCTGCTGCTCGCGTATGCGGCCGGCGCGTGCACCTCGCTCGCGGTGGCATTGCTGTCCGGCGGCCGGCTGCTCTCGGCGCTGAAGCGCACGTTGCCGACCGGCGACGGCGTGCGGCGCATCGCCGGTGCCGCGGTGCTGGCCGGCGTGGGCGCCATCGCGCTGGGGCTGGACACCGGCTGGCTCGCGCGCCTGTCGCTGGGCACCACGTCGACGCTGGAGCAGGCGCTGGTGGACACGCTGCGCCAGGACGCGCCGCAGGCACAGCGCGCAGACACCGGCTTCGTGCGCGTCGCGGACACCCGCCCGGCCCCCGTGCCCGCGCGCGAGCTCCGCGTCGAGGGCCGCCTGCCGTCGCTGGCGGGCGCGACCGAATGGATCAACTCGGCGCCGCTCTCGCCCGAGGCCTTGCGCGGCAAGGTCGTGCTGGTCGACTTCTGGACCTACTCGTGCATCAACTGCCTGCGCACGCTGCCCTACGTGCGCGCCTGGGCCGACAAGTACAGGGACGCGGGCCTGGTCGTCCTCGGCGTGCATGCACCGGAGTTCGCGTTCGAGAAGAACCCGGCCAACGTGCGCAAGGCCGTGAGAGACCTGGGCATCGGGTTCCCGGTGGCGCTGGACAACGACTTTTCGATCTGGCGCGGCTTCGACAACCAGGCCTGGCCGGCGTTCTATTTCGTCGATGCGCAGGGGCGCATCCGCCATCACCAGTTCGGCGAGAACCGCTACGACAAGGCCGAGCAGGTGATCCAGCAGCTGCTGGCCGAGGCCGGGCAGGCGAACAGCATCAATGCCGGGCTGGTGGCGCCGCAGGGTCAGGGCACCCAGGCCGCGCCCGGCGCCGAGCCGGCGCAGTCCGGCGAAACCTACCTGGGCCATGCGCGGGCGCACGGCTTTGCGTCGCCCGGCGGCATCGCGCGCGACCGTGCCAAGGCCTACGAGCCCGTGGTTTCCTCATTGCGCACCAACCAGTGGTCGCTGGGCGGCGACTGGACGGTGGAGGGTGAGCGGGCCGTGCTGAACCAGGCCAATGGCCGCATCGCCTACCGCTTCAAGGCGCGCGACCTGCACCTCGTGCTGGGGCCGATGGCCGACGGCAAGCCGGTGCGTTTCACGGTGCGGGTCGACGGCCAGCCGCCGCTGGCGGACCACGGCGCCGACACCGATGCCCAGGGCCACGGCGTGGTCGATGCGCAGAAGCTGTACCAGCTGGTGCGGCAGTCGGCGGGCAGCGGCAGGGAACGGCTGTTCGAGATCGAGTTTCTCGACGCCGGTGCGCAGGCCTACGCGTTCACCTTCGGTTGAGCGGCGCCCCGGTCAGGGCGTCAGGCCCGCCGCGTTGACGGCCCGGCAGGTGTCGACCTCCTGGCGCGTGGGCAGCACGAAGCAGCGGGCGTCGGCCTCGCGCGCGACGGCTTCGCGCAGCTGGCGTTCCTGCGCGGTTTCCACCTGCAGCTCGACCAGCCACTTCATGAGCAGCGCCATCACGATCAGCAGCACGACCGAGGCCGCAAGCAGGGTCGTGCGCCAGCTCTGGACGCGAAAGACGGAGGCGTTCGAAGTACTCATCGCGTGTAGTCCTCAGCTCGACAGCTGCGGAAAGATCCAGATGCTCATGCCGAGCACCACGCCCGCGCCCAGCGACATGGCCGCGGCGGTCGCGAACAGGCAGGCCACGAGCAGGCTCGGCACGACCACCGACATGCTCAGGAAGGCGATGGCGACGAGCACATAGGCCAGCACGGGCAGCAGGGCGATGTAGGCCGGCCGCGCGGTGCCGGTCGGCAGTTCGTCGGGCGTCATGTCACGCAGGAACGGGTTCAGCATGGCGGGCGATCAGCAGTTGCCCTTCTTGGCCTGGCCCGGCGGGCAGAAGTTGCCGCCCTTGTGGGCCGGCGCGGGCTCTGCGCGCGGCGGCGGCGCGTGGTGGTGCGCGCACGCGCTCATGAGAACGGATGCCGCCAGCGCGAGCATCACGGTGATCGTGGATTTGGTCATGGGAACTCCCTGCTTCGATTTCTTGTGCACCCGGGGTGCTTCGGGGCAGGACAATAGTTGCCGTATTAACAATCTCACAGGGAAATGCTCACATTTGTGGGCGAATTGAGAAGGGTGCGGTCAATCTCCGAGCGGGATTGCGCAGTACTTCACACCCGTGCGGCCGACCGGCCGCCGCCGCGCAACCGCTACATTGCATGCCCCATGGACCGCCTCGAGAACATAGAGACCTTCGTGCGGGTCGCACAGACCCAGAGCTTTGCCGAGGCCGCGCGCCAGCTGCGGGTGTCGAAATCGGTGGTGACCAGCCGCGTGAAGCAGCTCGAAGACCACGTCGGCGCGCCGCTGTTCCACCGCAGCACGCGGGTGGTCCGGCTCAGCGACGTGGGGCAGGCCTTCCTGCGCGACTGCGTCGAGCTGGTCGGGCGGGCCAACGACATCATGGACCAGATGCGCGACGCCAAGGACGGGCCCACCGGCACGCTGCGCGTGCATGCGCTCACGGGCTTCGTGCTGGGGCATTTCGCGACGCTGCTGCGGGCTTTCCAGGTGAGCTTTCCGGACATCCACCTGGAGCTCATCGTGAGCGACGCGGTGGTCGACCCGGTGAAGGCGGGCGTCGATTGCGCGCTGCAGATCTTTCCGGCGGCGTCGACCGAGCTGGTGTCGCGCCCGCTGTTCCCGGTGCGCCGCGTGTTCTGTGCCACGCCCGAGTACCTGCGCGCGCACGGCCGGCCCGCGAGCCCGCGCGAGCTGCACAAGCACACGCTCGGCCTGTACTCGGGCTACCCCACGCGCGACCGCTGGACCTTTCATCACGCGGGCGAGCAGGTCACGCTGTACATGAGCGCCGCGCTGCTCACCAACAGCGTCCACCTGCTGCGCGAGTACGCCATGGAGCACGCCGGCATCGTCTGCCTGCCGACGCTGGTGGCCGGCGAGGCGATCCTGCGCGGCGACCTGGAGGTGGTGCTGCCGGCGCACCAGCTGTCGTCGTTCTCGCTCAGCGCGGTGTACGCGGGCACCTCGCGCAATGCCTTCAAGCTGCGCCTGTTCATCGAGCACCTGACCCAGGCGTTCTCGAAGGTGCCGCCGTGGGACGCCGCCATGATCGAGCGCGGCCTGCTGCCGCCGGGGCTGATCTGGGACGCCTGACGCGAGCGCGGTCCGTTCCGGGGTAAACCCTGTGCATTGAACGGATTTGCCGAACAATGCGGCCCGCGTTTCGGGCCTACCGCTCGCGCCCCCCGTTTCCTACAGTGCACACATCGCAGCCACCACGCTGCATCGTCCGGCACCTCAGGAGACACCCATGACCGTCGCATACCAGACCCGCTTCGGGTCCCTCAAGCACTTCGAGAAAGGCCACGTCGAGCCCATCGACGACGACGTGCGCCACTACGCGTTCTCCAACTGCTTCGAGATCGCCAGCATCAGCAAGCCCTACGAGAAGGTCGTGTTCGGCCAGAACCAGATCTACGTGCTGGAAACGCTGCGCGCCGAAGGCACCTCGCCCTGGTTCACCTGCGCCCACGACGAGTTCGCGCTGGTGATGGACGGCGAGGTCGAAGTGCACCTCGTCCAGCTCGATGCGGCCCAGGCCGTGGCCGACACCGAGAAGAACGGCGCCGTGCAGGTGAAGGGCGAGCCGCAGGGCAAGAAGATGGGCTGGATGAAGCTCTCGCGCGGCCACCAGGGCCTGCTGCCCAAGAACACGGCCTACCAGTTCCGCGTGGCCGGCGACCCCGGCGTGATCGTGCTGCAGACCTGCAAGGGCGACCTCTCGGTAGAGAAGTGGGCCGACATCTGCCAGACGCACTGAACAAGCCATCCAGGAGCCACACCATGAATGCACCCGCAGAACTCGCCAAGGTCATCGCATCGCAGCCCGATGCCACGCTCGGCTACAAGGATTTTTCGCTCGGCAGCTTCGGCTTCCGCCGGGACGAGTACTTCGCCCACATCACCTGGAAGACCCGCGACGGGCGTCCCATGAGCCACACCATGGACGCCGGCAACTACCTGCGTGCGCTGATGCGCGACGTGGCCTGGGGCTTCTTCTACGGCTGGGTCAACTTCGACAACGTGTTCGGCACCATCAACCACTACGACTCGGTCGACCTGTACGCCGGCAGCTTCAACGGCACCATGAAGGACGCGGGCATCGACCTGCTCGAGAACTTCCCCACCGCGCAGATCCGCGCCACCTTCGAGGCCATGCTCGACGACTGGACCAACGAGGCCTTCGACCCCTTCGCCGCGCCGCAGGAAACCGGCTCGCCCTACGGCCGCAAGAGCGGCAACAACACGGCCAAGATCACCCGGGCGCGCGAGCTGGCCAAGCGCTGCGTGGGCCTGAAGGGCGACCTCGACCTGCGCAGCGACGCGCGCGGCGCGCCCGTCAACCGCGCCTTCGCCGACGTGCCGCAGGGCCAGCCCGAGCTGCACCCCGAGCCGGGCTTCGAGAACGAGGTGCACGCCTTCAACCTCTTCGGCTTCCTGAGCCGCTCGCAGGTCACGTGGAACCCGAGCTTCACCTCGGTGGTGAAGCACAGCTACATGTGCCCGACGACCGAGGAGCACATCCTGCCGATCATCCACGGCAACGACCGCGTCGAGTGGTTCTTCCAGATGACCGACGAGATCCACTGGGACTGCGGCGACAAGAACACCGGCAGGCCGATGGCCCGCGTGATCATGAAGGCCGGCGACATGG
>Ga0209676_1000369_pt1 | contig 83704 bp, 80 predicted proteins | sample AraplaCvi_mLB_r2_FD_184282 | JGI IMG/M metagenome (GOLD analysis project Ga0209676, IMG submission 184282) | Arabidopsis root microbial communities from North Carolina, USA - plate scrape MF_Cvi_mLB_r2 (SPAdes) (version 2) | ecosystem: Host-associated > Plants > Roots > Endosphere | place: USA...
TGCAGGGGCGGCGGATTACTGCGCAGGATGAACACGGTGCCGTCACCCGTCATGCGTGGGACGCCGTTGGCCGGCTGATCCAGACCACCTCGCCGAATGGCGCCACTCGAGCCTTCAGTTATAGCGCCTACGGCCAGATCACGGCCGAACGCGATGAACTGGGGCGGATCACCCGTTACGAGTATGACGACGACCTGCACCTGGTCAGCCGGCGGATCAACCCCGACGGCACGCGGCTGCAATACCGCTACGACCATGCGCAGCTGTTGCTCACGGAAATCGAGAACGAGTCCGGCGAAAAGTATCGGCTGGACTACACGCCCACCGGACTGATCCGACAGGAAACCGGCTTCGATGGCCGACGCACCGCGTACGCCTACGACCGCAATGGCCACCTGCTGGAAAAGACCGAGTTCGGCGACGACGGCTCGACGCTGGTCACCGCTTACCAACGTGATGCTGCTGGGCGTCTGCTGCTCAAGACCCTGCCGGACGGGGTCGAGGTCAGCTACCGCTATGACCGTCTCGGCCGGCTGGTCGGCGTGGATGACGGCCAGGATCACCCGCTGGCCTTCGAATACGACCTGCAGGACCGGCTGGTGCGCGAGCACCAGGGCTGGGGCACCTTGCGTTACACCTACGACGCCTGCGGCCAGCTCACCCGCCTGCGCCTGCCGGACAACAGCAAACTCGATTACCACTACGCCAAGGGCGGCGCGCTGACCGCGATCGACCTCAACGGCGCCTTGCTCACCCGCCACGTCTACCAGCACGGCCGCGAACAGCAACGCCAGCAAGGCCTGCTGCTCAGCGAATACACCTACGACGAACAGGGCCGCTTGAAGTCCCACGCCGTAGGCCATCAACGCAGCGCGCTGTACCGCCGCGACTTTGCCTACAGCGCCAACGGCAATCTCGAACACATCGCCGACACCCGCCACGGCCAGCGCAGCTACACGTACGACGCCCTCGACCGGCTGATCCGCGTACGCCACACCCGCGACGATGTGCCGGAAAACTTCGCCCACGACCCGGCCGGCAACCTGCTGATGCAGGATCGCCCGGGCCCGACACAGATCAAAGGCAATCGCCTGCTGATGCAGGGCGATCGTCATTACGACTACGACGCCTTCGGCAACCTGATCCGCGAACGCCGCGGCCGCGCGCAAACCCTTGTCACCGAATACCGCTACGACAGCCAGCACCGCCTGATCGGCCTCACGCGTCCCGATGGCACTAGCGCCACCTACCAATACGACGCCTTCGGCCGGCGCATCCGCAAAACCGTCAACGGCCAGACCACCGAGTTCTTCTGGCAAGGCGACCACCTGATCGCCGAAAGCAGCCCGACCCAGCACCGCAGTTTCATCTACGAACCCGGCACCTTCCGCCCGTTGGCCATGCTCGACGGCAAAGGCCCGAAACGCGCCTGCCCGTTCTACTACCAGCTCGACCACCTCGGCACCCCGCAGGAACTGACCGACTACAGCGGCGACATCGTCTGGTCCGCCAAATACAGCGCCTACGGCAAGGTCACCTCACTGGAACTGGCGACCGAGGACTACCTGAACCAGCCACTGCGCTTTCAGGGGCAGTACTTCGATGACGAAAGCGGGCTGCATTACAACCGGCACCGGTATTACGACCCGGACGTGGGACGGTATCTGACGCCAGATCCGGTGAAGCTCGCGGGTGGGCTGAATCAGTACCGGTACGTGCCGAATCCGACGGGGTGGGTGGATCCGTTGGGGTTGACGTCCAACTGTCCGCCGCCGAATAAGCCGGGTTGTTCGGTGCCGGCTGGGGTGGGTGGCTCGGTTGTTGACGAAGGTGAGCCGCTGATTCCAAAGCCAAAATCTCGACCCGAAAATTTTGGGAGTGATGAAAAGCTTACCGGGCATTTTGAAAAGCATGGCGCCGAATTCAAAGCGATGAGCAACGAAGAGTACTTACTCACCGCGCGAGGCGTTGTGAATCAAGGCACGCGTGTGGAGTACTTATACAAGGGAGAGCTGCGAGCAGGGTATATCCAGTTGATGGGGACTAACCGAAAAGGTGAAGCGAAATTCGCTTTCGTTGGCACCAACACCAATGATGAAATTACGACTCTACACACCAAAAGTGGGAAAGAGTTTTGGCGGACAATCAATGGTAATGCACGAGATAAAACAGTGAGACCCGCTCATGACTAAGACGTACAAAGCACTGGTTGTCGAAATAGACCCGTATGTAGAAGAAGCTATTTTGCTGGTCGTGGAGGGCACAGCGGTCAGATGTTTCGTAAGCTACAGCCCTTCAGAAATTGAGGTGGGAAAAACTTACGAAGTTGAGTTCGAAATGGTGTTATCTGATGAAGAATGTGTATCACCTTCAGAATGCGAAAAAACGCAGATCAAGATGCTCGGTAGCGGATTCCCCTGTGAGATTTATGGCTACCTGGATGGCGAAGTTTTCCGGTCTTTAGTTGATTTTACTGATCAGGATATCCACTACGAATTTCCACATCTAAATGGGCAATTTGTCAAAATTAACGCGGACAGGATTGATGTTTCGTTTGTTCGATAGCGAATGGCAGGGATTAGACCGCTGCTCCACAAGCATTGGTGCGGACAGGGAAGTCAGCGTTGACCAATTGGCCGCGGCGCATTGAGGTCCGGGAGGATAAGGCTGTCGAGTAGGCGCACACCAAGTTCAACAAGGCGAGTACCCTATCACTCATCATCATCAAAATCCTCATACTCAAGCTCGTCCTCACCCTCCAAAAGCGGAACCGTCGCATCATCCATCAACGACCCCGGATCTTCATTCCCCGGATCATTGATAAACGGCAATCCGCTCGGGCCTTTCTCTTCCTTGCCTTCGGTTTCCGGAGTCATGGCGCACCTCGTCAATCGCGTTCGTATAGGACGTTCGAAAAGTATGGTCGCCATTCGTTCCTGCGCATGACGCGCAGGCGCAAAAAACCCGGCATAAAGCCGGGTTTCCGTAGAACCGGTCACTCAACGATGACGGTTCTTGTGTTTGTTCTTGTGCTTGTGGCCGCCCCCAGAGTGCGACTTGCCACCATCGTCACCCAGGTTGTTGCCGACCGCACCACCCGCTGCGCCGCCCAACCCTGCGCCAATGGTCGAACCGGTGGAGCCGCCGAGGCTGTTGCCGACCACTGAACCGCCTGCGGCGCCGAGGCCACCGCCAATGGCGGCTTCCGTGCGATTGCGTTTGTTCGCTCCGACGGCACTACCGGCCGCACCGCCAACGCCGGCACCCACCGCAGCACCGGTGCTGCCGCCGAGCTGTCCGCCGACCACATTGCCCAGTACACCGCCCAGCCCACCACCGACAGCCGCGGAACCATCGCCGGCAGCCATGGCGCCTTGAGCCACGAGCAGTCCTATAACCAACGCAGTTGCAGTTAAAGTCGAGCGCATACAGACCTCACAGGTCCCGGATCGGGACGGTTCGCCCGCGGAGGGGGCTATGTGGCATTGGAGGCGAATTCGAGAAAAACGTTCAGCAACGAAAAGGCCCGGCATAAAGCCGGGCCTTTTCAGACATGCATTCGCAATCAGTGACGCTTGTGACCCTTGGACAAGTTGCTGCCCACTGCGCCGCCAGCAGCACCGCCCAAGCCGGCACCGATAGTCGCACCGTTCTTGCCACCCAGGCTGTTGCCGATGATCGAACCACCCGCTGCACCGACACCACCGCCAATAGCCGCCTTTGTGCGGGCTCCCTTCTTCGCTGCCAACGCACCGCCAGCCGCGCCGGCCAGGCCAGCGCCAATGGCCGCGCCGTTGCTGCCGCCCATTTTCTGGCCAACCACGTTACCCAGCGCGCCGCCCAGACCGCCACCCAGTGCGGCGGTACCGTCGCCAGCCATTGCACCTTGAGCAACCAGAAGCCCCAGAACCAGAGCAGGCAGAGTTAAACGCATGACGAGAACCTCAACAGAAGGAATAAAAAAGGGCGCAGATTGAATGCTGTTGCCGCGGCAATGTCCAGCGTCGCCGCGTACTTGGCGCCGATTGGACAGCGAATACGGAAAAGGTTTTATGACGGGCAAAAAAAAGCCCGCTGGGGAGACGGGCTGGAGACTTGCTTTCTAACGGATGGCTTCACCCTACCCAGCCGGGTGTGAAAAGTTTGTGAAAGAATCCGGACGAATCTGCAATTTCTGTAGGACGCTTATCAAAAAACAGAAACAAAAAACCCCGCTCAATGGCGGGGCTGTGTGGCATCCGGATTACTTCCTGGAACGCGCCGTCACCTTGGGCAGAAATTTTGCTTTAGGCCCCTTGGGTGCAGCCGACTTGATCTTGCCGGTCTGCACCGGGTCCTCGCCAAACCCGGCCTGGTACTCCGTCTGGCCGCAGCGCACGCAATTGTTGAATGGAAATTCAGCCCCGTCGTCTTCGATGTACGGATCAGTCATCTCTTCACCCCTTTCCAAATGCGGGCCGACACCGGCAAACCCTTTTGCCTGAAAAAATATCGACCTCCAAGGCTTTTGAGACTAGCCGGTCATTCCTGGACTTGTGGTTCAGATCACCCGAAGCCCGACGAATGGCCCACGGAAATTAAACACAATGACGAACCGTTGGTCCCCCGCCGCTAAAGATTCCCGGCGATCGGCCGCTGCCCTTTTTCCTACGCAATCAATCTCAAGGAGAGAACATGGAAATCAAAGGATTCCCGACGCTGCCTGTTGTAAAGCTCACGGACGAACAGATCGCCGCCGGCAAAGCCGGGGCGGAGAAACTCAAGGAAAAGATCGCTTCAGGTGAAATTGTCATCAAGCAGCCGACCGGACCGAGTCCGTTGCAGCCGGGCGTCATCTACCACCCGGACCCGGTTCAGCCAGTTCAACCAGGCGATACCCCGCCTCTCGTTGCGATCGATACACCGCTGACCTATGACTCGAAAGGCACTATCCTGCTCAAACCACAGGGCTGATTGTCAGCAAAGAGCCCATTCCGTTGAATGGGCTCACAAGCGGAAACCAATGCTCAGCGCAACTTGACCGCCGTACCGGTCGCAAACACCACTACCATGCCGCCCTTCCCTGCCGGCATGCTGATCTCGAAATCCACCCCGACCACCGCATCCGCCTGCAAGGCCCGCGCGCGCTCCCTGATCTCGTCAGTCGCCTGAACACGCGCCTCCTTCAACGCCCGCTCCAGCGTCTGCGAACGCCCGCCGAAAAAGTCCCGCATGCCCGCGAACATATCGCGAATCACATTCACGCCCTGCACCGACTCGGCACTGACGATGTCCAGATACGCCGTAATCTGCCGGCCTTCGATGGAGTGGGTGGTGGAAATGATCATGGAGGTCGTCCTTTTACTTGCCGGATAAAGCCGCGATTGTAATGCCCTGGCCAAGGGAAGCCGAACCGATCTCTGTGACCAAAAAAATCCGGACGCCAGAATGCACAAAACCCCTGGCTTCTTTCGAAACCAGGGGTTTTGTTTACATCGAATTTGGCGGTGAAGGAGAGATTCGAACTCTCGATACAGTTTCCTGTATACACACTTTCCAGGCGTGCTCCTTAAGCCACTCGGACACTTCACCGTATCTCTTCAAACATGTTCTGTCTGTCGAGGCGCGCTAATGTAGTCGAAAGCTTTTCTGATGGCAAACTTTTTTTCAGAATTTTCATGCGGTTAAGAGAAAAAGTCGCTTCCACCTTCTAGGGGCCATGGCAATCCGGCCAATCTCGGGTGGGCGCAGCCCTTCTATATAGGTGCGCAGGCGTCAGGCGCGGGGCGTGTTGCAGCGCATCGGCCGGTAAACGGTGACTGGCGGGTCAGTCACAGTGCTTTACCTGACCGGCGACGGTGGGTAACGTCTGCCCATCTTTCTTATAAGGAATTGCGCCATGAGCGACCTGATTGCCTACCACCTCGAAGACGGTATCGCGACCCTGACCCTGAGCAACGGCAAGGTCAACGCCATTTCCCCGGACGTGATCGCGGCCTTCAACGCGGCGCTGGATCAGGCGGTGGCGGATCGTGCCATTGTGATCATCACCGGTCAGCCGGGCATTCTCTCTGGCGGCTACGACCTGAAAGTGATGACTGCCGGCCCTAAAGAAGCCGTGTCGCTGGTGACCGCCGGCTCGACCCTGGCCCGCCGCCTGTTGTCGCACCCGTTCCCGGTGATTGTTGCTTGCCCGGGGCATGCCGTAGCCAAAGGCGCATTCATTCTGTTGTCCGCCGATTACCGGATCGGTGTCGACGGCCCGTTCAGCATTGGTCTGAACGAAGTGCAGATCGGCATGACCATGCACCACGCCGGCATCGAGCTGGCCCGTGATCGCCTGCGTCGCTCGGCCTTCCACCGCTCGGTCATCAATGGCGAGATGTTCGATCCGCAAAGCGCAGTGGATGCCGGCTTCCTCGACAAAGTGGTCGCGGCCGAAGAACTGCAAGGCGCCGCCCTCGCCGCCGCGCGTCAGTTGAAAAAGATCAACATGACCGCACACAAGAACACCAAGTTGAAAGTGCGCAAGGCGCTGCTGGAAACCCTGGACAACGCGATCATCCAGGATCAGGAGCATCTGGGCTGACACCCGGCTCATACCGATTCAGAAAAGCCCCACCGTCGTGTCGGGCTTTTTCTTACGCGGCTTGTTGAAAACTCCGCGGCAGCTCTAGGACGCCTCTGACCAACAAGTCGGAAACATGCGCTTAAACATCGCCCATCTCCGGACTCTATAGCGGCAATTGCCGAAAACAGTGCACATCCGTACACTGCGCCACCTTTTGTCCCGATGGGCCTGAAAATGCTGTTTGTGTTTCGTATGTTATTGATGGGCCTGCACTTTATTCTGGCGGGGATACTCGGAGTGATCCTCGGGCTGTGCCGGCCATTCAATCCGGACAACAGTCGCCTGTGCGCCCGCCTCTATGCACTGCCGGCCATGTGCATTTTGCGTCTGCGAGTGAAGGCCGAAGTCGGCCCGTTGATGAACAAACCCGACAGCTGCGTGATCATCGCCAATCATCAGTCCAACTATGACCTGTTCGTGTTCGGCAACGTGGTGCCGCGTCGGACGGTGTGCATCGGCAAAAAGAGCCTGAAGTGGGTGCCGCTGTTCGGGCAGCTGTTCTGGCTGGCGGGCAATGTGTTGATCGATCGTGGGAACGCGCACAAGGCGCGCCAGTCGATGCTGACCACCACCGACACCTTGCAGCACAAAGACACCTCGATCTGGGTGTTCCCGGAAGGCACGCGCAACCTGGGTGAGGAACTGCTGCCATTCAAGAAAGGCGCGTTCCAGATGGCCATCGCCGCCGGGGTGCCGATCGTTCCGGTGTGTGTCAGCAGCTACATCAAGCACATGCGTCTGAACCGCTGGCACAGCGGGAAAGTTCTCATACGCTCGCTGCCGGCAATTCCTACCGTCGGCCTGACCATGGATGACATGCCCATGCTGATCAACCAGTGCCGCGAACAGATGCGCGAATGCATCGATGCGATGGACCGGCAGCTGCAAGCTGCGTGAAAAAGAAGCCCGCCCTGTGCGGGTTTTCTTTTGCCCGGTGAACTGTGCAGATTTCACTGACTCTCAAGCAGCGACACGGCTAAGCTGAAGCCATGTCTCCCCTGCCATCTGCCAAGAAGAAGTGAATCACCACCATGGGTCGAGTTGTTGCTGCTGCGGTTTACAGCGCCGGTAAGAAAGTCACCAATATTTCCCTCGACGAAGGCGCGGCCTGGGCCGCCAAGACCGGCCACTTCGTCTGGATCGGCCTCGAAGAGCCGAGCGCCCAGGAACTGTCCAACCTGCAACGTCAGTTCAACCTGCACGAACTGGCCATCGAAGACGCCCTGGAAAAGCACAGCCGGCCGAAGCTGGAAACCTTTGGCGACGCGCTGTTCATCGTCACCTACTCGCCGGTGCGCGAACACGGGATTCTGCAGTTCATCGAAACCCACATCTTCGCCGGCAAGGGCTACATCATCACTGCCCGCAATGGCCACTCGGCGTCCTACGCCCACGTCCGCCAACGCTGTGAGGCGCGGCCGCTGTTGTTGGAGCACGGGGAAGATTTCGTACTGTATGCGCTGCTGGATTTCGTGATCGAAAACTATCAGCCAGTGGGCGAAGCGATCCACGCCGAGATCGATGAACTGGAACGCAACGTGTTGTGCAGCGCATTGAATGAATACGACATCCAGAAGCTGCACGGCCTGCGTCGCGACGTCCTGCGCCTGCGCCGTTACGCCGCGCCAATGGTGGAAATCGGCGAAGAACTGCAGAAGCTGAGCTTTCCCTTCATCGACAAGAACATGCGCCCTTACTTTCGCGACGTGCAGATCCACGTGAATCGGCAGATGGAAGATCTGACCACCCTGGCCGATATCGCCAGCCAGACCATCGAAATCGGCGTGTTGCTAGAGGCGTCACGCCAGAGCGTGGTGCAACGCAAATTCGCTGCATGGGCGGCGATTCTGGCGTTCCCGACAGCGGTGGCGGGGATCTACGGGATGAACTTCCAGAACATGCCGGAGCTGAGCTGGCACTACGGCTATTTCGGCGTGCTGGGCTTTATCACGGTCGGCTGCGTGAGCCTGTGGGCGAGCTTCAAGAAATCCGGCTGGCTATAAGAAAAAACGCCCCCGTGTAAAACACGGGGGCGTCTGGATTCAAGCAGCGGTCGGCTTGTGCGCCACGAAACGCATCATCCATTCCGCGACGGTGGTGCCGTGGTGCTGATGCTCCAGACTGGCCACACCCTTACTGTAAACCTGCTCGCCCAGCGCTTCCTGACGCAGATCCAGCAGCGCTCGCGAGTAGTCGTGAATGAATTCCGGATGACCCTGGAAGCACAGCACCTGATCGTTGATGTGGTACGCGGCAAACGGGCAGAAATCGCTCGACGCAATCACCGTTGCATTCTCCGGCAGCGCCGTCACCTGGTCCTGGTGACTGATCAACAGCGTCAGCTCTTCACGCACCGGGCTCATCCACGGCGCCTTGGCCGCCAGTTTGTAGTTGTGGATGCCGACACCCCAGCCTTGCGTGGCGCGCTCGCTCTTGCCGCCCAGCAGCAGCGCCAGCAGTTGATGGCCGAAGCACACGCCGAGCAGTTTGTCGCCGCGCTCATAGCGGGTCAGCAGGTATTGCTTGAGGGTCTGGATCCACGGGTCGGTACCGAACGAGTCGGCCTTGCTGCCGGTGACCAGATACGCATCGAAGATCAGGTCATCACTCGGATAATCGCCCTGCATCACGTTGTACACCGTGAACTCGGCGGCGATCGGCTGTTGCGAGAACAGGCGCTGGAACATCTGCCCGTAACCCTGATATTCATCGACCAGTTCCGGACGCAGGATGTCGGTTTCCAGAATGCAGATGCGTAGCGACATAAAAAATACCTGACACGTGATGGGAATAATGCACACCCCAGAGCCTGCCTTGAAACCACCCGGCAAGGCAAGCCCCGAAATGCGTCCCCTCCCCGTTAGAACAACTCGCCCTTGGCAGCTTTTTCCAGCAGCAGCGCAGGCGGTGCGAAACGCTCACCGTACTGCTCCGCCAGATACTGCGCCCGGGCGACAAAGTCCTTCACGCCATATTGGTTGATGAACTGCAGCGCACCGCCCGTCCATGCCGCGAAACCGATGCCGAAGATCGAGCCGACGTTGGCGTCCGCCGTCGACGTCAGCACGCCCTCCTCCAAGCAACGCACGGTTTCGATGGCCTGCACGAACAGCAGTCGATCACGCACATCCTTCGGCGATATCTGCCCGTCGGCTTTCTCGAACCGGGTTTTCAGCTCGGGCCACAGATGTTTCTGCCCACCCGCCGGGTACTCATAAAAACCGCCTCCCGCTGCCTTGCCCGGCCGCTTGTATTCGTTGAGCAGCAAGTCAATCACGGCGAACGCCGGGTGCTCAATCAGCGGTTTCCCTTCTGCTTGAAGGTCTTTGGCCGTTTGCTGACGGATATGGCTCATCAGGCTGAGGGAAACTTCGTCAGAGATCGCCAACGGCCCGACAGGCATGCCGGCCTTGCGCGCTTCGGTCTCGATCATCGGCGCGCTGACGCCCTCACCCAGCATCGCAATGCCTTCATTGGTGAAGGTGCCGAATACTCGCGACGTGAAGAATCCGCGACTGTCGTTGACCACAATCGGGGTTTTCTTGATTTGCAGTACGAAATCGAACCCGCGTGCAAGGGTTTCGTCGCTGGTTTGCGCGCCCTTGATGATTTCCACCAGCGGCATCTTTTCCACCGGGCTGAAGAAGTGCAGGCCGATAAACTTGCTTTGATCCGGTACTGCGGTCGCCAAGCCAGTGATGGGCAAGGTCGATGTGTTGGAAGCAATCACAGCGTCGGCGCCAACCACCTGTTGCGCTGCTGCCGAGACCTTGGCCTTGAGTTGACGATCCTCGAACACCGCCTCGATGATCAGATCGCAACCCGCCAGATCGGCATCGCTTTCGGTCGGGTGAATACGCGCCAGCACCGCTTCACGCTGCTGCGCAGACATTTGCCCGCGAGCGACTTTCTTGTCCAGCAACGCCGCCGAATGCGCCTTGCCCTTTTCCGCAGCCGCGAGGTTGATGTCCTTGAGCACCACGTCGATCCCGGCCGATGCGCTGACATAGGCGATCCCGGCGCCCATCATGCCTGCGCCGAGCACGCCCACTCGCTTCGTCACATAAGGTGCCAAACCCTGCGGCCGTGAACCGCCGGCATTGATTTCATTGAGTTGGAACCAGAACGTGCCGATCAGGTTTTTCGAGATCTGGCCGGTGGTCAGTTCGGTGAAGTAGCGGGTTTCGATCAGGTGCGCCGTGTCGAAATCCACCTGCGCGCCTTCCACAGCCGCGCACAGAATCTTCTCCGGCGCCGGCAACGTGCCCTGGGTTTTGGTGCGCAGGATCGACGGCGCAATCGCCAGCATCTGCGCGACTTTCGGATTGGATGGCGTGCCGCCGGGAATCTGATAACCCTTCACATCCCAACGCTGCACGGCCGCAGGATTGGCCAGAATCCAGGCCCGGGCCTTGGCCAGCAGCTCATCGCGATCCGCCGCCAGCTCATCGATCAATCCGGCCTGCAACGCCTGCTGCGGACGGACTTTCTTGCCTTCAAGGAGGTACGGCAACGCCTTTTCGATGCCAAGCATGCGCACCATCCGCACCACGCCACCGCCGCCCGGCAACAGGCCGAGGGTCACCTCCGGCAGACCGAGCTGAACCGACGCATCGTCCAGCGCCACGCGGTGGTGGCAGGCCAGGCAGATTTCCCAGCCACCGCCGAGCGCCGCGCCGTTGATCGCCGCGACCACCGGTTTGCCGAGGGTTTCCAGGGTGCGCAACTGACCCTTGAGGGTCAGCACCATGTCGTAGAAAGCCTTGGCTTCGGGCTTGCCGACCTTGATCAGTTCATTCAGGTCGCCACCGGCGAAGAAGGTTTTCTTGGCCGAAGTGATGATCACCCCGGCGATGTCATCTTTTTCCGCCTGCAAACGGGCGACGCTTTCGGCCATGGCCTCGCGGTACGCCGCGTTCATGGTGTTGGCGCTCTGGCCCGGCATGTCGATGGTCAGGACAACGATGCCGTCCTGGCCTTTTTCGTAACGAATGGCTTGGGTCATGACAGGATTCCTTGGGGTCAGAGGCGTTCGATGATGGTGGCGATGCCCATGCCGCCGCCGACGCACAGCGTCGCGAGGCCGTAGCGCAGGCGCCGGGCTTCCAGTTCATCGAGCAAGGTGCCGAGGATCGCGCAACCGGTGGCGCCCAGCGGATGGCCCATGGCGATCGAGCCGCCATTGACGTTGACCTTGTCCGGGTCGACAGCCATGTCCTTGATGAATTTGAGCACCACCGAGGCGAACGCCTCGTTGACTTCAAACAGGTCGATGTCCTCCACCCGCAGCCCGGCCTTGGCCAGCGCCTTGCGAGTGGCCGGCGCCGGGCCGGTGAGCATGATGGTCGGGTCGGTGCTGGTGACCGCCGTGGCGACAATCCGCGCCCGAGGTTGCAGACCCAACGCACGCCCCTTCGCTTCGGAGCCAATCAGCATCAGCGCCGCGCCGTCGACGATCCCCGAGCTGTTGCCCGGCGTGTGCACATGATTGATTCGCTCGACATGGCTGTAGACCCGCAATGCCGTGGCGTCGAAGCCCATCTGACCGATCATTTCGAAACTCGGCTTGAGCTTGCCCAGGCCTTCAAGGGTCGACTCGGCGCGAATGAATTCATCGTGATCGAGCAGGATGATGCCGTTCTGGTCCTGCACCGGCACCAGCGACTTGCTGAACGAACCGTCGGCCCGGGCGCGGGCAGCTTTCTGCTGCGAGTGCAGCGCGTAGGCATCGACGTCCTGCCGGCTGAAGCCTTCAAGGGTGGCGATCAGATCGGCGCCGACGCCTTGTGGTGTGAAGTGGCTGTGCAGGTTGGTTTGCGGGTCCAGCGCCCAGGCTCCACCGTCGCTGCCCATCGGCACTCGGGACATGGATTCGACGCCACCAACTACCACCAGGTCTTCGAACCCGGAGCGCACTTTCATCGCCCCCAGGTTCACCGCTTCCAGCCCCGAGGCGCAGAAGCGGTTGATCTGCACGCCCGCGACGCTGACGTCCCAATCAGCCACCTGCACGGCGGTCTTGGCGATGTCCGAGCCCTGATCGCCAATCGGCGTGACGCAACCGAGCACCACGTCATCGATCTGGCTGGTGTCCAGCGCCGTACGTGCCTCCAAAGCGGTCAGCAGCCCGGCCACCAGGTTCACCGGTTTGACGCTGTGCAGCGATCCGTCGGCCTTGCCCTTGCCACGGGGCGTGCGTAACGCGTCGAAAATCAAAGCTTGGGTCATGACGTCCTCGAACCTGTGCGGTGAATGAAATTCGTGCTGTCACTGTTGTCTTCGCAGGCCATCGATTCAATGACCACAGCGCTCAATGACGTTGACGCGCACGCTCAGACGGACGGTCATCCGTGGCTTGATTAACCGGTTCAGGTGCGCGAGCTGTCTAGCAAACGGGCGGCAAAGAAGCTGGCAATGGGCCTCATGCCTTTTTAATCGCGACAGGTAGCAAATACATACGAAATGGATCTAAGCGAAGCGTGACGCGGGCCCTAAGGTGAAGATGTACGTCGTTGTCGTCGGGTTTTGCCGAGACAGGCGTTCGCTACAGGAAGTGCAGCGCTTGCCGTCATGGATATGCAGGCAAGCATCAGGAAATAACAAAAAAGGCGGTCAAGCCATGTTCAAACAACCAAAAGTACGGCAAGCAGGGCTCATTCTTTTCGCCACGACGCTGTTGTTGATTCTGCCGAACCTGACCAAGGTCATCGGCTGATTCAAGCGGCAGGTATTGTTTATCGCCACTGAAAATGTGACTGGCCCGCTACCCGGGCCAGCGTGGCTGTGCCAACCTTTGCGCACTTCCACGACACGGACGGCGATCACTTGAAAACGCTCATTCTATTCGGGGCCATGCTGCTGAGCATGCCCCTGTCTGCCGCGCAGCTGAACCTGGAGCTGGGCGCGAACAGCCGCACCTGGCAGACCGAGGAATTGCTCAAGCATCCTCAGGTACAAACCCTCACGGTCAAGAATGATGTGTCCTACAAGAAGGACATGACTTATCGCGCCGTGCCGATCGCCGCGCTGCTGACCGGCATCAAACCGGACGATCACCTGCAAGCCGTGGCACTGGATGGTTTTGCCGCAGAGCTGTCCGCCGCACCGCTACTGAACGACAAAGGCTCACGCGCCTGGCTCGCCATCGAAGATCCGGCGCAACCCTGGCCGCCGCTGTCGGAAGGCAAGCACAGCGCCGGGCCGTTCTATCTGGTGTGGACCGATCCGCAGGCCGGCAATATCAGCCCGGAACAATGGCCGTTCGAAGTGGCGAGCATCAAGCGCATGGCGCCGGTGGCCGAGCGCTTCCCTGCCCTGCTGCCGGATCCTGCGTTGAAGGCCGATGACCCGGTGAATCAGGGTTTTGCGCTGTTCCAGAAGAACTGCCTGGCCTGCCATCGCCTGAATGGCGCGGGCGATGCGCAGTTCGGGCCGGACCTGAATATTCCGTACAACCCGACCGAGTACTTCGGCGCGGACTTCCTCAAGCGCTACATTCGCGACCCACAGAGTCTGCGTCAGTGGCCGCAAGCGAAGATGCCAGGGTTTTCTGCCGAGGTGTTGCCGGATGCGGATCTGCAGAAGCTGATCGGGTATTTGCGGCACATGGCCGGGCGCAAGGTTGAGCCGGCCAAGTAATCCAATTACGCCGCTTACTGCTGCTGCACCGAGATGATTGGCGCTGGTGTCGGCGACACCAGCACTTTCGCGTGCATCTGCTCTGAGCCGCCGCCCCGGCGCATGCCGCGCACCGGGCAGGCATCCAGATAATCCAGACCCACCGCCAGTTTCAGGTGCCGCTCCGGCCGCGCCAGTTCATTGGTCACGTCAAAGCTGTACCAGGCGTCATCGATCCAGGCTTCGGCCCAGGCGTGACTGGCCAGATGCTCGCAATCCTCGCTGTACAGATAGCCCGACACATAACGTGACGGCACTCCGAGGCTGCGCGCGCAGGCGAGAAACGCGTGGGCGTGATCCTGGCAAACACCCGCCCGGCCGGCAAACGCCTCGGCGGCACTGGTATCGACTTCGGTGGCGCCCGGCTTGTAGGTCATGTGCTGGTTCAGGCCATGCATCAGGTCGATCAGTGCATTGCGGTCACGTCGTTGCTTGCAGGATTTTTCGGCAAACGCGCGCAGCGCCTCATCAGCCTCGGTCAGCCGGGTGAAACGCAGGAACGGCAGCGCCGACTGACTCTCGTGCTCGGCTTCTCGCAACTCGTCGATATCGACCTGCCCCCGGGCGCCGATGATGATCGCTTCGTGAGGCTCGTCCATGGTCAGGACGTGCAGAATGTTGCCGAACGGATCGAGCTGGGCGCGCACCGGGCGCGGCAGGTCGAGCTGCCAGCTCAGCACGTGCTGACGCTCGCTGTCGTGGGGCGTCAGGCGCAGGTACTGGATGCTCGCGCGTACCTGATCTTCGTAGTGATAGGTGGTCTCGTGGCTGATGGAAAGTCTCATGCGGCCTCCAGGTAGGAACTGTGAATGGCGTTGCCCAACTGGCGCACCAGCGGGATGAATTCGGTGAGCCAGGCGTGCAGCCCTTCCTCAAGGATTTCTTGAATACCGGTGTAGCGCAGACGCGCGTCCATTTCCGCCGCCAGCCGTTGCGCGGGACGACCGTTGGCCCCCGGCAGTTGCGCGAGAATCTGGTCGATCTCTTCCGTGCAGGCCCGCAGCGAACGCGGCACGTCGGCGCGCAACAACAGCAGCTCGGCCACATGCCGGGCGCCGGGCGCATCGCGATAGATCTCGGTGTACGCCTCGAACGACGACAGCGCCCGCAACAGCGCACTCCACTGGTAATAGGCGTGGGCCGTGCCGTCGCTGACCGCTTCGGCCTGATCGCCGGCCATTTCGTAGCGGGCATCGAGCAGGCGCAACGTGTTGTCCGCCCGCTCGATGAACGTACCCAGGCGAATGAAACGAAACGCGTCGTTGCGCATGATGGTGCCGTAGGACGCGCCCCGAAACAGGTGCGAACGTTCCTTGATCCACTCGCAGAAACGGCTCATGCCGTAGCGGCTGAGGCCCTGATTGGCGATCCCACGGATCTCCAGCCAGGTGGCGTTGATGTTCTCCCACATGTCGGCAGTGATTCGCCCGCGCACCGCATGGGCGCTGGCTCGCGCCGCGCCGAGGCAGCTGTAGATGCTCGCCGGATTCGCCGCGTCGAGGGCGAAGAAGTGCAGCAAGCGCTCGGCATGCAGCTCTCCGTGACGTTCCAGGTAATCGTCCAGCGTGCCGGTGATCAGCAGAGGCATCGCCAGTTCGTGCAGGCCGTCGCCACGGCCGTCCTGCGGCATCAGCGACAGCGAATAGCTGACATCGAGCATCCGTGCGAGGTTTTCCGCCCGCTCCAGGTAACGCGACATCCAGTACAGATCCGAGGCAGTTCTACTTAACATGGCAGGCTTCCTTCAATCCTCGACCACCCAGGTGTCCTTGGTTCCGCCGCCCTGGGATGAGTTCACCACCAGAGAGCCTTCACGCAGGGCGACACGGGTCAAACCGCCGGGCACGACCCGGGTTTCGCGGCCGGACAATACGAACGGACGCAGGTCGATATGGCGCGGCGCAATGCCGTTTTCGACAAAGGTCGGACAGGTCGACAGCGACAGCGTCGGTTGCGCGATGTACGCGTGGGGCTTGGCCTTGATCCGCTCGCGGAACGCATCGATTTCCGCGGTCGTCGCCGCCGGCCCCACAAGCATTCCGTAACCGCCGGAGCCCTGGGTTTCCTTGACCACCAGTTCCGGAAGATTGGCCAGTACATGGGAAAGTTCAGACGGATTGCGGCATTGCCAGGTCGGCACATTCTTCAGGATCGGTTCTTCGTCGAGGTAGAAACGGATCATCTCGGTGACAAACGGGTACACCGATTTGTCGTCCGCCACGCCGGTGCCGATGGCATTGGCCAGCACCACGTTGCCCGAGCGATAGGACGACAGCAGCCCCGGCACGCCGAGCATCGAATCCGGGCGGAACGCCAGCGGATCGAGGAACGCGTCGTCGAGCCGGCGGTAGATCACGTCCACGGCTTTCGGGCCGTCGGTGGTGCGCATGAAGACTTTGTCGTCGCGCACGAACAAGTCCGCACCCTCCACCAGCTCCACGCCCATTTCCCGGGCCAGGAACGCATGCTCGAAAAACGCGCTGTTGAAGCGTCCCGGTGTCAGCACCACCACACTCGGGTCGTCGATCGGGCTTGAGCTTTTCAGGGTGTCGAGCAGCAGATTCGGGTAATGGTCGATCGGGGCGATGCGCTGGGCCGCGAACAGTTCCGGGAACAGGCGCATCATCATCTTGCGGTCTTCGAGCATGTAGCTCACGCCGCTCGGCGTGCGCAGGTTGTCCTCGAGCACGTAGTACGTGCCGTCGCCGTCGCGCACCAGATCGACGCCGGAGATGTGCGAATAGATATCGCGGTGCAGATCCAGTCCCTGCATCGCCAACTGATATTGCTCGTTGGCCAGCACCTGTTCGGCGGGAATGATCCCGGCCTTGATGATGCGCTGCTCGTGGTAAAGGTCGGCGAGGAACATGTTCAATGCCTTGACCCGCTGAATGCAGCCGCGCTCGACGATCCGCCACTCGCTGGCGGGAATGCTGCGCGGAATGGTGTCGAAGGGAATCAGGCGTTCTGTCCCTTGCTCGTCCCCGTAGAGCGTGAAAGTGATCCCGGCACGATGGAACAGCAGATCGGCCTCGCGCCGCCGCTGGGCCAGCAGTTCGTCAGGCGTTTCGGCCAGCCAGCGGGCAAACTCCCGGTAATGCGGACGGATCTGGCCGCCGGCATCGTACATTTCATCAAAATAGGTGCGGATCATGCCGTACTCCTTGTCACCCCGGACATACAGGCCTTCGCAAGGCCCGTGCCATCGGCATAAACGCTTTGATTTCAATCGGTTGGATATTCACGCCACACGCACCGCACCATTCCTGTGCGGCAAATGCCCCAACCTGATCGCCCCCGCTTCATTGCGACGCAGTCCCGTCGCCTATCACCAGCATAGTCAGAGTTGATTTCACTGCTCGGTGCCGGCTGCGGATAATCCGCGCATCCGCTGCAAAAACGTCGCTGACGAAGTACGCAGCCCCACTGATCCGGCTTGCCTCGGCAGCCATCCCGGCCGTAACCCTGAGCGGTTTCCTCTCCTTGCGGTCTTCCCTTTCAGCCACCTTTTCAGGTGGCTTTTTTTTGCGCCGGTTTCTTGTTTCAGGGTTTTGCCATGGGGTGTTCAGGGGGGCAGAAACGACAACGGCCGACCCGAAGGTCAGCCGTAGCTCGACGTGTTGCGAGAGTGATCAGTTCAAACGGTGCCGGTTGCGGATCTCCTGTTTCACGCCCCAGCCTTCGATGATGCCGCCCAAGGGCTCGACCACCGCCGAAAAGCCCTGCTCGAAATCGCCAATGTCGTCGTAGGTTGCGTACATCACCTTGCTCAATTCCAGAGACCATGCGCCGTCGTCGCGCGCACTGACCTGGGCATTGATGGATTCACCGCGAAATTTGCCTGCCGCCCTGCGCGCCCGCTCCTCGTCCGGGAAAATGGCGTAGAACTCGATGGGATGGAATCGGGAAAAATCGAAACCGCCTTCTTTCATGCGGCGCAGCACACTGCTGCTGATGTCTTCTTGATAGGCTGTGCTCATGAATCGTCCCCCTCGCATAGATGGATAGACTTTCCGTATTCCCTGCACTGGCCCAACGGGCCCGGGTGCTTACGGCAACCGCGTTGCCGGCGGGAAACAAGCATGTAGCTGACAAGACCAGACCTTAGCGATCCGTTCGCTGATCTCGCTTGCAGAGTAGCCCCAAGATAGAGCCGCTGCCAAGGCCTGGTACATGAAGAAAATGAAGATTCAGATTGGGGTGATGCTGCGGATTTCGATGCTGTTCTGGGTTTTCAGGCTTTTCACGCCGGCATCGGCGGTGCGCCCTTCCAGATCGTTCAGGTCAAGCTCGGCGGCGACCGGCAACAACCGCTCCTTGATGAGGCGAGCTGCCCGTTCATGGCTGGGGCATTCCTCGCACTCGAAGACTTCGTCGATCGTTTCACCATGATCGTCCACAAAGGTGACTTTCCACTTTGACATCGGAGCCTCCTCGATCAAACCCGCAAATGGGCTTACACCTATCTCGACTTTTGTCAGGATTGATCGTTCAAAAGGTTTACACCGATGCAACATGAAAAAAGCCGAGGCCGGCGTGTTTTCGCACACCGGCCTCGGCTTTTTCTGACCCGTGATCGATCAGTCGTTGCTTGGCTTGTTCACTGCCTGCAGCACGTATTGCGGCAAGGCGAAGGCGCCGATGTGGATTTCCGGGTTGTAGTAGCGGGTGACGATGCCGCTGCCGATGAAACGCTGTTGCAGCACTTCGCGGCTCAGCTTGCGGTACGCAGGGTTGGTCGAACCCCAGGCGAAGGTCATCGAACCGCCGATATAGGTCGGCACGGCCGCCTGATAGAAGTGCCAGTCCGGGAACAGGCTGCGCAGGCGGCCGGCGGTGGTTTTCACTTCTTCGATCTGCATGAACGGCGTGCCGTTCTGGGTCACGAGGATACCGCCCTCGTTCAGGCAGCGGTGGCAGGCCTGGTAGAAGTTTTCCGAGAACAGCACTTCGCCCGGGCCGATCGGGTCGGTGGAGTCGGAAATGATCACGTCGAACTTTTCGGTGGTGGTCGCGACGAAACGCATGCCGTCGTCGATTACCAGGTTCAGGCGTGGATCGTCGTAGGCGCCCTTGGAGTGGTTCGGCAGGAATTCCTTGCACATGTCGACCACGGTGCCGTCGATCTCGACCATGGTGATGTGCTCGACGCTGGCGTGTTTGGTCACTTCGCGCAGCATGCCGCCGTCGCCGCCGCCGATGATCAGCACGCGCTTGGCGGTGCCGTGGGCTAGGATCGGCACGTGGGTGAGCATTTCGTGGTAGATGAATTCATCGGCTTCGGTGGTCTGGATCACGCCGTCCAGCGCCATCACCCGGCCCATGCGCGGGTTCTGGAAAATCACCAGGTGCTGGTGTTCGGTGCGCACTTCGTGCAGCAGTTTTTCCATGCGAAAACGCTGGCCGTAGCCTTCGTAGAGGGTTTCCAGGTATTCGCTGGTCTTGGTGACGGTCATGGTGAAGTGCTCCGATGAATGCGCGGGCGCCAATCGTCAGGTTCGATTGCCCGGGAAAGGCGCGCATTCTACGTTGCCGAAGATGACAGGTCGAACCTCAGTTCATCGGTCCGACCCAATCACGGTGCGAACGGTCAGATCCGCACATTGCCCCGCGGCCCGGCAATCGCCCAGATGATCAGGCCCAGCACCGGCAGGAGGATGATCAGCAGCACCCAGAGGATTTTCATCCCGGTCTCGGCGCCGCTTTTCAGCACGTTGATGATCGCCCAGATGTCGAGCGCAAGAATGATCAGGCCGACCAGGCCGTTGAACGTGGAACCCATGGTGTCGCTCCAGAATAGTGGCATGCACTTTTAGGATAGACGGTCGCGCACAGGGTTCCCTTTTATTGCGTTCAGACGTGAACGGCGACCTTCAGGGCTTCCAGCGACGGCGCGGCGGCAATGCCGACTTCGGCGCACAGTTCCAGCACGCGCGGTACGTCGTTGCCGTAGACCAGCACCACTTGCAGCTCATCATCGAGCAACTGGCTGAAGTTCATCAGCGTGTAACCGCCGTTTTCCTTGTTCAGGCTGCTCATCTGCACCTGGATGCGGTTGAGCGCGGTCAGCGCCTCGGTCTTGGCCAGTTGCTTGGGCTTGAGGTTGAACTCGACGCCCGGGCCGAACGAAGCAACGATCTGCGCGAACAGGTCGGCGTAAGTGTCAGCCTGGAACAGCACGGTCTCCGGCAGGCTGCCGACCACGACCCACTCGCCCAGCGGAATCGGGAAAGTGTCGTCGTAGTTGATATCCGGGTTGGCGGTCAGAAATGCGTCGGCATCGGCGTAGGCCTGTGCCGCTTCGTCAGCGACTTTCTGAATCTCGTCGTCGCCCATGCAGCCGGAGCTGATTTTGCTGATGAGTTCGGCGAGTGCGGCTTTCATGGGAGCGGATCCTGTGGCGAAGGGAATTTTGAGGGCGCGAAGGATAGCGCATTCTCGCCTTCGCCACAGAGCGGGTTCCGGCCAGCGGCCTCAGCCCAGCAGTTTTTCCAGCTGCGCGGTGGTGTCCACGGCGCCCATGGTGCGGGCCGCGTCCAGCGCGGTGATGCCATTGGCATCCTTGGCTTTCGGATCGGCGCCCTGGTCGATCAGGTAATCGATGATTTCAACCCGGTTGAACATCGCCGCCATCATCAGCGCCGTGCGGCCATCGAAGGATGCGCCCTCAATCTGCGCACCGCCCTCGACCAAAGCCTTGACTACGGCCAGATCACCCTTGAACGCCGCGCCGGCAATCGGGCTCTGGCCGTTGCCGTTGCGTTGTTCCGGGTCGGCCTTGTGCTTGAGCAACACTTGCACCGCATCCACATGCCCGTAGTAGCTGGCAAGCATCAGCAGGGTGTCGCCCTTGCTGTTGGTCAGGTTCACCGGCAGACCGGCAGTGATCAGGCGATCGAGCATCACCGCGTCGCCCTCGCGCGCCTTGTTGAACACCTGTTCAGTGAATTCGGCTGCTTCCTCGGGGGTCATCTGGCGGCTTTGGTCGGACATGGGGCAACTCCACTTTCGGTCGTTCGGAAAGCCGACAGTTTCCCGAGCGCGGCGATAGCTGTCATCCCCTTTTTTCCAAGATGACCGATAGCCAATATCAATAGCGATACTTGCCTGCCCGGATGTCGACAAGGATTTCATTCGTCACCTGCACGTAGGTTTCGGTTCCCGGCAGCCAGGCATAAATCGGGTCATCCCCCGTCTGGCCGGGGTCGAAACCTTCGTTTTTCAGGCGGGTCTTCTGGTATTTGAAGGTGCCGGTGGTTTCCATTTTCACCTTGACCCGCAGGAACAGCGGCACCGCATAGGCCGGCATGCGTTGGCGGGCGAAGGCCAGCAATTCGGCGAAATCCAGGGTCGCCAGAGACTCGGCCGGGGTGATCGCCGCCATCCCGGCGCGACCATTGGTGTTGGGGATTTCCACACCATAGGCCACCGCTTCGGAAATATGCGGATGCTGGAGCAGCAGGTTCTCGACCTCGGTGGTCGAGACGTTCTCGCCCTTCCAGCGATAGGTGTCGCCGAGACGGTCGACAAACTGTGCATGGCCGAAACCGATGTTGCGCAGCAGATCGCCGGTGTTGAAGAAGCGGTCGCCCTTGGTGAACACGTCCTGCAGAACGACCTTGGCGGTTTTCTGCGGATCGGTGTAGCCGTCCAGCGGCGCCTTATCGTCGATCCGCGCCAGCAACAGCCCCCGCTCACCCCGGTCGACCTTGCGCATGAACCCGTCGTCACCGCGAATCGGCTCGCCGCTGCCCTGGTCGTAGGCCACCAACTCCCAGGCCATCAGCGAGAAACCGATGGTGTTGTCGAAATTGAGGATGTTGGTGAAGCCGATATTGCCGTCGCTGGCGGCGTACAGCTCGCAGATGTGATCCACGCCGAAGCGGGTCTTGAACTCGGCCCACGCACCGGGCCGCAGGCCGTTGCCGATCATCTTGCGCACGTCGTGACGGCTGTCGTCGGCGCTGAGCGGCTGATCCACCAGATACCGGCACAACTCGCCGACGTAACCGATGGTGGTTGCGCGATAGCGGCGCACATCGCTCCAGAACTGGCGGGCGCTGAACTTGCGGCGAATGGCGAAACCCGAGGCGCCATTGACCGCCGAACCCCAGCACACGCAAAGCCCGGTGGCGTGGTACAGCGGCAAGGTGCAATAGACGATGTCGTCCGGGCGCATGTCGAGGGCGATCATGCCGAAGCTCGCCGAACTGCGCATCCAGCGGCCGTGCTTGAACACCCCGGCCTTGGGCAAACCGGTGGTGCCGGAGGTGTAGATGTAGAAACAGGGGTCGTCGAAGAAAATCTGCCGGCTGCTGGCCGGGTTGTCGACAGGTGCGTCGGCGCTGGCGCTGATCAGGTTGATATAGCCCTCGGGCGCGATGCCCGGATGGCTGAAGGTATCCTGATCGGCGACGAACCATGCGCGCGCTGCCGGGATCGCTACTTGCTCGCGTACCGCCGCAAATGCCGGCAGCAACTCTTCACCGACAACAATCGCCGCCGGGGTCACCAGATTGATGCTGTGGATCAGCGTATCGCGGGTCTGCGAGGTATTGAGCAGCGCGCTGACGGCGCCGACTTTGGCCAGCGCCAGAATCGTCACCAGCAGTTCCGGACGGTTCTCGATGAACACCGCCACCACATCGCCCTTGCCGATGCCCTGCCCGATCAGATAATGGGCGATGCGGTTGGCCCACTGGTTGACCTGTGAATAACTCAGCACCACCTCGCCCGACAGCAGCGCGGGGCCCTCGGGATTGCGCAGCGTCGCTTGCTCGAATGTCCAGCCCAGGCCACAGGTTTGGGTCGGATCCGTGACGTTGGCCACCTTCATGCCTTTCACCACCCGTGGAATGGCTTTGGCAATCATCGGCAGTTTGCGGAGCATCATGCCCCAGGTAATCGTGTCGCTCGGCGCTTGGTGCATGGCAGCTCCCGTTCGACCTTGACGTGCAGGCCGGATTTTTATTGTCGGGCAATCGGGTGAGACAACCGGCGCTTCTCGAGCGAGGGTCGAGGCCGAAAATACGTCAGGGCTTCGCGGGCTGTACACGCGGTTTTTGCAATGTTTTGTATCCGCCCCGGCACTACTAAACGCCGCATGATTACAGCCAAGGGTATTGGTTCAATCGAATCGACAATGATCCCGCAAAATGCAGGATGCACGATGGCCATTCATGCAGATTGCACGACAGCCAAAGCCAGCAGATTTTATAAATTACTGATTTATAAGGATTTTTAAAAACTCAAATACTGGCACAATCGCTGCAACTCCCTATACATGCTTGCCATTCAAGTGCATACGGAGCTGAAAGACATGAACCTGATCCAAGAAAAATTTACCTCCCTGTTTTCCAACTTCGCCGTCACCACCCAGCCCCGTCCCGATGGCGGGATCCTGCTGACGCTGAAGAGTGCCGACGGCAAAGTGTTCAAGCGTGCGCTCACGTATCAGCAACTGCATACCGGTGATCAACTGTCGTGGGCGATCAGCGCGATCCGTCGTGATCTGGCGGAACAGGCCAGCGAGCTGCCACAGATCGGCATGCTGCAAAGCCAGCAGCGTTTTGCCCTGCCGACCTATCACTCGATGTAATTCGAACACCGTATAAACAGACAGGCCGTGGAGCTTTCGCTTCACGGCCTGTTTTTTTTGCGCGTCGATTGGGTGAACTCAGAACGCTTCCGGCTCAATCCCGGTGAAGCTGTCGACGGTCACATGCCCTGCCAACTCCCCGCCTTCACGGGCCAGGCCGCAGGTTTGCAGGCCAGCAGCCTGGGCGGCATCGAGTTCTTGCACGATGTCGGACAGGAACAGAATCTCCTCTGGTTCGACCCCGATGGCCTGCTGGATGTTGCTGTACGACTGCGCCTCGCGCTTGGGGCCCGACGTGGTGTCGAAGTAGCCGCTGAACAGCGGCGTCAGATCCCCTGCTTCCGAGCAGCCGAAAATCAGCTTCTGCGCCTGGATCGAACCGGACGAATACACAAACAGTTGATAACCGGCCTGATGCCAGCGCTGGAGCGCTTCAACGGCGTCCGGGTAAACATGGCCTTTCAACTGCCCGGCCTGATAACCCTGCTCCCAGACCATGCCCTGCAACGCTTTCAGCGGCGTGGCCTTGCGGTCTTCGGCGATCCAGGCCAGCAGAATTTCCACGACTCGCTCGACATCAGCCTGCGGTTCGTTGCTGTCGCGGCGCACGGCGTCCAGTTGCTCGGCAACGTCGGCACGCTGGGCGTTCTGGCGAACGAAGTCTGGCAGGTGCTTCGCCGCATACGGGAACAGCACGTCGAACACAAAACTCACTGCGCTGGTGGTGCCTTCGATGTCGGTGAGAATGACCTTGATCGACATCGGCTCAGTCCTCCAGACGCGGGAAGCGGCCGGCGATGTCTTCGCCGGTGAAGTTGGCGACCCAGCCTTCAGGGTTGTTGAACAGGCGGATCGCCACAAAGTGCGGATTCTCGCCCATGTCGAACCAGTGTTTGGTGCCGGCCGGCACCGAAATCAGGTCGTTCTTTTCGCACAGCACGGCGTAGACGTAATCGTCGATGTGCAGGGTAAACAGACCGCGACCGGCGACGAAGAAGCGTACTTCGTCTTCACCATGGCGATGTTCTTCGAGGAACTTGGCGCGCAATTCGGCTTTTTGCGGGTGATCGCTGTTGAGGCTGATCACATCGACCGTGATGTAACCGCGCTCGGTCATCAGTTTATCGATCTGTTCTTTATAGGCACCGATCACTTCTTCCTGGCTGGCGCCGGGCTGGATCTTCGCGGCGGCTTGCCAACGGTCGAAGCGCACGCCCTGCTCGGCCAGGGTCGAAGCGATGTCTTCGAAATGGGTCAGCACCTTGTTCGGAATCTCGGGGCTGGAAACGTGATAGACGGACAGGCTGCTCATGGGGCATTCCTCGGTATCGGCCTTGCCGTCCGGTTCTTTCAGACCGGTCGGGCACTGCATTCATCAGGCAAAGGGGCTGGTTCTGGTGAAGTCAGCCTTGGCGGTTCATGACGCTGCGGGTCTTCAACTCGCATTCAAACAGGAATTCAAAGGCCTCGATCTGGCGCAACGCGTCGCTCATCTGCGCACCCCAGGTGTAGAGGCCGTGGCCGCGAATCAGATAACCGACGCAATCGGGATGGGCGTCGAGCCAAGGCTGCACCTTGGCGGCGAGGCGCGCAATGTCCTGATCGTTGTCGAAGATCGGCACGCGCACCCGGGATTCGTGGGTCGAGATGCCGCTGAAAGCTTTTTGCAGTTCGTAGTCTTCGAACTCGATGAAGTCTTGCGGCGTCAGTCGCGACAGCACCGTGGCGTTCACCGAGTGAGTGTGCAACACCGCGCCGATCTCCGGGCGCCAGCTGTAGAGCTGGGTATGCAACAAGGTTTCGGCGGACGGCTTTTTGCCGGGCTCAAGACTGTTGCCGGACAGGTCGGTGGCGAGCACGTCGTCCAGGCCCAACTGGCCCTTGTGCTTGCCGGACACGGTCAGCAGCGCTTCGCTCGGCGACAGACGCGTCGAGTAATTGCTGCTGGTGGCCGGCGACCAGCCGCGACCATAAAGAAAACGCCCGGCGTCGACAATTTGCTGGGCAAGCTGTTCACGGGTAAGGCTCATGGCCTGTCCTCTTGCATTCGAATGGCAATGATAACGGCAGCGGCGAGCGCTGCGAGACTGGCAATACTAAAGGTCAATGTCGCGCCGAGGGCATTCCAGCTGTAGCCGGAATACAACGCGCCGAGCGCGCCACCGGTGCCGGCCAGCGCTGCATACAGCGCCTGGCCCTGTCCTTGCTGGCGCGCGCCGAAGCTACGTTGCACGAACGCGATGGCAGCCGCATGAAAGCTGCCGAAGGTCGCCGCGTGCAGCACTTGGGCAAACAGCAAGACCCAGAGGAACTCGGCGAACGAACCTAGCAGCAACCAGCGCAACGCCGCCAGCAGAAAACTCGCCATCAGCACCCGCCGCAGGGAAAAACGCGCGAGGATCCGGCTCATGGCCATGAACATCAGCACTTCCGCCACCACGCCGACCGCCCAGAGCATGCCGATCACGCCACGGCTGTAACCCAGTCGCTCAAGGTGCAGAGTCAAAAACGTGTAATACGGCCCGTGGCTCATCTGCATCAGCGCCACGCAACCGTAGAATGCCAGCACCCCAGGATTGCGCAATTGCTTGAGAAAGCCCTCGCCTGTCGGCCGGTTGCCCTGAGGCGGCTGAGCGTTCGGCACCCACAGACTGCTGAGCACGATGCCGGCCATGATCAACACCAGCGCCGCCGGGTAGATGTCGAGGCTGAGCCATTCGAACAGGCGACCGAGGGCGACCACAGTGATGATGAAACCGATGGAACCCCACAGCCGAATCTGACTGTAGCGGGAGGTCTGGCCTTGCAGATGCGCGAGGGTGATGACTTCAAACTGCGGCAGCACGGCGTGCCAGAAGAACGCATGCAACGCCATGACCATCGCCAGCCAGGCGTAGGTCTTGCTGACGAAAATCAATGAGAACGTCAGCAGCGTACACACCGCGCCGAAGCGCACGATGGCCAGGCGCCTGCCGGTGTAATCGCCGAGCCAGCCCCAGATGTTCGGCGCCACGCAGCGCATCAGCATCGGGATCGCCACCAGCTCGCCGATGCGCGCGGCGCTGAATCCGAGGTGATCGAAGTACAGCGCCAGAAACGGCGCCGTCGAACCGAGCAAGGCGAAATAGAACAGATAGAAACTGGACAGCCGCCAGTACGGGAGCGCCGCCACGGTCAGACCGCGGCGGCTTTGAGATCACCCATCAAAGCTGACCCAGCACCGGGGTGCTCACGCGCACATCGGCGTTCTGGCCACGGTGACGCAGCAGGTGATCCATCAGCACGATGGCCATCATCGCCTCGGCAATCGGCGTAGCGCGGATACCGACACATGGGTCGTGACGGCCCTTGGTAATGACATCGACAGGGTTGCCGTCAATGTCGATCGAACGGCCCGGGGTGGTGATGCTCGAGGTCGGCTTCAACGCCAGGTGCGCGACGATCGGCTGACCCGAAGAGATCCCGCCGAGAATGCCGCCGGCGTTGTTGCTGAGGAAACCTTCCGGAGTCAGCTCATCACGGTGTTCGGTGCCGCGCTGGGCAACGCAGGCGAAACCGGCGCCGATTTCCACGCCTTTGACCGCGTTGATGCTCATCAGTGCGTGGGCCAGTTCGGCGTCGAGACGGTCGAAGATCGGCTCGCCCAGGCCCGGCATCACACCTTCGGCAACCACGGTGATCTTCGCCCCGACGGAATCCTGATCGCGACGCAGCTGGTCCATATAGGCTTCCAGCTCCGGCACCTTGTCCGGGTCCGGGCTGAAGAAGGCGTTCTGCTCGACCGATTCCCAGGTCTTGAACGGGATTTCGATCGGGCCGAGCTGGCTCATGTAGCCGCGAATGACGATGCCCTGGCTGGCCAGGTATTTCTTGGCGATGGCGCCGGCCGCGACGCGCATGGCGGTTTCCCGCGCCGAGCTGCGACCGCCGCCGCGATAATCGCGCTCGCCGTATTTGTGGTGGTAGGTGTAGTCGGCGTGGGCCGGGCGGAACAGATCCTTGATCGCCGAGTAGTCCTTGGACTTCTGGTCGGTGTTGCGGATCAGCAGGCCGATGGAGCAGCCGGTGGTGCGGCCCTCGAACACGCCGGAAAGGATTTCGACTTCGTCGGCTTCCTGGCGCTGGGTGGTGTGGCGGCTGGTGCCCGGCTTGCGACGATCGAGGTCGCGTTGCAGGTCCTCAAGGGAAATCTCCAGGCCCGGCGGGCAGCCGTCGACAATGGCGACCAACGCCGGACCATGGCTTTCGCCCGCGGTGGTGACAGTGAACAGCTTGCCGTAGGTATTGCCGGACATGCAGGACGCTCCGTGAAATCGAACCCAAATTCGTGATGCGCGCCAGTATACGCAGGCTAACCGAGTAGTTCATCCTCGAACCTTAGCGGTGTGGGTGAGTCCAACCGGCACCTTGGCAAATGATGGCGTGATGATGCTGCGAGTTTTGATCTTGAGCCTTTCCCTGTTTACCGGCTTCGTCCAGGCAACTGTCCTGCAACGACCGGTCACGTTGACTACCGACAATGGCGAACTTTTCGGCTCGCTGTTGCTGCCGAAATCCGACAGCCCCGTGCCGGTTGTCCTGATCCTTTCCGGCTCGGGTCCTACCGATCGTGACGGAAACAACCCCGATGGCGGGCGCAATGACAGCCTAAAGCGACTGGCCTGGGTGCTGGCCAAACACAATGTCGCCAGCGTGCGTTTCGACAAGCGCGGGGTGGCGGCCAGCCTTGCGGCAACCCCGGACGAGCGAAACCTGTCGGTGGAAGCCTATGTGGCGGACGCCGTGGCCTGGGGTCAGAAGCTGAAAGCCGATCCGCGCTTCGGCCCGTTGATCCTGCTCGGCCACAGCGAAGGCGCGCTGATTGCCAGCCTGGCGGCGCCAAAGGTCGACGCGGCGGCGGTCATCTCGCTCTCCGGCACGGCCCGACCGATCGATCAGGTGCTGCGTCGGCAACTGGCCCGCAGCCTCCCTCCCCCGCTGATGCTGCGCAGCAACGAACTGCTCGACAGCCTCAAGGCCGGGCGCACCGACGACAATGTGCCGGCGCCGTTGCAGGTGATCTTCCGTCCGAGTGTGCAGCCGTACCTGATTTCGCTGTTCCGTCAGGATCCGGCGGCGGCCTTCGCCCAGCTGAAAATGCCGGCGCTGATCGTGCAAGGCAGCAACGACATTCAGGTCCAGGTCGATGATGCGAAATTGCTCAAGGCCGCCAAACCGGACGCGCAACTGGCGCTGATCGAAGGCATGAACCACGTGTTGCGCATCGTGCCCAACGACGTGAAGCGGCAACTGGCCTCCTACAAGGACCCGAATTTGCCCCTGGCGGCAGAACTGGGGACACGCGTCCTTGAATTTATTGACGGACTTCGCACCCGTTAAGCTCTTTTACCCTCTAGGACTTTGAAAAACGGCCGATAAGCCTTTGTCGCCAGCGTACTGGCTGGCGGCAAGCAGCTTGGACAGGATCTCGCCGTTATGACTGATACCCAGACTTCACCCGACACCACCGCTGAAAAAGACGCACCGCCAGCGGTCGAGCTGCCATGGGCGGATGTCCACGTCGAGCACCACAAGATGCTCCGCCTGGCGCCGTTGCAGACCGACCGCAACACCGGCGGGCGGCCACTGCGCTTCGTTGAATTCGGTTACGCCGAGCGCAACGGCAAAGAACACAGCCTGATGCGCATGGCGATCAAGTTGCCCGCTCAGCGCGTGCGTAAAGAGCAGAATCATCTGGACGTGTGGGTCGATCACACGACCAAACGCGTGCACTTCGGCCCGGACAGCGGTTTGCAGATCGAACCGATGAACCGTGGCATCGGCCGTTTCATGGCTGCCCAGGGCATCAACTGGGCGAAAAAACGCTGGCCCACCTACACCGTCGACGGCATGGACTTGAACAACAAGGACGCGCTGAACGAAGACACTCGCCTGCGCCGCGATCACTTTCTGCGAGTGCACGGCTTTGATGTGGTTTACGCCGATGCCCAGCATTTGAAGGGTAGCGTCAAAGAAGTGAAGGTCGGCGACCTGTTGGGTGACTGGAACAGCGAAAAGCTGCAGATCGTCGAAATTCTTGAAGCTGCGCAGATGTTGCAGCAGGCCGAGCAGAATCTGGCCGAACAGGAAGTGAAGCTGAAGAAGCAGGAAGACAAGGTCAGCAAGTTCAAGCGTGAAGACGCCGGTTTGCGTTTCACCATTACTTGCCTGGTGGCGTTTGCGGTGTTTCAGGCCGGGTTGCTGATCTGGATTGCTACGCACCGCTAAGCCAATGATCGTTCCCACGGAGGTGGGAACGATCGGTTCAGGTCAGACGCGGGAAGCGAACAGTGCCTGATGGGCGCGGCACTGTTCGGCGGTCAGCATGAACACGCCATGCCCGCCGCGCTCGAACTCCAGCCAGGCGAAATCGACTTCCGGGTACAGCGCCTCGACGTGGACCTGGCTGTTGCCCACCTCGACAATCAGCAAACCCTTCTCGGTCAGATGATCCGCCGCTTCGGCGAGCATCCGGCGCACCAGGTTCAAACCGTCATCGCCGCAGGCCAGGCCCAGTTCCGGCTCGTGCTGGTATTCGTCCGGCATGTCGACGAAATCTTCCGCATCGACGTAGGGCGGGTTCGACACGATCAGGTCGAAACGTTGACCCGGCAGGCCGTCGAAACCATCGCCCTGCACGGTGAACACACGCTCATCGACGCCATGACGCTCGATGTTCTGGTTCGCCACTTCCAGCGCTTCGAACGACAGATCCGCCAGCACCACTTCGGCGTTCTGGAACTCGTAGGCGCAGGCGATGCCGATGCAGCCGGAGCCGGTGCACAGGTCGAGAATGCGCGCGGGTTCGTCGCCGATCCATGGGGCAAAACGGTTTTCGATCAGCTCGCCAATCGGCGAACGCGGGATCAGCACGCGCTCATCGACGATGAACGACATGCCGCAGAACCATGCCTCGCCCAGCAGGTAAGCGGTCGGAATGCGCTCTTCGATGCGGCGTTTGAGTAGGCGCTGAAGATTGACCAGCTCATCGTCCTCCAGCGCGCAATCCAGATAGCTGTCGGCGATTTCCCATGGCAGGTGCAAGGCACCGAGCACTAGCTGCCGGGCTTCGTCCCAGGCATTGTCGGTGCCATGGCCGAAAAACAGATCCTCCCCATGGAAGCGGCTGACGGCCCAACGGATGTGGTCGCGCAGGGTACGAAGTCGGGAAGTGATCACGGGGCAGAACTCCAGAAAAAACGACTGGCGATTCTAGCAGCCAAAACGCGCCGCGACGACGCAGGAAAGATTCCGGGGCGACGGTAGGACGCTTCCGATTTTCCCCTCGGCTATTGAACAGATCGTGTAACTTGACAAGGCTGCAGGCCAGCAACGACGGTGTCTACGATGGTAGCGATTCACAGAACCGCTCAGCCAGAGGACAATGTCGCAAAAGCCCCACCCGAAGGAGCCCCAGAATGTCCGTTCCAAAAACGATGTTTCAACTCAGCGGTCGCGGTTACGCAGCGGCCACGTTGAGCCATGCCACCGTGGTCATCATCGATGCCCAGAAAGAGTACCTCAGCGGCCCGCTGGCCCTGAGCGGCATGGACGCGGCTGTCGCGAACATCAAACAACTGGTTGCCGCCGCCCGCGCAGCCGGCCGACCGATCGTGCATGTGCGCCACCTCGGCACCGTCGGCGGTCTGTTCGACCCGCAGGGCGAACGCGGCGAGTTCATCCCCGGCCTGGAACCCCAGGGCGATGAAACCATCATCGGCAAACTGCTGCCGAGCGCCTTCCACGGCACCGAACTCTACGATCGTCTGCAAACCATCGGCTCGCTGGACCTGATCGTCTGCGGTTTCATGAGCCACTCCAGCGTCAGCACCACCGTGCGCGCGGCGAAGAACCTGGGTTTCCGCTGCACCCTGGTCGAAGACGCCTGCGCCACCCGCGATCTGCCGTTCAAGGGCCGCGTACTCAGCGCCGAACAGGTACAGGAAGCGGAAATGGCGATCATGGCCGACAACTTCGCCACCCTCGCGCTGACTCAGGACCTGATCTGATCGACCGTAAATGAGCGGCTCAGCTCGCCGCTCATCTGCAAAAACCTCGCATTTGCTTCAATTACCCTAGCCTCAGGAACAACCCGGTCAACTCCCGGTCGAAGGGCCGATACCCATTGAGGAAGGTCGGAATGAAGTTATCCGATGGATTTGACGCACGCCGCTTGCGGCCCAAAGGCCAAAGCAACTGGCGATTTCGATTCGGCGCGGCGATCGCGGCCATTCTGGCCACGTTCGGCGTGCTGCTGGCGATGGCCGGGGCCGCCAGCCTGCTGGGGCGCCCGCCGGCGCTCGGCGATCTGAATGCAACACCGCTCGGCTCGGCGATCATTCTCGCGGTCGGCCTGTTGTTCCTGTATTTCGGCGTGGCCCTGTGGCGTCGTTGCCGGCGTCGCGCACGGCAATCGCGGGAGCTGAACATGTCCCCGCATCTGATGAAAAAACACGATTGAATCGAAGGCCTGGCTTTTTGCCGGGCCGTTTTGTGTCTGTTTGGGTAAACTGGCCGCCCTTCGCGGAGGCTGACATGCAAGACGACGATTTTTCCCTGTTCAAAAGTGCGATCCAAGGCGTCAAGCCGATCAAGCACGACCGCGCCGACACCGGCAAACCCAAGGCTGACCGTGACCGGATCGCCAAGCTGCGCCAGTCCGCCACCGTGCGCACCGACACCACTACCGTTGACGGCCTGTCCGATCAGTTCGTGATCGACGTCGGTCCCGAAGACGAGCTGATATGGGCCCGCGACGGGGTGCAGGAAAGCCAGATGCGCAAGCTCAAGATCGGGCAGATTCCGTTCGAAGGCAGCCTCGACCTGCACGGCATGAGCGTGGAAAAAGCCCGCGAAACCCTTTGGGCCTTTCTCGCCGAAGCGACCAGATTCGAAATCCGCTGCGTGCGCGTCACCCACGGCAAGGCCGTGCGTCTGGACGGCAAGCGGCCGATGATCAAAAGCCACGTCAACACCTGGCTGCGCCAGCATGCGCAAGTGCTCGGTTTCTGCTCGTGCCAGGCGAAACATGGCGGTGCCGGCGCCGTGTATGTGATGCTCAAACGCACCATGATGGAAGGCCGCGACGAATAATCCCGTCACACCGAACTTGCAGGGTCGTGTCCGCCACCGTACCCTTGCCCTTTGCGAAAATCCCCACAGGTAGTTTCATGTCCCTGGAACAGAATTACACCGCGATTCTCGGCCAATTGGGCGAGGACGTCTCCCGCGAGGGCCTGCTCGACACGCCAAAGCGTGCCGCCAAAGCCATGCAGTACCTCTGCCGCGGTTATGAACAGACGCTCGAAGAGGTCACCAATGGTGCCCTGTTCAGCTCCGACAACAGCGAAATGGTGCTGGTCAAGGACATCGAGCTCTACTCGTTGTGCGAACACCACCTGCTGCCGTTCATCGGCAAGGCCCACGTCGCGTACATCCCGAGCGGCAAAGTGCTGGGCCTGTCGAAGGTCGCGCGGATCGTCGACATGTACGCCCGCCGCCTGCAGATCCAGGAAAACCTCAGCCGCCAGATCGCCGATGCGGTCCAGCAGGTCACCGGCGCGCTGGGCGTGGCCGTGGTGATCGAGGCCAAGCACATGTGCATGATGATGCGCGGTGTCGAGAAACAGAATTCGTCGATGATCACTTCGGTGATGCTCGGTGAGTTCCGTGAAAACGCGGCGACCCGCAGCGAGTTTCTCAGCCTGATCAAGTAATGCGTGACACAAAAAAAACCGGCGTTGATCGCCGGTTTTTTTTCGTCCGTGAAAAATCGGGTAAGCTGCGCGCCTTCTTCAATGTCCCTGTGAGGCTTGTAACGTGTTCGTCAAAGCGCTTCGTGTCGGCCTCGGCCAACTGATCATCTTCGTTGATTTCCTCACCCGCCCGGGCAAGAAGCAGCGCCCCGCCGCTGCCCAGGCTCAGGTTGATGCCGCCGCCAAGGACCTGACCCTGTATCAGTTCCACGCCTGCCCGTTCTGCGTGAAGACCCGCCGCAGCCTGCGCCGCCTGAACGTTCCGGTGGCCCTGAAGGATGCGAAAAACAACGAGCAGGATCGCCAGACCCTGCTGGAACAGGGTGGCAAGATCAAGGTGCCGTGCCTGCGCATCGAAGAGAACGGCCAGACCACCTGGATGTATGAGTCCAACACGATCATCGAATATCTGAACAAGCGGTTCGCAGCGGTCTGAATCAAAAAAACCGGCCTGAAGGCCGGTTTTTTCATGCTGCCTGCGCGGCCTGTGCCTGGCGCACCACCGCCGCTAGACGTTTGAGCCCTTCGTCCAGTCGGGCCGGATCGATGTGGCTGAAGTTCAGGCGCAGGTGGCCGGGGTTGCGATCCGGCTCGGGGAAGAACGGTTCGCCCGGCATGAACGCCACATCATTGGCCAGCGCGGTGTTCAGCAAGGTGCGGGTGTCCAGCGGTTGCTTCAGGGTCAGCCAGAAAAACAGCCCGCCCTGGGGTGTGTTCCAGTCCGCCAGATCGCCGAAGTGAGTTTCCAGCGCTGATTGAAATGCATCGCGACGCTGACGGTAGAAGCCACGCAATTCACTCAAGTGCTGCTGATATTTCTCACTGCCGATCCACTGCAACGCCTGCCACTGACCAATGCGGTTGGTGTGCAGATCCGCCGATTGTTTGAGCTTGAGCAGATGCGGAAACAGATCCGGGCTGGCGATCAGATAGCCGACGCGCAGACCTGGCAGCAGGGTTTTCGACACGGTGCCGGTGTAGATCCAGCTGGATTTTTTCAGGCGTCCGGCAATCGGCTGGGCACTGCCGCCGTCGAAGGTCAGCTCGCGATAAGGCTCATCTTCGATCAGGGTCACGCCGAATTCGTCGAGCAATGCCGCAACGGCTTCGCGCTTGGCTTCGCTGTAGCGCACGGCGGACGGGTTCTGGAAGGTCGGAATCAAATAGATGAACGCCGGGCGATGCTGTTCCAGGCGCTGACGCAATTGCGCAAGGTTCGGACCGTCAGCCTCCAGCGGCACGGTCAGGCAATCGGCGCCGAACAGTTGGAAAATCTGCAAGGCCGCCAGATAGGTCGGCGCCTCGAGCAGGATTTCGGTGCCCTTGTCGATGTACAGCTTGGCCGCCAGATCGAGGGTTTGCTGGGAGCCACTGACCACCAGCACCTGACTCGCCTCACACGGCAAACCCAGCGCCCTCGCCTCTGCCGCCAGCGCTTCGCGCAGTGCTGGCTCGCCTTCACTCATGCCGTACTGGCCGAGAGACAGCGGCATCTCAGCCCATTCAACTTTCGGCAGCATCGCTTCGGCCGGTAAACCACCGGCGAATGACATGACCTCCGGGCGCTGGGCCGCGGCAAGGATTTCACGGATCAGAGAACTTTTGAGGCGCGAGACACGTTCGGAAAAAGCCATGGAAGTCACCGCTAGCGAGGCATGGGAAAAATGAGTCAAACTTATTGACTGAAATTACGACACCCTCTCTGGAAACGTCAATATGCTTGACCTTAAAAACTGCGCCAGCCAGCAACAAGCCATGGAAGCGTTTTTCTTCGGTTACCAGGCGTTCACTGCCAAGGCCGACGAAATGCTCGAGCGTCGCGGCCTGTCCCGCGTGCATCAACGCATCGTGTTTTTCATCGCCCGCTACCCGAACTTGAGCGTCAAGGAATTGCTCGCGCTGCTCGGCGTCAGCAAGCAGGCGCTGAACATGCCGCTGCGGCAATTGCAGGAGATGCATCTGGTGGACAGCGTGGCGTCCGATACTGACAAGCGCAAACGCCTGCTGGAGCTGACCGTTGAAGGTGCGAAATTTGAACAGGCATTGCGCCGCGAGCAGGTGAAATTGCTCGAGCGCGTCTTTGCCGAAGCCGGCGAGACGGCGGTCAACGGCTGGTTGGCGGTGAATCTGGCACTGGGAACACATCGTCCGAACGAGTGATATAGCTTGATCGCCAGTCTTTTCGTCTACAAAACCAAAAACAATATTTGCTTTATTTGTACACAAAAGCATAATCCACAGCGTGCGAGTTCCTGACCGCATGGTCAACAAATTCGCGTATGCCTCAAAGGGCCGCTGCCACCCCTCATGGGTCCGGTCCTGGAAATAACAATAAAACTCTTGAGGAGTACTCGCTGTGGAAAGCCGCAAATCCGAAGCATCGACGCTGGAACTCTCGCCGCCGTTACGCAATGGCCTGCTGGAGCGCATCTTTAAACTCAGCTTGCATGGCACCACGGTGAAGACCGAGCTGATTGCCGGTCTGACAACCTTCATCACCATGGCTTACATCATTTTCGTCAACCCGAACATCATGGCCGATGCCGGGATCGATCACGGTGCAGCCTTCGTCGCTACCTGTATCGCCGCCGCGCTGGGCTGCCTGCTGATGGGCCTCTACGCCAACTGGCCGGTAGGCCTGGCGCCGGGCATGGGCCTCAACGCGTTTTTCACCTACACCGTGGTCGGCACCATGGGCTACAACTGGGAAACCGCGCTCGGTGCGGTGTTCGTCTCGGGCGTGCTGTTCATGATCCTGACCTTTTCGCGGATTCGCGAATGGCTGCTCAACAGCATTCCGGTGAGCCTGCGCTATGCGATGGGCGCGGGTGTGGGTCTGTTCCTCGGGCTGATCGGCCTCAAAACCGCCGGCATCGTCGTCGATAGTCCGGCCACCCTGATCAAGCTCGGCTCGCTGCGTGAACCCGGTCCGCTGCTTGCCGCCATCTGCTTCCTGATGATCGCGATCCTCAGCTATCACAAAGTGTTCGGCGCGATCCTCATCAGCATCATCACCGTGACCCTGGCCGGCTGGGGGATTGGTCTGGTGCACTACGAGGGCATCATGTCCGCCCCGCCAAGCCTGGCGCCGACCTTCATGGCCATGAACGTCGCCGGCGTGTTCAACGTCAGCATGATCAGCGTGGTGCTGGCCTTCCTCTTCGTGCACATGTTCGACACCGCCGGCACCCTGATGGGCGTCGCCCAACGCGCCAACCTGGTGAACGCTGACGGCCGCATCGAAAACCTGTCCCGCGCCATGAAAGCCGACTCCGCCTCCAGCGTTTTCGGCGCAGTGGTCGGCGTTCCGCCGGTCACCAGTTACGTGGAAAGTGCCGCCGGTGTAGCGGCTGGTGGTCGGACTGGTCTTACCGCAGTCACCGTGGGTGTGCTATTTATAGCCGCGATGTTCTTTGCACCGCTGGCCGGCATGATTCCCGCCTATGCCACCGCTGGCGCGCTGATTTACGTAGCGATGCTGATGATGGGCGGCATGGCGCACATCGAATGGGACGAAGCGACCGACAGCATTCCGGCGATCGTCACCGCGATCATGATGCCGCTGACCTTCTCGGTCGCCGACGGTATCGCGCTGGGCTTCATTACCTATGTCGCGCTGAAGGCCGGCACCGGTAAATACAAAGAGATCTCCGTCAGCCTGTGGGTGCTCTGCGCGATCTTCATCGCCAAGTTCATCTTCCTGTAAGCGCTGCGCGGTTCACGCTTCAAAACAGCCTCACCCCACCGGGTGGGGCTTTTGCACATTCTTGATAACGATAAAAAGGAGCAAGTGATGAGTCTGGAAAACTGGCTGCTGTTCAGCGGCGCTGCGCTGGTGGTGATCCTGATTCCGGGGCCGCTGTCGTTGCTGATGATCAGCAACAGTCTGAATTACGGTCTGCGTCGTTCGTACCCGGCGTTTCTCGGTGGCGTGTTCGCCTCGATCTGCCTGCTCAGTGCCTCGGCGCTGGGGCTGGGCGCCCTGCTGCTGGCGTCCGAAAAACTGTTCAGCGCCCTGAAGATCGTCGGCGCGATTTACCTGTTCTACCTCGCCTGGCAGAGCTGGCAGCAATCGCGCCAGCCGTCGGTGGGGGCCGAAGTGCCTCAGGCCGCACCGGTTCCTAAGTTCCGCGCATTGTTCAGCCGGGCCTTCGTGCTTGGCGCCAGCAATCCTAAAGACATTTTGTTTTTCGCCGCGTTTCTGCCGCAATTCCTCAGCGCCGAGCAACCGTTCCTGCCGCAACTGCTGGTGATGATCGCCACCTGGACGCTGCTCGATCTGCTGTGCAAATTGACCTACGGCCTCGGTGCCCATGGTGCAGCGCGTTACCTGCGCAGTGGCAAGGGCCAGAGCTGGTTCAACCGCATCAGCGCCGGATTGTTCGGCGGTGCCGGTGCCGCATCGCTGCTCAGCGGGCACTGATACTTGCAGACAATGTTCTGAGTCTCAGATGATTTGAATCTGACTGCCAGTTTCGACACTCACGTCCTGCATCGAAACTGGCAGCAACTTCCGCTTCCAAAACGCAACACACCGCAACACCCCGCCGATGTACTTCGTTTGAACCCTTTTCCTAAGATGACGGCGCAGCACAACCTCATCTCAGAACAAGGATGTTCAAATGGCCACGCTTATTCACCCGTCCTCGATCGAATATAACGACGCAGACATTGCCGACATGCAACTTGTCGCCAATGAACGGCAACCTTCAACGATCGACTATGACGACGACAATTCCCGCCCGCCCTCTCCTGCGCTCAAAAACAAAAGAGCGCAGCTTAAAACCGTGGACCAAGTCTTCGGCCCGCTGCAGATAGGCGAATACTCCATTAGCCGCAGAGCGCTGGACACATTGGGCGCAACGGTCGACGGGCAACCCCTGGATGGCAAGAACACGTTTTTCCGTACCCCAGGAAAGCGCTTTATCAACGCCCTGCAATTTGACCCGGTCGCCATTGAAGCGCGGATGAAAACAACGACCGGCGCAGACGACTATTTACTGCCGGCCCTGCTCTTCGAAATGGCCAGCCGACGCCCTCTCACGGCCCCCCCCTTGTTGATTGATCCACTCGATACTCAAACCGATCCAGGTGCTTATCAGGCCAAGCTGAAACAACTTCTGAACTCGGCGCAGAGACTCAATATCCGCCATGCCCATATCGAGGAGCCACTTCCCAACTGGGTCAAACGCTCAAGCAGCCGAACCATGACCAGCACCGGTATCGGACTTCAGGCGTTCGGTATCTACAGTGGTCTTCGCGGTCTGCAGGATGCGATCAGAGACAAGGATTCGTATGGCATTGTGTTCAACAGCTCGGCGTTCACCGCCGATGTCGCTTCGATAGCGATCGATCTGGCCGTCGCCCGCAAAGCCACACAAATGCTCAAAGCCAGCGAGAGTGCCTACAAGGGATTTGCCAAAACCAGTTTCGCCCTCAAGTTGGGTCGCGGCGGTGGCTTGATCGGCGGTGCCCTGACGCTGCCGTTCGATGTCATTTCTGCAGTGGATGGTTTCAAAGCGGCAGCCAGGACAACCGGGAAAGAGTCGATCAATAATTATGTGAATGCCGGGCTGAGCGTCACCAGCGCAACCATGACCGTGCTGCTCGGCGCCGCGGCCCTGGCCGGATTTTCCTCGGCCGGCCCGATCGGGCTGATCGCGGGTTTGCTGCTGGTCGCGGGATCGCGAGTCTGGGCGGCAATCAATGTAGTCGATGACATTGACGATTACATCACGCTGACCACCGAAGAGCGTCTGCGTACCGGCTGGTTCGCTTTCTGGGGCATCAGCCCGGATGAAAGCATTGAAGATCGTCACCTCATTGCCAGATCGGCTGCCCGACATTCACAACAACTTCAAACCACCGCCCGCAAGTTGCTGGACGAAACACTCAAGGATCAGACCGAAGCCATCATCAATGGCAGTTTCCGGGTGGAAGTCGAATCACTCCAGGTCGCGACTTATGAGTGGACCCCGGAAAACCCGAAGTACAAAACCATCAAGCGTCCACGAATCAGCGATAACAACGACAACATCGACGCACATGCAGGCGTCACCCAAGACACACCCGGGGCAGTGTTTGGAACTTCTGCCGACGACAAAGACATCCTATGGTTTATCGGTGGCGGTAACGACACGATTCTGGGGGTAAAGAAAAAACCGAACAGGTTCTATTACGGTGCCGGCCATAAATCCCTGAACGGTGGCGAGAAAGCCGACGAGTTCATCTTCGAGGGCGCTGCCGACCTGCTGAAAACCGGCACGCAAGAAACACTGATTTCCGAACTGCAAGGTGATGCAGGTAACGACACGCTGAAACTGGCGGGGCACTTTCCGCAAACCAACGAAGATCGTTACGGATTTCGAGTTGATTTGCATAAGGGCGAGATGTCGCTGCTGGTCAAGCCGCTCACTCCAAAAGAGCAGGCCTACAGGCTGCACAGTCATCTGCAAAGTATCGAAAACGTCGAGACGCTGGCCGGTGCAACCAATGAAGTCGTCGGCAGTGACGGTCCGAACATCATCAAGTCCCGTGGTCGCGACGAGATTGATGCAGGCCCCGGCGAGGACCAGATTTATTTACTCGGCAGTTACGTATCGGCCAATGGCGGCAAAGGCAAGGATGCCTACGCAATCGCTCACGTCCCCGGCATGGTATCGATTATTGAAGACGGCGCAGATGAAAGCATCATTGCGCTGGACTGGCCCTGCGAGCTGATCGAAAGCTGGAAGATTGAAAAACGGGAACTGGTCATCACGTCAGGATTCGAATTCGACGATACCAGCAAGAAAATTGTCCGGATCAAGAATGTCTACCAGCAAACCGGGGACAAACGATTGCTACAGAATGGAAAACTGACCTTCATCAGCAAAGATGGATTTCATCTCGTGCCGGAACTTCCAGCCAGCATAGAAACGCCGCTAGCGGTCGATGTGGAAGTGGTGATCCTGCGACAGGGAACACGCCAGCTTCCGGTCATTGTGTTTGATAAGCAGCTCACCGTCCCCAACGACAGAAGTTCGAGCTACTGGCTGTCACGCAACAATATCCAGACGGTTTTCCAGGTAACAACGCCCGGTAATACAGGGGTCACTACGCTGCACATCGATTGTGCCAGCACAGAACTGACTCACGTCGAGGCTTATTACAACGCCGAACTCATGCGCGGAACTCATTTCAACTACATCATGTACAAGGAATGCGGGCTGACCCTGCATTTCGGCAGCAAACAGCTATCGATCAAAAATCTTGCCTCTTCGACCGTGTCCGGCATGCGCGATCTCAAGCCCCGGTTGAAGGCCCCCGAGCTGGCAACCAACCACTCGTTCATTCTGATCATGAACGACGGCGCGTCTTATCGACTTATCCAACCCCCTGTCACCGACAGTCATTTTTTGAACGACACGTTTGAAATAAGCGGCCCGATGCATTGGACCAGCAACGTGCCTCTGCCACTTTCCCCCAGAGCGGGAACGCATCAATACCTGCAACCGCTCGACAACCAGACACATGCGCTAGGTAGCGGGGAGAAGTGCGTCATGCTCAAACCGGCTGCGCAACAGACTGCCGTGGAAAGCCTCACCGGTGAAGGTTCGAAGTACCTCGTCCACCTCAACCCCGGCATGTCGTTGCGCATTTCCACGCCAGGCGCATTGGCGACCGCGAGCCAGCAACTGGCCTTTTCCTCGATCTGGGAATTCGACGCCTCCAGCCTGGGCGAGGTGGAGATCAGGCTCATCGACAACCAGTTGCAGATCGGGCAGACGATCATCTATCTGCCGCAATACCAGAACACGGGCGACCTGATCGACCAGGTTCGCGTGATAACCGCGCAGGGCATTGTCTGGGCAGTCGATCTGATTTTCGAGGCGGTCTATATCGAAGCGATAGACGCACGGTTCCTGGTACCGGCAACCGACGTTTCGACTCCCTTGCCTGCCGGGCTGAAGCAACATCCGGAAGACCACATACTTGTACGCAACATGGTCATGAAAGATGGCAGCCTCGGTGCACTGCGGTATCACCTGACACAGCGCAAATGGATGCTCGACACAGACAAGTCCCGCACCATTGACCGCCAGGATCTGCAGACAACCAACCACTGCACCCACCAACTGAAACTGTTCGAAGAAGTGGCACAGATCGGCCTCGCTTACTCTCCTCCACTTGGCGAGCAAGCTTTGAGAGCCTTGCGCGATGAATGCGTCAGGCTGATGGGCGATCTCTCGCTGGACTACCCGGCAAAACTGGAACAGGCGAAACACCTCGCCTGGCTTTTATCCGGACAATCGCACTACAACTGACGCCCTCGGGAGTCACGGACTCCGCTGGAAACGCTTTGCATCAGTCGCTTGCGCCAATTGATATATGTACCACACGCCAGAAGCCTGCTTTGACGATCATTCAGCCCCCTTTAGCCAGCACCACTCCATGGCTTTACACCGCTGAATCAGTCGTACATCGGAGCACTTCAAATGGCCAAGCCACCCAAGCAGATTCCTCCCGCGAGTTCGTCGCCTCCCAGGTCCTTGACAGACACGCCTCCTGTCAATGTCGATCACGTTTCGAACATTCGCCCCGGCACGCATTTGCCAACCGTCGAGCTGACGTTCGCCGGACATTCATCGCAACACACGGCAGACCATGGCGGGGGCAAACAGCCCTCGGTCGAGGTCAGCGAGATGCTGACCCGCCAGCATCCACACGGGTCAGTCATTGCACCTGACGCCTCGGCGAGGCCGACATCACCCGTGTTCATTCCCGTTCATCTGGCCCTCAGGCTGACCCCGGCAGCAGACTCACCGCAAGGCATTCGCCGTGACGGTCGTGAACGAACCTATGTCGACATGCGCGAAGGCACTGCCATGGTTCATCAACACCCTGACGGCCGCTATCAACTGACCTCGGCCAGCGAGTTGACGCCATCCGGTTTTCAAGTCGAGCGGATCCATGGCACGAATCTGTGGCAAAAACGCCAAGCCATCGCGGCACGTCGCCCGCATGTCGACGAGCCGGACGAGCAAGCCGGTCCGAGCAAACGCCCGCGACTGAATGAGGATGACGCGTCGACCGATCCGGACCCGTTCGCCGACAAGGCTTCGACAACCATCCAGCAACCACTGGACCTGTCCAGCAAGCCATGGCGAAGCTGGGGTCAACCGACAAAACCCACCAGCGGTCAATCGGTTGAAGTAGATGGGCTGCACTACCCGATCGTGTCGCAGATCGTTCGCTCCAATACTCCCATCGTCTGCATCAAGCACCCGCGCTTCAACCCGGAACGCTTCGAAGCTTTCGAACAGATGCTCGTAGACAATCGCACGCTGCAACCGCGCTGGGCAGCCCGTGCCCCGGACAACCGGTGGGTCGTTGCAGACGATCACCTGCCATTCGAAAAACCGCTGACGCAATACGTCGCCGATACCTTCGAGTACTTGTCCGGGCAATCCGCCAGGGCCGTGGCCAAGGCCATGTTCAGCGCGTCACGTGGCGCCGAAGTGATCAATGGTGAGGGATTGCAGGCACTGAGCCAGACGTTCCGTTACTGGGAAAACAGGACCATCCCCGCCCACCGACAGCTCGCAGATCCGCTGATGTTGCTGCCGATCCAGCCCATCATCGATGACGGCACTTTCGGGGGAGGGATCGTACTGCCCCCGACAAGCGGGCCGAGCCTGCAGCGAGTCGATATTGATCCGCAGAAATTTTCGCAGCAATGGAATGAATATACGGCTGAACCGGGGGCTGCGAGCTTGCAAAAGCTCTTCTACAAAATTCTGGTCAAGAGCGGCTACACGGTCAGTCCGCCAGATCCCCTGCTGCTGGAAAACTCGCTGGTTTTCCGTCGGGAAGGACTGGACTCGCTTTTCGTACTGAAGCTCCCGCTCGTCTCCTCCGACTTCATCCCCCGATACACCCGACCGGGTTCCGAACTGACCAGTTCGGCAGCGCTGATGACACTCGACGAAACCGGACGGCAACGGCTGAACACCCTTCTGGCACAAGACAAAATCAACTATCTGGTGGGCGGCATTCAACGACCGAGTCCGGATCAACCCACCCTCTTCATTCTTCGCGAAGGCTGATCATCAATGAGCCCCAAACGCCCCTCCCGACCGAAAACGGATACACCGGACTCCACGCCTGTCGTGCGAGACACCACGCCGGACATTCCAGTCCCCCCACGCCTGACGCCCGACACCTTGATCGACCCAACCCTCACGCATCCGGCCTGGCAATTGCCTGCGCCGCCCGTGACTCGCCGTCAGATGATCGAAATCTACGATCTTCCTGCCGAGACACAGGTCAGGGCCAGCACCGCGCAAAGGCCGATCGGCAGTTATTTTCTTGCACCCGGGCTGGTCAACAGGTTGCCGCCTCCCGACTTGCCGAGCGGCATTCGTTCCGCCGGACGCTATGCCTATGTCGATCTTGTCGAGGGTGGCACCGTGCTGATCGACCCCGATGCACAGGATGGAGTAAGAGCTCGTTTATCGAACGAACTCTTCGCGTCCGGTCCGTTGCTGGAGCGGGTTGAAGGGACGCTGATGTGGCGCCCGGTTCCCGTGGAAACCGCGCCAGATACTTCCAGGCTGACCATCACACGCCACCGATTGCCGGATGATGAACCGTCAGCCGTACCGTCAAAACGCTCTCGCCTGGAAGAGACGCCGTGGAGCGATTGGGGCATCGACCCGCAACATGCCACCCCGGGTGACATTCGCGTCGACGGTATCCAGTACAAAGTCATTCCGCCAGGCGATGCGAGAGATCCGATCGTCTATATCAAGAACCCGAGTCACCTGATCTACGACTTCGACCTGCTGGAGCGCACACTCCGACTGGACCCGCAGCAACAGCCGCGAGGCGCCATTCAGGTTCCGCCTGCCCATCATTGGCAAATCGATCCGACGTTGCCATTCGATCGTCCATTGACGAATTACGTCGCTCGATACTTTCCCGAGTTGTCCGCGAGCTCGCAGGAGAATGTCGCGTTTCACCAGTTTGTGCTGGCAAACGGAACCAATACCGCCACCGGTTCGGGACTGACCTTGCTGCGACAAACCTTCAACGACTGGGAAACCGGAAACGACACTCCACGCCCGCAATTGGCGGATCCGTTGCTGATGTTGCCGATCCTGCCAACGTCGGGCGCTGGAACGATCCGTGTGATCGAACTACCGACGCCGGAATCGGGTGGTCCGCTGCATCGACTGGATTTCGATCCGGCGCTGTTTCGCCAGGAATGGCTGTATTCGACCAATACCCAATCGGCGGTGGATCTCAAACGCTTCATGGCGACGCTGCTGACCCGTAACGGTTACGCCGTGTTCGATCCTAGCCCTTCCAACTCGTATCCGGCATTGGTGTTCAAGCGCACCGGGCATGACTATGTATTCTTCATCAGCCTGCATCGCATCCGGGGCCGCAAGATCAACCAGACTCTGAATGTCGATCAGAACAGCGCCAGCTTGCGCCTGCATATTCAGGTGGGCGCACCGGCGGCGGCAGCGGTGATCGCAGCAAATGCCAGAAACAAAGTCGTCTGGCTCAGGGGCGGCCCGCAGACGCTTGCAAACGCTGACGACACAGTGTTTATCGTGCGCGACGGGCACCCACGGCTGTGATCGCAGATTGCTGAATGACAGACGAAAAAAAGCCCGCAGTGTGAGCGGGCGAAAGACCAAAGAAGCTATATGCGCAGTCGCTTCCCGGTAGGGGCAGCTGCTTGGGGGTCAGCTGCCCCGATAGGTGGAATAGCTGTAAGGCGAGATCAGCAACGGTACGTGGTAGTGATCCTGTTCGGCAGAGATGCCGAACCGCAGCACGACCACGTCCAGGAATGCCGGCTCCGGCAACTGGACGCCACGGGCTCGGTAGTAATCGCCGGCGTGGAACTGAACCTGATAGACACCGGTACGATAGTCATCGCCTTGCAGCAGCGGCGCATCGACCCGGCCATCGCTGTTGGTAAGCGCACTGGCGACCAATTCCAGGTGCGAACCTTCAACGCGGTACAACTCGACCTTGATCGAGCTGCCCGGGCAACCGTGTGCAGCGTCCAAAACGTGTGTTGTCAAACGTCCCATTGATTCTGCGCGCCTGCCTGCGTGGAGCAGTCAGACCTCGCGCCTCCCGAAGTCAGTTGAAAAGGAGACCGCACCGTTTCGGAGCACGAAAAGCTGCGGCGAGCGATTGATTAAGACACTTTTCAAAAAAATTGTACACAATAAAAACGACATTTTTGCTGCTACCCCCGCCATCCTTCGATTTCCCGGTGATTTGCCCCATAACCTCGCATTCATTGAACCCCCAATCCATTAGCTGACTGGTCAGGCAGGTTTCTTGCAGGTTCACGCCATTAACAGCAAAAGATGACAGCCGGTGAAAAATGCGAAAATTCAGGCTTACAAATTGAGAATAAAGTTGTATACAATCAGCCCATCGCTGTGACGCCAGCCTGCCATTCAAACTTCAGGGCGCCACACAATCTGTCAACGAATAAGAAGGAAGACTGCAGTGAGCGCTGACTACCCACGCGACCTGATCGGTTACGGCAGTAACCCTCCTCACCCACACTGGCCGGGCAATGCCCGGATCGCCCTGTCGTTCGTACTCAATTACGAAGAAGGCGGCGAGCGCAACATTCTGCATGGCGACAAAGAATCCGAAGCCTTCCTGTCCGAGATGGTTGCTGCTCAGCCTCTGCAAGGCGCGCGCAACATGAGCATGGAATCGCTTTACGAGTATGGCAGCCGTGCCGGCGTCTGGCGGATCCTGAAACTGTTCAAGGAATTCGACATTCCGCTGACCATCTTCGCCGTGGCCATGGCCGCCCAGCGTCACCCGGACGTGATCCGCGCGATGGTCGAGGCCGGTCACGAGATCTGCAGCCACGGCTACCGCTGGATCGACTACCAGTACATGGACGAAGCGCAGGAACGCGAGCACATGCTCGAAGCGATCCGCATCCTCACCGAACTCACCGGCGAGCGCCCACTGGGCTGGTACACCGGTCGCACTGGCCCGAACACCCGTCGCCTGGTGATGGAAGAAGGCGGTTTCCTCTACGACTGCGACACCTATGACGACGACCTGCCCTACTGGGAACCGAACAACCCGACCGGCAAGCCGCACCTGGTGATCCCGTACACCCTGGACACCAACGACATGCGTTTCACCCAGGTCCAGGGTTTCAACAAGGGCGACGATTTCTTCGAATACCTCAAAGATGCGTTCGACGTGCTTTATGCCGAAGGCGCCGAAGCACCGAAGATGCTGTCGATCGGTCTGCACTGCCGTCTGGTGGGCCGTCCGGCGCGTCTGGCTTCGCTCAAGCGCTTTATCGAATACGCTAAAAGTCATGAACAGGTGTGGTTCAGCCGCCGCGTCGACATCGCGCGTCACTGGCACGAAACCCACCCGTACCAAGGGGCTGCCAAATGAGCACCTTTCAAACCCTGAAACCATCGACCCTGAGCCGCGACGCCTTCGTCAAAGCCTTCGCCGACATCTACGAACATTCGCCATGGGTGGCCGAGAAGGCCTTCGACCTGGGCCAGGACGCATCGATCGACCAGATCGAAACCCTGCACCAGCGCATGAGCGACATCCTGTTGAGCGCCGATCACGCCAGTCAGCTGGCACTGATCAACGCTCACCCGGACCTGGCCGGCAAAGCTGCCGTCCAGGGCGAGTTGACCGAAGCCAGCACCAATGAACAGGCTGGCGCCGGTATTCACCAATGCACGGCCGAAGAGTTCCAGCGCTTCACCGAGCTGAACGACGCCTACAAAGCCAAGTTCAAGTTTCCCTTCATCATGGCGGTAAAAGGCAGCAACCGGCATCAGATCCTCGCGGCGTTCGAAACGCGCATTCACAACCCGGTCGACACCGAGTTCAAATGCGCGCTGGCGGAGATCAACAAGATCGCCCTGTTCCGATTACTGACTCTCTAGCGAGCCTGGCCCGAGAAGCCTCTAGAACGCTTGTGTTTCCCAGGGCCCTGCAAGCATCCCAAGCCACTTATTTAAAGGCAGACAAGAAGAATGAAAGCTTACGCCGTACCTTTCGAGAAGTTCGTCAACCTGGCCGATGCCCGTCTGGGCACCAAAATCATCTCGGTCACCGATGACTGGTTCGCAGACGCCAATCGTCTGTTTCAGCCGACCCCGGCCGTGTGGAAGGAGGGCGTGTTCGATGACAACGGCAAGTGGATGGACGGCTGGGAATCGCGCCGCAAGCGCTTCGAAGGCTACGACAGCGCGGTGATCCGCCTGGGCGTACCGGGTTCGATCAAAGGCGTGGACATCGACACTTCATTCTTCACCGGCAACTTCCCGCCATCGGCCTCGCTGGAAGCCTGCTTCCTGGCGTCGGGCGAGCCGGACGAAAACACCCAGTGGACTGAAGTGCTGTCGGCCGTCGAGCTGCAGGGCAACAGCCACCACTACCACGAAATCAGCAACGACAAGGCGTTCAGCCACCTGCGCTTCAACATCTACCCGGATGGCGGCGTGGCCCGTCTGCGCGTGTACGGTATTCCGTTCCGCGACTGGTCGGCGGTTGGCGACAACGAGCAAGTGGACCTGGCAGCAGCCCTCAACGGTGGCCGCGCCCTCGCCTGCTCCGACGAACACTTCGGCCGCATGAGCAACATCCTCAACCCGGGCCGTGGCATCAACATGGGCGACGGCTGGGAAACCGCACGTCGTCGCACCCCGGGCAATGACTGGGTGATCGTCGCGTTGGGCCACCCGGGCGAGATCGAAAAAATCATCGTCGACACCCTGCACTTCAAGGGCAACTACCCGGACACCTGCTCGATCCAGGGCGCGTTCGTCAAGGGCGGCACCGACAGCCAGATCGAAACCCAGTCGCTGTTCTGGCGCGAACTGCTGCCAAGCCAGAAGCTGGAAATGCACGCCGAACACACCTTCGTCGAGCAGATCAAGGCACTGGGCCCGATCACCCACATCCGTCTGAACGTGTTCCCGGACGGTGGTGTGAGCCGCCTGCGCGTTTTGGGCAAGGTCGCGAAGTAACACCCGATCGTTCCCACGTCGAGGCGTCGAACCGTCTGCGTGGGAATGCATACCGTGACGCTCCGCGTCACAGTGGACGCGGAGCGTCCATGGCAGCGTTCCCACGCAGAGCGTGGGAACGATCAATTTTCAAGAGATTAAGAAGAACAGCATGCGCACACTGACGATTGAACCGCTGACCAAAGAAGCCTTCGCCCCTTTCGGTGACGTGATCGAAACCGACGGCAGCGATCACTTCATGATCAACAACGGTTCGACCATGCGCTTCCACAAACTGGCGACGGTCGAAACCGCGACGCCTGAGGACAACGCGATCATCAGCATCTTCCGCGCCGACGCGCAGGACATGCCGCTGACCGTCAGCATGCTGGAACGCCATCCGCTGGGCAGCCAGGCTTTCATTCCGCTGCTCGGCAACCCCTTTCTGATCGTGGTCGCGCCACTTGGCGATGTACCTGTATCAGGCTTGGTCCGCGCCTTCGTCACCAACGGCAGGCAGGGCATCAATTACCATCGCGGCGTCTGGCACCACCCGGTGCTGACGATCGAAAAGCGGGATGACTTCCTGGTGGTTGATCGCAGTGGCACAGGCAATAACTGCGATGAGCATTTTTTCAAAGAGGATGAGCGTTTGATCCTCGCCCCCCACCAATAAGAGAAGGTCCGATCACTCGACAACAAGAGTGACGGGCGAGAGGTAAAGACTGTGGAAGCACATCTGTTGGAATGGCTGAACCTGAGCGTGCGCTGGGTTCACATGATCACTGGCGTGGCCTGGATCGGCGCGTCGTTCTACTTCGTCTGGCTGGAGAACAACCTCAACCGCGTCAACCCGAAAACCGGTCTTGCCGGTGATCTGTGGGCGATCCACGGCGGCGGCATCTATCACCTGGAAAAATACAAACTGGCCCCTCCGTCGATGCCGGAGAACCTGCACTGGTTCAAATGGGAAGCCTATTTCACCTGGATGTCGGGGATCGCGCTGCTGTGCGTGGTGTTCTACTCCAACCCCGTGCTTTACCTCGTGGCACCCGGCAGCGGCCTGACCGGCCCTGAAGGCGTGGCCATCGGCATCGGTTCGCTGATCGCCGGCTGGTTCATCTACGACTTCCTCTGCGATTCGCCTCTGGGCAAAAAACCTGCCCTGCTCGGCTTCATCCTGTTCGTGCTGATCATCGGCGCGGCGTTTGGCTTCAGCAAGGTGTTCAGCGGTCGTGGTGCGTACCTGCACGTCGGCGCGATCATCGGCACCATCATGGTCGGCAACGTGTTCCGCATCATCATGCCGGCCCAGCGCGCACTGGTTGCCGCGATTGCCGAGAACCGCACGCCGGATCCGGCGCTGCCGGCTAAAGGCTTGCTGCGTTCGCGTCACAACAACTACTTCACCCTGCCAGTGCTGTTCATCATGATCAGCAACCACTTCCCGAGCACTTACGGCAGCCAGTACAACTGGCTGATCCTGGCCGGGATCGCAGTGTTGGCGGTGTTGGTGCGTCACTACTTCAACACCCGTCACGACAGCCACAAGTTTGCCTGGACCCTGCCTGTGGCAGCGGTGGGCATGATCAGTCTGGCGTACGTCACCGGCCCTGCGCCGATGTCGACCGCTCCGGACGTGGCCAAGGCGCCTGCGAAAATCGAGTACCAGCCGCTGCCGGAAACGGCGCTGGGTGGTGGCGCGAAACCGGCTGAAGCTGCACAACCGGCCGCCCCTGCTGCACCGGCCGCCGCTCCGGCTCAGGCGTCCAACGCCGGTCCTGCGTTCGACAAGGTGCACAACGTGATCCAGGAACGCTGCGCGGTCTGTCACTCGGCCAAACCGACCAGCCCGCTGTTCAGCGCTGCACCGGCCGGCGTGATGTTCGACACCCCCGAGCAGATCCGCCAGAACGCGGCACGGATCCAGGCGCAAGCCATCACCACGCAGATCATGCCACTGGGCAACATCACACAGATGACCCAGCAGGAACGTGACCTGATCGGTGCATGGATCGCCCAGGGAGCCCAGACCAACTAAGCAGTAAAAGCATCGCTGGCAAGCCAGCTCCCACAGGGTTTTGCACTGCCTGTGTGGGAGCTGGCTTGCCAGCGATTAGCCGCAACGCGGTTTACCTGATGCAAAGAAACAGCTGTGAGCAACCCGGCAGCTGTTAATCACAAGAATAAAAAGATCCGAGGTGTTGCATGTCCGAGCTGTCCAAAGCGCGCATCCCCGACGCACCCGCCATTCAGCGTTTGCCCCTTTTGCAACTGATCCTGGTCGGTTTGCAACATGTACTGCTGATGTACGGCGGCGCCATCGCGGTACCGCTGATCATTGGACAGGCCGCTGGCCTGAGTCGTGAAGAAATCGCCTTCCTGATCAACGCCGACCTGCTGGTCGCTGGCATCGCCACCATCGTGCAATCTCTGGGCATCGGCCCGATGGGCATTCGCATGCCGGTAATGATGGGCGCCAGTTTCGCCGCCGTCGGCAGCATGGTCGCCATGGCCGGCATGCCCGGCATCGGTCTGCAGGGAATCTTTGGCGCCACCATCGCCGCCGGGTTCTTCGGCATGATCATCGCGCCGTTCATGTCCAAGGTCGTACGCTTCTTCCCGCCTCTGGTGACCGGCACGGTCATCACCTCGATCGGTTTGTCGCTGTTCCCCGTGGCCGTGAACTGGGCCGGCGGCGGCGCTGGCGCTGCTCAATTCGGTTCACCGATTTACCTGGCCATCGCCGCACTGGTGCTGGTCACCATTCTGTTGATCCACCGCTTCATGCGCGGTTTCTGGGTCAACATTTCCGTGCTGATCGGCATGTGCCTGGGCTACGTGCTCTGCGGCGCCATCGGCATGGTCGACCTGAGCGGCATGGCCAACGCGCCGTGGGTTCAGTTCGTCACCCCGCTGCATTTCGGCATGCCGAAGTTCGAACTGGCACCGATCCTGTCGATGTGCCTGGTGGTGGTGATCATCTTCGTCGAGTCCACCGGGATGTTCCTCGCGCTGGGCAAGATCACCGGCCAGGAAGTCTGCCCGCGCATGCTGCGTCGCGGCCTGCTGTGTGATGCCGGCGCGTCGTTCTTCGCCGGCTTCTTCAACACCTTCACCCACTCCTCCTTCGCGCAGAACATCGGCCTGGTGCAGATGACCGGCGTGCGCTGCCGCTCGGTGACCATCGTTGCCGGCGGCTTGCTGATCGTCCTGAGCCTGCTGCCGAAAGCGGCATTCCTGGTGGCGTCGATTCCACCGGCGGTGCTCGGTGGCGCGGCGATTGCGATGTTCGGCATGGTGGCAGCGACCGGCATCAAGATCCTGCAGGAAGCCGACATCGGCGACCGCCGCAATCAACTGCTGGTAGCCGTGAGCATCGGCATGGGCCTGATCCCGGTGGTGCGTCCGGAGTTCTTCGCTCACCTGCCATTGTGGATGAGCCCGATCACCCACAGCGGGATCGCCATGGCCACCCTCAGCGCGCTGACGCTGAACCTGTTGTTCAACATTCTCGGTGGCGCCGAACGCGCCGCGATCAACGACTGCCACGCACACCCGCACTGATCCGAAGAGTAAAAAAGGGGGCTCGCCCAAGCCTGCCCCCTCGCGACAGCTTTGCCTCAAACAATAAAAACAAGAGGGAGCAACAGATGATCCGGACTCAAACCAACGTGTTGTTGAGCGGCGGCCTGCTGGCCGCATCGCAAGCCATGGCCGGCGATTTATTGCTGTGGCAGACCAACAGCCTGAGCTACCTGTACGGCAAGAACTTCGCGATCAACCCGTCGATCCAGCAGACGGTGACGTTCGAGCACGCCGACAAGTGGAAGTACGGCGACAACTTCCTGTTCGTCGACAAGATCTTCTACAACGGCCAGGAAGACCGCAACAAAGGCCCCCACGCGTTCTACGGCGAATTCAGCCCGCGCCTGTCGTTCGGCAAGATCTTCGACAGGAAGCTGGAGTTCGGCCCGATCAAGGACGTGCTGCTGGCCATGACCTACGAGTACGGCGAAGGCGACAGCGAGGCCTATCTGATCGGCCCCGGCTTCGACCTCAAGGTACCGGGCTTCAACTATTTCACCCTGAACTTCTACCGCCGCCAGACCGAAGGCCCGCGCCCGGGCGACGGCGTCTGGCAGATCACGCCCGGCTGGTCCTACAGCATTCCCGTGGGCAATTCCGACCTGCTGATCGACGGCTATCTGGACTGGGTGGTCGACAACGACCAGAACTCGCGCGGCACCTATCACGCCAACCTGCACATCAACCCGCAGATCAAATACGACCTGGGCAAAGCCCTCGGCTGGGGTGAAAAGCAGGTGTACGTCGGCACCGAATACAGCTACTGGAAAAACAAATACGGGGTCGAAAGCACCCACAGTTTCGACACCAACCAGAACACCGCCAGCCTGCTGGTGAAGGTGCACTTCTAAGATGACCCGCAACCGTGCCCCCTACCTGTCGTCGGTGCTCTGTTGCGGGGCACTTGAGGCCTGGCCGTTGAGTCAGTATTCTCCGCGGCCTCCTGAATTCGGTCTAAAAAAAAGCCCGAATTTAATTCCTGACCGAAAAGCCAACTTATCCCGGCCGCGGTCAGTACCGAGGCATCCCGAAAACACGCTCAATCGACTGTTTTTCAGCAGCCGACGGGCGTTTTTTTGCTTTTCGAAAAGCCTTGGCTCAGCTCTTGCTAACAGCACTAAAGCTGACCGAATGGATGACTTTTGCAGCAACGAAAAAAGGCGCCACACCAGAGCGCCGACTCAAAAAAATAAACGTGGAACACCTACTTTGGGAGCAACCGAATGAAACGTATGTGCACCAGCCTGATGCTTGCGGGATCGCTGCTGGCAGGGGGTCAGGCCATGGCCGACGGCCTGCTGCAATGGCAGAACAACAGCCTGACCTACCTCTACGGCAAAGACTTCAAGGTCAACCCGGCCATCCAGCAGACCGTGACCTTCGAGCACGCCGATGCGTGGAAGTACGGGGACAACTTCTTCTTCCTCGACAAGATCTTCTACAACGGTGACAAGGACTTCAACAACGGTCCGAACACCTACTACGGCGAGTTCCAGCCACGCATCTCGCTGGGCAAGGTGCTCGACCAGAAGATCGAGTTCGGCCCGATCAAGGACGTCCTGCTGGCGATGACCTACGAGTTCGGCGAGGGTGATACCGAGTCCTACCTGATCGGCCCGGGCTTCGACCTGGCCATTCCGGGCTTCGACTACTTCCAGCTGAACTTCTACCAGCGTCACACCGAAGGCTCGCGTCCGGGTGACAACGTCTGGCAGATCACGCCAGTGTGGTCCTACACCATTCCGGTGGGCGACTCGAACATCCTGATCGACGGCTACATGGACTGGGTGGTCGACAACGACGTCAACAACAAAGGCGAATACCACGCCAACCTGCACTTCAACCCTCAGGTCAAATACGACCTGGGCAAGGCGCTGAATTTCGGCGAGAAGCAGTTGTACGTCGGTGTTGAATACGACTACTGGAAAGACAAGTACGGTATCGACGACACCAAGGCCTTCACCACCAATCAGAACGTGACCAGCTTCCTGGTGAAGTTCCACTTCTGATGAAGGTTCAGATGGCGCCCGCTCGGGCGCCATCGTTCTCAGGCCGGAACCAGCGCCTCGCCAATCCCGAGAAACCGGCACAGCTCATCACGTTTGGCCAAGGCATCGCGCCGCCCGAGGTCGATCAATTCGCTGCAATACCCCGCCTCGAACAGCAAGTAACTCAACACCCCTGCCCCGCTCGTCTTGGTCGCTCCCGGCCCACGCAGAAACAACCGCAACGCCGCCGGCAGTTCCTGGCGATGCCGCGCCGCGATTTCATCGATCGGCTGACTCGGCGAGATCACCAGCACTTCCACCGGCGCCACCCCCAGCGCACGGGTCGGCGTGCCTTCGGGCATCAGATGACTGAACTGGTTCAGACGCTGAAGCAACTCGATATCGCTTTCCAGGCTATCAATGAACGTACTGTTGAGCATGTGCCCGCCGATCTGCGCCAGCGTCGGCTGCTGCCCGGTGTAGGTGCGTTCCAGCGGTTGCGCCGGATCGAAACCACGCGGGTTGCCGCTGACACCCACCACCAGCACCCGGCTCGCGCCCAGATGCAGCGCCGGGCTGATCGGCGCCGATTGCCGCACCGCGCCATCGCCGAAATACTCATCGCCGATCTTCACCGGCGCGAACAACAACGGGATCGCCGAACTGGCCAGCAGGTGCTCCACCGACAACTGTGTCGGTACGCCGATGCGCCGATGACGCAGCCAGGAGTCGATGGTCCCGCCGCCCTGGTAGAACGTCACCGCCTGTCCCGACTCGTAGCCGAACGCCGTGACCGCCACTGCGTGCAATTGCTTGCGCGCGATGGACTCGGCGATGCCGGGCATGTGCAGTTTTTCGTTGAGAAGATGACGCAGCGGTGAACTGTTGAGCAGCGCCACCGGCATTTGCCGGCCCATGCCCAACAGGCTGTGGCTGACGAAACGGCTGGCCTGGCGGATCACCCCCGGCCAGTCGCTGCGCAACACGCGATGGCTGCGAAAGCCTTGCCAGAACAGCGTCAGGCGTTCGATGGCGGCGCGAAAATCCGTGGCACCGCTGGCCAGGCTGACTGCGTTGATCGCCCCGGCCGACGTGCCGACAATCACCGGAAACGGATTGTCCGCCCCCAACGGCAGCAATTCGGCAATCGCCGCCAGCACCCCCACCTGATACGCCGCCCGAGCCCCGCCGCCGGAAAGAATCAAACCTGTGACCGGTTCAGTTGGGCTCATCGCAACGCTCCGTGGTGCTTATGGGGATGGGTCAATCAACCGCGTTTGGCGTACAGCTTCGGCTCGCCCGGTGGCCGGCTCTTGAAGCGCCGGTGTGCCCACAGGTATTGCTCGGGGCATTCACGCAACACGCCTTCGACCCACTGATTGATGCGGATGCAATCTTCCTCTTCGGTCTCGCCCGGGAAACCTTCCAGCGGCGGATGAATCACCAGACGATAACCGCTGCCGTCGGCCAGACGCTCCTGAGTGAACGGCACCACCAGTGCCTTGCCCAGTCGGGCAAACTTGCTGGTGGCGGTGACCGTCGCGGCCTGAATCCCGAACAGCGGCACGAAGATGCTTTGCTTGGCGCCGTAGTCCTGATCCGGTGCGTACCAGATCGCCCGGCCCGCGCGCAGCAGCTTGAGCATGCCGCGCACGTCGTCACGTTCCACCGCCAGCGAATCGAGGTTGTGCCGCTCGCGGCCCTGACGCTGGACGAAGTCGAACAACGGGTTCTTGTGTTCGCGGTACATGCCGTCGATGGTGTGTTGCTGGCCGAGCAGCGCTGCGCCGATTTCCAGGGTGGTGAAATGCACCGCCATCAGAATCACGCCCTTGCCTTCGCGCTGGGCCTTCTGCAAATGCTCAAGACCTTCGACATGAGCCAGTTTCGCCAGGCGCTGACGCGACCACCACCAGCTCATCGCCATTTCAAAGAAGGCGATGCCGGTGGACGCGAAGTTTTCCTTGAGCAGACGCTTGCGTTCGGCGGCGGACTTTTCCGGGAAACACAGTTCCAGATTGCGCTTGGCGATACGCCGCCGGTCGCCGGCGAAGCGATACATCAGGGCACCAAGAAAACGACCGATGGCCAGCAAGGCTGGATACGGCAGCTGCACGATCAGCCACAACAGCCCGAGGCCGCACCAGAGCGGCCAGAAGCGTGGGGCAAGAAATGCTTTTCGAAAACGCGGGCGATCCATTAAAGCTTCCGTAAATACAGTGGCCGCGCATTCTACATCGTTCGACCCGGCTTGCGGCCTGCGGGCGTTCTCGTTATAAGTCTCGGCACTTTTAGTGACAAGCCGTTGTATGCCGACATGAGCCAAACCGAACCGCTAGACCAAGATCCCGTGTTCCAGCTGAAGGGCAGCATGCTCGCCATTACGGTGCTGGAGCTGTCCCGCAATAACCTGGACAGCCTCGATCGGCAACTGGCCGCCAAAGTCGCCCAGGCACCGAATTTCTTCAGCAACGCGCCGCTGGTTCTGGCGCTGGACAAACTGCCGCCAAGCGAAGGCGCCGTCGACCTGCCGGGCCTGATGCGCGTGTGCCGCCAGCACGGTCTGCGCACCCTGGCGATCCGCGCCAGCCGCATCGAAGACATCGCCGCCGCCATCGCCATCGACATCCCGGTGCTGCCGCCGTCCGGCGCCCGCGAACGACCGCTGGAAAGCGCCGACCCCGTCGCACGGAAGAAGCCGGAAAAACCACCGGAGCCAGCCGTCAAACCGACCCGCGTCATCACCACGCCAGTACGTGGTGGCCAACAGATATATGCGCAAGGTGGCGATCTGGTGGTGGTTTCTTCGGTCAGTCCGGGGGCGGAACTTCTCGCCGATGGCAACATCCATGTATACGGCCCGATGCGCGGTCGTGCGCTGGCCGGGGTCAAGGGCGACACCAAGGCGCGGATTTTCTGTCAGCAATTGAGCGCTGAACTGATCTCCATCGCAGGCCATTACAAGGTTTCCGAGGACCTGCGTCGCGATCCGATGTGGGGTTCGGGCGTACAGGTCAGCCTGTCGGGCGACGTGTTGAACATCATTCGGCTTTAACGGATACTGCCGCATTTTCCAAGCATCTCTAAAACGTAGCGAAAACGGCTCAAACGAAGTAGGAAAAAGGCCAAAAGCCGAATTCCAGCCAAGGCTGTCCGACTGCAGTAGTTTTCTAGAGATGTTTTTCAGGGGCTGAACAGTCCTTCTTCCTTAGGGGTGAAACACCTTGGCCAAGATTCTCGTGGTTACATCCGGCAAGGGTGGTGTGGGTAAGACCACCACCAGCGCCGCTATCGGTACCGGCCTCGCTCTGCGCGGCCACAAAACAGTGATCGTCGACTTCGACGTGGGCTTGCGTAACCTTGACCTGATCATGGGCTGCGAGCGCCGCGTGGTGTATGACTTCGTCAACGTCGTGAACGGCGAAGCCAACCTGCAACAGGCCCTGATCAAAGACAAGCGCCTGGAAAACCTCTATGTGCTGGCCGCCAGCCAGACCCGCGACAAAGACGCACTGACCGTCGAAGGCGTGGAAAAAGTCCTGATGGAGCTCAAGGAACAATTCGAGTTCGTGGTCTGCGACTCCCCTGCCGGCATCGAGAAAGGCGCCCACCTGGCCATGTACTTCGCTGACGAAGCGATCGTCGTGACCAACCCGGAAGTGTCCTCGGTACGTGACTCGGACCGCATGCTCGGCCTGCTGGCCAGCAAGTCCCGTCGCGCCGAACGTGGCGAAGAGCCGATCCAGGAACACCTGCTGATCACCCGCTACCACCCGGAGCGCGTCGAAAAAGGCGAAATGCTCGGCGTCGAAGACGTCAAGGAAATCCTCGCCGTACGCCTGTTGGGCGTCATCCCGGAATCCCAGGCCGTACTCAAGGCCTCCAACCAGGGCGTACCTGTGATCCTCGATGATCAGAGCGACGCCGGCCAGGCCTACAGCGATACCGTTGATCGCCTGCTGGGCAAGGAAAAAGAACACCGGTTCCTGAATGTCGAGAAGAAGGGATTCTTCGAGCGTCTGTTTGGAGGTAGGTAATGAACCTTTTTGACTTCTTTCGTGCCAACAAAAAGCCAAGTACCGCCTCGGTCGCGAAAGAGCGTCTACAGATCATCGTGGCGCATGAACGCGGCCAGCGCAGCACCCCTGACTACCTGCCATCCTTGCAGAAGGAACTGGTGGAAGTGATCCGCAAATACGTCAACATCGGCAACGACGACGTACACGTGGCACTGGAGAGCCAGGGCAGCTGCTCGATTCTGGAACTCAACATCACCCTGCCAGATCGCTGAGTCGATCCGGCAGGAACGACGGCGGCTCAGGGCCCTTCCGACACCGGAGGGGCCCTGAGCCGCCGTTGGCATTTGTTACGAGGCTGTTTTAATGCCGTTGTCCAACGTCCAAATCATTCATCAGGACGCCGCCGTACTGGTGGTGAACAAACCCACCCTGTTGCTCTCCGTCCCTGGCCGGGCCGACGACAACAAGGACTGCCTGATCACCCGCCTGCAGGAAAACGGCTACCCGGAAGCGCGTATCGTCCATCGCCTGGACTGGGAAACCTCGGGGATCATTCTGCTCGCACGTGACGCCGATACCCACCGCGAACTGTCGCGCCAGTTTCACGATCGTGAAACAGAGAAAGCCTACACTGCGCTCTGCTGGGGTCAGCCGGAACTGGACAGCGGCAGCATCGACCTGCCATTGCGCTACGACCCGCCGACCAAACCGCGCCACGTGGTCGATCACGAACTCGGCAAGCACGCCCTGACCTTCTGGCGCGTGCTGGAGCGTTGTGGCGACTGGTGTCGTGTCGAGCTCACGCCGATCACCGGGCGTTCGCACCAGTTGCGCGTGCACATGCTATCGATCGGTCACCCGTTACTCGGTGACGGCCTCTACGCCCACGAGCAAGCCTTGGCGGCGTGGCCCCGCCTGTGCCTGCACGCGAGCATGCTCAGCTTCACTCATCCGCAAAGCGGCGAGCGCCTGCGCTTCGAGTGCCCGGCACCCTTCTGAATCGCGTCTGCCTCTGAAAGCCCTTCCTGATGAAGGGCTTTTTTTTGTCCTGTCAAAATCCCACCGGCAATAGATTGACGTAAAGAACTGTCATAAAATTGTAATCAATTATAAATTTTGGCACCTCGACATCAGGCAGGAGGCCTTTTCCCGTGTTATGCAGTAAAACGCTCCAATCCGAATATCCAATCATCTATGCATTCGGTAACACTACCCTGCACCTGAGCGAACCACCCAGCATCCCGGCGCGCGAGGCCCTCGAGCAGCTGATAAAAAAACGTCGCGCGCGCAAACTGACCCGGGCCAGCGCACCGCTGTCCTCGTGTGAAACCCCGCTCTTTGCCAAGGTCCAGCCATTGGACACTTTCAAGGCAAAGGTGCGGGTGAGCCTGAACAAACCGCAACGCAACGGGCGCTTCGACTGGCCGCTCGAAGAGTTGATGAACTCCCTCGAAGCTCAGCGCCGGGGCGTGGATATGCCGCCATTGAAGGGCTATGGCTATACCCGCAGCAGGCTTGGCCTGACCGAGGAATTTTTCCTTCTGACACACCTGCTCGAAGGCCATATTGATGGCGCTCAGTGCATCAGACGCAATCCCCAGAACATCGAAGCTTTCATCCTCGACGCGTTTCAACTGCTCAGCTCGCTGGCCAGCAAAAACATCACTCACATGGATTTCTGGGTGGGCAACATCATGGTGCCCGAGCAAACGCACAGACCACTGAAAGCCATCGACTTTGAAAACTGCTTCGCCGGCCCGACCGCGCACTTGAGTGAAACACTCGGTTTTCAACTGGGCTTTTTCTATCGTCGGGAAGTCTACAAATTCATTACCGAAGCCGCCTACGATCAACTGGTCGATCAATACCTCAGTGCGCTGCCCGATTTATCTCGAGACAAGTTCGAAGCGGTCTATCAGTCGAGCAAGCATGAAGACATCGGTCGCAAGCAACGCCGTGAAGTCTTCCTCAATGGCAGACTGATCACCGGTTGAGACCCTGCCAGGCAACACTTTGAAGCAAGTGTGTGACCTGCAAATCAGCGGACCAATACGGTAAACTTGCGCCCCCGCCGTATGGAGCCGCTTATGCGCGAAGCCTTCCCCCCCATGGAAAAAGTACCGCACCAGTTGCTCTACCTGATCTATGGCGACAAAGACGTTTATCGGCGTGAGGCCAAATTCAGCATCCTCACCGCCCTGGCGCAACTGCAGCAGGGTGAATCGCTGCGTATCAGAGTCCTGACCGATCGCCCGCAGGATTATGCCGGCTGGCCGGTCGACACAGTCGCCCTGAGTGAGCAGACCCTCATCCAGTGGCAGGGCGAGAACGGCTACCACCACCGCCGCAAGGCGTGCGCCATTGCACTGGGCCTGACACTCGCCGAGAAAACCCTGTTCGTCGATACCGATACGCTGTTTCTCGGTTCGCCACATCGGCTGTTCAGCATGATCACACCCGGCCGTTACGTGATGGACCGCTTCGAATACGACTGGAGTTACGTCTGTAACCGGGCGGACTACCAAAAACTTGCGCGCTGCCTGCAAGTGCACGGCATCTCGTCTGCGAACAGCTTCAAGCTCTACAACAGCGGCTTGTGCGGCGTTACCGATGGCGATACAGCGCTGCTGGAAACGTCGATCCGGCTGATCGATGAGTGGACGCAGGATTCGTTCGACATCCATACGATCGAACAGATTGCACTTTCATTTGCCATGCGCGACCAGCCGATCCAGGAAGCGAAGAAATTCATCTATCACTACTTCGCCGACAAAAACTTCTTCCACGCCATGCAGAAACATTTTTTCGCAAGCTACGGCGAGGCCTTTCACCCCGGGCTACCCGACCTGTGCACCGAGGTCCCGCGCAGCAAACCCATCCCTTCGACCTGGGAGCGCCTGCGCATCAAGTGGAAGTTGCGCAAAAAGCGCGGCGGCATGAAGAAAGTCGGCCGGGCGTTGCTGTTCGGCAGTGCTGCACCTGCCCATCCGTATTACGAGATCTGCCGTCATGAATGGTGGGAATCGGCTTCGCGGGAAATCCTTCGTTGGGACAGCGTCGCGCAAAAAGCCTTCTTCGGCGCCGACAAGGGTTGGCCAAAACATTTACCGAAGCCTGCCAGAAAGGCCGATCAGAAGGCCATCATTGCCTACCTGCACAAGCGCATCGGTCATCACTCCTGACAATACCCGCGCAACCACGTCCCAAAGGGGCGGAGTGATGCGTTAAACTCCCGCCCATTGCTGTCTGGAGCTTCTTATGCGCGAAGAGTTGAACCATGGCCTGATCGACTTCCTCAAGGCCTCCCCTACCCCGTTCCACGCCACCGCCAGCCTTGTTCAACGCCTGGAGGCCGCCGGTTATGTGCGCCTCGACGAGCGCGAAACCTGGCACACCGAAGCCAATGGTCGTTACTACGTCACCCGTAACGATTCCTCGATCGTCGCGATCAAGATGGGCCGCAACTCGCCGCTGCACGACGGCATCCGTCTGGTCGGCGCCCACACCGACAGCCCGTGCCTGCGAGTCAAGCCACAACCTGAATTGCAACGCCAGGGCTTCTGGCAGCTCGGTGTCGAAGTCTACGGCGGCGCACTGCTGGCGCCATGGTTCGACCGCGACCTGTCGCTAGCCGGCCGCGTCACCTTCCGCCGCGACGGCAAGGTCGAAAGCCAGTTGATCGACTTCAAGGCCCCGATCGCGATCATTCCCAACCTGGCCATCCACCTCAATCGTGAAGCCAACCAAGGCTGGGCCATCAACGCCCAGACCGAACTGCCGCCGATTCTCGCGCAGTTCGCCGGTGACGAGCGCGTGGACTTCCGCGCGGTGCTCACCGATCAACTGGCCCGCGAACACGGCCTCAACGCCGACGTGGTGCTCGATTACGAGCTGAGTTTCTACGATACCCAGAGCGCTGCGGTCATCGGCCTGCATGGCGACTTCATCGCCGGCGCACGCCTCGACAACCTGCTGTCGTGCTACGCCGGCCTGCAAGCCTTGCTGACCGCCGACACCGAAGAAACCTGCGTGCTGGTGTGCAACGACCACGAAGAAGTCGGCTCCTGCTCGGCGTGTGGCGCCGACGGCCCGATGCTGGAACAGACCCTGCGCCGTCTGCTGCCGGAAGGTGACGAATTCGTACGCACCATCCAGAAATCCCTGCTGGTTTCGGCCGACAACGCCCACGGCGTACACCCGAACTACGCCGAGAAGCACGACGCCAACCACGGCCCGAAACTCAACGCCGGCCCGGTGATCAAGGTCAACAGCAACCAGCGCTACGCCACCAACAGCGAAACCGCCGGTTTCTTCCGCCATCTGTGCATGGCCGAAGAAGTGCCGGTGCAAAGCTTCGTGGTGCGCAGCGACATGGGCTGTGGCTCGACCATCGGCCCGATCACCGCCAGCCACCTGGGCGTGCGCACCGTCGACATCGGCCTGCCGACCTTCGCCATGCACTCGATCCGCGAACTGTGCGGCAGCCATGACCTGGCCCACCTGGTCAAAGTGCTGAGCGCGTTCTACGCCAGTCGCGAATTGCCGTAGCAAGCAGCCGGGATCGCAGCGTGGAGCTGCGATCCCCCGGCCCGTAAAACCGGCTCATTTCTGATACACATCAGCACCGTCCATCGAAAACCCACCTAGACTTGAATCATTCCCTTCGACAAGGCTGTCGCCATGATCTCGATGTCTGCGTTCCACTCCATGCTCATTCCCATCCTCGGCGGAATGATTCTGCTGGCCATCGGTTTCAACTTCCGTGACAAGAACGCCGGTGTGTTCGCCATGTGGATCGGCATGCTGATGATCCTGGCCACCGTGGTCTACAAGATCCTCGCCAAACTCAACGAATAAATCCGCGCCCGGCTCGCATTGAATCTGGCGGGCTCGTACACTCGCCCGATCCGCCCCTTGCGAGGTTGACCGCCTAGTGTTCGCTCGTCTTTTTGCCCTGCCCTGCCTGTTTCTCGTCTGCCTGATGACCCTGATGTCGCCGGCGCCCGCCGACGCTGCCGGTCTGCCGGGACTGCTCACGGGTTCCGGCAAGGCCCAGCCCGAGGCTCAGGAACCGCTCGGCCAGTCGCTGGACGAAGTCATCAAGTCGCTGGAAAACGACAAGCAACGTGCCCAGTTGCTGACCGACCTGAAAAAACTGCGCGACGCCACGAAAAAAGCCCAGGCCAGCCCCGAAGAAGGTGTGCTGGGACTGATCGGCGGCACCCTCGCCACTTTCGAAAAACAGTTCACCGGCGCCGACAGCCCGCTCAATCGCTGGTCCGCCGAATTCGACATGGCCCAGGACGAGCTCAAAGGCCTGATGCTGCCGGCCAGCGAATGGCTGCCGATCATCTTCGCCTTCGCCGTGATCCTCGCGGTCTGGAGCCTGCTCGCCGCCGCGCTGATCTGGCTCGGCCACCGGGTACGCATGCGCTTCGGCCTGACCGAAGAACTGCCGCAAAACCCCCGGGCCCTCGACATGCTGCGCTTCGCCCTGCGCAAGCTCGGCCCCTGGCTGATCGCGTTGGTGATCACGGTCTACATGAGCTACGCATTGCCCTCGTCACTGGGCAAAAGCCTGGCGATGGTGCTGGCTTACGCACTGGTGGTCGGCACCTGTTTCTCGGCCATCTGCGTGATCGCCTTCTCCGTACTCGACGGTCCGCACCGGCACCGCGCGCTGTACATCCTGCGTCACCAGGCCTTCCGCCCGTTGTGGCTGATCGGCAGTTTCGCCGCCTTCGGTGAAGCCCTGAGCGATCCGCGACTGGTGGCCGGTCTCGGCGTGCACCTGGCCCACACCGCCGCCACCGTCGCCAACGTGCTCGCGGCGCTGTCGACCGGCCTGTTCATCCTGCGTTTCCGCCGGCCGATCGCCCACCTGATCCGCAACCAGCCCCTGTCCCGCCGCCTGACCCGCCGCGCCCTCAGTGACACCATCGAAATCCTCGGCACCTTCTGGTACGTCCCGGCACTGGTGCTGGTGGGCATCTCCCTGTTCGCCACCTTCGTCTCCGCCGGCGACACCAGCACCGCCCTGCGCCAGTCGCTGATTTGCACCGTGCTGCTGGTGTTGTGCATGGTCATCAACGGCCTCGTCCGCCGCCACGCCCTCAAACCCCAACGCGGACCGAAACGCCACGCGCTGTATTCCGAACGCCTGAAAAGCTTCTTCTACACCCTCGCCCATTTGCTGGTGTGGCTGGCCTTCATCGAACTCGGCCTGCGGGTGTGGGGCATGTCGCTGATCGGCTTCACCGAAGGCGAAGGCCACGACGTCAGCGTCAAACTGTTCAGTTTGATCGGCACGCTGATCTTCGCCTGGCTGATCTGGATCCTCAGCGACACCGCCGTGCACCACGCCCTCACCCGCTCTCGCAAAGGCCTGGCCAACGCCCGCGCGCAAACCATGATGCCGCTGATCCGCAACGTGCTGTTCGTGGCGATCTTCATCATCGCCCTGATCGTCGCGCTGGCGAACATGGGCATGAACGTCACGCCCCTGCTGGCCGGTGCCGGCGTGATCGGCCTGGCCATCGGCTTCGGCGCCCAGTCGCTCGTAGCCGACCTGATCACCGGCCTGTTCATCATCATCGAAGACTCTCTGGCCATCGATGACTACGTCGACGTCGGCGGTCACCTGGGCACCGTCGAAGGCCTGACCATCCGCACCGTACGCCTGCGGGACATCGACGGCATCGTCCACACCATCCCGTTCAGCGAAATCAAAAGCATCAAAAACTACTCCCGCGAATTCGGCTACGCGATTTTCCGCGTGGCGGTGCCCTTCAACATGAGCATCGACGAAGCCATCAAACTGATGCGCGACGTCGGCCAGAAAATGCGCACCGACCCACTGCAGCGACGCAACATCTGGTCGCCACTGGAATTTCAGGGCGTGGAAAGCTTTGAATCCGGCAACGCGATATTGCGCGCAAGGTTCAAGACCGCACCGATCAAACAGTGGGAGGTTTCACGGGCATTCAATTTGTCGCTGAAACGGCATCTGGACGAAGCCGGCCTGGACCTGGCGACGCCGAGGATGAATGTGCAGGTGATCACGGCGGGCGGTGGAGTGGAGACTGAAAAATAGTTACCGAATAAACCCCAATCGGAATGCACTTCGATTGGGGTCCTTTGATTTGGACTTACCCTTTGAATCCGGGCATCCCGTTCTCCGCACGCCAGCTCTTCAGCGTTTGGAGTATTCCTTCAGGGCTATCATCTTCGCCATCCAGCGGATAATAAATAATTCCGTTACCCCTTGGGTGATCCACTGCAGCGTCAAACTTTTCAACAAGGACCATGTATTCTCTTTCACTGCAGCTGGTTACATAACAGAGACCTTTCAAAAGCTCAAGAAACTCTGACTCCGTATAGTCTTCGAGTTTACGATGCATTTCTTTCTCCTCCACTAGCAGAATGAACTTCCACGTGCTGCTTAGGTGTCAACAATCTTAAGTTATCCATATCGTAGACCGCACCTCCATTCTTGATGAAATCCAGATGATGAATTTCATAAACTTTATTACCGCCTACCTGCTCACCAGGAATGGTAAATGGAGAATGCCCGCGCATTAACCGCTCTCTATTGGTATTGCCAAATTGTGAAGAGAGCTCGGAGTCTGCCCCTACTGCTTTCCAGAAGGACTCTCTGAACGTCCTGAAATCGCTGAACTGCCGACCTCTCAATTGCTCTGCAATCTGCGCCGGAATCGCCGCACCATTGCCTTGCGAAGCCGCCTCGAGCCACCCCGTCGCCACTGGCTCTCCGTACCCGGAAGCAATCCCGGAATCGTTTCGCGGATCCCGGAACATGATGTATTGCGGGGGGATGCCGGAATCCGGTGGAAAAACCAGAATCCAGTCATTGAAATCAAAATCACCCAGATCAGGATGACGATCAATTCGCCCCTCGACAGGGACGATGTCGCCGCCGGTATATTGCGCAGGATCCGGTTCGGGAACGGGCAATACAGTCGAACTGTCAGCGGGCGTAATTGACGGCGTCCATACCAATGTTTCTGATGGAATGTCGGTGGTCGTCGCGCGATAGGTGTTGTCCTGCGGGTTGTGAACGGCAGCAATCACCGGCACGCCGGTGGGAAACCTGACGCCATCGACTGGAATGACCAGCAGCTCGGTGTGATCGCCCTCGCCAGCTCTGGAATTGACACGCACGGGCAAATCCAGAGAACCACCGGTAGCCGCGAGCTGACCCAAGTCTGGCACGGGACCGGACAGCAGATCGGACAACGGCATGCTGACCAGAAACCGCTTGGGCAGCTCGCCGTTTCCCAGCGCGGGCGAGTAAACCAGCGCCGCAACCCCCACCATCAAGCCCGACACCGTGCCCGCGGCCAGAGCGGATAATCCGGTCGCCGCGGAGCGGATGGCCGCCCGCAATCCCGACCTTGCGCTCTCGCGGATGGAAACCGGCCCGGTCGACGTCGAAAATACAAGTTGCGGATTCCAGGCAGCGCCCTGCAAATGGAAGGCTTGCGCCTCCCGGCGCGCCCGATCCGCGTCGCGCAATCGATCCTCAAGCAATTGCCGTGCATGCTCATCGGCTGTACGTCGCGCCTGCTCTTCAGCCTTTTGACGAGCTTCATCAACGGCCGCCAGCCGGGCGATTTCTGCCGCTTGTGCAGCTACACGCGCCTGCTCCTCGGCCACAAGCCGAGCCTGATTCTGCGCAGCGATGCGCGCCTGCTCATGTGCAATTCGATTGGCCTCTTGCACCTGCACAGCCGCGATTACATTCCTGACCGTTGCGGACTGACTGTTCAACTGGCCGATGCCTTCTACCAGCAACTTGGCATTGAACAACTCGCTATAGGCCTGGCGAACGCTGACGTTACCGCCACGCCGATTGACCTGCGGTAACCGACCGCCATTGAAAAACGTTTCGACCTGCGCATGGCCAAACCGCTGAATCGCAATGTCCTTCGCCGCGATCAGCGCACCAAACTTTCTGGCGATCAGCGCATCCCGGAAACGCAGCTCACGCGCCAGCGTGTCCAAGGGAGGCAATAAACTCGAATCACCGCCAGCCCTGACCTGGGCAAGTTCAACTTCAAGGATTTGAGGCAAACTTCCGGAAAATGCCTTGTAGGTATTTTCCATATCCAGTATTTCCCCCAAGGGGGCAAAATCAATTGCCGGCCCGGAGCCATCACCGAGACCTAAGTAGTGCACATAAACATCTTGATTGTCCGGCCTCACGATTGAAGCTGGAAGCTCAATTCCACGCCGTGCCATAAATACATTCCTCCTTGAATTAAATGCAGTGCTCGACAACCGGAAACAAATTCAAACATTGCGTCCGGCGCCTGGAGAAATGTATGGAAATAACAACCACGGACTGCGTTATATATGTACCTCGCACAAAAAAATCTGTCGCGTCAGATGCAGCCGAACAACAAGTAGGAAACGTCCAGAAATCCAGGTCCGGATTCGCCCAATTGAAAAATTCAACTCAAACAGCAGAACCAACGCTTAAGAGGCGCACATCCAAAACACGATGAGCGTTAGCTCAAGAAAAGCTTTTGACGTGCCGGCCCCTTCGGCAGGCTGAGTGGAGGGATTTATCCGGGGGAGGGAGCGCAGCGACCGTGCGGCGCAGCCGCATGCATCGAGAGGAGGTGCAGCGAAGCAAACCGTAGGCGATGCCCCCGGATGAATCCCGGAGCGAAGGAACCCCGAGCCTCAGCGAGGGGCCGAACGCAGGGGCCAAGCCTTTTGCTTACTTTTCGGCGTCTGGAAAAGTGAGCCGCTGTAAGAGCGGAACCGCCAGCCGCAGCCCCCCGAAAAAACGGATATTCACCCAAAACAACCCAAAACCTGGCCGGCCCAGAGGCCGCCAAGGTCAAGGTCAAGGTCAAACAACGTCAACCCCAACGTGAATCGCATCATGCCGCCAAAACTCCAGATCACAATCAATCAACCGCCCAGACTGATCATAATTAACCCGAGCAATCCTCAACCCCGGACTCCCCACTGACACCCGCAACGCCGCCGCCGCATCGACCGATAAAGACGTAGGCACAATCTCGAACCGCACCCGCCCATAGTGCAAATCGTAATGCCGCGCATAAAGCTCGGTAATCGACTGATTCAAATCAAACTCCAGAATCCCCGGAAAAAACTGCGGATTCAGATAATGCTCCACATACAACACCAGCCGCCCATCGATCCGCCGCGACCGGCAAATCTGAATCACGCTCGACAACGCCGGCAATTGCAACCACGCACAGACCGCCGCTGACGCCGGCTGCAAGCGCGCCGAAATCACCTCGGTCGACGGCACCCGCCCCTGCGCACTGACCATCGCGTGAAAGTGACTGCGCTGCATCAGGTTATAGGCCAGACGCGGTGGCGACACGAACCAGCCCCGCCGTTCCTCGCGATAAATCTGCCCTTGCGCCTCCAGCTGCAACAAGGCTTCCCGTACCGTAATCCGCGTCGTGCCGAACAACTCACTGAGCTTGCGCTCGGCCGGCAACTTGCTCCCCGCCGCCAGCAACCCATGGTCGAGTTGCTCCTGAAGGATCTGGCCAATCGCTGTCACCGCTTTTGTTGCCTCATCGCGCATCAACGTTACCTATCTGGACTAGACCAGCACTGTTTCGGGGCAAAACCGCACAGCTATTGCGCCGTTTGGTCATGTTGCAAGCCTAGGCAGCGCAGATGACCGAGAGATGACAAAACTACCGAACGGTCGCCCTGACAACTTGCAATACATCGGCCAAGTCCCTTGCCCACCGGGACTTTGCGGGTGGTCTACGCTTAGCGGGCAGCCGTCGATACAGGAGAAATAAAACGCGGGTCAGGTATCCGCCGACATCAAAGTGTCATCCAGCCCCCCTACATTGGCTCAGGTATTGCTGACCTAGACCAACACAAACCGCAATCGCAGCGTTGAACACGACCAAGGAGCTTCGGAATGAAACAGCTTTTCCTGGCAACACTGTTAGGCTCGACCATTGCCATGTGCACCGCCGCCATGGCGGCTGATGATCTGAAAACCCTCGAAGCCGCTGCGAAAGCGGAAGGCGCCGTCAACAGCGTCGGCATGCCCGATGACTGGGCCAACTGGAAAGGCACCTGGGAAGACCTGGCCAAGAAATACGGCCTGAAACACATCGACACCGACATGAGCTCGGCCCAGGAAATCGCCAAGTTCGCCGCTGAAAAAGACAATGCCACCGCCGACATCGGCGACGTCGGCGCTGCCTTCGGCCCGATCGCGGTCAAGCAAGGCGTGGTGCAACCGTACAAGCCGACCACCTGGGATCAAGTGCCGGACTGGGCCAAGGACAAGGACGGCAACTGGGCACTAGCCTACACCGGCACCATCGCCTTCATCGTCAACAAGAAGCTGCTGCACGGCTCCGAAGTACCGACCAAATGGGCTGACCTCAAGGGCGGCAAATACAAGGTTTCCATCGGTGACGTGAGCACTGCCGCACAGGCTGCCAACGGCGTACTCGCCGCAGCACTGGCCAACGGCGGCGACGAGAAAAACCTCCAGCCTGCCCTGCTGCTGTTCGCAGACATCGCCAAGCAGGGTCGCCTGTCGATGGCCAACCCGACCATCGCCACCATGGAAAAAGGCGAGATCGAAGTCGGCGTGGTCTGGGACTTCAATGGCCTGAGCTACAAGGCCAAAATGGCCAATCCGGATGACTACGTGGTGCTGATCCCGTCCGACGGTTCGGTGATTTCCGGCTACACCACCATCATCAACAAGTACGCGAAAAACCCGAACGCCGCCAAGCTGACCCGCGAATACATCTTCAGCGACGCCGGCCAGACCAACCTCGCCCGCGGCAACGCCCGCCCGATCCGCGCCGAGCACCTGCAACTGCCGGAAGACGTGAAAGCCAAGCTGCTGCCGAACGATCAGTACAAGAAGGTCACCCCGATCAAGGACGCCGATGCGTGGGAAAAAACCTCCAAGGCCCTGCCGCAGAAGTGGAACGAAGAAGTCATCGTCGAGATGAAGTAAGCCGGTAGATCCCCACTGGGTCTGACGCAAAACCCTGTGGGAGCGGGCTTGCCCGCGATGGCAGTTTCACATTCAACACATGAGTTGAATGACATGACGCCTTCGCGGGCAAGCCCGCTCCCACAGGATCCGTGTCGACTTCGAGTTTCCCGTTTTTATTGTTTCGCGGAGTTTTTGCCCCTATGAAGCACACCGTCATCCTTGTCGTGCTCGACGGCCTCAACTACGAGGTTGCGCGTCACGCCATGGGGCATCTGCAGGCTTACGTTGGCGCAGGACGCGCCGCGCTCTATCAGTTGGAGTGCGAGCTGCCGGCCCTGTCCCGACCGCTTTACGAATGCATCCTCACGGGCGTACCGCCGATCGACAGCGGCATCGTCCACAACAACGTCTCGCGCCTGTCCAGTCAGTGCAGCATCTATCACTACGCCCGCGATGCCGGTCTGAAAACCGCCGCCGCGGCGTACCACTGGGTCAGCGAGCTCTACAACCGCTCGCCGTTCGTGGCAGCACGGGATCGGCATACCGATGACCCGACGCTACCGATCCAGCACGGCCACTTTTACTGGAACGATCACTATCCGGATTCGCACCTGTTCGCCGACGCCGAAAACCTGCGCCTGCGCCATGCACCGGACTTTCTGCTGATCCACCCGATGAACATCGACGACGCCGGGCACAAGCACGGCCTCGACACCCCGCAATACCGCAACAGTGCGCGCAGCGCCGACATCATCCTCGCCGACTACCTGCAAGGCTGGCTCGACGCCGGTTGCCAGGTGCTGGTGACCGCCGACCACGGCATGAACAACGACCGCTCGCACAACGGCCTGCTGCCGGAAGAACGCCAGGTGCCGTTGTTTGTACTCGGTGACGCCTTCAGCTTAAACACCGACGCCACGCCGAAGCAGACCGACATCTGCGGCACCGTCTGCGAACTGCTCGGCGTGCCCCACGACAAACCTGTGTGCCGGGAGTTACTCAAGTGAACTCAATGACTCGCGGTAAATGGCTGGCCGCCCTGTGCCTGGTGCCTTTCGCACTGTTCTTTATCGTGTTCGAAATCGCCCCGCTGATCTGGGTGATGATCAACAGCCTGCAATCGGAAGAATTCGGTTGGGGCTTCGCCAACTTCAGCAAGATCTTCAGTTCGAAGTTCTATCTGCAGGCGATCCAGTACAGCCTCGAAATCAGCTTCTGGTCGAGTGTGTTCGGGATCATCATCGCGGTGCTGGGCGCCTACTCCCTGCGCCGGGTCGATTCGAAGCTGCGCAACTTCGTCAACGCCTTCGCCAACATGACCAGCAACTTCGCCGGCGTGCCCCTGGCGTTTGCGTTCATCATCCTGCTCGGCTTCAACGGCAGCATCACCATCATGTTGAAGCAGGCCGGGATCATCGAGGACTTCAACCTGTACTCGAAAACCGGGTTGATAATCCTCTACACCTACTTCCAGATTCCGCTCGGCGTGTTGCTGTTGTACCCGGCATTCGACGCCCTGCGTGAAGACTGGCGCGAATCCGCCGCACTGCTCGGCGCTGACGGCTGGCAGTTCTGGCGCCACATTGGCCTGCCGGTACTGACTCCGGCCCTGCTCGGCACCTTCGTGATCCTGCTGGCAAACGCCCTTGGCGCCTACGCCACGGTCTACGCGCTGACCACCGGCAACTTCAACGTATTGCCGATCCGGATTGCGGCGATGGTCTCCGGTGACATTTCCCTCGACCCGAACCTGGCCAGCGCCCTGGCCGTGGTGCTGGTGGCGCTGATGACCCTGGTGACCGTCGTGCATCAACTGCTGCTGAAGAGGAGCTACCATGTCTCGCGCTGAATCCGGCCCGGCCGGCGTCTACCACCGCGTCGTGGTCTATCTGTTGTTCGCCATCCTGCTGCTGCCGCTGGTGGGCACGCTGATCTACTCGATCGCCAGCAGTTGGTCGGCCACCATCCTGCCCAGCGGTTTCACCTTCAAGTGGTACATCCAGTTGTGGAGCGATCCGCGTTTTCTGCACGCCTTCGGTCAGTCGCTGCTGGTGTGCGTCGGCGCGCTGATCCTGTCGGTGGTGTTGATCCTGCCGCTGCTGTTCGTGGTGCATTACCACTTCCCGAAACTCGATGCGCTGATGAACATCCTGATCCTGCTGCCCTTCGCCGTACCGCCGGTGGTGTCGTCGGTGGGCCTGTTGCAGCTCTACGGTTCCGGGCCGTTCGCGATGGTCGGCACGCCGTGGATCCTGATCGGTTGCTACTTCACCGTGGCGCTGCCGTTCATGTACCGGGCGATCACCAACAACCTGCAAGCGATCAACCTGCGCGACCTGATGGACGCCGCCCAACTGCTTGGCGCCAGCACTTTTCAGGCAGCTTTCCTGGTGGTGCTGCCGAACCTGCGCAAAGGCCTGATGGTCGCGTTGCTGCTGTCGTTCTCGTTCCTGTTCGGTGAGTTCGTGTTCGCCAACATCCTGGTCGGCACCCGCTACGAAACCCTGCAGGTTTATCTGAACAACATGCGCAACAGCAGCGGCCACTTCACCAGTGCGCTGGTGATCTCCTACTTCTTTTTCGTGCTGGTCCTGACCTGGGTCGCCAACATCTTGAACAAGGACAAAAGCGAATGAGCTATGTCAGCGTCCAACACCTTCAGAAAAACTACGCGGGCACCACGGTGTTCAGCGACATCAACTGCGAAATCAACAAGGGTGAATTCGTCACCCTGCTTGGTCCGTCCGGTTGCGGCAAATCCACCCTGCTGCGTTGCATCGCCGGGCTGACGCCGGTGGATGGCGGCAAGATTCTGCTCGATGGCGTCGACATCGTGCCGCTCACCCCGCAGAAGCGCGGGATCGGCATGGTGTTCCAGAGCTACGCGCTGTTCCCCAACATGACCGTCGAACAGAACGTCGCCTTCGGCCTGCGCATGCAAAAGGTCAACGCCGACGACAGCCACAAGCGGGTTGCCGAAGTGTTGAAACTGGTTGAACTCAACGATTTCGCCAGTCGCTATCCGCATCAGCTGTCCGGCGGCCAGTGTCAGCGTGTCGCCCTCGCCCGTTCGCTGGTGACCCGTCCGCGCCTGTTGCTGCTGGATGAACCGCTGTCGGCCCTCGATGCGCGAATTCGCAAACACCTGCGCGAACAGATCCGTCAGATCCAGCGCGAACTTGGCCTGACCACGATCTTCGTCACACACGATCAGGAAGAAGCCCTGACCATGTCTGACCGGATTTTCCTGATGAATCAGGGAAAAATCGTACAAAGCGGCGATGCCGAAACCCTCTACACCGCACCGGTCGACGTATTCGCCGCCGGCTTCATCGGCAACTACAACCTGCTGGATGCCGAGAGTGCCTCCAAGCTGTTGCAGCGGCCGATCAATCACCGCATCGCGATTCGCCCGGAGGCCATCGAATTGAGCCTCAGCGGCGAGCCCGATGCGCAGATTCGCAGCCACAGCCTTCTGGGCAACGTGATTCGCTACCGCGTCGAAGCCCGGGGCGTGGAACTGGTGGTGGATGTGCTCAACCGTTCGGCGGCGGATCTGCATCCCGATGGTCAGCGCCTGTCACTTTCCATCGATCCCACCGCCCTGTGTGAGGTAGCCTGATGACTTTGCTGACACCCAAGAGGGAACTGAACTGATGGCCCTGGCAATTTTTGATCTGGACGAAACCCTGATCCACGGCGACTGCGCCACCCTCTGGAGCGAGCAGATGGGGCGCCTGGGCTGGGTCGATCCCGAGTCGTTCATGCGCCGGAACAACGAGCTGATGGACGCCTACAGCCATGGCAAGTTGCGCATGGAAGACTACATGGAGTTCAGCCTCGAACCCTTGATCGGCCGCACCCCGGAAGAGGTCGATCACTTGGTCGGGCCGTGGGTGGAAGACTTCATCGAGCCGATCATCTTCAGCGACGCGACCAAAACCATTGCTGCCCACCGCAAGGCCGGCGACCGGATTCTGGTGATCTCGGCCTCGGGTACGCACCTGGTCAAACCGATTGCCGATCGACTGGGCATCGACGAGGTGCTGGGGATCGAACTGGAAGTGGCGCATGGCGTTTACAGCGGCCACACCGTGGGCACCCTGACCTACCGCGAAGGCAAGATCACCCGCTTGCTGGAATGGCTGGATGCCGAAGAGGAAAACCTTGAGGGCGCGAGTTTCTATTCCGACTCACGCAATGATCTGCCGCTGCTGCTGAAAGTGGATTTCCCGCATGTGGTCAATCCGGATCCGGTGCTGCTTGCAGAGGCCGAGAAGTCCGGCTGGCCGATCCACCTCTGGAAGTAAGCGGTTGTCTTGTGGGAGCAAGCCTGCTCCCACAAGCATCGACGATCAGCTCAGGCTTTCGTCGATCACCAGCACCAGCTTCCCCGCCACCGTGTTGCTCGCCAGCTCGGCGAACGCTGCCTCGGCATCCTTGATCGGGAATGCCTTGGCCAGTTGTGGCTTCAGGCGCCCTTCGGAAAACAGCGGCCACACGTGCTGACTCAGATCGCTGAACAGATCGGCCTTGAACTGATCGTCACGGCTGCGCAGGGTCGAGCCCAGCAGTTGCACGCGTTTGGCCAGCACCTGGGCCAGATCCAGCTTCGCTTCGCGGCCGCCCATCAGGCCGATCAGCACCCAGCGGCCGTCCTGAGCCATCAACTTGAGGTTCAAAGCCGAATAATTGCCGCCCACCGGATCCAGAATCACATCGAACGGCCCGAAATCCCGCAGGCTTTCCAGATCGTCGGTGCGAACCACCCCGCCCTGGGCCCCCAGCGATTCGCAGTAGGCCAGCCGCTCGGCCGAGCCAACGCTGACCCAGCAGGGATTGCCGAAAGCCTTGCACAGTTGAATGGCGGCTGAACCGATACCACTGGCTCCGGCGTGCAGAAGAACTTTCTCACCCGGTTTGAGCGCAGCGAGTTGAAACACATTCAGCCAGACGGTCGCGTACACCTCGGGCAACGCAGCGGCCTCGATCAGCGATACACCTTCCGGAACCGGCAGCACATGCCTTCCGTCGACGACCACCTCTTGCGCCATCCCGCCCCCGGCCAGCAAGGCGCAAACCCGGTCACCGACCTGCCAGGACGAGCCTGCGCCGACCTCGCTGATCACCCCGGAACACTCAAGACCCAGCACCTGGCTGGCACCCGGAGGGGGCGGATAAAGTCCGGCTTTCTGTAATAAATCCGCGCGATTGAGGCCCGCTGCCGCCACCCGGATGCGAACTTGTCCTACATCACATGTAGGACTTGGTTCATCAACCCATGCCACTTGACCTTCAACGCCTTGCAATGCCTTCACAGTGCCTCCATAGTGAGTCTGGACTGAGCCCGAAGCTGTAGCGCCGGGCTTTTTGCATTATGCGACCGGCCCTGGGGTCTGAACGAACGCTGAACAGCAGTTATCGTACAGAGCGTAGAGGTACCGGCGACTTCAAAGACGGCCTAATATGCGTTATCAATTGTCCCCGCGTCGAATCAGCATGAAGCATCTGCTCCCCAGCACCGCCCTCGCTCTTTTCATCGGTATCGGTCTGTTGCCGGTGTCGGGCACCACATTCGCAGCCAACAGCTGGGACAAGTTACAGCCTGATCGCGACGAAGTGATCGCCAGTCTGAACGTCGTCGAGTTGCTCAAGCGTCACCACTACAGCAAGCCGCCGCTCGACGATGCGCGCTCGGTGATCATCTACGACAGCTACATCAAGCTGCTCGACCCGTCGCGCAGCTACTTCATGGCCAGCGACATCGCCGAATTCGACAAGTGGAAGACCCAGTTCGACGACTTCCTCAAGAGCGGCGACCTCAACGCCGGGTTCACCATCTACAAGCGCTACCTGGACCGCGTGAAAGCGCGTCTGGACTTCGCCCTTGCCGAGCTGAACAAAGGCGTCGACAAGATGGACTTCACCACCAAGGAAACCTTGCTGATCGATCGCAAGGACGCTCCGTGGCTCAAGTCCACCGCCGAACTCGATGACCTGTGGCGCAAACGCGTCAAGGACGAGGTGCTGCGGCAGAAGATCGCCGGCAAAGAGCCGAAGCAGATCCAGGAAACCCTGACCAAGCGCTACAAGAATCAACTGGCGCGTCTGGACCAGACCCGCGCCGAAGACATCTTCCAGGCGTACATCAACACCTTCGCCATGTCTTACGATCCGCACACCAACTATCTGTCGCCGGATAACGCGGAGAATTTCGACATCAACATGAGCCTGTCCCTCGAGGGCATCGGCGCCGTGTTGCAGAGCGACAACGACCAGGTGAAAGTCGTGCGTCTGGTGCCGGCAGGCCCGGCCGACAAGACCAAGCAGGTTGCTCCGGCCGACAAGATCATCGGCGTTGCCCAGGGCAACAAAGAGATGGTCGACGTGGTCGGCTGGCGTCTGGATGAAGTGGTCAAGCTGATCCGTGGCCCGAAAGGCACCGTGGTGCGTCTGGAAGTCATCCCGGCGAGCAATGCGCCGAACGACCAGACCAGCAAGATCGTGCCGATCACCCGTGAAGCGGTGAAGCTCGAAGACCAGGCCGTGAAGAAGTCCGTGCTGAACCTGAAACAGGACGGCCGAGACTACAAGCTCGGCGTGATCGAGATTCCGGCCTTCTACCTCGACTTCAAGGCCTTTCGTGCCGGCGATCCGGACTACAAGAGCACCACTCGCGACGTCAAGAAGCTGCTGACCGAACTGCAGAAAGAGAAAGTCGACGGCGTGGTCATCGACCTGCGCAACAACGGCGGCGGTTCCCTGCAGGAAGCCACCGAGCTGACCAGCCTGTTCATCGACAAGGGCCCTACCGTGCTTGTGCGTAACGCCGATGGCCGGGTCGATGTACTTGAAGATGAAAACCCGGGCGCCTTCTACAAAGGCCCGATGGCGCTGCTGGTCAACCGTCTGTCCGCCTCGGCTTCGGAGATCTTCGCCGGCGCCATGCAGGACTACCACCGCGCGCTGATCATCGGTGGCCAGACCTTCGGCAAAGGCACCGTGCAGACCATCCAGCCGCTGAACCATGGCGAACTGAAACTGACCCTGGCCAAGTTCTACCGGGTTTCCGGTCAGAGCACCCAGCATCAGGGCGTACTGCCGGACATCGATTACCCGTCGATCATCGACACCAAGGAAATCGGCGAAAGCGCCCTGCCGGAAGCCATGCCGTGGGACACCATCCGCGCGGCGATCAAACCGGCGAGCGATCCGTTCAAGCCGTACCTGGCCCAGCTGAAATCCGAGCATGACACCCGTTCCGCCAAGGACGCGGAGTTTGTGTTCATCCGCGACAAGCTGGCCCTGGCGCAGAAGCTGCTGGAAGAAAAAACCGTCAGCCTCAATGAAGCCGAACGCCGTGCCCAGCACGCCGACATCGACGCCAAGCAACTGGCGATGGAAAACATCCGTCGCAAGGCCAAAGGCGAAGAACCGCTCAAAGAGCTGAAGAAAGAAGACGAGGACGCCCTGGCGGCCGCCGAGCCGGACAAGGTCAAACCGGAAGACGACGCCTACCTGAGCGAGACCGGGCGCGTACTGCTGGATTACCTGAAGCTGAGCAATCAGGTCGCAAAGAAGTAAGGTGATGGCAATTTAACGCTGACGATCCCCGGATCGTCATCAAACAGTCATCATTCTGTCGTGCAATAAAGGACTGGGAGCTGTTCTCTTCATCGAGAACGCTCCCAGTCCTTTTTTTATCGCCAGAGATTGCCATGACCACGACCGAACAGCTGAGTGCCTTGAGCTCGATCCTGACTCAAAGCGGTTTACACAGCCTGTTCCAGCCGATCATTTGCCTCTCTGAACGGCGCATCCTCGGCTACGAAGCCCTGACCCGCGGCCCGTCCAACAGCCCGCTGCACTCCCCCATCGCCCTGTTCGCTGTGGCCCGCCAGGCCGGACGCTTGAGCGAACTGGAAATCGCCTGCCGCCAAAGCGCCTGTCGCCGTTTCAACGAACAGCAGTTGCCGGGCAAGCTGTTTCTCAATGTCTCCCCGGAATCCCTGCTTGAAGCCGCGCACCAGCCGGGGCGCACGCTGCAGCTGCTGCAGGATTTTGGTATCCCGCCGAGTCAGGTGGTGATCGAACTCACCGAACAAACGCCGATCGATGACTTTCAGTTGCTGCAAACTGCGCTGCATCACTATCGGGCGATGGGTTTTTCGATTGCCCTCGACGATCTGGGCGCGGGTTATTCAAGCCTGCGTTTGTGGTCGGAGCTGCGACCGGATTACGTAAAGATTGACCGGCACTTCATCGACGGCATCCATCAGGACGCCTTGAAGCGAGAGTTCGTCGGATCGATTCTGCAAATCGCCAAGGCCTCGCGTGCGCAGGTAATCGCCGAAGGCATCGAGCTGCCGGAAGAACTGGCAGTGCTGACCGAGATGGGGGTGGATCTGGTGCAGGGCTACCTGCTCGGGCGCCCTCAGGAACACCCGCCGCGCGATGCCCGCGCCTTGATGCCCAAGCACGACAGCAGCGCCGTTGCGTTGAACGATGAAGGCAGCGACCTCAGTGCCCTGCTCAATGATCAACCGGCCGTGAATCGCGACACACCCACCGCTACCGTACTGGAAGCCTTCCGCCGTCAGGCCAACCTTAACTCACTGGCGGTGCTCGACGAACAGGGTCAGCCATGCGGCATCGTTCATCGTCACTCGCTGTCCGATGCGCTGCTCAAACCGTTCGCCACCGACCTGTTCGCCCGCAAACCGATCAGCCGCCTGATGAACGACGACTTCCTCGCCGTGGAAATGAGCCAGTCGCTGCAACAGGTCAGCCGCCTGATCACCAGCCGCGCCCGACAACGCATCGAAGAAGACTTCATCATCACCCTCAATGGCAGCTACCTGGGCCTGGGCCGGGTGATTGACGTGCTCAAACTGATTACCGAACTGAAGATCCAGCAGGCCCGCTATGCCAATCCGCTGACTTTGTTGCCGGGGAATGTGCCCATTCAGCAATGCCTCACCCGCCTGTTGCAACAGGGGCGCGAGTCGGTTATCTGCTATGTCGACATCGACAGCTTCAAACCCTTTAACGATATCTACGGGTATGGACGTGGGGATGAGGTGCTGCTGTGTCTGGCGCAATGCCTCAACGAACGCGTCGACCCGTCCCGCGATTTCGTCGGGCATATTGGGGGGGATGATTTCTTGTTGGTGCTCGGCCCGGAGGATTGGCGCAAACGGCTGAACCAATTGCTTGATGACTTCCAGAGCCAATGCCGGCGTTTCTACCGCCCGGAACATCTGGAGGCTGGGTGTTTTGTTGCGCCGAACCGCCAGGGTATTCGCCAAGAATTTCCGTTGCTGTCATTGTCCATTGGCGTGGTGCATTTGCATCCTGAAGCGTGTGCGCAGTTGGATGCGAGTCAGTTGGCGGAAATGGCTTCGCAGGCGAAGCATCATGCGAAGAATATTCCTGGGTATAGCGTGCATTTGATTGATAGCCTTACCGTCCCAGAACTCCTTGCTCCACAAACAATAGGCCAACGCTAATATCCCCCAACACCCAAAATACCCTGTGAGAACTGGCTTGCTCGCAGAGTGGGGGCGGCCACTACGACTTATCCATATGAAATTCAAACCACCCGCTATCAAATTTCCGCTTTTTTCGATTTCCGCGACGAATCCACTTCCTTCAATCATTCCACCTCTTCTAACTCGAGAACTGCGAGGGGATGGAGTTTTTCTGCAGCCTTTATCATCCAGAATTCGGCTTTAGACCTATCTCTTCGCACCCCCATCAATCCCTCTAAGTATATTTTTCCAAGTTCATACTGTGCATTTGGCTCATCCGCTTCCGCGGCCTCTCTAAACAATTGAATCGCCACATCTGTATTAATAGGTCCTCCTTCGCCATCTCTGAGCATTTTGGCCAAGTTAGTTTTAGCATAGGAGCTACCAAGTTTCGCGGACTTGTTATACCAGGACCTTGCCTCCACATCACTCTTTATAACTCCTCGCCCATCCTTATACATATCAGCCAATCTATTTTGAGCATAACTATCACCGCTTTCGGCACCCTTCTTATTCCAATAAGCCTCAACAGCCTCATCCTTCTCTACAAGCTGACCTTTTCGATAAATCTGGGACAAAACAAGATATGAGGTCACATGCCCCTGCGCTGCAGCCTTTAAATATAAATCCATGGCAGCGCTATCGCTCTTTGGTATATTTCTTGACACATATCGCCCACGATCATACATTTGCGCCAATCCGAATTGAGCATTAGCATTTCCTTGCTCCGCCGCTAATCGATACCAAACTAAAGCTTCTTCTTCATTTTTTGCGTTCCACGTGCCAACGAGTTTTCTAGCTAGTTCGGCTTGCGCAACAGCATTACCTTGCTCCGCAGCAAGACGAAACCAATCTATGGAGTATCTTCCCCCTAATTCAACCGCTCCACAGAGGTTCTGACTCGCAGCGTATCCAAATGCTAATTGCCCTTCCACATTTCCAGTTAAAGCAATTTTATGAAGTTTATCCGCTGCTGGATGACACTTCCCCTGCTCCATTAAACTGAGAAGATCTCCCGCGTCATCAGCTAAAGCATCCGTCATGATCGCCAAGGATAAAGCACAAACAAATACTTTAATAAAAAATAAAACCGAAACCATTACCAGCCCTCCAAATCCAATTGCCAACCTCGAATATCAGCATTACCACAGAGACTTATCTTCCAAACCAGCCCGGTACAGATCCACCTCCCACACTTCAAGTGCCGCCCCATATATTTCTTCAAAAAAAACTCTAGAACTATAGATTTCAGTCTCGTCCCAAGCCAAATAGATATTCGCTTCATCATCACTTTTGAACAAGGATGAAAAGTCGTAACCAGGGAACGACAGTGCATCCTTCAGCATTTCAACTAACAAAAACCGGTGCCGATATGTCAAACATTCGAATCGACGCAATATATATTTTCGAATAACTACAGCTCTATCCCCTTGATTATTTGGATTATAAGCCCACAATTCTGCACCGAGAGTTTCCTCTCTATCAAACACGGAAATCCCACCCAGCCAATAATGCATTGTAGGCTCAAATGGCGTATTAAACTTAGGCCACCTCAACATATTGTCACTCCTCAATCTGGAAAAGCCGTATAAGGCTTGCCACTTACTTGATCAAACCTAACCTCTGAAAAATTAAGATCCTTTATGAATTTAGGATTGTCTTTATCTTTCTTATTCGGCTTGTAGCCTCTACCTCCACCAAGCATCTCTTTTCTAATAACAGGATCCCCATCCTGGGTATAGCCTGTTGGAGTAGGATTCTTTCTCTCCATCCTAGTTACTGCATCATTTATTGCGTTAAGTTGTAGCAACCAGGTTTTGAATTGAGAGCTAGGTCTTATTGGACCTTTCTGACCTTTTTGGGTTGGATGACTACCGTCAATGGATCTCTGCTTCAGCGCCTTATCAGATATCTCTGGGTTATGCTTCGCGACGGTGTGCATTTTGTACTTTTTCTCCAGTTTCAAAACTTCACGCTTCGCATTCGCCTCCGCCAACTCATCAATTCTCGCCCTCCGCTCTTGCGCCGTCATCTTCGGCAGCGCTGGCTCACCCTCATCAACAACCGAACCACTCACCCCATCTGGAACGGGACATCCCGGCTTGTTCGGCGGCGGACAGTTGGACGTCAACCCCAACGGATCCACCCACCCTGTCGGATTCGGCACGTACTGGTACTGATTCAGCCCACCCGCCAGCTTCACCGGATCCGGCGTCAAATACCGCCCCAAGTCAGGGTCGTAGTACCGGTGCCGGTTGTAATGCAGCCCGCTTTCGTCATCGAAATATTGCCCCTGAAAGCGCAGCGGCTGGTTCAGGTAGTCCTCGGTCGCCAGTTCCAGCGAGGTGACCTTGCCGTAGGCGCTGTATTTGGCGGACCAGACGATCTCGCCGCTGTAGTCGGTCAGTTCCTGCGGGGTGCCGAGGTGGTCGAGCTGGTAGTAGAACGGGCAGGCGCGTTTCGGGCCTTTGCCGTCGAGCATGGCCAATGGGCGGAAGGTGCCGGGTTCGTAGATGAAACTGCGGTGCTGGGTCGGGCTGCTTTCGGCGATCAGGTGGTCGCCTTGCCAGAAGAACTCGGTGGTCTGGCCGTTGACGGTTTTGCGGATGCGCCGGCCGAAGGCGTCGTATTGGTAGGTGGCGCTAGTGCCATCGGGACGCGTGAGGCCGATCAGGCGGTGCTGGCTGTCGTAGCGGTATTCGGTGACAAGGGTTTGCGCGCGGCCGCGGCGTTCGCGGATCAGGTTGCCGAAGGCGTCGTAGTCGTAATGACGATCGCCCTGCATCAGCAGGCGATTGCCTTTGATCTGTGTCGGGCCCGGGCGATCCTGCATCAGCAGGTTGCCGGCCGGGTCGTGGGCGAAGTTTTCCGGCACATCGTCGCGGGTGTGGCGTACGCGGATCAGCCGGTCGAGGGCGTCGTACGTGTAGCTGCGCTGGCCGTGGCGGGTGTCGGCGATGTGTTCGAGATTGCCGTTGGCGCTGTAGGCAAAGTCGCGGCGGTACAGCGCGCTGCGTTGATGGCCTACGGCGTGGGACTTCAAGCGGCCCTGTTCGTCGTAGGTGTATTCGCTGAGCAGCAGGCCTTGCTGGCGTTGCTGTTCGCGGCCGTGCTGGTAGACGTGGCGGGTGAGCAAGGCGCCGTTGAGGTCGATCGCGGTCAGCGCGCCGCCCTTGGCGTAGTGGTAATCGAGCTTGCTGTTGTCCGGCAGGCGCATCCGGCTGAGCTGGCCGCAGGCGTCGTAGGTGTAACGCAGGGTGCCCCAGCCCTGATGCTCGCGCACCAGCCGGTCCTGCAGGTCGTATTCGAAGGCCAGCGGGTGATCCTGGCCGTCATCGACGCCGACCAAACGGCCTAAACGGTCATAGCGGTAGCTGACCTCGACCCCGTCCGGCAGGGTTTTAAGCAGCAGACGCCCAGCAGCATCACGTTGATAGCCGGTGACCAGCGTCGAGCCGTCGTCGCCGAACTCGGTCTTTTCCAGCAGGTGGCCATTGCGGTCGTAGGCGTACGCGGTACGTCGGCCATCGAAGCCGGTTTCCTGTCGGATCAGTCCGGTGGGCGTGTAGTCCAGCCGATACTTTTCGCCGGACTCGTTCTCGATTTCCGTCAGCAGCAGCTGCGCATGGTCGTAGCGGTATTGCAGGCGCGTGCCGTCGGGGTTGATCCGCCGGCTGACCAAATGCAGGTCGTCTTCATACTCGTAGCGGGTGATCCGCCCCAGTTCATCGCGTTCGGCGGTGATCTGGCCGTAAGCGCTATAACTGAAGGCTCGAGTGGCGCCATTCGGCGAGGTGGTCTGGATCAGCCGGCCAACGGCGTCCCACGCATGACGGGTGACGGCACCGTGTTCATCCTGCGCAGTAATCCGCCGCCCCTGCA
>Ga0209676_1000370_pt1 | contig 83303 bp, 61 predicted proteins | sample AraplaCvi_mLB_r2_FD_184282 | JGI IMG/M metagenome (GOLD analysis project Ga0209676, IMG submission 184282) | Arabidopsis root microbial communities from North Carolina, USA - plate scrape MF_Cvi_mLB_r2 (SPAdes) (version 2) | ecosystem: Host-associated > Plants > Roots > Endosphere | place: USA...
AACAGGCGGTTTTGAATGATATCAACCAGAGCGGTCTCACGCAGGATGCGGCGATTGAGAAGAACAAGGCTTTGCTCAAAAAGAACCCTTACACCTACGTGAAACCGGAGCATACCAAAACCTGGGAAGCCGGCTATAAAGGGCTTTTCTTCGATCGGGCATTGTTTGTGAATGCGGATTTGTATTTCAACCGGTACAGCAATTTTATCGCGCAGACCAACATGAATGTACCGGTATCGACCGATGCAGCCACTATCCCGCATGACCTGTACGACAAGACCCGTCAGGCGCAATACCGCATGTATACCAACTCGCGCTCGATCATCAACAACTACGGTTTCAGCGTGGGGCTGAACTATCAGTTGGAAAAGAAATGGATTTTCGGAGTGAACACGACATTTGCCAAGCTGAAAAACGCCGAAAACCAGGACGGCCTCGAAGACGGTTTCAATACCCCGAAATGGATGTGGAATGGCTCAGTCTCGCGCACTAACCTGCTCGATAACCTCGATGCCACGGTTTCTTATAAATGGCAGTCGGGCTACTATTCGCAGACGTTCCTCGTTACCGGCAACGTGCCGTCATATAGTAGCCTCGACGCGCAGATGACCTATCGCCTGCCCATGCTCAAAAGCCTGGTCAAAGTGGGCGCTAGCAATTTGCTGGACAAATACTACGTCTCTTTCCTCGGCGGGCCGTCGGTTGGGGGGATGTATTATGTGACGATTGCTTTTAATGTTGAATGACGTAATGGTCGGGAATTGTCAAGAGTTGTCAAGAATGGTCAGGTGTTGTCAGGAATTGTTAGGAATCGTCATGTGTTGTCGATAATGGTCAGGCGTTGTTCTACCTATTTAATGACGGTGTCCAGAACTAGCAGGCTATGAATGACCGCACGTGACCATAATGACTTCCCCAAAACAATCCCTGACCTTAACTGACAATACTTGACCCTATTTGACTACTCAGTTACTCATTCAAAATTAGAATTATATGTTACCCTTCCGCATCTCGCGAACCGCATAATCCGCCGCCCGCACTGTGAGCGCCATGTAGGTCAGCGACGGGTTTTGTGTGGCGGTGGAGGTCATGCACGCGCCGTCGGTCACGAACACGTTCGGTACGTGGTGCATCTGGTTCCATTTGTTGAGCACCGAGGTTTTGGCGTCCTTGCCCATTCTGGCACCGCCCATTTCATGGTTTTCACTGCCGGGATTGCGGTGCGTGTCGGAGGTTTTGATGTTTTTAAAACCGGCCTTGTCGAGCATTTCGCTGAGCTCGGTGTAAAAATCCTTCACCATTTTCATGTCATTGTCGTCGAACGACACATTCATGCGCAGCTGCGGAATCCCCCAGTCGTCTTTCAGGCTGTCGTGCAGTGTCACAAAGTTAGATTCTTTGGTAACGACCTCGCCCATCATCTGGGCACCCAGCGACCAGCCGCTTTCATCCGGCGCAAAGAGGCTGGCTTTCAGCGATTCGCCCAGCCCGTCGTTTGCATTCCCGACTTTGGAAGCTGAAAACGAGGTGGCATATCCGCGGAGAAAATCGGTTTCCTGCTTGAAAACGTTGCGGAACCGGGGAATGTAAGCGCCGTTTGGGCGGCGTCCGTCGGTAGTACGGTCGTGGAAGCCGTCGAAATCGGCTGTAACGCGGCCGCGGTAATTGTGGAAACCGATAAACTTACCCAGCACGCCGCTATCGTTGCCTAATCCGTTCGGGAAGCGGCTCGATTTGGAGTTGAGCAAAATCAGGTTGGAGTTAATGGCTGAGGCATTAATGAATATTATTTTGGCATAATACTCGGTCATTTCCTTTGTCTGCGCATCGACTACGCGCACGCCCGTCGCTCGCTTTTTCTTTTCATCATAAATCACGGAATGCACCACCGAATGGGGTCTCAATGTGAGATTTCCCGTCTTTTCGGCCCAGGGCAATGTGGCTGCATTGGTACTGAAATACCCTCCGAACGGACAACCGCGCTGGCACATATTGCGGTGCTGGCATTTGGCACGGCCTTGCTGGGTGTGGATCGGCTGCGGGTCGGTGATGTGCGCGGCGCGGCCGATGATCACGGGCCGCGTGCCTTTGTAGTTTTTCGCGGTCTGGTCGCTGAAATGCTTTTCTACGCAGCTCATCTCGTGCGGCGGGAGGAATTCGCCATCCGGAAGCTGCGGCAGGCCATCCTTATTGCCGGAAATACCCGCAAACTTCTCCACATAGCTGTACCACGGCGCAATATCCTTATAGCGGATCGGCCAGTCGGTAGCGAAGCCGTCGCGCGCCGGGCCCTCGAAATCGTAGTCCGACCACCGCTGCGTTTGCCGCGCCCACAGCAGCGAGCGGCCGCCCACCTGGTAACCGCGCATCCAACTGAACGGCTGGTCCTGTACATACGGATGTTCATAATCCTTCACCACGAAATGCATGGCATCTTCGCGGAAAATGTAATGCTTGCTGGCCATAGGACTAGCTTCCCGGACTGCCAGCGGGGGCAACCCGCGGTGCTCGAACTCCCAGGGCATCATATTCGTGGTGGGGTAATCTACAATATGCTTCACGTCGCGCCCGCGTTCGAGCACGAGGGTTTTCAATCCTTTTTCGGTTAACTCTTTCGCCGCCCAGCCGCCGCTGATCCCGGTTCCCACAACAATCGCGTCGAAAGTCTGCGCCTTTGTGGCGTCGATATTGAAATAGCTCATACTTTAATGAGTGAATGGCTGAATGATTGAATGAGTTGATTTTGGAGGGTCATTTATAGTCAGGTGTTGTCAGGTATTGTTTTTAACTGGCATTGCTATAAATCACTACACCTGACTATAAATGACTATTCTTGACAATAAGTGACAACACCTGACTATTCACTCATTTAAACAAATTCGGAAGCAACTTATCGTGCAATAGCAATCGCCAGGTGCCCCAGTCGTGCGCGCCCTCGCCGCCAATGAAATAATCGTGTTTGACGCCAACTTTATCCAAAGCGGCATGCGTTGCGGCCGATCTTTTTCCTACAAAATCCAGTTCTCCGCTGCCCAGGCCTACAAGCAGATAGTCCACCTTGTCCTTGATTTTGGGATCGCTGAAAAATGCGGGATTCAATCTCTCGGGTTCCAGGTCGCCCGCGCTCAATATCCCGAAAGAACTGAACAAATCTATCGCATTGAAACCCACGGCCTGGGTATGCCTGCCGCCCATCGAAAGTCCGGAAATAGCCCGCCCTTTCCGGTCTCTCACGGTGCTGTAATGCGTATCTACGAAAGGTACAATCTGTTTGCGTAGCTCTTCCTCAAACAACTTGTAGGTCTTTTCGAGGTGTTTGGGATCGTTACGGTGAATGACCTGGTTGTTGGGCATGGCGATAATCATCGGCACGATTTTTCCATCGGCCAGCAGGTTGTCCGCGATCAGGTCGGCGCGCCCGTCGAGCGTCCAGCCCGAAGCCAGCTCGCCGCTGCCGCCCAGCAGGTATAGCACCGGATATTTTTTCCTGTGGTCATAGCCTGGCGGTGTGTATACCAACATTTCCCGTTCGCCATTCAGGACATTGGAATGATAAATGTGCCTCGTAACGCTGCCATGCGGCACAGGGCGCGCATCGTAATACGCCGGCCCGCTCCCGTGCACGACGAGGTTGCTGTACCCGGGCTGGTTAGAAGCGCCCGTAAGCGTATTGTTCGGGTCGGCCACCGCCACGCCGTCGATCAGGAAGCGGTACACGTAGATATTCGGCGTTACCGGCCCCACCGTCAGCGTCCAGAGCCCCTCGGCATCTTTTGTGAAAGGGATGTTGGCTTTGCTTTTCAATGCGAGGAGAATCGGCCCGCCGGTCAGCTCTACCTTCTGCGCATCGGGAGCTTTGAGCCGGAATGTCACGGTATGATCATCTTTTACCTCCGGGGAAATGACATTCCCACCGTAAGGCACCAGCTGCTCGGTGTTTTTCTGCGGGGCCCAGTCGAGGTTCACATTCGCCTGCTGGGCTGCTGCGAGCAGCGGAGTCGCCAGTAGGGAGGAAATAATGAGATAGTGTTTCAAGGGTTTCATCAGGAGTCGCATTTCGAGAAGAAAGACGAGAAAAAGACTGGGATACTCTACAACTGAGGTAGTGATTTTGCCGATTGCATATTCAAAGGGGCCGGTTGAGAATCGTACAGAGAGGAACGGTTGAGTTGGGTTTAATATGCCTTAGAAATAGGTTTATTCATCATCTAAACTTAGTACTAATGAAAGAATTTTTACTTCTCTGTCTGTTGGCGAGTTGGTTTAATGTTACTGCGCAAGATGAACGGCGGTTTCTGAATGGTCAGCAATATCCGATCTGGTACAGCAGGACCAAGGTGTTGGTCCAATTCGAAGACCCCGCGCGTGCATTGTCGATTACATCTGAGAGTCTTCCAGACCAGGTAACGAAAGTGGTGCCCATTCCAAGCATTAGCGGAATGGCGTTTCTGGAATTAGCTTCCAATCTCTCTAAGGAAGTGGTAGATCGAACTGTCGCACTGAGATTCATTCTTGAATAATTTAATTCGTATGAAAAAGAAAACATTGATTACGATTCTGGGTGTAGTTGCTTGCTCACTTGTGCAAATATGTGTTGCGCAAAATGCCAGGAAGTGGGAACTAGGCATATCCGGACTTACAGGCAGGAACTATTACGAAAAAAAATATTACGGCCAGTCACAACTGGCGCCGGGATGGGAGACGAATTTCAAATCGGACTATTTATGGTCGGCAGGAATATGGGCGGAAAAAAAACTTAATTCCCGTTTTTCAGCCTTAGCAGAGTTGCGATATACTGAAGAGGATGTTCCGGACAATATGTTTTGCGAATGCAACAGCCTTTCTGAGAGTCCATATGACGACGAGAAACTCTATCATGGGACAGTCGAAGCAGGATTAAGATATTATGTCAACCCAACTTCGAAGGTGGTGCTTTTTTTGGATGGCAAAGCAAACATAGATTGGCTCATTGGTATTCAGGAGACAGGGTATAGGTATATGGACGACCAAGTTTTCCATGAAATGCATTGGAATTCCTACGGCTATAAGCGTTTTTCTCCCAGCGTAGCATTTTCGCTCGGCATAAAATGGAAGAGACTTTCGCTTAGTTTCGGCGGAATCACGAATATCGCCCGCTCGACGATACGCGATGCGGGTACGTACGAGCGGATCGTCCATCCAATCAAAACCGGCTTTTTCGGTAAAGGCTTTTTCATTAACACCTCATTCACACTAATCAAGCTCAAATAACCCATTAACCAGACCTCGTAAAACCAGTAAAGTAATCTCGGTGCAGTCGGCCTAAATTTGAAAACAATGCCTCACGCCAGAATATCCTTTACGAGTTTGCCGTGAACATCGGTCAACCGGAATCGCCTGCCCTGGAATTTGTAAGTGAGCCGTTCGTGATCGACGCCCATTAAATGCAGCAGCGTCGCATGGAAGTCGTGGACGTGTACGGGGTCTTTGATGATATTGTAGCTGAAATCGTCGGTTTCGCCATAACTGATCCCGGATTTGACACCGGCCCCGGCCATCCACATCGTGAAGCAGCGCGGGTGATGATCACGGCCGTAATCGGTCGCACTGAGCTTGCCTTGAGAATAAACGGTCCTGCCGAATTCTCCGCCCCAGATCACGAGCGTGTCGTCGAGCAAGCCGCGGCGTTTCAGGTCCATGATCAACGCGCCGGTGGCCTGGTCGGTGGCTTTGCATTGCTGGGCAATGGCCTTTGGCAGGCCACCATGCTGGTCCCAGCCCTGGTGGTATAGCTGCACAAACTTGACGTCCTTTTCCAGCAATTTACGCGCGAGCAGGCAGTTGGCCGCGTAGGTGCCCGGGTCGCGGCTGTCGGGTCCGTAGAGTTCAAAAACATCATCGGGCTCGGCGGAAGTATCCATCACATCGGGCACGGAAGTCTGCATGCGGAAGGCCATTTCATACTGCGCAATGCGGTTATTGATCTCCGGATCGCCGTAAGCATCATTTTGAAGTTGGTTCAGTTTGGAAAGATAATCGAGCATTTCTTTCCGGTCGTGGCCGTCGTAACCCTCCGGATTGTTCAGGAAAAGCACCGGATCCTTACCCGAACGGAACTGCACGCCCTGATGCCGCGATTCGAGAAAGCCGTTGCCCCACAGGCGAGCGTACAGCGGCTGGTCTTTCGGGGCATTTTTGGAAACCAGTACAATGAAAGTCGGCAGGTTATTGTTGTCGGTACCCAGCCCGTAGCTCACCCACGAGCCGATCGACGGCCTGCCCGGAAGCTGGTTGCCCGTCTGAAAAAAAGTAATGGCGGGGTCGTGGTTGATGGCTTCGGAATAAATGGATTTGACAATGCAAAGGTCATCCACTACCTTGGCCGTATAGGGCAGCAGTTCGCTTACCCAGGTTTTGGTTTTGCCATGCTGGTTGAACCCGTAAATAGACGGAGCCATGGGCAATACGCTCTGGCTGGCGCTCATTCCCGTAAGTCGTTGGCCTTTCCGTACCGAATCGGGTAGGTTTTGGCCGGCCATCCCGATCAGTTTGGGTTTATAATCAAACGTTTCGAACTGCGATGGCCCGCCGGCCATGAACAAATACACCACGCGCTTGGCTTTGGGCGCGATATGCGGCAATGCTTTGAGTATCTCCGATTCCAGGCCGCCCGGGGTTGCCGTAGGTTGCCGCGATGCTGAACCATACAATTTATCGAGCCCGAAAAGTGATCCTACGGCCATCGCACCCAGCCCGAGGGAAGTTTGGGTAAGGAAACGGCGGCGGTCCAGTTTCCGGTGCAGCTCGTTGAACTCGGGTGTATGCAGGCGGAATTCTTCTTCGTGATGGTGCTGCATGGTTATCGTTTGGTTAAGGCGGCGTCTGAATTGAGAATGGTGCTCGCTACTACGCTGTTGGCGGCAAGCAATGCGGGGTCAAGCGTGTTATCGGCCGTATGCTGGCCGGTATGCAGCCAACCCTGGGCCTTTTTGGGATCTTTCCGGAACTTGTCTTCCTCCACTTTTCGCAATGTCAGCAGCAGGTCTACCTCCTTCACAGGCGGTTTGCGGCCAGTAAGCTTTCGATAGGCCGTGGTGATGGACTGGCGTGCGTCGGGAATGCGGGACATTTGCTCGCCCATTACATGCATGGCTTCCACAAATGTGGGGTCGTTGAGTGTTACCAGGGCTTGCAACGGTGTATTCGTTTTTTGCCTGCGAACTACACAGAAGCTCCGCGAAGTAGCATCGAAGGTCGCCAGCGTGGGGTTCGGTACCGAGCGTTTCACGATCACGTACAGGCTCCGGCGGTACACCGCATTGCCCGAATCGGGTGTGTAAGTAGTGTTGTTGATCGACCATAACCCCTCTGGTTGGTAAGGTTTCACACTCGCACCACCGATTTTTGCATTCATCAATCCGCTTGCCATCAATGCGTTGTCGCGGATCATTTCGGCCGACATCCGGTTGGCAGGGCCGCGTGCGTACAGGCGGTTTTCGGGGTCGCGCTCGCGTACATCTCTGCTCGTGCGGGAGTCCTGGCGATAAGTAGCCGACATCACGATCAGTTTATTCAGCTTTTTGACGTCCCAACCCGATTCACGGAAGGTAACAGCCAGCCAGTCGAGCAGTTCCGGGTGCGTAGGCAGCTCCCCCTGATTACCGAAGTCCTCAGTGGTTTTGACCAGCCCGGTACCGAAGAAATTCTGCCAGTAACGGTTCACCGCCACGCGTGCGGTCAGCGGGTTATCCGCGTGTGTGAGCCATTGCGCAAGCCCGTAACGGTTTTTGGGTAAGTTTTTAGGGTATTCCAAAATCGAGGCTGGCGTCGAGGGGAACACTTTTTCGCCCAATGCATCATAATTCCCGCGAAGCAGGATGTGTGCCTGCTTGGGTTTTGGCATTTCCTGCATCACCATTAGTTCGCGGATGTGTTCGGTCGAATCCGAGAGCTGTGTGCGGGCGTCTCGCAAGGCTATGCGTGCCTTGGCGGTCGCGGGATCGACGGCGGAAATATAGTAGCTTCTTAATGCAGCGGTTTCCGCCGGCGATAGTTGTGCGGCATTCTTCGGTCCCACAGTCGCCCACGACGACTTGCGGGCGAGTATCGCCGCTTCAAATGGCGTGAGTTCGCGGTTGTAGATGGTAATGTCATCGACTTGCGCATTTTTTAACCCAAAACCACGCCACCACGCGCCGATCTGCAAGCCGGGCTGAACCGAAGATTTGAACAAAATATCCTTAGTCAGTTGATCGATAGTCGTTTCCATCGCGGCTTCCCGCCCATTGATATACAACCTGAACCCGGCCGCTTTGGAAGAACCGTCATAAGTGACCGCCAGCTGTACCCATTGATCTTTGGGAATAGGTTGCTTGCTCACCCTTGTGAGCGCGTCCGACGGGGCGGTATGCGCCATATTCAGTTCGAGGCGGTCATTTTTAAGGTATAAATGATAGCCTCTGAAATTGTAAAGGCGTTCGGCCTGGCTTTTGTGCAGGATCACGCCTTCATGTAGTTCTTTGGGGATGTTTACCCAAATCCCCACGCTGAACGGCTCCGATTTCCGGAACACACCGTTTTGACCCAGGTCAAGGTAAACGTCGCCGTCCAGCCGCAACGATTTGCCGTCGGATTTTGCCGCAAATACCGGGTCTCCGCCCGGAGAGCCCGCTTCCCGCTTCATCACGCCTGTTTCTTGAGCATTTACCGCGTTGCGCAGGGAGCCGTTTTCAAAAGTATAACAGGCTTGCAAACCGGCCTTGGGAAGTGTCTCTTTGGCCAGGTTCCGGTATTTGCCATCATTGATCCATTGTTTAAAAACGGTTTCTGCCTGACGTTGGGTGGTTGCAAGCTGCTGTTCTTCGGTTTTGATCCTGGTTTGGATAAACCGGAGCGTTTGCTCTTGTTCCGCCGTCGGCAACAGCATGGTAGGGGTGGGTAATGCGTCGTCCCAGGAGATTTGCCCGGCTTCTTTTACATTATTAAAGAAGCTGAACAATTCGTAATAGTTTTTCTGCGAAATGGGGTCGTATTTATGGTCATGGCACTTGGCGCAGCCCACCGAGAGGCCGAGGAACGCATCGCCGAAGGTGTTGGTGCGGTCGACGACGTACTCGGTTTGAAATTCTTCTTCGATAATGCCGCCTTCCATGTTCTGCTGGTGGTTGCGGTTGAAGGCGGTAGCAATGCGCATGTCCTTCGTCGGGTTGGGCATCAGGTCGCCGGCGAGCTGCCAGTGGATGAACTGGTCGTAGTGCATGTTTTTGTTGAATGCATTGATCACCCAGTCGCGGTAGGGCGACATATCCCTTAGCCTGTCGACCGTATAGCCATGCGAATCGGCAAAACGAGCCAGATCGAGCCAGTCGACAGCCATTTTTTCACCATAATGCGGGGAGGCGAGGAGCCTGTCGACTTGCTTTTCGTAGGCATTTGCCGAATTGTCTTTTAAAAACGCATCAGTTTCTGCCAGCGTGGGTGGGAGCCCGGTAAGGTCTAGCGAAACGCGGCGGAGCAGTATTTCTTTCTCAGCTTGTGCCGATGGTTGCAGTTTTTCCTCTTCCAGTTTTTTGAACACAAAATGATCGATCGGGTTAATCGCCCGGTTATCGTGCCGCGTGTCAGGTATATCTGCCTTTTCGGGTTTCACGAATGCCCAATGCGGCTTGTATTCGGCACCCTCTTCGATCCACCGGATCAGAATCGCTTTCTCACGCGCGGAGAGGCTCAGGTGCGACTCAGGCGTGGGCATGACGTAACCCGGATCGGAGGAGATGATACGATGGAAAAATTCGCTATCAGCCAGGTCGCCGGGATCGATGGCGGTCAGTCCCGAATTCTTGGAGACTTTATGAAATGCGGATTCAGCCATATCCAGCCGCAAGCCGCCTTTTTGCTTCGCTTTATCAGGCCCGTGGCAGGCAAAGCATTTGTCGGATAGCACGGGTTTTACGTGTTGGTTGTAATCCAGCTTATCGGGCAGCGCTTTCATTGCAACCTCCACATCCTTGGGCAGTTCGGGGGAACAAGAGAAGAAATGCCCGGTCAGCAACACCCACAGAATGAAAAACTTAATATGCTTCATGCTCAATGATACCCGTTTGATCTCTTTCGGTTTCCTGGTTGAAAAAATAGCAAAAGCCGCCAGCCGTGTCGTTATACGCTTTTTTGCAGATGTTTTGTTCAGGGATAGTGCCGACCTGATTTTGAGGGACTGAAAATACGGCCCTGATTGCGTGTAGTGTTATTGATTTTGTGCAAAAATACGAAGAATTAGTTCAATAAGCTGATGGCGTATTGATGTAATGTGATACTCCGTTTGCGTAGCCTGTCGGGCAGGCTTCAATAATATGGCCGGGAAGGCTGTGAAGAAATAGAGAAGAAAAGAGGAACGTCAGGGGTTGAGTACTTGCAGCAGCGGACAGCCTACTGCTGTGCAACGGCCGCGGGGTCGTTGTTTCGGATGGACACGCGAATGTCCTCGATCTGGTGGTGGTTAAGCCAGCGCCTAAAGTCCAGTGCGTGTTCTGGCTGGTGGTGGATGATCGCCCCGTTGGTCAGCATCAGCGTGAAAGTGCTGTACGCCTGAAGAAACTTGCAGACCTCTTTGGAGTGATATTCGAATCCGGCAAAGTAAGGTTTAGTGTAAGACATAGGCCGATTTAATTAACTTCTGGTTGCCTAAATTAAATACATCGTCTCTTGGACGAAGAATTTATTGAGCAATGTTTCGGAATTACTTATTTAACGGCTTTACAAGTTATTGTATGGAGAAAAGCCTTTACGGAATATGCATATTGTAGACTTTATCGACAATACTTGTACAGCGGAGCGTCCCGTGTAAAATTATCGCGGCACACCTCTTTTCATGGCTGGCATTATTTCTATATTTGAGTGCCCGGGCTTCGGAAACACGGGCCGTATTAAATTCTATTTTTAACCTAAAATACATCAACAACATGCGTTGGCAGGATTTACGCAGAAGCAGCAACGTGGAAGACCGCCGCGGAATGTCGGGCGGGGGCAAAGTTGCATTGGGAGGCATCGGGGTGATCATCGTGGTTGCTATCGGGCTGCTTACCGGTCAGGACCCGCAGGAAATACTTTCGAATATCCAGGGCGCCCAAACCGAACAGGCCGAAACCCGGCAGGAAGGACCACGCCCGGACGACAAGACGGCGGATTTTGTGTCGGCAGTGTTGGGAAGTACCGAGGATGTATGGACGCAGATTTACGCACAGAACAATGCCGAGTACGAAAAGCCGGTATTGCAGATGTTTTCGAATGCCACGCAAAGTGCTTGCGGCGGGGCTTCGTCGGCCATGGGGCCATTCTATTGCCCGGCCGATCATAAAGTCTACATTGATCTTACCTTTTGTGACGAGCTGCGCGACCGGTTCAACGCGCCCGGTGAATTTGCCGTGGCGTATGTGGTGGCGCACGAGGTGGGGCACCATGTACAAAACCTGATGGGTATTTCGCAGCAGGTGCAGGAGCAGCGCAGTAGGCTGAGCGAGGCAGATTACAACAAGCTGTCGGTCAAACTGGAATTGCAGGCCGATTTCCTCGCGGGTGTGTGGGCCAATCACGCCAACCAGATGAGTAAAATCCTCGAACCCGGTGACCTGGAATCCGCGCTTACCGCAGCCAATGCCATCGGTGACGACAAGCTCCAGAAGGAATCGCAGGGCTACGTGGTGCCGGATGCATTTACGCACGGTACCTCGCAGCAACGGATGTATTGGTTCAAAAAAGGTTTTGAAACCGGCGATCTCGCGCAGGGGCGCTTCCAGGACATCCGGTAACTAGGGCCTGTTAGTCGCTGTTTTCGTCCTTAATGCCTTTCAATAAAGCATAAATGGCCATGGCATGTCCCTGGCCGAGGTCATAATCTGTTTTAAGCCATTGAACAATATCGCCAGCCTTCGTGCTGGCTTTTAATTGCCCGTCGGCCGTGAAGCCTTTTTCCTCGGCCAGCTTCCGGAAATCGTCCGGGCCTTGGCCGGTTTTGGCTAGGATCGTTTTGAGGTATCCCTGAAATGACATATGGTTTTCGGTTGGTTTAAGAAATTAGAAGCGTAAAATATAGGGTATATTAAAATCACTGCAAAAGTTTACTTGGTTTAGGTACTGTTGTAGTATAATTTGCAGGGATTTTTACACTTCTTATTAAATGCTTTATCAGAATATTCTTCTCATCGATGATGACGAAGATGATCAGGAGATATTCCTGACCGCCCTTGAAAGTACCCGAAAACCGGTCCGCTGCACTGTTCTGGACAGCGCCAGGAAGGCATTAAGCCAGATTCACCGGGGCGAACTCGAAGCCGACCTTATTTTTCTGGACCTTAATATGCCCCTGATGAACGGGCAGCAGTTTTTAACGGAGATCAAAAAGGATGAAAAACTCCGAAAAATTCCGATAATAATCCTGTCCACTTCTTCCAATGCCGCCACGGCCATGCAGGTAAAGCAGCTGGGGGCGTGCCATTTTTTTACAAAACCGGACCGCTTTGAAGATCTGGTGGCGATTCTCGACGAAGTACTGGTATAGCCTGCCAAGCCTGGCGCGATTATAGTAGGGGCATCTGCATATTCATTCATCGATATGGATTTCCGTAGGCCCAAAGACAACCAGTTTTTTCATTTCATTCAGGGAGGCGGCGAAATGGGTGCGCTGACGCGCTCGTTCGACTGGTCTCAAACGCCGATCGGTCCGCCGGAGCAGTGGCAGCAAAGCTTGCGGACGACCCTGGGTATTGTGCTGCATTCGGCATTTCCGATGTTCCTTTTCTGGGGCGACGATCTGATCTGTTTTTATAATGACGCATTCCGCCCCAGCCTGGGCGCCGAAGGCAAACATCCGGCGCTGGGGAAGAAGGGCGAAGAGGTATGGCCGGAAATCTGGGACTTTATCGGCCCGCTGCTCAGCAAAGTAATGACCAGCGGAGAGCCGGTGTGGTTTGAGGACCAACTTGTGCCATTTTTCAGGAACGGCCGGATCGAAGATATTTACTGGACATTCAGTTACAGTCCTGTTCACGACGATAGTGGGAAGGTCAACGGCGTGTTTGTGACCTGTACCGAGACCACCCAGAAAGTGATGATATTCAACCGGCTGCAAGAATCCCAGCGGCGCTTTCAGAACCTGGTGACCGACGCTACGGTGGGGATAATCGTACTCATCGGGAAGGATATGGTCGTGGAGATTGTCAACGACGCCTATGGGCAGCTCGTTGGCCGCTCGCGCGAGGAGCTGCTCGGGAACCCCCTTTTTTCCGTGATCCCGGAAACCGAGCCGCATTTCAGGAACGTTCTCGACGGGGTGAGGACATCCGGTGAGCCAATCTTTTTTAGCGAACATCCCTATTTCGTGCTGGTAGATGGCGAGAGGAAGGAAGGTTTCCTGAACCTGGTGTATCAGCCTTACCGGGGCGACGACGGTAACGTGCACGGGGTAATGATCCTTTGCCAGGATGTGACGCCGCAGGTGGTTGCGAAATTAAAAATGGAGGAGATCGTAGCCGAGCGCACACGAGAGCTCGCCACCGCGAACCGCCATTTGCAGCGTTCCAATGCGGAACTGGCGCAATTTGCCTACATCGCCTCGCACGACTTGCAGGAGCCGGTGCGTAAAGTGGCCACATTTACGCAAATGCTGGAAGCCGAACTAGGCGGTACGACCGATCGCCAGCGCAATTATCTGGACAAAATCAAAAACGCATCGTCGCGAATGCTACTGCTGATCCGCGACGTGCTTACTTTCTCGCAACTGGCCCGCGACTCAGACCTGGTCACCCAAGTCGACCTGGGCGTAGTACTCGATAATATTGTGGACGATCTCGAATTATTGATTGATCAGAAACAGGCGTCGGTCGCCTACGATGAGCTTCCTGTGGTGGAGGCAGTCCCATTGCAGATGGCGCAGCTTTTTGGGAACCTTATTTCCAATGCATTAAAGTTCACCAAAAGCGGGGTGGCCCCGGTTATCTCCGTTTCGGCCGAGAAGTTGGATAAAGCGGCACTGAAATCCTACCCGATGCTCGATGCCCGATGTGCCTATCACCATTTGCAGGTCAGCGACAACGGCATCGGTTTTGAGCAGCTTTATGCAGAACAGATTTTTGAGATTTTTCAACGGCTGCACGGCAAGAAGGATTTTGAAGGGACGGGTATCGGACTGGCGATGTGCAAAAAGATACTTCAAAACCACCACGGTCATATTTTCGCCACCTCCACAGAGGGCCAGGGGGCCACTTTTCACATTTTGTTACCTGAAAACCAGGCTTGTTTTGCCGATTCGTCGACACTTTAACCCCAGTCGTCGATTTCCTTCATCTTAGTGAAGTACCCATCAGTATACGTATTTTGGTTTCGCCTTTAAAGAATATTTAATCTTTAAATTTTGCAAATATGGCGCAATCGATACGAAGTTGTTTATCGGTCTTACTGGCCGTGCTGTTTTGTGCACATGAGGCAGCGGGGCAGGAAAGGCGTGTGAAAGGGAAGGTGACCGACGAATCCAACGCGGGTATACCGGGTGTGAGTGTGCTCGTGAAGGGTACCAACAATGGTACGAATACCGATGCGGACGGGCATTTCAGTATCGCGCTATCCGCCGGCAGCCATGTGCTCACGGTATCGTCGATCGGACATGTGACCCAGGACGTTAACGTACCCGCAGGAATGACGGAGGTGATAGTCAAGCTGAAAGCGGATGTGAAAAGCCTGGGAGAGGTAGTAGTAACCGCATTGGGGGTGCAGCGCAGCACGCGGAATGTCGGTTATGCTGTACAGCAGATCGACGGCGGCGGCATTCAGGAAGCCCGGGAAGTGAATTATATCAATTCGTTACAGGGGAAACTGGCTGGTGTGCAGATCGGCGGGAACAGTGGCTCGATGGGGGGCTCGTCGCGGGTAACGATCCGGGGTCTGAAATCCATTTCGGGTAATAATAATGCATTGTTTATCGTCGACGGTGTGCCGATGGCGAACATGAACCTGAACTCGTATGGCGTTACGGGCGGGCAGGGGACAGGCGGAGGGGGTTATGATTATGGTAACCCGGCACAGCTCATCAATCCCAACGATGTAGAGAATATTTCGGTACTGAAAGGTGCCGCCGCAACGGCGCTTTACGGCAGTCGCGGGCAGAACGGGGTGATTTACATTACCACTAAAACAGGCAAGGGCTCCGGCAAGCTATCTTTGAATTATGACTTGAATATCCAGGCCGACCAGGTCTCGCTTCTGCCCAAATTTCAGAACCTTTACGGAGGCGGCGGAAGTTCGAGCTTTACGAAGTTGTATGTTAATCAGAACCCGTCGGGCTTCCTGCCGGGCGGTGGAACATACGATGACGGCGATGGCAAAGGCCGCTACGATCTCATTCCCGACTATGGTACCGACGAATCGTGGGGGCCGAAGATGGAGGGGCAGCTGGTGCGGCATTACTGGTCGTGGGACCAGGACCGGAATAATCCGAATTTTGGTAAAACGGCACCGTGGAGCCCGCATCCCGACAATGCGAAGGATTTTTTCAAAACCGGCGTCACATTCTCGAATAACCTCTCGGTGGCGAGCAGCGGCGACAATGGCTCGATCCGCTTTTCGGCTGGGCAGACCAAGCAGAACTTCATTTACCCAGGCAGTAACCTGAGCCGCTTTTTTATCAGCCTGAATACGGTTTATAAATTCACCGACAAGTTCACATTCAGTGGGGGCATCAATTACGTGAATGACCATTCCAAAGGCCGGCCGGGAACGGGTTTCTTTGGCAATAACCCGATGCTATTTTATGTGATGTTCGGGCAGCGGCAGATTGATGATGCTTACCTGCGCAACTACAAATATGCCGACGGTACCGAGCAATCGTGGAACCGCACGGCGTGGAATATCCAGAAGCCTGCATTTACCCAAAATCCCTACTGGAATCAGTATGAAAACTACAATACCGATCAGAATAACCGGTATTTCGGCAATGCGGGTCTAACCTACAAGCTCACCGACTGGCTCTCAGCCGACGTCCGTGTTTTCTCCGACTACCTCAACCACCTCGACGAGGTCAGGAGCGCGAAAGGCTTTTTTGTAGGGTCTTATGCCAAACGGGCGGTGATTAATAATGAAAACAACTACCAGGGAACACTGAATGTGAACAAAAGCTTTGCCGATTCGAAATTTACGCTGGAAGCAGTGGCGGGGGGCAATATATTACGGATCAAATCGAGTATCGACGCCGGAACTACGAACGGCGGATTGCAAAATCCGATGGTGTATGTGCTGCAAAATTCGGTGACACCTGCGACGGTTTCCAATGCGTATGGGAACAAGCAGATCAATTCCGTTTTCGGCTCGGTGACTTTGGGTTATAACAAATACCTGTTCCTCACCGCGACCGGCCGTAACGACTGGGCTTCAACCTTAAAGCAGACGGGCAATTATTCCTATTTCTATCCGTCGGTGTCGGGCTCGTTCATTTTCTCCGACCTTATTACCGGTGCCAAATGGCTCACGCTCGGAAAGGCGCGCCTTTCATATGCACGCGTGGGTAACGATGCCGATCCGTATTCGGTGTCGAGGTATTACGATTACGTGGCGCCTTTTGACACTTATCCTTTGCAAAGCACTTCGGATAAGCTTTTCAATAGCAGGCTGAAACCGGAACTGTCGTCGGAAACGGAAGCAGGAGTGGATTTTAAATTCTTCAATGACCGCCTGGGCGCGAATTTTACCTATTACAATCGCAAGACCAAAAACCAGATCTGGAATGTGCAGATTCCGTCCGAAAGTGGGTTTACTACCAAAGTCGTGAACGGCGGAACGGTGCAGAATAAAGGTATCGAGCTCACATTGTCGGCTACACCTGTGCAAACTACCAATTTCAGCTGGCGGGTAGGGCTTAACTTTTCCAAAAACAAGAACATTGTCCTCGACCTGAACAGTACCGGCGACAACATTGCGGGTATTGAACGGTTCATTATCGGTACCGAACGCCGTACCAACAAGGTATCGATGGTAGCGCAGAAAGGAATGTCGCTCGGCACCATGCTGGGCACGGATTACGTGTACGATTCCAAAGGCAACAAAACCGTGGCCGACAACGGGACTTACAATGTGACGCCCACGCCGGTGATCATCGGGGACGCCAATCCGGATTTCATCGGCGGACTTTCCAATATGCTGAGCTACAAGAATTTTTATCTCTCGGCATTAGTGGATTTTCAAAAGGGTGGTGACTTCTTTTCCTATACCAACTTGTACGGAAACAAATCGGGGATGCTGAAAGAGACGGCAGAGAATGGTATCCGCGAAAACGGCCTGGTGAATCCGGGCGTAAAGGCGGATGGCTCGCCTAACGATATCGTGGTAGCTGCGCGGACGCATTTCAATGCCGATGGCGGCAACCGGATCAGCAAGGCTAACCTCTACGACGGCAGCTACATTTACCTGCGTGAGGTGCGGCTGGGCTGGTACCTGCCCGACAGCTGGGCGCAAAAAATCCGTATGCAGGCATTGCGCGTGACGCTCACCGGAAGGAACCTCTGGCTGATCAAAAGCAACGCGCCGAACGTCGACCCGGCCAACATTACCAATTCCATCAGCAACCAGATCGGCTTTGAAGGTGGTGCATTGCCGGCCGTACGCAGCTACGGCGTGAACCTGAATGTTACTTTCTGACCCGGTTTAAAATCGATTGATATGAAAAACAAGATATTGCTACTGCTCGCTATCCTGCTGGGCTTCACGGGATGCGACAACTTCGAATCGCTGAATACGGACCCGGCGCGGTCGAGTGAGACACAACCGGAATTTCTGCTTTCCAATGCCGAAAAGCGCGCGAGCGACCTGATGTACGATTCCTATTTCAACGGGCGGATCGGAATGGAGCTTTCGCAGTACTGGATGGGGACCGACAAGACTTCCGACGGACGTTTTCTGTTCACCAATGACGGCCTCTGGGCAGGGCTTTACGCCGGTCCACTGATGGATTTGAAAGAGATCAGCAACTATTACGACCGCCATCCTGCGGAAAAAAGCGCGCATACCCTGGCCGTGGCTGAAATCCTTAAAGCCTGGATTTTTCACGTGCTGACCGACGTTTACATTGACATTCCCTACACGCAGGCATTGCAGGGCGAGAACATTCCACAGCCGGTGTTCGATCAGGGAAAAGATGTGTATACCGCATTACTCAGCTCTCTGAAAACGCAGATCGATGTACTTTCAGGGGCATCTTCCGGAGTGATACGCGGTGATATTATTGCCAAGGGCGACGCGCAGCAATGGATTAGGATCGCGAATGCATTGCGAATGCGCATTGCCATGCGTATGGCCGATGCCGCGCCCGCGGAAGCGAAGGCAGTTATTGAGGATGCTGCCAAGAATACGCTGACCGGCACTGCCCAGGATGTGTTTTTTCCATACAATGTGGCTACCACGACGAACCGCTTTCCCTATAATGATGTGGAGCGCCCACTGGTGGAATTTGCAGTCACATCTACACTGGTGGAATACCTGCAATCGGTGAATGACCCGCGTTTGCCGGTTTTTGCACGTCCTGACGAAACCAATGGCAAATACATCGGCAAAGTGTATGGTACGGAAGCCAATTCACCAACGATGATCGGCCTTTCGAAGCCGGGTGTGATCGCTTACAGCGGCTCGGCGAAGGGTTATATGATCACTTTTGCAGAAGTAGCATTTATCAAAGCGGAAGCTGCGGCGCGCGGAATGAACGTCGGCAGCGACACGCCTGAGGCGCTGTACAATGAGGCGGTGAAGGCATCGATGGCGCAATGGGGGATTACCGATGCAAAAGCGGTGGAGGCTTACCTGAAAGCAGTACCCTACACGGCGGGTACCTGGAAAAATGTGATCGGTACACAGAAATGGATCGCTATGTATATGCAGGGGCTGCAATCGTGGCTGGAGCGTTTGCGGCTGGATCCCAAGAAGCCCGATGGCAGTGCGCTGTTTATCCCTCCGGCGTCGGGTAGCCTCGATCCGGACGTTACCGATGTGCCCAAACGGTTGAAATACCCTAGTAACACACGCGCCAGCAATGCACAAAACAGTGAGAGCGCAGCCAAGCGGATAGGCGGTGATACTCAGGCGGTGAAGAACTGGTGGGACGTTCAATGAAAATTAAGATTTTGTTAAAGCATCCTCTATCTTGATTCGGCTCCTTACCTTTGGCGCCGAATTAAGTTTGGATGTGAGATGACGCACGAAAAAATATTTGTTTTAGAAACCGGAAGAGCCGTGAAAGTAAAAGTAGAGGGCGTACTAGCCGACGACCTCTCGAAAGTAAGTATCCAGGTCGATGTTTTGATTAAAGATCCGAAGGAAGAGGAATTCAGGCAGCCTATTGGACTAACGCACCCGAAGTATTGGAAATTGAAGAATCTGGAACCCGAGAAAGCCAGCGCGCTGCAAATCCAGTACAGTGGCGTTCACCGGAAGCAAATCCGGAAAACCATCCGGGAGTTTGATAAATTGCATGCTTTGGAGGTACAAGACTAACCCCTTTTCAGTAAGCTAAATGAGGTACACCACTATTGTAAAAGCAGGCCTGGCCATTCTCTGGCTGGGCTTCAATGTGCCGATCGCTTCTGCGCAAACGGTCGGTCAGCCGCTGCCTGCCTGGCAGGAGGGAGAAATGGATATTCACCATATCAACACCGGTATGGGCAATGCGACGTTCATGATCCTGCCCGACGGGACGACATTTCTGGTGGATGCAGGGGCGCTCGATCCTACGGAGGCGCGCACGCAAAGCCCGCGCAACACGAAGGCGAAACCCAGTGCCGAACGCCAGCCCGGCGAATGGATAGCGCGGTATATCCGTAAGGTTTCCAAAGCACCGGTAGTGGATTATGCGCTGATGACCCATTTTCATGACGACCATATGGGAATGCCTACGCCCGTTTCCAAACGTTCGGAGCAGGGCAAATATGCTTTGGCCGGTATTACGGAGGTGGCTGAGTTTGTACCGGTGAAAAAGATCATCGACCGCGGCTGGCCCGATTATTCCTATCCGCGGGCATCAACGGATACGATGATGCGAAATTACCGGGCGTTCCTGGACTGGCAGGTGAAGAACAAAGGGCTGCGTGTAGAGGTAAGCGTTCCGGGCAGGAATGATCAGATCATATTGCTGCATGACCCACAGAAATACAAAAACCTGTTTGAAGTACGGAATATTTCGGCCAACGGCGAAATCTGGACAGGCGTGGGCACGACCACCCGGAAGTATTTTCCTGAATTGAAAGACCTGAAACCCGAGCAATATCCGAATGAAAATATGTGTAGCATTGCTACTCGCGTCAGCTACGGGAAGTTCGATTACTTTACCGGAGGCGATACGCCGGGCGTTTTGCAACCGGGTGTTCCGGCCTGGCATGACGTAGAAACGCCGGTGGCGAAGGCCGTAGGGCCGGTGGATGTTCATATCCTGGACCACCATGGCAACCGGGATTCGCAAAACGATTTCCTGCTGGGCGCATTGCGGCCCCGCGTGCTGATAATACCGGTCTGGTCGTCGGACCATCCCGGGCACGACGTACTCGACCGCATTTACTCGCAACGAATTTACCAGGGCGAGCGGGACGTATTTGCAACCGATATGCTGGAAGCCAACAAGCTGGTGATCGGTGAACTGCTGAACCGTTTGAAAAGTGACAGCGGACACGTGGTCGTGCGGGTGGCAGACGGGGGAGATAGTTACCGCGTTTTTGTGCTGGACGACCGGGACGAGCAGCTCAAAATTAAATCCATTCACGGGCCTTATACCTCCCGTTGAAAGAAAAGCCGGAAAGAGTTTCCGGCTTTGGATATTTGAGGCGCTGCCTTGTCTATTTCAAGAGCAGTTTCGCCGATTTGGGCGTTATCCCGATTTCCCGTGCTGGTATGTGAACCTACTTTTGACCCGTCAATCATTCACATACCAAACAATTAAAATGATGAAAATCAACACGGGTGTTTCCTTTAAATCTGTACTTTTTTCGACGCTACTCGCATTCGGGCTTATTTCCTGCAACAATGATGAGGCCTCGGGCAATCAACCAACACCGGTGACGGTGGATTACCATCTGACGGCTAAAACACAGTTTGTGGAAGCGGGAGGCGTGAAATATGCCTATCGTATTTTGGGCGATCAGGCGGGTATTCCGCTGGTATTGCTGGCGTCGCTCGGCAGCTCGATGGACGACTGGGATCCGGCAATTACCAATGGGTTGGCGCAGAAACATAAAGTGATATTGTTCGACAACCGGGGCGTGGGAAGTTCCACGGGACAGGTGCCTGCTACGATTGCAGAAATGGCCACGGACGCCGTTGTGTTTATAAAGGCAATGGGCCTTACAAAAGTAGATCTGATGGGCTTCTCGATGGGCGGCTTCATTACCCAGCAAATCCTGCTCACCGAACCGGCGTTGGTCCGTAAAGCTATTCTGACGGGCACCGGTCCGAAGGGAAGCGAAGGGCTTGCAAATCTGCCCAATATCATCGCTTCGACTGCTAATCTTACCCCCGAAGAAACTTTCCTGACGTTCGGATTCACCAAGTCGGAAGCAAGCCTGACGGCCGGAAAAGCGTCGTACCAGCGCATTCAGCAACGCAAAACCGATCGTGACCAGCCTCTGAGCCAACAAGCCGGTGGCGCGCAACTGACGGCGGTGCTTGCCTGGGCGCAACCTGCTCCCGATGCATTGAATGAGCTGAAAGCGATTCAGCAGCCGGTGTTGTATGTGCAAGGGAAAAATGACGTGCCTGTGCCGGTGATCAATGCCATTAATGCTTCGCAGAGTATCCCTAACGCGAATCTGGTGGTATACCCCGACGCGGGCCATGCGGCATTCTGCCAGTACGCCGATCGGTTCGTGCAGGAAGCGGTTGATTTTCTGGCACAGTAAAAGCTACTACATCACTTTCGAAATAGTGTGCCGTTCGGACATTTCCGGGCGGCACTTTTGCTTATAAACAGCTACTTAGGTCCCCGCAGGATAAACGGTATTTTATTTGCTTTGAAATCGGAAAACGGTGCAATACATTTGGTTGAAACAAAGGTAATTAATCAACTAAACGACATTTTAATGGGCCCGATAAATTATGAAGAGTTGACGAATTATTTTTCCTGGGCTGTACTGATAGGAACAGGTAGCTGGGGGGTATATTCAGTTGCCAAAGCCTTCTCCATATTTTTCAAGGATGAAGTTACATTCTATAACCCTGAGAATGGCAAGACGATCACATTCAGAAAACATCCCCCGAAAGATTTTGACAAAGAAATGTTAGATTTTTGGAAATAAATGCATTTACAGAAGAGCAGGAAAAGGAGCCCGGTTAGTAAAGCTAATAGTACTGTTACTGCGGTTGCCTCGTTCTATTCCACACTATTTCTTCAACTTCCGGAATTTGGGTTCAAAGGAGTTATCTCCGTTTGTGCGCCCGTTTTCGGGTACCTTACATTTATTGCCTGGAAACTACTGAGTGCGCGAGGGCGTCTGGCTTATTATGAATATGAAGCCAAAAAACACATTGCTGAGCTGGAAATCGAGAAAGTAAAACCAGGACTATGTTGTGAGGACGTTCGGGAGATCGAATTGAGAATCAAGAATTATAGGAATGCCATTCATGAGCGGAGAATGATTGCACTGGAAGGAATATGATGCGTTTTAGCAAACCCCGGCACCGCTTCGGCACCGGGGAGAGAATCTTACAAAGTAGCCATGTCAATCACAAACCGGTACCGCACGTCGCCTTTGAGCATGCGCGCGTAGGAAGCGGTGATGTCTTTGATGTCGATCAGCTCGATGTCGGATACGATGTTGTGCTCGGCACAGAAATCAAGCATTTCCTGCGTTTCGGCTATGCCACCGATGCCGGAACCTGCCATACTGCGGCGGCCGGTCAGCAGCGAGAATGGTTGCACAGAATAGGGCTCGGTGGGCACACCTACGTTGATCAGCGTTCCGTTCGTGCGAAGAAGCGATAGATAAAGATCCATATCGTGCACAGCGGAAACCGTATCGAGGATGAAATCGAAGCTGCCTTTAACGGCATTCACCTGCTCGGAATCCGAGGTCACCACGAAATGATGCGCGCCAAGATCCCTTGCCGCCTGCTCCTTGGAAGCTGAGGTGCTAAGCACGGTCACTTCCGCACCAAATGCCACACCGAATTTCACACCCATGTGACCAAGACCGCCGAGGCCGAGTACCGCCAGCTTGTGACCTTTGCCTACTTTCCAGTGGCGCAGCGGGGAATAGGTAGTGATGCCCGCACACAGCAATGGAGCTGTGGCTGCTAAGGATAGTTTGTCAGAAACCGAGAGTACGAATTCTTCGCGCACGACGATGGTATTGGAATAACCACCATAGGTAGGTACTCCGCTGCGGTCCAGGTTGTTGTAAGTTTGCGTGTTGCCTTCGAGGCAGTACTGTTCCAGACCGTCCTTGCAGTTTTCGCAAACCTGGCACGAATCGACCATACAGCCTACACCGGCGAGGTCACCCGCCTTGAATTTCTTCACGTGCGCGCCTACCTGCATGACTTTTCCGACAATTTCATGGCCGGGTACCATCGGGAAAACGCCCGGAAACCATTCGTCCTTGATCTGGTGAAGATCGGAGTGGCAAACACCGCAATAGTGGATTTCAATCTGAACGTCGTGCGGGCCGACATCCCTTCTTTCGAATTCCCACGGCGCCAGATCGGTCTCCGGTGTTTGGGCTGCGTATGCTTTTGCTTGTATCATGTCAGAAAAAGGGGTTTAATACAATCACAAAATTAGTAGGCAGTTTTCTATCGGGATTAATACTTTCAAATCAATGCTTATAGTTTTCAAACAATGCCTTTTGCGGCTCTGTTTTCGCCTACTTTCTTTTCGTGAGTTGCGCTGATGCGTTCCCTCTCATTAAAAGAAGCAGCGATCGTATATCTGAAATGATGCGCGACTCGTTTATTAAATCATGTTGGCCAGACGTATATATGTAGTGCGTTCCCGCGTGTATTCCGCTGTGGAACTTAATTTATACAATGCTGCGTTACCGGCTCATAGCGAGTAATTTAGTGCGACTTAGAACTATTACAACCATTTACAGGCGAAGTATGCAATTTCGGAAGCCGGAGGCATTTGCGTTTTTCTTATCCTTGTGGGGCATAAGCATGGTATGTTGTGCCCAGAAGCCCGGTTTGCCGGGTATGGCTCCGTCCAAATGGATTACCTTCCGCACGACGCATGCGCCGGGGAAGGTCTACCGCTTCGCGAACGGAGGTACCAAGACTTTCACAAACGAGGAAATGTATGTGAGGGCGTGGTTGCCTGTGCTCAATAAAAAGAACTTTGCGGTGGTTCTCGGTCCCAATTACCGGGCGGAACAGCTTGAATTCAAGAGCAGCGGCGAGAATCCGGCCAAAAAGTTCGAAGGGTGGAACCTGCGCACGTTTGCATTGGACCTTAACTCGTTTGTGAGGCTGGATAGCACTTCCTGGATTTTGTTGACCTCGCACATTAACAAGACGGGCAATTTCGCGATGCTTTCCGCCAAGGAAATTCCGCTGAACTACACCGTTTCGGCTTCCTATTTGAAAAGGACCTCTCCCAACAAGGAAATCGGCGCAGGGATCATTTTCAACAAAAGCTACAAATTGACCTTCCTGCCTGTTTTTGTCTTTAATTACAACCTTTCGGAGAAAGAAGGCATCGAAATTATGCTGCCCAAGAAAATGGCCTGGCGGCATAACCTTTCGCCCAACGACCGGCTCTACTTCAAAGCCGAGGCCGTTACGCGGACGTATTACCTTAACCGTGTAGCCGAAGGTACACCCGACGTATGCCGCAGGATTGACGTCGATATGGGCCTTTCTTATAACCGCAAATTCGGGAATTTTGCGGGGGTGGAGGTGTTTGGCGGTTACCGGAAGAATATTTCCAATAAGATGGTTCAGGATGCCGTCCCCGTACGAACTTCCGGGTTGGCCGCCACGGTCGAATTTTACGTTCAGCCGCCGAGTTTCAGGGGCAAATCGCGGAAGTAGGCCTTAACAATATGTTGATTTGAAGCACGGGGAATTAACTTTTGGGTAAAATCGGCCGGTGTAGTTTTACGCAAACTAACCTGGACAAAGATGAAACCCTTTTTACTTTCCCTTATTTCGACAACCGCGGCCGTCGCGATATTGAATAGCTGCACAGACCACGGTCTTCCCAACGAAACTTATCCCGACAAGGCCGAAGCGCAAAACCCGGCGGTTGTCACCCAGGTCGGCAATGTAAAAGTATACAATGGTGGTTTCGGGTCGGCTGTGGTGCAGGACCCGAATGACCACATGGCATTTTACCTGCTCACCGACCGCGGCTCCAATATAGACGGTACGGTTACGGATTCCAAAGTATTCGCCGATCCGGGCTTTGCACCGCAAATCGGCAAGTTCCGGCTGATCGGCGACCAGCTGGTTCTGGAAAAAACCATTGAGTTGAAAAACGAAAGTGGGGCAAAGCTGAATGGCCTCCCTAACCCTCCCGGATTCGGTTACACGGGAGAACTGGCGCTGGATGTGAACAACAATACGCTACCTAACAGCGTCGACGGGCTCGATTCCGAAGGTCTGGCGCTCGCGAAGGATGGTACGTTTTGGGTGAGCGATGAATACGGCCCGCATATTATCCATTTTGATGCGAACGGCAAGACAATCGAGCGGATCAATCCATTTGGTAACGGCACAGGCGGTCGCAAAATCCCGCTGGTTTTTGCTAAAAGACGTCCGAACCGCGGAATGGAAGGGCTTACCATCACGCCGGATGGCAAAACGCTCGTCGGTATTATGCAATTCCCCCTGTACAACCCATCGGCGTCGGATGTGTCGGGCTCGCTGGTGACGCGTATCCTAAGCTTTGACATTGCTACCGGCGTAAGCAAAGAGTATGTATACCTCATCGACCGTGCGAATTTGCAGGCGAACAGCGAAATCGTAGCGATAGACAACACGACTTTCCTAGTGTTGGAACGTGACGGGGAGTATGCCACCAATGCCAACCGCGCAACTGTGATCAAAAAGGTGTACAAAATTGACCTCGGCAACGCCACCGATATTTCTGATCCGGCCAACGGCGTGAACGGCAGGTTGTACGGCGGACTCACCGTAGAACAATTGAAAACCGCCACTAACCTGTCCGCGAATGGTATCAAACCGGTAACCAAGACGCTCGTGGCGGATTTGATGACCGACATTCCAACGCTTTATCCCCACGATAAGGCCGAAGGTATTGCGATTATCAATTCCACCACCATTGCTATCTCCAACGACGACGATTTCGGTGTGGTGGGAGTGGGTGGGGCATATGCCCAGAAAATTCTGCCGGCAACCGGTGCGGTGGACCGCAACACGATCTATTTCGTAAAGCTGAAACAGCCACTTTGGTAACAATCCAGTTTTTCAAGCGGGTGCGGGGTTTTGCTCCGCACCCGCGTTTTTTAATGCTACATTCAAATGAAACGATTGAAATTCCTGGCATTATCAGCCATTGTTGCAAGTACGGTAGCCATTGCTGCATTCATTATCCCCGGAAAACCGGATCTATCGCTTGTTTCCTCCCACACCATCGACTCGCTCGGCGCTTGTCAGGGTGCGTCCTATCTGGATGGGAAAGTGTATTTGTACGGAGACCGCGAGGCAGGAATCATGCGCGAGTTTAGCCAGACGGGCGATTCCCTGCATTACACAGGCAAGGAAATCCGGATGACCGTCGATGGTAATGATGTGATCAATCACCCGACGGGCATTGCGCGGCACGCCAAGTTGCCGGTGTTTATCGGTAACAGCGTCAGGCTGAATGCGGAGGGTACTTTATGGCGGGCCGTGATTTACCAGGTCGATTGGGCGGGTTTGCTGAAAACCGGCACGCTGGATGGTAACCTGGTGCGTACGATCGAGGATGATGCCTGCATCCAGGGGACGCGGCCGGAGTATGTGCGATACAACGGTAAATGGCTGGTGGCGACGGCCGATTACGGCGACAAACGAAACGAAGTGCGGCTCTACGACCCGGCTGTTTTGCAAAAGGTAGATAAGACGAGCGCACCGGGCGTGCTGGTAAAGAAATTCACCTGCGGACCCTGGGTTCAAAACTTGCATTGGGTGCCTGAAAAAGGAGTTTTAGTACTTATTCAAAACCAGATAGAAGGCCGGCGTTGGCGTTTCACATTTGTAGATCTGCAAAAATCGCTTGAAAAAGGCGAGCAGGTCGTACTTCATTCGGTGGATATCGATAAATCCGACGAGCTGGAAGGTTTCACATTTACTGGTAGTTCTTCGAAAGGCATCGCGGTGACGTCGTCCCGCAAAAGCAATGTGCATCAGGTGCGCGTAACCTGGTGATCGGTTACTTCCGGTTCTTGAAAATTTCACATTTTCATAATAAACACGTTCGATTCACTTAATAGTCCCAAAATACTTTTGCGCTCGATTTTTGAGCGCGAAGTAAAAGGGTTTTAAAGTGAATCGCAACGTGTTTTCTTGTTTTTGTTAAATTTTTTAAAACTATTATGAAGAAACTGATACTGCCAATTGTTCCGTTGGTAATGACAGGTATCCTGGTTTTCAGTCCGGGCAGGCATGCAGTGGCTTCCGGTAAAGGCCGGATGATGTTGGAAAGGCCGACCCGCGTATTGACTGTGACTGGTAAGGTAGTGGACGAGACCGGTCAGCCGTTGCTCGGTGTGACGGTTTTGGAAAAAGGTACCAACAAAGGTACTGTAACCGACGCTGCGGGTACGTTTTCGATTGAAGCCGGCTCAGGCGCTACATTGGTGTTTTCATTTGTAGGCTTCATTGCGCAGGAAGTGGTGGTTTCGGGCAATGCGCCGCTGGCCGTTACTTTGAAAGAGAATGCGATGATGCTGAACGAGTTTGTGGCGGTAGGTTATTCGACGATGCGCAAAAGCGACCTTACAGGCGCTATTTCCAGCGTTAAGGCAAAGGAATTGAACCTCAGTTCGCCCACTGTCGGACAGGCATTGGTAGGTAAAGTGGCTGGTGTGCAGATCTCGCAGGTGAGCGGCGCCCCTTACGTGGGTACGAAGATCCGCGTGCGCGGCGTGGGTTCGGTGAACGCGAGTTCGGATCCATTGTATGTAATTGACGGCTACCCGGCTGGTAACGATGTTTTCATTAACCCGAATGATATTGAATCGATCGATATCCTCAAAGATGCGGCGTCGGCCGCCATTTACGGCTCGCGTGCAGCGGGTGGGGTGGTGCTGATCACGACCAAGCGCGGTAAGGAAGGTAAAGGCCGGCTGGAATATGAATACCAGTTTGGCGTGAACCAGCTCAGCAAGAAAGTCGATCTTTTGAATGCTTCCGAATTTGGCCAACTGATGATCGACGGTCGCAACGCGAGCTACCGCGACCTGATGGTGAATGCAGGCAAAACCTGGAACGACGGCATGTACTCCGACGACAATGCAACCCGTATCAAAAACGTGGGTAATGCGGGATCTGTGAGTATCCCGACCGACCTCTACGATTTCGCGAACCAGAAGCTCATCACGCCGAAATACAATACCGACTGGCAGGACGAACTTTACCGTAATGCACCGGTACACCGTCATAATGTCTCGTTTTCAGGCGGAAAGAATAGCTTGCGGTATGCGATCAGCGGTGGGCAGCTCAATCAGCAGGGAATTATCCTAAGCACCGGCCAGCACCGGACCAATTTCCGGACCAACCTGGATGCAGATGTGACCAAAAAGCTGAAAGTAGGTGCGAACCTTGCATTTACCTATAACACCAACCGCGAGGTGCAGGAAGGCCGTTTCGACAAAGGGCCGATCCTCGGCGCGTTGATCTACATGCCGATTTTCAAAGCCTACAATGAAGATGGAAGTCTTGCGAAAAACGAAGCAGCCTCTCTGAGCTCGGCTTATGGCTATCAATCGATCGAAAACCCGGTTGCATTGGCGACCGAAACACATATTAACCGCAGAGGGCAGCGTGGTACGTTCAGTGGTTTTGCGACTTATGAAATCATTCCCGATCTGAATTTCAAGGTTAACCTCGGTTTGCAGACTTACAACGAGAAGTACGAATTTTATTCTCCTACCAGCCTGAGTAGCGGTGCGAACCCTCCGGGATCACCACAAGCGATTGCCGCTGCGAATGCGGTATCGCAGATGACCACGCAAATGGACAAGCTGGCGGAGTTTACTTTGAACTACAAAAAACAGCTCGGTAAGCACAGTATCGATGGTTTGGTGGGTTATACGGCGCAGGAAAATAACCGTGACATCGTTTCGGTAACCGCTCGCGGGTTTTCCAATGACCGCATCGAGGAAATTACCGGAAAGGGAGCGGATGCAACCCTTTTCGCACTGAATACCGGAACCGACCAAACCGGCAAGGTGAACTGGACTCTGCTTTCATACCTGGCGCGGGCGGCGTATAATTATGATGGCAAGTACTATCTGACAGCCACCTTCCGTACCGATGGTTCCTCACGTTTCGGCCCGAACAACCGCTGGGGTAACTTCCCGTCGGTATCTGCCGGCTGGAACATTTCCAACGAGAATTTCTACAAAAACGCATTAGGCAATACTTCTACACTTAAACTGCGCGCAAGCTGGGGATTGAGCGGTAATAACAACATCGGTAATTACAACTTCCTCCAAACTATGGCGGCTCCCGGCGGTGTGGTATATGGAAACGGTTCCGTCAATACCGCATTGTGGGCGACGGGTATCAAAGACCTGAACCTGGGCTGGGAGTCGACCTCGCAGTACAACTTCGGTGCTGATCTGGGCTTGTTCAACGACCGTTTGTCGATCATGGCGAACTACTACATCAGCCGCTCGTTCAACCTGCTGTTCAATCAGCCGCTGTCGGCGATTTCCGGTGCTTCGACGATCCTGACCAACCTGAGAAATTCGAAAGTACAGAACAAGGGTATCGACCTGCAAGTGGACGCCCGCTTGATCTCGACCAAGGATTTTGATCTGAATGTAGCCGGTAACATATCGGTGAACCGCAACAAAGTACTCGATATGGGAGGTGCCAGCACGATCATTACCAACGGTGCCGAGCGCTCGTACCTGACGCACATTACGCAGGAGGGCCAGCCGATCGGTATGTTCTATGGTTTCAAGGTGAAGGGAATGGTGCGCGAGAAGGATATGGAGAATATCGCTGCTGATAATGCGGTTTACAATTCTTCCACGCAGTCGTTTCCGGCTGGTTATCAGCTCAAAGGGCCGGCCCGCTCTACGGCTTCTACCAACCCGCTTCGCCCTGGTGACCTGTATTTCGAAGACGTGAACAATGATGGCGTCGTAAACGATGCCGATAAGCGGGTGATCGGTTCGCCGCATGCGAAATTCACTTACGGTTTCGCGATCACCGCCAGCTATAAAAGCTTCGATTTCAGTTCGTCATTCAATGGGACTTATGGCAACAAGGTGCTCGACGGACAGGATTACTACCTCTACAACATGGAAGGCTCGGGTAACCAGTATGCCAAAGTGGCTAACCGTTACCGCTCGGAGTCGCAACCGGGTGACGGGCATGTGTACCGCGCCTCACGCGGCGGAACGCAAAGCAATAGCACGCGTTTATCGACCTTCTATTTGCAGGACGGCTCATTCCTGAGATGTACCAACCTGACATTGGGCTACAACATGAACAACATCGGCAGCCTGACCAACAATGCCATCAGCGCATTGCGTGTATATGTAGGCGTGGATAATGCTTTCACTTTGACCAAATACCTGGGCTACAACCCGGAGGTGGATTACAACAACGGGGCTAACCTGACGCCGGGTGTCGACTATGGAAAATACCCGCTCGTGCGTGCCTACAACATCGGTGCCCGTATTACATTTTAAGCAGCAGAAGAGATGATCAAGCGTAAATACATTTTCAATACATTGTTTTCAGCATTCGGACTGGTGGCCCTGGCTGGGTGTTCCAACGATTTCCTCGATCAGGAAAACCCGAATGCGGTGTCGGCGCCTACTTTCTACCGGACCCAAGACGACGTGGCCCTGGCCGTGAATGGTATCTATAACTCGCTCCGCGACGGCAACGGTATCGGGGAAAACAGCGGGCTGTTCAGCGAGGAACGTTCGGACAATACCGGTCGTAACGACAACCAGTCGAATGCTGGGGAGCCGTTCCAGTTCAACGACTTTTCGCTTTTGCCCAGCAATACCTACCTGAAAAACCACTGGTTGACGCTGTTCCAGATGGTGACGCGCTGCAACCAGGTGCTGGCGGGTATCGAGCGTGTAACTTTCACCGATGCCAACCTGAAAGAGCAGTATAAGGCCGAGGCGAAATTTATCCGTGCATTGACCTACTTCCACCTGGTGCGCAAATGGGGCGATGTGCCTTTGGTTACCAAAGAACTGCTCAGCACGGACGAGGTAACCGCCGCCACTTTCCGCGAGAAACAAGATGTGGTGTACAACCAGATTGTACAGGATCTGAAAGACGCCGTAGCTTCGACGCTACCGGACAAACAGACTGCGAATACCAAGGGTAAAGTCACCAAAAATGCCGCCAATGCATTGCTGGGCCAGGTGTACCTCACTATGGCGACTACGCTGGATGCTGCAAATCGCACCGCTAATCTGAACGAGGCTAAAAAATACCTGACGGCTTCGTACAACCTGCGCTCTTTCGGCGAGTTGAAGGAAGTTCCTTATGTGGATGTATTCGATGTGGCCAAGAAGTCGACAAATGCAGAGATTATCTTCCAGGTGGTGAACAAGCAAGGCGATATCAACTTCTCGTCTTCGATCGCCCGTAACAACCAGGCGAAAGGAGAGACGATCAACTCATTGTTCGCGTCGTCGGGTTCGGGCGGTAATGTCACACCTGACCTCGTGCAGGATTATGAGGAAGGTGATGTGAGAAAAGACTTTTCGATCAAATTTGCAAACGATCCGATCGTGAAGGATTATTTCATTACCAAATACCGCGACGCCAGCTCGGCAGCGACAACCAATGGCTACGGTGGCAACGACTGGATCCTGATCCGCTACGCCGACGTGATCCTGATGCTCGCCGAAGTGAATATGCAATTGGGTGACGAGCCGACCGCTATTGGTTTCCTCAACCAGGTCCGTGAGCGCGCCGGCCTGCCTAAATATGCAGTTTCCAAAGCCAATGCCGATTACGCAGCCAAATATCCAACCCTGAAACTCGCTATCCTGCACGAACGCCGGGCGGAGCTTGCATTTGAAAACCATCGCTGGTTCGATTTGCTGCGCTTCTTCTCGACCGACGAGCTTGTGGCCTATTTCAAAAGCAAAAAGCAAGAGAATTTCGGCATCGCTAAGCTCAGCAACTTTGGCAAAAAAGACCGTTACTATCCGATTCCGTTTGACGAAACCAAGCTGAACCCGGAGAAAATGTACCAGAACGAAGGTTACTAAAACCTGAACCGGACTATTACCAAGCCCTGCGCCAGAAAGGCGCAGGGCTTTTTGTTTTGTCGCATATTATATTTGAACTGTTTTTCTAAAAAAGCACCATGCCGCAACGCCTGATTTCGATCCTCCAACTCACCCACGCGATACCTTCCGCGGATCAGGAAACGATCTTGAAGGCATTTACCATGCGGCAGTTCCGGGAGGGCGATGTGCTGTTCAAAGGCGGGAAGATTTGCCGGGAAATGTTTTTTGTACTGAATGGCGTGCTGCGCATTATGGTCACCAATGAAAAAGGCAACGAGGTAACGCATTACTTTTTGAAGGAAAACCAGTTTTGCACGATCCTCAACAGCTTCAATAACCACGTGACGGCGCACGAGAGCATTTGCGCGGCGTGTCATGTGCAGGTACTGAGCATTACCAAGGCCGATTTGTGGGCGCTTTACACACGCGTACCTTACCTGAAAGCGGTGATAGACACGATTACTAACCAGATGCTGCTGGAAAAGATTCAGGTCCGTAATGCGTATCTCGGTCAAGATTCGGCTACGCGGTACCAGCAATTTCTCGCGCGCCAGGCCGATATCGCCACACGCGTGCCGCTTTCCGATGTCGCTTCCTATCTTGGCATTACGCCGCAATCGCTCAGTCGCATCCGGAAAAACCTGCGCTGAGATCGTTTTTACCATTTGTTAAGTGCTTTGGCAGCCCGGTGGGGGAGATTTGTATTGTCAAAAATATATCAGTACAAATGGAAACTTCGAATTCAGTATGCTCTCAATGGTAAAAAAGTAGTAATCCTGGGCGGCAGCTCGGGACTGGGGCTGGCTACGGCCAGGGCGGCAGCCGCAGAGGGCGCAAGTGTGATCATCGTGTCGAGCAACCCGGCGCGGGTGCAAAATGCCGTTGCGGAATTGCCGGGTAGCGGCTTCGGTATGCAATGCAATCTTTCGGATGAGGCGTCTGTAAAACAGCTTTTTGAAGAAATCGGTAGTTTGGATCACCTGGTATTTACAGCTGGTGAAAGCCTTTTGTTAAGCCAAATTGCCGATGCGGAAGTTGCCATGGCCCGATCGTTTTTCGATCTCCGTTACTGGGGCGCATTTATGGCTGTCAAATATGCGGCTTCGCGGATTAATGCAGGCGGCTCGATCGTGCTCACTGGCGGGATCGTGAGTGCGCGGCCGAACGCAGGGTGGTCCATAGGCGCGAGCATTTGCGCAGCCATGGACGGCTTTACACGGGCCATGGCAGTGGAATTGTCGCCCGTGCGCGTGAACCTCGTTTCTCCGGGCGTTATCCGCACGAATTTATGGTCGTCGATGGCGGAAATGGAACGAGATGCATTCTATGATCAGGTTGCCACTGCGTTGCCCGTGCGCCATGTGGGTGAGGCGGAGCAGGTAGCACAAACCTATATTTACCTCATGAAACAGCCTTTTGTGACAGGCCAGATTCTTGTTACGGATGGCGGCGCGGTGCTCGTCTGACAATACCGCGATTTTATATTCAGCCTGCGATCTCCACATGCAACCCGCTTTGTTGCAATGCCGTCGTTTTTGCGGAATCCGCGTTGGAGTCGGTAATGAGGGTATGAATGGCGGAAAGCTCGGCAAACTTTACATAACTGTCCCGGCCGATTTTGGAGGCGTCGCAAAGGAGCATTACCTGCCCCGCATTGCGGATAAATGCTGTGGTAATGGTCGATTCCAGTTCGCTGTGGGCAGTGAGGCCATTTTCTACGGACAGGCCATCCACGCCGATGAATGCCTTGTGGGCATGGTAGCCATTGATATGCTGAACGGCTTTATCGCCATGAACGGCTTTTCTCGCCTTGTTGAGTTCCCCGCCGATCAGGTTGATTTGGATCGAAGGCACATCGATGAGTTCAGCCAGAATAGGCAGTGAATTGGTAATCACGCGAATGCTTTTCTTCTTCAAAAAACGGCACATCTGAAACACGGTGCTGCCGCAATCGAGGAAGATTATATCGCCATCCTGCACGTAAGAGGCTGCTTTCTCCGCGATCCGCTCCTTAACGTGGCTATTCACGCCCGATTTCTCCGAAAACCCGGTCAGTACCGGGTTTTCCATTTTCATCGCGCCTCCATGCGTACGAACGAGCAACCCTTCCTCTGCAATATCTCCTAGGTCGCGGCGTATCGTTGCCGGTGATGCGTCCAGTATTTCGGCCAGTTCGAACACGGTGAGGCTTTCGGCATCATCCAGCGCGGCGAGAATTTTTTTCTTACGTTCTTGAAAGTTCATCGTAAATGGCTACTTTTGATCAAAAATAATCAAAAATGATTAATATTGATCACGAATGTCGACTTTGAGTGGTATAATTGCGCATCAAAAGTAGCATATCTGATCATTTTTAATGAAATCCTTTCACTTAAATCACATTAGCCATGCGTGGATTAATGATCCTGGTTGCCGGGCCGTACCGGTCGGGGACGAATGACGACCCCGCTTTAATGCGTAAAAACCTCGATAAGCTCGAATCGGTTACATTGCAGTTGTTCCGTGCCGGGCATTTGCCGGTGATCGGGGAGTGGGTGGCGTTGCCGCTACTCAAACTGGCAGGCTCCAAAGCGCCGGGCGATGCGCCTTATGAAGAAATTTTGTACCCGGTAGCCGGGCGCCTTTTGCAGAAATGCGATGCCATTCTCAGATTGGAAGGGGAATCAAAAGGGGCCGACGAAGACATAAGAATCGGGCGGGAGCGCGGGTTGCAGATTTACTATAACCTCGCCGATGTGCCCGGTTGCGGGTGATCAGAGCAAATTAGGCTGGCGTGCTTTATTTTTGTCGAACATCGGCACCGAAATGTAGAAACAAGTTCCGGATCCCGGGATGCTTTCCAGCCAGATTTTTCCCTTCTGGGCTTTGATAAACTCCATGCAGAGCATCAGGCCCAGACCAACCCCTTTCTCGTTGTTAGTACCGAAGGTAGATTCGACATTGAGTGAAAATACCGACTGCTGTTTTTCCCATGACATCCCAATGCCGTCGTCCTGCACGGAAATAAGGCAGTTGTTGCCCTGGGCTTCCGCTTTTACCATAATATGACCGCCCAGTCCGGTGAACTTGATGGCATTTCCCACGATGTTCCGCAGGATGAGTTGCATCATATCGCTGTCGGCATAAATGCTGGCGGAAGGATCGAAATAATAATCCAGGGTGATGTTTTTCCGGGCCGCAATATTGCGTTCCAGGTTCATCGTGGGTTCAAAAAGCGATTGCACATTCAGGTATTCCAGGTGTGCCGAAACCCCGTGCAGCTGCGATTTGGACCAATCCAGCAGCTTTGAGAGCATAGCCAGCGTGTTTTTGGTCGAGTTGAGGAGTTCGTTTTCGATGTCGAGCTTTTGTTCTTCTTCCAGCTCGTGTTGGGTAAGCAATTCCAGGAAGTTCTGGATGCTGGCCAGCGGTGAGCGTAAATCGTGCGCGACGATGGACATCAGCTTGTTTTTCTCGGCATTCAGTTTTTCGAGCTCTTCATTCTGCTTGGTAATCTGAACGTTCTGCAATTCGATCGCCTTAGATTTTTCCAGAGTGGATAGTTTTTCGCTTTCATAACTCCCCCTGATATAATGAATGCAGAAATAGGTGATCGCGGCAACCACCGCGTAGGCCGACATGTGGTCGACAAACCGGTTGGATCGCGTAGTGTAGGTATCCGGTACCAGGTGAGGATAGTAGAATTCGATAAGATTGAGGATGATCAGTACCGTGACGTTGATCGGGATCCACACTTTATACTGATCGGCAGGGCTGATGGCGATGCTGAGGAGCAGGAAAAGCAGGAAGAATAGGTCGGTAGGCCCTCGCAGGCCTGAGTTGAGGAAATAGTTGACCAGGAACAGCGACAGACCCACAATGTTAGCAATCAATGTGCTGATGCTAACCATGTTCTTAAAGCGGGACGCATAGTACAGCGCCATCGTGATCAGCAACACGATAAGACTGGCCAAGGCAATTTTAGGCAGTCCTATCGCATAATTGAACGGAACATTATAAAGCAGTGCGAAGGTTGATATCAGGCATACCGAATGGAATATGCGAGCATTCATCGGAAACACAGATGGGTCACCGGATAAATTGATCCATGTTCGATAGATTGAATCTTTGAGAGGCAAGATGTGTAGGGTTTCTTTCCTACAAATATAACGTACGCATTTTCATTAAACACAAGTAGAATTAATATTAATTGGCGTGTGGAGATCTATTTAACCCTTGATGCGGTTCAACTCATCTTCGGAGCCGGATCTTCTGCTGCGCGCCGCTTTGATCTCCCTGCTTCCAAAACGGTAATTGAAGTTGATACGCAGCATCTGGCCTTCAAAACGGAACCGGAGGCGCGTTTCGATACCCGCATATGCCGATGTGTACCCGCCGCGGGCGGTGTGAAAAATGTCGCTGAATGTTGCTTTCAAACTGGCATTATCCTTCCAGAATTTCTTTTGAACACCAATGTCCACCATTCCCATCTGCCAGTTGTAATCGATACGGCGGTAGGGGGAATTGTACCAGCCCGACAGCTCAATCGTCCAGCTGTTTTTGAGCTTGAAAGTGTTCTGGCCGTTGAGGTTGAATGCGGTCGTCCGGTTGTTGACCACCACGCCATTATCCAGCGCGGCCTTCCAGAGATTGTGGTACCCGCTGATATTGAAATTGAGCTCCCACCATTTTGTGACCGGCGTGGTAATGCTCATATCCAGGCTGAAACCCTGTGAATAATCGAGGTTTTCGGTGATAAAGTAGGTGCGGCTGCTATCGTAGGGAATGCGCAGGCCCACGACCGGAAACCTGGTGCGCCGGTACCCGAACGAAGTCGTTAGTATGCCCTTGTACACATGCGAGAGCTTGAAACTGTTGGCGTATTCGGGTTTCAGGAACGGGTTTCCTTTGGAATAAACGAGCTCATCGATGCGGTATTCGAAAGGGTTGAGGTTCTGATAACTCGGACGGTTGATACGACGGCTGTAATTGAGGTTCCAGGTGTGGTTTTTGGACGCCCGGAACGAAATAGCACCACTTGGAAAGAAGCTCAGATAGGTCGTATCGACTTTATCCAGGTCGTTATGCTTGTAGCTCGTCAGGTCGCCCAGCGATTTGGTGTGCTCGGCGCGGAGCCCGGCTTGCAGGTCCCATTTTTTGCCAAGGGAAATATTATAATTGACATAAGCCGCATACACGCGTTCGAGGTATTTGAAGCGGTTGCTGCGGTTGGTGTCGATCACTTCCACATTTTGTAAAACATTGAAAAAATTGAATGTGTTGTCCGATTTTACATCCGACAGTTTCACGCCATACCCAAGCTTTCCCTTCCTGAATGGCTGTTCATAGTCGATTTTGAAGGATTTAATGGTAATGTCCACGGGTGTTTTCGAAACGTAATTCCGTTCGATAGGCTCGTCGCCGGTTGTCTGAAAATGGTATTTGTTGGGCTGGTAACTGATCCCGCGCGAAGAGAACCGGCCATAATCGGCATCGATGTTCAGTTCATGCCCGGTGGTGTCGGCATAGCGGTAATTCACGTTCACATTCAGGTTTTTGTTTTTTTCTGGGTTGGAAGTGCGCGACGACAGGATGAGCGAGTCGGCAGTCAGATTGTTGCGTTTGCTGATGAAAGTCTCGCTCTCTCCGCCGCCGTTGTGGTTGCTGACGCGGCCATTGGCACTGAAACCGAGGGTGTTTTTGGAATTGATAAAATAATCGGCCCCGATTTTGGCACTGTGCGTTGTGTCGCGCCAGATACCATGCCATAATTTATTGTAAGCCACATGGTTGAGGATCTGGTCGTCGTAAGTCGTATTATGCCAGGCTCCCTGGTTGAAACCGTAGGTGCCGAACACGTTGAGCTTCTTGTCGCGGTGGTTCAGGTTCAGTGATGCATTGTATTTAGGTGTTACACCAAACATGCCCCCGAGGCTCACATTGCCGTTGGTGCCCAACTTGGCATTTTTCTTAAGACGGATGTTGATAATGCCGAGGTCACCCGCCGCGTCGAATTTGGCGGAAGGGTTCGTGATGATTTCAATCGCTTCAATGTCGGCCGAGTTCATGCTTTTTAATGTGGAGGCCAGGTCTTTTCCTGCTAATGGAGAAGGGCGGCCGTCGATATAAATGCGGACGCCCGTTTTGCCCCGTACCAGGATATTTTCGTCCCTGTCGACCTGCACGCCGGGGGAGCGTTGCAGGAGATCGAGCGCGTTGGAGCCGGTGGCATTAATGCTTGCTTCCACATTGAAAACCATCCGGTCGTTTTTAACCTCTATGAGTGGTTTGGCACCGGTTACCTTCACCTCATTCAGCTGTTTCGCCTCGGGTAACATGGAAACGAGAGGCAGCTTCACATCCTGGCCGGCCACATCGAACACGGCCGAATGGTACATTTGGTGGCCTACCGCCGAAACGCGGACAAAATACTTGCCATCGGGTATACCGCTGAGCTTGAATGCGCCCTGCTCGTCGGCGACGTCGGCTTTTACAAGGGTAGAGTCTTTGGATTGGTTAATGGAAACCGCGGCAAATCCGACGTTCTCGTTTTGTTGATTTTTAACAAGGCCGCTTACGGTGAATGTCTGGGCGAAGCCGGCAAAGGGAAGTCCATGAATTAGCAGGCTGAGTAGTATTTTTTTCATGTATGGCTAATATTCGTATAGCCCAAAGAGTAAGAATTGGTCTGGATGTTGCATTGGATCATAATTTTTCTACATTTAAACCGACAATCGACGTTTCTTATCCAGAATTGATGAAAGTGCCATGAAGGCAATATTTTGCAGGGTTGTGCTGCTTTACATCCTATGCTTTCAGCAGGTTTTCGCACAGGAATTGACGCCCAGGTTCAGGCGGCTTACCACCGACCAGGGACTTTCCCAGAGCCATGTGAGCGCAATCCTGAAAGGCCGCAGGGGCTTCATGTGGTTCGCTACTGAGGACGGGCTCAACCGGTTTGACGGCTATAAATACACGCATTACAAACATGATCCGGGCAATCCGGCTTCTATCCACGACAGCTTTGTATTGTCGCTGCTGGAAGACGAGGAGGGGAAATTGTGGGTAGGCACTTCCACGGGGCTGGACCGGCACGACCGGGGTACGGATAGCTTTCTGCATTATCCGCATCCGCGGCGCAATCTGCCCATTAATACCATTTTTCGGGATAGTCGTAACCGTTTCTGGCTGGGCACCGACCAAGGCCTTTACCTGTTCGACCGGAGCCGGGGTACCTATCAGCTATTCAGGTACCCGGGGCGAGATGCGGCGTCGGGAAACGAATTTGTGACCAGTATTGCAGAGGGGAAGGGCTACGTGTTATGGGTCGGTACGGAGAAAGGGCTGTTTAAGCTCGATGTGAAATCGGGTGTTCTTGCGGCATACGAGCACGGTGCGCGCGCAGGTGCGGGTGGGGCCGACCGTGCGCTGAAATCCGACTGGATCAAAGTGCTGCGTTACGACCGGAAGGGAAATTTGTGGGTAGGAACGCATGGCGGAGGCGTTTCGGTCATCGGTCCGTCGGGGACCATTGTAAAGCATTTTGAACATAAGGCGGCCGACCCGTGGAGCCTGGCGCATAATGATGTGCTTTCCATGGCCGAAGACGGGAGCGGTAAGCTTTGGATTGGTACAGAAAATGGAGGTATCAGCATTTATGACCCGGCGACGGACCGGTTCTTTTCTGTGCGCAACAACCCTGATGACCGCTATTCGCTCAGCAACAACTCGGTGTACACGATTTACCACGATAATGCGGAGAATATGTGGGTTGGTACCTATTCCGGCGGCGTGTCGTTTCTGCCCAAGTTCGGTCCGAAATTTGAATCTCACCGTCGGATGATCAGTAATCCCAACAGCCTGAGCAACAATGCAGTGCTGGCCATTTGCGGTGATAGTACGAGTGACGACATCTGGATCGGGACTGATGGAGGAGGGCTCAACAGATTCAACCGTAAGACGAAGGATTTTACATTTTACCGGCATCGCGAGGGCGACCCGCGCTCGATTTCGAACGACTATGTGATTTCCGTGGTATGGATCGCCCGGGACGTGCTTGCGCTGGGTTTTCATAATGGCGGCTTTGATTTCCTGAATGTCAAAACGGGTACGATTGAGCACCACTTACCGGAGGAAGGCAACCCGAACAGCCTGTCGATTGCTGACGTGAACAACATGATGCGGGACCGCGACGGTAATCTCTGGATTGGTACGTGGAAGGGCGGACTCAATTTTTACAATGTCAAAACAAAAGAGTTTACGCATTACCAGCACGATGCCGCGGATCCCGCGAGTATCAGTGGTGACATTATTGCCACTATTTTTCAGGATAAAAAGGGGGATATCTGGGTAGGAACGTTCAATGGCCTTGACTTGCTGTTGCCCGACCGCAGCGGCTTCAAACATTTCCGCAGCCGGCCCAACGACCCGTCGAGTATTTCCCACAACAAAGTACAATCGATCCTGGAAGCCGAAAACGGTGACCTGTGGATAGGGACTGTGGGTGGAGGATTTTGCCATTTCGATCAGAAAAAGCATCTGTTCAAGTCATTCAGCGAAAAGGACGGGCTTGCAAGTAATGTGGTATTTGGAATCCAGAAAGACAATAAAAACAACCTCTGGCTTAGTACTAACAAGGGTATTTCCAAGTTTAACCTGCTGACCAATACCTTTCGAAATTACGGTATCGCCGATGGCCTGCCGGGCAATGAGTTTCGGGACAATTCCCGGTTTCAGACGGCCGACGGGCAGATGTATTTTGGAGGGATCAACGGTTTCATCAGTTTCTATCCCGACAGCCTGCGCTACAACGATTTCGTGCCGCCGGTGTACATTACAGATTTTCAAATATTTAACAAGCAGGTCGTCACAGGGGGCAGTGACAATATCCTCAAACAGCAGATCAGCGAGGCCAAAACGATCACTATTCGTCATGATCAGTCTGTGATCACCTTCGAATTCGCGGCATTGAGCTATACCGTCGCGGAAAAGAACCAGTATGCCTATATGCTGGAAGGTTTCGACAAAAACTGGAATTACAGCGGCAACAAACGCACTGCCACATACACCAACCTCGACCCAGGCACTTACACATTCAGGGTAAAGGGCTCCAACAACGACGGGTTATGGAATGAGAAGGGTGCCGCCATAGAACTGATTATCAAGCCGCCTTTCTGGCTTACCTGGTGGTTCCGTCTGTTGACCGTTGCATTGATCATAGCACTGATTTTGGCCCTGTATCAGATACGGACTTACACGATCCGTAAACAAAAGCGTGTTCTCGAACAGCAGATACAAGAGCGGACCAAGCAGCTAGAACGTGCGATTGGTGAACAGCAAATAGCGGTGGAAAAGGCCGAGTTGGCTAATAGGGCTAAGAGCGCATTTCTGGCCACCATGAGCCATGAGATCAGGACGCCGATGAACGGGGTGATCGGCCTGGCTTCGTTACTTGCCGAAACTGAATTGAACGAAGAGCAGCGAAATTTTACCAAATCCATACAGACCTCCGGACGGGATTTGCTGAATGTGATCAACGACATTCTCGATGTTTCCAAAATTGAATCGGGGAACATGGAGCTCGAAGAAAAAGAATTTGGCCTGAAAGCCTGCATTGGTGAAGTAATGGACCTTTTCCGTGCAAAAACCGCCACGCAACCGCTGAACCTGACGCTGAAAATTGAAGAGAATGTGCCGTCGCGCATTGTAGGTGATCGTTTGAGGCTTGGCCAAATCGTGACGAACCTGGTAGGCAATGCGATCAAATTCACCCCAAGGGGCGAGGTAAGTGTGCACGTGTATGTGATCGGGCAGGAGGGGGAGAGGGTTAAGCTGGGATTTGAGATCACCGACACAGGCATTGGAATCGCGCAGGATAAGCTGGACAAATTGTTCAAACCCTTTTCACAAGTAGATTCGTCTACTACACGGCAGTATGGAGGCACCGGCCTCGGTTTGGTGATTTGTGAAAAGCTAACCGCGCTCATGGAGGGTGGCATCGAGGTCAAAAGCGAGTTGCACAAGGGCAGCAGCTTCCGGTTTTGGATCACCGCCAGGGTTGCTCCGGATCGGCAGGAACACCAGGAAGCCAAGCCTGGAAGCGACGATGCAGAAAAGAAGCTTCACTCCGATTTTGCCAGCCGGTATCCGATGACGATCCTCGTGGCGGAGGATAATAAAGTGAACCAGATCGTGATCATGAACACGCTAAGCAAGCTCGGTTACCGGGCCGATCTGGCGCAGAATGGCCTGGAAGTGCTCGATCAGGTGCAGAGAATCGATTACGACATTATTCTGATGGATATGCAAATGCCGAAAATGGACGGTCTGGAAGCTACCCGGCAAATCAGGGCGCAGCATACCACGCATCCATTTATTATCGCCATGACCGCCAATGCATTGCAGCAGGACAAAGAGAAGTGTTTTGAGGCCGGAATGGACGATTACCTCAGCAAGCCGGTTATCCTGGACGATCTGGTGGTGCTACTCCAAAAATGGGCTGCCCGCCTGGAACCGCGTGCCTCGGGCAATATATAAGACCCGCGATTTTAGAACCCCGGTAAACAAGAAGAGCAGCTTTCGGGCTGCTCTTTTGCGTCTGTTTGTGATGAAGTGTTAATAAGCTTGACGGTAGTCTGCCTGGTAAAAAATCTATACCATTTCTTCCGAAGTTGATCGAACTGTGCAGGCCGTCATTGTTCCTTTTTGTTGATAGCACAAATATAATGGAATAATTCCTGATAAATGGAAATATTCCATAAAAATATTTTCAATCTCAATCTGCTCAGCTATTTCGGGCCGGGCCGCCTTCGATTTTAGTTTAAGGAAGCCAGCGAATCCCGCAGGGAGACGTCTTCGTGCGACGCGTCGTAAACGCACTGTCCGCCCTTCACGACCAGGATCTGGGGAGATTCATGCACAACACCAAAGTTGCTGGCGATAGCCTGGGATTCCTTGCGGTTCTGGATCACGTCCACAATGTAAATGGGTATCTGAATGTCGGAAGCGGCGTTTACTTCCGATTTGAGCTGCCGGTAAGCCATCAGGCTGGTGGCGCAACGGGGGCTGTGTTTATAAATGATGGAGTAATCTTCCGATTGATAAATACTATCTACTTCTTCTTCACTACTAATAGTAATCCAGTTCATAACCTGTAAAAAATTTCGTCAAACTATTTGCAACAGGTTACACAACACACAAAATGTAGTTTTTCATTCCATCGAAATTGAAAAAGTGCTCTCAGGGCATCTCAAAGCACAAATCAGGCATTTGGGGTCGATCCAAAAAATAGAAAGCGCTGCCTGAAACCGTTTGATTTTTGTGTTTGTAGAAGTCTGTTACCAAAGCTGAATCTCGCCGTATCAAGAATAAATGAAAAGGTCTAATGTAAACCTATAAGTTTATTTTCATGGAGATAAGCGGTATATTTGAAGTGGTGCCGGAAAGTTTGTATGCTGTCCAATTTGTGGGTGAGCCCGATCATGAATTTTCGAGGGTATTCAGGCTGTGGAACGATGCAGATTATTTGCAATCGTTTTTTGAGGTACATTATGGCGATTTGCTGGCCTTTTGGGAGTATATGTCTGTTAAGGAGGCAGTAAGGATCACTAAGATGGACGCTGCCAGACTTGACAACGAAATATTGAGCATAGCGACTTCCGTTGCGGTAGGAGGTTCCGAGAATTTGTCTATGATATTTAAACCATTAAGTCCAGCTACGTGGCGCGTGGACAAAATCGAAAAGAGTAAAGCCCGGGGATTGCAAAGGAAGAGTTGGCTAAGAATATATGCTGTCAGATTGGGAGTGAATCATTTCATTGTGACCGGTGGTGCGATTAAACTGACGCGGACCATGAACGAGCGCGAGCACCTTTACGAAGAGTTAACAAAACTGGAAGAAGTTTGCCGGTTTTTGAGGGGCGACCAAAAAGATGATTTCGGATTATTTGAACTATTTTAAAGCAAAGGAAATGGACGCATTAACTAAATTGAAACTCATGGCAGTGCAGGACACGACCTGGATAAAGGAAGCTACATTCCGTCAGGAAAATGCATACTGGCTGGACATGTCGTCTGACATCGCATTAGAAGTCTTATGTACATTGCGTGAAAAAGGCATGACGCAACGAGACCTCGCCGAGATGATGGGCTGCTCGCCACAATACATTGGAAAAATCCTGAAAGGCTCAGAAAACCTTACTTTGCAAACCATCTGTAAAATGGAGAAGGTGCTTCAAATCAAATTGATTGAAACACCTTATAGCCAATTACGAGATGCTACACCTTCTTCTCAACCGGAACAACAATAAAGTTGAGCAGCTCCGTGTGCCGGATCACCGAAATGTCGGTCATGCGAAGGATGTCGCGCGTTGTAAGAGCCTTGAACAGTTCATTGGAATTGCGGACGGGCTTGCCGTTGAATGACACGATAATGTCGCCCTCCATGAGCTGCGACCGCGACGCGGGCGTGTTTGGCTCAATGTGCGTGATGAAGATGCCTTCGTGGTTGGGAAGCTTGTGGTGCTGACGAACACGTTCGTTCAGCGGGACATCCTGTAACTGGACACCCAAATATGCCTTGAATACCTTCCCGTCACGGATGAGTTGTCGTGCAATCTCTTTCGCCGTATTGATATCCACTGAGAAGCTCAACCCCTGGGCACCCTGGATGACAGCCGTGTTTACACCGATTACCTCACCATCGGTGTTGATCATCGGGCCGCCGGAGTTCCCCGGATTCAGCGCCGCATCCGACTGGATTACATTGTCAACGAACCGCCCCGATTGTGTTTGCAAAGTCCGGCCGAGCGCACTCACTACGCCCGTGGTGACGGTATGCTGGTAGCCGTAGGGGTTCCCGATCGCAATTACGAACTGTCCGATCTGCAACGCACCAGAATCGCCGAGTTTGGCTACCGAATAACCCTGCGTGTATATTTTGAGGATAGCGAGGTCGGTGTCCGGGTCTCTGCCTACGAGCGTTGCTTCGATCTCGTTCTCATTCAAAAGGCTTACCATAATTTTCTCCGCGCCGTCGACTACGTGGCTGTTGGTGAAAATGAGCCCATCGGAAGAGAATATGAACCCCGAGCCGGAGCCTGCCGGCCGTATTTTTCCATTGACTGTCTTGAATATATCGATTTTTACAACGGCATTTTTGATCTGATCAACCGCGCCGATGATCATGCTTGAAAAGGTGTCCATAGCTGCTGGGTATCGTTTTTAGCAAAGCCTGTTCAAAAAGCTATCCAGCCGACTTTAAATGCCAAAGTGGCGCGCCGCAGAAGTACAGCACGCCAAAAGGGCATGGATATACATTAAGGCAGGGTGAGCACAATCTTTCCAAGGGTCTTTCCGGTCTCTATTTCGTCATGGGCTTTGCCGATGTTTTCAAATGCATAGGTGCCGGAAATGTGGGAACGTAGCTCTCCGGATTTGAGCAATGCGGCGAGCTGCCCCATATCCTCGCCATTCGAAGCTACATTGAGCGTGTGGGCATATACTTTTTTCTCCTGTACCCTCTGAACCAGCTTTTCGTCCGTGAATGGCACCAGGAGCGCGATGACCCGGCCGCCTTCTTTCACAGCATCCAACGACCGGAATATGTGATCGCCAAAGAGCGAATCGATCACAATGTCGGCGTCCTGCACAATGTCTTCGAACTGGGTGGCGGTATAGTCGATGAATTCGTCGGCGCCGAGGCCCAGGATGAAGTCCCTTTTGGCCGCCGAGCCAGTGCCGATAACATATGCACCAAAGTGCTTGGCGATTTGCACGGCGTAATGTCCGACGCCCCCGCCAGCCCCGTGAATCAATACCTTTTCACCCGTTTTTACTTTTCCATAAGTAACCAGGGCCTGCCAGGCAGTGAGCGCGGCGAGGGTCGCAGCAGCGGCTTCATCATGCGAAATGTTGCCCGGCTTCAATGCGAGCTGATCTGCGGGAGCGGCCACGTATTCGGCATATGCCTTACCGTGTCCCCGAAAATTAACCATCCCAAACACCTCATCGCCCGTTTTCCATCGGGTAACCTCCTGGCCGACGGCTTCTACTACCCCCGAAATGTCCCAGCCGATAATAACCGGTTCGCCGGGCTGCGGTTGGAGGAACATTTCGAGGGCGAATGAATGGGTTCTTACAAATGCGTCGACCGGGTTGATACCTATTGCCTTGACGCGCACCATTACTTCATTTTCCTTGATTACTGGCGTAGGTATTTCAGTGAATATCAGGTTTTCAGTTCCTCCGTTGTTTGCTAATGTGATGGCTTTCATGATTTGCAATTGTTTGATTTGATGTCTGCAAATTTCGTGGGCCGGTCACTTTTGTGGGTTGTAAAAATTTGGGTTAAATCGGTACCTTTGCCGGTATGCGCATCCATCATATCCATCAGCCTTTCGATGTCCTGCTAGTGACAGTCGACGAATGCCCGATCAAGGAGCATAAGAATACTTTTATCGAACTGGTATATATGTTCGATGGTACCGGGACATACCATATCAACCAGAATGAGTTTCGGTATCAGAAGGAAAACCTGTTTTTAGCGATGCCGATGGATTTGCATTATACCAAGGTGAAGGAGACTACGGCATTTATGTTTATTCGTTTCAATAATATCTATCTGAATGCGCAGAAGGCACGCGATGAGTATAGTAACCTGGGTGACTGGATCCATAAATTGGAATATATTTTCCACAACAATAATCACCTGCAAGGCTGTATACTCCGGAACCAGCATGATAAGCCGCTGGTGAGGGCATTGATGGAAGCCATCAGGCAGGAATACGCCAACCGGCAAACGCTGCACAAAGAGCTTGTCCAGCAGCTACTCAACACCTTGCTTACGGTCGTTGCACGGAATATTACCACCCATATTCCCGAGAAGACACAGCTCGCCCAAAACACCTCCCTGGACATTATTCATTATATTCACCAGAATATTTACAACCCGGAGCTGCTTCGGGCCGAGCGCATCGCTGCTCATTTCAACATCTCGCTCAATTACCTCAGTGAATATTTCAAAAAGCACACGCACGAGACGTTGCAACAGTACATTATTAACTATAAAATTGCATTGGTGGAAATTAGGCTGAAACACAGCGACATGCGTATTAATGAAATAGCTGCCGAACTGGGTTTTACAGACGACAGCCATCTCATCAAGACTTTCAGGAAGCACCGCGGTATGAGCCCGCTCGAATACCGGCGCGAGGCTTTGACCCTGATGTAAGGGAATTTTATTTTACAATTTTCAGCTCGCGACCGTCCACGGATACTACGTAGAGCCCTTTTGGAAGATTAACGATGTTCAAACGGACGGTTTTTTCTCGGGTTTGAGCACTTTGCACCAGTTTCCCCGCGCTGTTAAAAATATCGATACTGTTTAATGCCTGACCGGATTCCACGGTGATCAAATCCGAGGCGGGGTTAGGGAAAACGCGTACGGTTTCATTTCCATTGACGCGCACGCTCACAATGCGCGTGAAGTCTGTCCGGCCGTCTGCATCAACCTGCTTCAAGCGATAGTAATAGGTGCCTTTTGGAAGAAATTCATCTTCATATTGATAAAAAGAGCTGTTTCGGGTGTTGCCCATGGCACCGACGGTTTTGACGGTCGCAAATGTCCGGGAATCGTTACTCCGCTGCACCTCGAAGTGTAACGCATTCACCTCGGAAGCCGTCGCCCAGTCGAGCGTTACGCGCCCGGTAATGCCCATGCGGGCGCTGAACGACTGCCAGGTCACCGGCAGCGGGGTGGAGAGTACATTCAATGCAGGCGAGAAAACGGTGTTGCGATTGGAATCAATTACTTTGAGTTTGTACAAACCAGCTCCGACCGTCCATTGCTGGGAAGTGCTTTGGACCTGGTTGCAATCGCCGAAGTTGAGCCAGTTGTATTGAGAGCCACCCGGCAACGAAGGGCCCGTGAATGTAACCTGCGAACTGCCTTGTACGCTGGCGGCGTCGACAGCCGGCGGAGGTGTCGCGGCATACGGGTTGGATTGGCTAAGGAAATCGGGCGTGATCTTGTCGGCCCAGAAGCCGGCAAGGGAAATCAATCCCGAATAAATCTGTCCGTCGGGAGACTGGGTGACGCCATCCCCGCGAAAATGTACCTCGTCGTGACGGTACTCGATGCTATAATACGGATCGGTTTCCGGGCCCTGAAATACGTGAGGGTATAGGCCATCGTTGTTGATCAGTTCGTTCTGCGCATTGATCACATTGGCCGAAACGCGCGTGGAGCCGTTGACGGTAAATCGTGAAGCGCGTGCGACAACCCAGCCTAAATTAGGCTTGCCGGTAACGTTGCGGCTCGCATTGACCACATCCCAAAGGGCCGACAAGTAACGGTTGTAAGTGTTGTCGCCTGGCTGTTCAAGGTAATTGTCGGATTCTCCCTGGTGCCATAAAACGGCCCGTACGCCCAGCTGGGCAATATAGTAGTTCAATGCAAGCCGCAAATGCCCGAATGGTAGGCCCGCCGGGAAAGTGTAGCCGAATGCGCTGGTAGTTACGCCGTTGGGATCAATGGTTTGTTTCCAGTTGTCGACCCCGGTGCTCGACCAGCCACCGTTGAATATCATCACCGGCACGTGGAGTTTCTCGTAAATCTTGTCACCAAAAGAACCCCAACACCACGCATAGTTGCCAAATGGCGCCGTTTTCACGTTCGCATCGAGGTGTACAAACTCGGGGCAGGGGAGCTGGACATTTGAATAGGGGGTAATGGTCGATGTTCCCGGATCAACATTCTGGAAATTGACGCTGTTGACCTGATCATGAGCAGCGGCAGGACCGTTCGGATTGGAGTCGCCTCCTGTTGCATTGGACTGGCCTGCCACAACGAATACCTCGCCCACACCCACACGGGCGAGCGTCGCGATCGAAGACGTACTGCCGCCATTTGCCACACCCCGCGCTTCCAACTGGTACCACCCGCCTTTTAAATGTACGGACCCCAAAAATTGGCCTTGCGAAATCTGGTCATCGAGCGTTACCCAGCCTCCGCCTGCCGGAAATGCCTCACCCTCACCTGGTACGCGGGGTGTCAGCCGTACCTCGATCTTCTGGTAAGGCTGCGTAATATACCCACCTATATATACGTCGGCTTCATTGGCGTTGTTACGCTGAAAAACAGCTCTTTCGGTTGGAAAAGTGACTACAACCTGGGATAAGGTTTTGTGTGAGGTGATTAGAGCTAATACTAAAACAAGGAGTGGTAGTTTTCTTTTCATAAGTTACTTTTTACGATAGATGGATAGCGTTAATGTGATTTGGAACAGAATTTAAAATGCCAAAAGCAGCCTCTACATTCCTATCAGGAGTGCATACTCAGTTTCCGATAAGTTGTGGAAGGACTATTCTCATCGAAATTTAGGCAAATAAGTGATCCGAAATACAGCCGCGGCAGGTACCATTTATTTTATGGTGCTCCGACGATTCGGCACCCGGACAAAACCCCTAAATTTGCTCTATGTCAAAAATGATCCCGCAAAACCTGATTGAAATAATGGTCCACAATGCGCAAGAGGTACAAAACCAGCTTGCAAAGGACCATGCGCCCGTTGTTAAGTTGCATTCCAAATATGGCAAGGCCATTTGGCTGCTTTCTGAACTCGATCCCGTTAATAATATCGCTTTCGGCCTTTGTGACCTTGGCCAGGGCAATCCGGAGCTGAGTTATGTGTCGCTGTCGGATCTTGCAAGCCTCAAACATGCGCGCCTGAAAGTGCCCATGGTAGAAACGGATCCGGCATTCGATGGGAAATATTCGATGAGCGTGTATCTGAAAGCGGCCAAAGCAGCCGGTAGGGTCGTAGAGGAAGATGCTGTACTAAGTTTGCTGAGCCCGCTCGAATAATTTTCCCATTTCCGTTTTTCTTGTCCTAGTTCAATGCCTTGCCCCAGTCCGGGTATTTACCTTTGTATCATCAAAAACAAGGAAATATCTTAACTGAACAAGACAATGGAAAATACAATCAACGGCATCCACCACATTACAGCTATCGCTGGTGACGCTAAAACCAACTACGATTTTTATACAAGGGTATTAGGCCTTAGAATGGTGAAAAAAACAGTCAATTTTGACGACCCTAATACTTATCATTTTTATTACGGCGACGAAAACGGCACACCCGGTTCGATCCTGACTTTCTTCCCCTGGGGTAATCAGATCCCTGCCGGACGCCGCGGAACCCGTCAGGCTACCGAGATCGGATATTCGGTGCCCGAAGGCAGCCTGGATTTCTGGTTGAAAAGATTGGAGGCCAATAAAATCACTTATAACAAACCTGCCGAGAAATTCGGGGAGCAATACCTGACCTTCCTGGATCCCGATGGTTTGAAATTTGAACTGACGGTTCCAAAAATTACCGATAACCGTATTCCATGGACCACTTCGGAAGTAGGAGCCGAATATGCGACCCGTGGCTTCCATAATGTGACGATCACGACCAACAATATCGAAGAGACCGCCAAAGTATTGACCGACATCTTCGGTTACCGCCTGGCCGAACAGCATGTAAATCGCTTCCGGTTTGTGACCGACGCGGTTGAGAATGCAAATATCGTCGACCTGGTGGAAGCTCCTGGTGAAAGAGCGGGTCATGTGGCCAAAGGTTCGGTTCACCATATAGCGTTCCGTGTTGCGAATGATGATATTCTAATGGAGTTCCGCAAAAAAGTACTGGATGCCGGTTTGCAGATCACCGATAAAATCGACAGAAACTACTTCTACTCGCTCTATTTCCGCGAACCGGGAGGCGTTTTGTTCGAGATAGCAAGTGATAACCCAGGCTTTGCAACCGACGAGACTGTGGAGCAACTCGGCTCCGGTTTGATGCTGCCTCCTCAGTATGAGCCTCGCAGAGAGCAGATCGTGAAAGTGTTGCCGGTACTTAATTAATGTCGAAGGACCGAATGGTCAGATGTGGTCATTAGTGGTCAGGTGTTGTCAGGTGTTGTAAACGACGGTCATGGATTGTCAAGTGTTGATATAGTGCACAACGACACATCACTACCACTGACAATACCTGACAATATCTGACAATACCTGACTATTCACTCATTCACTCATTCACTCATTCGAAATTCCCATGTACACCCATAGCAAACAATTCATCACAAGCGGATTACCCATCCAGCAGGCTAGAAAAGCGATCGTTATGCTGCACGGTCGGGGTGCGACTGCCGCTGATATTATTTCCCTTCAAAGGGTTTTGAAGCTGAGCGATTTTGCGATTTATGCACCGCAGGCTACAAACAATAGCTGGTATCCTTACAGTTTCATGGCGCCGGTAGAACAAAACCAGCCTGCATTGGATTCGGCACTGGCATTGGTAGGGGATGTGGTTGCGGAAATAGAGGCCGCGGGAATTCCAGCCGATCAGATCTATTTCGCCGGTTTTTCGCAGGGAGCTTGTCTTACGCTGGAATATACCTCGCGCAATGCCCGTAAGTATGGGGGAATCATTGCTTTTACAGGCGGACTGGTAGGCAAGGAGTTGGACATCGACAATTATAACGGTGATTTTAAACAGACACCGGTGTTTATTTCGACTGGTAACCCTGATCCTCACGTGCCTGTATCGCGGGTGCAGGAGAGCGCGACTATCCTCGAAGATATGAATGCGACGGTCAACCAGGTGATTTACCCAGGCCGGCCGCACACAATTTCGGGAGAAGAAATCCAATTGGTGAACAACACGATTTTGAAGTAATCATGAAAAACTCCGTACTGCATCCTGCCTCGTCACGCTTTTACGCCGATCACGGATGGCTCCAAAGCGCACAGACTTTCAGTTTTCACGGAAATTATGATCCTCAGCGCATTCAGTTTGGTGCGTTGAGGGTTTTAAACGACGATACCGTCAACGGCGGCAAGGGTTTCGGACGGCACCCGCACGATAACATGGAGATCATTTCGATCCCGCTGGAAGGTACGCTGGAACACCAGGATAGCATCGGTAATGTGGCCGTGATCCGTCGGGGAGAAATTCAGGTTATGAGCGCCGGTACCGGTGTTTATCATACGGAATTTAATAAGGATCCCGACGAGCCTGTGACGTTTTTGCAAATATGGTTGTATCCCAAAAAACTGAATGTGGCGCCACGCTACGATCAGATGGAATACGCTTCCGGTGACCGACATAACCGTTTTCAGCAAATCCTGTCGCCCGACCCCAACGACGACGGTGTGTGGATCAACCAGGACGCCTGGTTCCATTTGGCTGAGTTCGATGCGGGTTTCGAAACCCAATATCAGCTGAGAAAGGAAGGAAACGGTGTGTATGTGTTCGTGATTGATGGGAAAGTGGAGGTGAATGGTCAGCTGCTTTCGACGCGTGACGGCTATGGTTTCTGGCCGGAGACTGCGGTATCGGTGAAAACGGTGGAGAAAAGTGCTCTGCTTGTGATCGAGGTTCCTGAAAAGTGGTAGAATATGAACTTGAATTGATCGGTAATATGTCGAAAATCAATATTCTGGCAGTAGCCAACCATCCCGAGATCCTGGAAACGATTATCCGGTTGATCAACCAAAACGAGCTCTGGCACGGGATACCTGCCGGTTCTTTGGAGGAAGCGGAGGAAGTACTTCGCTTAAATTCGGTCGATTTAGTACTTTTGGGGGTCGGGGTAGATGAGGAGACGGGCGGGAGAATCTCTTCGCTTTGCCAATCCATCGATCCGCGGATCGTCTGCCTGCGTCACTTCGGGGGCGGCAGCGGCCTATTGTATTCAGAGATCCGGCATGCGTTAGCCGGTGGCTAATCCATTAACCGATGATGTTTGAGAAGATCAACAGCTACGCACTGAGGTGCTTGCCATTTACCCCACAAGACCTCGAATTTTTCGATTCGTTACTCCAATTCAAAACATACTCCAAAAAGACCTTCCTGTTACAGCAGGGGGAGGTTTGTCAGTTTGAAGCCTATATTCTCAAAGGCTGTATCCGCACCTATTTTATCGATAGCGCAGGGGCAGAGGTGACGCTGCAATTCGCGGTGGAAGACTGGTGGGTGAGTGATATTACCAGTTTTCATAACCAGACTCCGAGTCACGTTTATATCGAAACGCTCGAAGACTGCGAAGTGCTTATCCTTACACCTGAAACCAAGGAGAAGTTACTGGCGACCGTCCCCGGTTTCGAACGGATGTTCCGGCTCATGGTACAGCGAAACCTCGCGCAAACGCAAGAGCGGCTGTTCAGGACGATATCTACCAGCGCCGTTGAGAAGTACCTCGATTTCCTGGCCCGATACCCTGCTATTCCTCAGCGTGTCCCGCAGCATTATATCGCATCATACCTTGGTTTTTCTCCGGAGTTTCTGAGCAAGGTGCGAAGGAAACTGAGCGAAAAATAGCTTACCGGAGTTAGCAAGCGGCTGATTGCCTGCATATACGGCGCAAAAACATCCACAAATTACCATGCTGACTGCGCTTGTTTGCACGGAAGCCGTTTGGAACAATAGTTTAAAGGAATGCCGCATCACTAATCATGAACAATCATGGCAAATGCAGCAATCATAGAAACATTGAATGACTTGATCCTGATCAACAACGACCGCATTGTAGGCTACGAAAAGGCTTACGACGAGACGGATACCGCTGACACCGACCTTCGGTCGGTATACAACAGTCTCGCCAACCATAGCCGCGACAATGTGCAAGAATTGAGCAGCGAAGTTACCGCATTAGGCGGCGAACCCGCGACGGGCACAATGGTATCCGGCAAATTGTACAGGGTTTGGATGGATGTCCGGGCGGCATTCAGCAGCGACGGCCGCAAAACTTCGCTGGAAAGTTCGGAATTCGGAGAGGACGCCGCGCAGAAAGCATATAATTCTGCGCTGGAATCGGATGAGCTGACGCCCGAGCTTCGTGCGCTGATCACACGTCAGAAAGCTACGCTGAAAAGTGGCCACGACACGATCAAACGACTGCGCGATGCGGAAAATGCTTATCACTAAGAACAGATTACAGTTTATCAGCAAACAAAGGAGGCCGGCAAATTCGCCGGCCTCCTTTTTGATGGGGATCGTCCGGACACTTTCGGCCGACCAGGGACTTATCATTGCTTATAAGTGGTAATAAGTATCTCAGAATTCGCCACCGCCCTGATCGAATGGGCCAGGTGGGCGTGGAAGGACATCATTTGGCCGGCTGTGGTGTAAAATACACGTCCTTCTGTTTCGACTTTCAGTTCCCCGGCCAACACCTGGAATGTAAGGGCTTCGTCGATCGAATGGTCGTTAACCATCGCACCCGATTTCAGGATGGCGATCACGATCGTGATTTTGTCTGATTTGTAGACGGTAATGGCGTTCCGGTCATTTTTTGCCCAGGATTTTTCCGATCTGAGCTGTTCAAGGTAGGTAGGAATATCGCTGAACACGTAAGGCGCATCCAGGATACGATCTCCCTCAGGGCGGTTTCCGGTCGAGTGGTTGGATTTGATTTCCATGGACATGGTGAATAAGGTGTTGATCAATAGATTCTAGGACGCAGGAAAATCATGCCATTATGATATTAATAATTATTTTAATAAATTTTATAAAAAAATCCTGTTAAAACAACCCTTCGTCCTACTTCGCCCGGGAGCTGATCGCTTCACCTGAATTGCTTTTTACCGTGAAATATTTGGCTCAAACAAATGACTTTTGCCTTTTGATCACAAGATCGACCGTTGAATAAATGAAATGGTACTTTTTTTAGAGTTATTCCATTATTTTTGGGCATCACACTCTTAACTAAAATTTAGCTGTGGAATTTAATAACAGGGAAATCGGCGCTACACTTATTCTGGTCTGCATGGTAGCTTTTTGGACTTTATCGTCTGTCCGAAGGCGGATCGCAGAAGAGAGAAAGAAGAAGATTCTCAAACAAGGCGTTCAGGCGAACGCTACCGTTCTGGCCATTCGGCCGACGGGTGAATACCTCAACAATCTGCCCGAATTTCAGGTGCAGGTGCAGGTAAAACCAAAGGCTGGTAATGATTTTGTAACGGAGATGCGGGAGGTCCTTCCATTTGCCAAATACGACTCTCTCCGCAAAGGCACGCAAGTACTCGTTAAATATGACCCCGAATACTACAAAAGAGCGATTTTCCTGCAAATGGCAGAGACATTGATTTAATTTCTGACTTCACTGATTTTCATAAAAAAAGGGCCGTAAGGCCCTTTTTTTATGCGATTGCCGGGAATACTAACATTAAGTGTGTGCATAGTGCATTACGAATAGGTGTGTGTGGCAGCCTGTGAATGTGTATAGTAGTTCAGACTGATTGATACAAATCAAACACCTAAAATTGACCTTCCCAAAGTTGTTGAATGAGAGGCTGATAAGAATTATCAATCGGCAAATCAAATGCCGATTGGCCCGTTTTTGCGGACTTTATGTTATTGTTAAGGATGTTTTCGGAAGCTTGTCCCGTGATACCTTTGCAATCTTAAAAAGATCTCCCATGAAGCAACTTCTCTCGCTCGTTCTCGCCTTTGTTCCGGTAATGTACTCCGCCAACGTATACGGCCAGGGTAAGACGGTCGGTCTGATCGCCCACCGGGGCGGGGTGGTGGATAGCACTTTTACGGAAAATGGGCTGCCGGCTTTGAAGGAGGCCATGCGCCAGGGATATAAGATGGTCGAAACCGATATGCGCGTGACGGCCGACGGTGTTTTGATCGCCAACCACGATGCTGATTTCAACCGGTTCTATGGCGATCCGCGGAAAGTGACGGAGACGAAATGGGAGGACGCACGTGTATTGACGAGCAAGCTGGATGGCAACCATCCCATGCTCCTCGAAAATGTATTCAGGTTTTGTGCTGAAAATAAAATGGCCATCATGCTCGATAACAAGATTGCCGGGCTGGACACTGCGCTCTTCTCCGGACTAACCGCCATGCTGGACCGGTACCACCTTCGTGAAACGGCCATCATGATTGGTACCGACGAGTCCACGGAGTTTTTTACAGGCAAAGTACGGCTAAGCTGCTCCCGGAAGCAGTTGGAGGAAAACATGGAAAAGCCAGGCTATCGCGCGAGCCATTACTACCTGTTCGAAAGGCCGGCCAACCTTGGGCAGGAGGACGTAGCGTGGGCACGGAAGCACAACATCCGCGTTGTGGCGGCGATCAACAAATACCATTACCGCAAATCGGCCGACATGATGGCCGATGCGAAAAAGGATTGCGAGCGCATGCTTGCGTACGGCGTGAACGAATTTCAAATCGATTCGGAGTTCCGGCAATTCCTGCTGAAATAATTTTTCTCAAAAAAATGATAGATCGTTTTAGGGATTGACGGAAGTTGTTTGACTATACATTCAGATCCGAGTAAAGGAGCACCCTGATGACTAAAATTCTAACCGATGAACAGCTGGTAACGCAGCTCCGCGAAGGCAACAAGCGTGCTTTTGAGGAGATCTACGATCGTTACTGGTATAAACTGTTCTGTATTTCCTATCATCAGGTAGGATCGCGGGAGGAATCGGAGGAACTGGTGCATGATATATTCGAGAGCCTGTGGAACAAACGCTCGGATACCGAAATCCGGAACCTGGCAACGTACCTGGTGATAGCGATGAAATACCGGGTGACGAATTTTATCAAGTCACAGATTACCTGGCGGCGATATCAGGAATACCTGATTTTGAATAAAATTCAGGAAACCTACTCGACGGACGACATTGTGCAGTTTTCGGATCTTTCACGCGCGGTGGACGAGGTAATGCGCAAGCTGCCGGAGAAGACCAGCCGGGTGTTCCAGTTGAGCCGGTTCGAGAACCGCCCCGTGAAAGACATTGCCGAGGAGCTGAATATTTCCGAGAAAGCCGTGGAATACCATATTACCAAGTCATTGAAAGCATTGAGAGAAAATCTCTGGATGTATTATTCCAGCAACTAACCCTATACACGCCTCCGCAAATGACACCCGAAAGTTACGACCAACTGATACAAAAATATATTGCCGGGGAAACCACGGCGGAAGAGGACTTGCGGGTGGAACAATACCTGCAAGAGAATCCGGTAGAAGACTCCGACGTGCTGCTGTCCGAAAAAGACGAGATCGGCCAGCGCATTCGTCAGAGGCTTCTGGCCAATACAACGAGAAAGCCCGTAAAAATAGGCTGGTGGGCCGCCGCCGCTGCATCGGTGGCGTTGCTGGCAGGGGTGTTCTGGTATAATACCCCCAAACGGGCCGCCTATTTCCCTGCATTGAGCTCGATCTGGACCTGGAACGACGATGGCGAAGGTTTTGCGGTAAGTAATACCTCGCACAAGCCCCAGCGGCTCACGTTGGAGGATGGGAGCGTAGTAATCCTGCAACCCAACAGCCGGATCAGCTATCCCGAGCATTTCGGAGAGCGAAAAAGAACGGTGTACCTGCACGGTGAGGCGTTTTTCCAGGTAAAGAGAGATGTGACCAAGCCGTTTATCGTTTCGACGGAAAATCTGGCAACGCAGGTTTTGGGAACGAGTTTCAATGTGAAATCTTACGATGGCGCCGGCTCGATCGAGGTGCAGGTGGCTACCGGGCGTGTTTCCGTTTATGAAACTTCCGAAAGCAAGACGGCCAGCAAAAACGGTTTCATACTGACCCCAAACCAGAAAGTGGTGTTCGATAAGGAATCGCGGAAAATGGAGCTGGGCATTGTGAAGAACCCCGTGGCTGTTAAACCGGCCGAGGCGGGCGTGCGGTTTGAGTTTGCCGAAATACCCGCCATGGATGTGCTGGCATTGCTGGAAAAGACCTACGGTATTGATATTGTCGTAGAAGGCGACGTTTTGCGAAATTGCCTTTTCACTGGTGACCTTAATGAACTGCCGATGTTCGATCAGCTTGATCTGATCTGCAAGGCCGTGAATGCGGAATACGAACGCCGCGGCGCTTCGCTGTTTATTTCGGGCGAAGGGTGCGGTAACTGATGGAGAAAGAAAAAGTAAGCCGGCCATGCGCTAACATGTCCGGCCGTTTTGAATACCCTTCCTGGCAGAAGGATACTGTTTGTTTTTGAGTTGTTCAGTTCACAAAAACCTTTAAAATTATGCATAAAAAAATACCCTACAAAAGGGTTGTTTACAAAGTCATGAGTACTACCGCTAAACAACTTTTGCTTGCTTTGATATGCTGCGGGATCTCCATGGCGCATGGCGTTTATAGCCAGGAGTTGCTGAACAAGGAGATTTCACTGAAAGTCGAGTCGTTGGAAATCAGGCAGGTATTGCGCCAGATTGAAAAACAGGCCGACGTCAAATTCGTATACAGCTCGGGCAGTATACAGGGTAGGAGCACCGTGGTGGCAAAGCAGCTTCAGGGTTCGCTGAACCGTGTACTCGACCAGTTGCTCACGCCCCTCAATGTTTCTTACGAGGTGGTGGGTAATTCGAGGATATTGCTCAGAAAAAAGAACGACCCGCAAAGCGCAGCGCCCTTTAGCGCCAGAACCGCGGGTATGATAGCCGATCGGACGATTACCGGTAAGGTAGTGGACGAGAAAGGCGACGGCTTGCCGGGCGTGAATATCCTCATTGTAGGCAGCCAGCAAGGCACCACATCCGACCAAAACGGTCAATACCAGCTCGCTGTGCCGGACAATGGTGCCACGCTCCGTTTTTCGTTCATTGGTTACGTGAGCCAGGACGCCGCGGTAGCCAACAGCTCCGTCATCAACATTACCATGGCTCCCGATGTGAGCGCGTTGAAAGAAGTGGTGGTAGTAGGTTACGGAACGCAGGAGAAAAAGGATGTAACAGGTGCAGTGTCGTCTGTGAAAGGTTCTGATTTCCAAAATCTTCCATCGGGTGGTGCACAGCAGGCATTGCAGGGCCGTGCGGCGGGTGTGAACGTGATCCGTAACGGCGGTGCGCCGGGCGATGCGGGTACGATCCAGATACGCGGTTTCGGTACGGTGAACAATGCCGACCCGCTGGTGGTGATCGACGGCGTTCCGGCCGGTTCCATGAACGACGTGAACCCGAACGATATCGAATCCATAGAAATCCTGAAAGATGCGTCGGCATCCGCTATTTACGGAACGCGTGCGGCAAACGGGGTGGTGATCATCACGACCAAGCGCGGTACTTTCGATAACCCGATTAGCGTCACATTGAATGGCTACGCCGGTATCAGCAACCGCATTAAAACCCTTGATATGCTGGAAGCGCCCGATTTGGCGGCGCTGAAACGCGAAGCTTACAAGAACGACGGCTTACCTGTGCCACCGATTTGGGAAGATGCCCAATACCAAACCCAGAAAACCAACTGGCAGGACGCATTGCTCAAACAAGGCGTTACCCAAAATTATGACGCGGCGATCCGTGGCGGCGGCAAATACTCGTCGTTTTCGATTTCGGGTGGTTATTATAATGAAAAGGGTATTATCGGGAAATCCTATTACAAGCGGTACACATTCCGTGTCAACTCTGATCACAAGATCGGATCGAGGCTGAAAATAGGGCAGAACCTGCAATTCACGAATACGCATAATACCTCGCCCAATACAACTTCTTCACAAACAGGGTTGCTTTGGAGCGCTATCCGCTTTCATCCCGGCCTTCCGATCCGCAATGCCGACGGTTCTTACAGCTCCACAAAAGGTATCGGGGCATTCGGGGATATCAACAACCCCATTTTTACAGTCGATACCCAGGATCAGAACAATATCCGCAATCGCATTTTGGGTAGCCTCACCGGCGAGCTGGAATTGTTGAAAGGCCTGAAACTGCGTGCAAACCTGGCTATGGATGCGACTTTTTCAGAAAGCACGAATTTTGAAGTAAAAATCAATGATCAGTTCCGCACCAATTCCTACAACCAGTTGGATCTGACGCACGGTAAATACTGGTCGTTTTTGCAGGAATATTTCCTTTCTTATGACAAAAAATTCGGTGCGCACAGCCTGAACCTCGTGGGTGGTTACACTTCCCAGACGTTCAACAGCATTTCTTCCAGACAACGCGGCCGCGATTTCGCGAGCGAGGATCCTACGCTGCGCTACCTGCAATATGCGGGAACTATCGTATCGGTGGCAGGCGAAGATGGTAACCGCAGCTACGACGCGCTGGCTTCGTGGTTCGGCCGCGCCAACTACTCGCTCATGGACCGCTACCTGCTGACGGCCACATTCCGTGCAGACGGTTCTTCCAAATTCGCACCAGGCAATCGTTGGGGCTACTTCCCTGCATTTTCGTTGGGATGGAGATTGTCGGAAGAGGATTTCTTCAAAAACGCATTGCCGGTGTTCAGCAACTTCAAGCTGACGGGTGGCTGGGGGCAGCTGGGTAACCAGAACGTGAACTCGCTGCAATATCTGGCGTTGATCAACTCGTCGTACCGCTATGCATTGGGTGCGGGCGGCACACAAAACCCGATCTCGGGCGCTGCGCAAAGTCGTCTGGCCAACTTGCAAATAGGGTGGGAAACTGCCGAAATGAGCAATTTCGGTGTGGAAGCAGGACTTTGGAAGAATGCATTGTATTTGTCAGTGAATTACTTCATTAAGGATACCAAGAAGATGCTGCTGGCGCCGCCGTCTATCGGAACGATTGGTACTTCCATTATTCCTGACCAGAATATCGGTCAGCTGCGCAACAAAGGGGTGGAAATCGAGGCGTCTTACCGCCATTCATTCGGCGACCTGACCCTAAACCTGAGCGGTAATGCCACATTGATCAAAAACCGCATTACACAGCTTGCTACGCCGGGCGGCTTCCTGGCCTCGCAGCTTTACGGCCGCGGCCAGCAGGAGATCGTGCGCACGTATGAGAACAATCCTTACGGTACGTTCTACGGCTATAAAACGAATGGTCTGTACCAAAGCCAGGCGGAAATCGATGGAGACCCTAACATTGCCAACGATTCACGCAAAACCAATGGGCAGATCCACCCCGGCGACGTTCGCTTCCTGGATTTGAACGGCGACGGCATTGTCGACGATAAGGACCGGACGATCATCGGAAGCCCTCAGCCTAAGATCAATTACGGTTTGAATGCAGGGTTAAACTACAAAGGTTTTGATTTTAACCTGTTCTTCGTGGGTGTAGGTGGTGTTTCGATCTTCAATGCCGACCGTATGCAGGGCCTGGATGCGAGCTATTCTTTCAACTTGTATCAAGAAGCGAGCGAGCGCTGGAACGGTGCGGGTACCAGCAATACTGTGCCGCGTCTGAGCATCGACAACCCGAACCGTAACTTCCGTCCTTCCGACCTGTTTATCGAGAAAGGGGATTTCTTCCGCCTGAAAAACTTCACATTGGGCTATACCATCCCTAAAACAGTGATCGAGAAAGTGAAATTGACACAGGCGAGGATTTACGTTACCGGACAGAACGTGTTTACACTGACCAAATACACCGGTCTGAACCCCGAGCTGGGTTATGTAGGCGGAGACAAAGCAGCAGGATTGTACAATCAGCTGAATGTCGACTACGCGCAGTACCCTCAGGCACGCACCTGGACGATCGGCGCAACTTTGTCCTTTTAATCCCAATCCACACCAGCTCCCAAAGAGAACCCGATATGAAAAAGATATATGTAATGGCCGGATGGCTTTTCCTGATGGCCGCAACCAGTTGTAACGACGACCTGCTCGACAGCACGCCTTACGGACAGGTTACCTCCCAGCAGTTCTGGCGCAATGGCGACGACGTGGTGGCCGCCACCAACGCCATTTATGCTCCGTTGCTGAACGAAGACGGCTTTGCCCATACCGAATATACTTTCGATAACTGCTCCGACGATATGAACCGCGCTGGCGACCATTCCGACGAGACTTCGCTCGAAATGTTCACATTCGATGCGGCCAATTCGCACATTCTGGCAACGTGGTCGACTAAATATGAGGTGATTTCGCGTGCGAATGCGGTGCTGATCAACGCCCCGAAAGTGACGATGGACGAGGCATTGCGTAACCGCAGCATGGGTGAGGCGTACTTCCTTCGCGGATTTGTATACTGGCGTCTTTCGCTGATCTACGGCGAAGTGCCTATTATTCTCGAAGATGATGCACCGAAAAATAACTATAACAAACCGAAAGCAACCCTTGCCGAGGTACGTGCGCAGGCTGAATCGGATTTCCAGAAGGCAGCTGCGCTGCTGCCGGTAAGCTATGACGATGCGCAGTCGGGCCGCGTGACGCAGGGCTCTGCGAACGGGTTCCTTACCAAATTGTATGTATACCAGGAAAACTGGGCGAAAGCGATCGAGTTCGGACAGAAAGTGATCGGTAATGCGGCTTACAAGCTGGCCGGCAATTACAACGAAAACTTCCAGCTCGTGACCGAAAACAACCCGGAGATCCTGTTCTCGCTGCAATACGAAACCGGCTGGACGACCGATAACTCGCCAACCTTCTACCACACGCCGCAGGCATTCGGGGGATGGGGCTTCCACGAGCCGATTGAAGATCTCGTGCAGGAGTTTGAAAAAGGGGATCCGCGCCGCTCTTACTCCATTTATAGTCCCGGCGACAAAGTTACCCGCGGTTCGGCAGGAACTACTACTTTCGAGGCGAATATGACCCGCGTAACCGGCTATTCATTCCGTAAGTACACCAGCTTTACCGATGCCGGCGACATGAGCCAAAGCCTGAATGCCCCTTTCCTGCGTTCGGCGGATGTATATCTGCTTGTAGCTGAGGCGAAAATCCGTTCCGGCCAAAGTGGTGATACCGAGCTCAATGCTGTGCGGAAACGCGCGGGACTGGCTGCTAAAACAGGTGCAAAAATGGCCGACATCATGCACGAACGCCGCGTGGAGCTAGCCGGCGAAAACGAGCGTCACCAGGATTTGATGCGTTGGGACAAAGCGGGGCTGATCGACATTGCAGCACATTACAAGATCGCCCGCGGACCGTTCAAGCCAAGCCGCAATTTCATCAAACCCAAACACTACTACTTCCCGCTTCCGCAACGCGAGGTGGATTTGAGTAATGGGGTTTTGAAGCAGAACAGTAATTATTAATGATTGAATGATCCGCCGTGGAACGGGGAATGATTGAATGATCCGCCGTGGAACGGGGAATGATTGAATGATTGAATGATTGAATGATTGAATAGTTTATAAAGAAAATATTCGGTCATTCAATCATTCAAAATTAACCCGTTATGCATCCAACTCGCACCTTGCTAACCATCATCTTGCCGGCCCTACTTCTCGCATCCTGCAAAACCCGTGAGCGCGCGCTCCAAGGCGTGTGGCGCACGGATTCGATCAGCAATTTTGTGAATGGGTTCAGTTTTACCAATAATGCATTCGACGAGCATTGGTCGACGTTCGAGTACGGTGCCGATGGCGTGATGACCGAACGGAAAAAGGATAAGTTTAGGACCTACCGTTACCAGCTCCCGAGCGCCGATTCACTCGTGTATACCGATTCGACAGGCCATCGGCTGAGCGGGTTTCAGATTGTGAAACTATCGGATGAGCATTTGATATTGAAAAAGGCGCAGAAACCTTACCTTCCGGGAAAAAATCAGGAGTTGTATGAAGTCCGGTTTTTTACCAAAATCCACGCCGCTTCTGCCGCAGGATCGCCTGCCGCAGGGGTGCAGTAACTGCCGTTTGCCCATGATCCGCCCGCTGTTCCTGTTTATTTGTATTGCCTGGCTGATCGGAGCCTGCACTTCCAAGAAAGACGATCAAAAGCTGTTCGAACTGCTTTCTCCGGACGAAACCGGAGTCCATTTCAATAACCGGCTCCACGAGGACGATCAGCTCAACATTCTCACCTACGAATATTTCTATAACGGCGGCGGGGTAGGTGCGGGCGATATCAACAACGATGGGCTTACCGACTTGTTTTTCACCGGCAATATGTCCGAGAGCAAGTTGTATATCAATAAAAGCAAGGATCAGTATATTGAATTTGAGGATATTACCGCGAAATCGGGCATTGAAATACCCGAAGGCTGGGCAAGGGGTGTGGCTGTGGTGGATATCAATGCGGACGGCTTCCTGGATATTTACGTTTGCCGCGCCGGGCCTGCACAGGCAGGAAAACTATCGAACCTGCTCTTCATCAACCAAAAAAACAACACATTTAAGGAAGAAGCGAGCGCATACGGGCTGGATTACAGCGGTAACACCACGCAAGCCGCATTCTTCGATTACGACCACGACGGCGACCTGGACGCTTACCTCGTCACGAACGTGATGAATATGCGCGGGCCGAACAACATCCGCGCAAAAGTCAGCGACGGTTCCTCAGCCAATGCCGACCGCCTGTTCCGCAACAATGGAAACGGCACATTCACTGATGTTTCGAAGGAGTCGGGGATCCTGGAAGAAGGTTACGGGCTGGGTATTGCGGTTGCGGACGTGAATAACGACGGCTGGCCGGATATTTACATTTCCAATGACTATGTATCCAATGACCTGCTCTATATCAACCAGCAGAACGGAACATTTAAAAATGAAATAGCCGCCTATTTCAAACATCAGAGCTACTCGGCGATGGGCAACGATGCCGCGGATATCGATAACGACGGGCTTGTCGACTTCATTACCGTGGACATGCTGCCCGAAGACCCCGTTCGCCGTAAGAATATGTTCGGGCTGATGAACTATGACCGGCATTTGTCGGAACAGCGAATGGGTTATGAGCCGCAATTCATGCGGAATACATTACAGCACAACGAAGGCACGATTCCGGGGCAAAACCGGCCTGCATTCAGTGAAATAGGGCGGTATGCAGGTGTGGAAGCTACCGATTGGAGCTGGGGTGCATTGTTTGCGGACTACGATAACGACGGTTTCCGTGACCTGATGATCACCAACGGCTATCCCAAAGACATTACCAACCGCGATTTCGTGATTTACCGCATGGCAGAATACGAAATGCAAATGCGCTCAGGCAATGGCGACAGCCGAAAACTGGCCGAAGCATTGAAAAAAGTGGAAGGTGCCCACGTGCCCAACTACCTTTTTGCCAACAATCACGACCTGACATTCACCAACAAATCAGCCGATTGGGGCTTCGATATTCCCTCATTTTCGAACGGGGCCGTTTATGCCGACTTCGACAATGATGGTGACCTGGATGTAGCGATGAACAACATCGACCACGAAGCGTTTTTGTACAAAAACCATTCGGAGCGGAAACCCGACCTGCATTCACTGACAGTCAAACTGAAAGGTCCTGCCCTGAACCGTGGCGGTTTGGGAGCGAAAATCTGGGTTTGGACGACTAACGGTAAGCAATATGCCGAGCATTCGCCTTACCGCGGCTACCAGTCGACGACGGAACCGAACCGCGAGCATTTCGGCCTCGGCAACGCGGCGCAAATAGATAGCCTGTCGATCACCTGGCCCGATTCCCGGATTCAGGTATTGAAGAATGTGAAAGCCGGTCAGATACTCGAACTGGATCACGCAAATGCAACGGGCGGTGCTCCTGCAAATGCTCCGGCCGCTAATGCAAACAGCCCTCTGTTTGCGGCATTGCAAAGCAGTGGTATTGATTTCCAGCACAAAGATGAACTTTACATTGATTTCAAAATACAGCCGCTGTTGCCGCATTTACTATCCCAAAGCGGTCCTGGCATTACCGTCGCCGATGTGAATGGCGATGGCCTCGACGATTTTTACGTAGGAGGGGCATTCAACCAATCGGGCCGCGTTTTTGTACAGGACAAGCGGCAGCGCTTCACGTCGAAAGCACTGGTTGGCGGCCAGAAATATGAGGAGGATATGGGCACGCTATTCTTCGATGCGGATGGGGATGGTGACCAGGATTTGTATGTAGTGAGCGGGAGCAATGAGTTTGAGGCCGGTTCCCGGTATTACCAGGACAGGCTTTATACTAATGATGGGAAAGGAAATTTTAACTTAAATACCGGCGCTTTGCCGCCACTTTCTGCCAGCGGTTCCACGGTAAATGCAGCTGATTTCGACCGCGACGGCGACCTTGACCTTTTCGTGGGCGGCAGGCTTTCTCCCGGTGCATATCCGATGCCTGGTGAAAGTTATTTGCTCCGGAATGACGGCGGCAAGTTTGTGGAAGTAACGCAGCAGATTTGCCCTGAAATCCAGAACATCGGCATGGTAACGACCGCATTATGGACCGATTTCGACCGGGATGGCTGGGTGGACCTGATCGTTGCCGGCGAATGGATGCCTGTTGTATTCTATAAAAATAGGCAAGGTAAGCTGGTAGACGTGAGTGCGCAGACGGGCCTGAAAAACACCACGGGCTGGTGGAACAGCATTGTTTCCGGCGACTTCGACGAGGATGGCGACACCGACTACGTGTTAGGCAATGTAGGCCTCAACAGCGAAGGAAAGCCTTCCGTGGACAAGCCGCTGACGCTGCTGGCCAAGGATTTTGACAAAAGCAGAACGATGGATCCTGTAATGGCCCGCTACATCGGCGACGACTTGTACCCCGTGCACCCACGCGACGAAATGACAAGCCAGATGAACTTTCTCAAAAAGCGGTTTGTCTATTATGCCGATTATTCCAATGCCAAAATCATCGACGTTTTCAAGCCGGAAGAGCTTAAAGATGCCCGCCAGCTGGTTTGCGAGATGATGCAGTCGGTGATGCTTGAAAACAAAGGCGGTGGGAAGTTTGCATGGAAATACCTGCCCTCGCCCGCCCAAATGGGTCCGGTTTATGGCTTACTGGCCGAAGATTTCGACCACGACGGCCATCTGGATCTGCTGCTATCGGGCAACAGCCATGCTACTGAGTCGATCAGTGGCCGGCTCGATGGATTGAACGGACTCCTCATGCTGGGTAATGGCAAAGGCAGCTTCAAACCGTTAACAGCCGCTCAGAGCGGTGTTTTCGTCCCAGGCGACGCCAAGGGAATGGCGCATTTGCGGCTGGGTAATGGCAGCTCGGTGATCCTCGCCGCGCAAAACAACGCGCCGCTACTCGCGTTCGCAACCGGCGCAGGAGAGAAAATGGTTTACATCAAGCCAATGTCTCAGGATGCGGTTCTCGAAGCGACTTACGGAAACGGAAGAAAACGGCACATAGAATTAGCATACGGTTCGGGATATTTATCACAGTCGAGCCGCATTGTAACGTTGCCGCGTGATGGATTGAAAAAAGTTGTGTTAACCGATTTTCAAGGGCGTTCGCGCGAGGCAGCATTCTAAGCGGAGCCGCAGATTGCGTTCTGGTGGTTGTTGCATCCCTGACGGGATTGCCGGCGGCTGCATTGTTGCTTTTTGCTACCCATATTGCATCGCTACGCGATTTGGCGCTCACGCAAATGCCGTTAGGCATATAACATTGGTAGCACCCGGCGTCCTTATGACTCTTCAAAAATGCCGTCAGGCATGCAACAACAAGTACGTTGTGTTAAAACGTTACCTCACAACTCCTACCAGACAAACGTTCCAACAGAGCCGGCTTTCAAGCTGGTTACCACAAAATTCGCCCCGTCGTGAATCGTGAACCTTTTTTCAGCATCCGAATCGTTCATGACGATGAGTACCTTTTTGCCGTCAGGTCTCAGAAACGCCACATTCAGCAACTTCTCGTCGGGGCTTTTGCCGATCGTTGCATTTGCATCCGAATCGATCCGTACCGAACCAGGAAGCACGAATTTGGAGGCATGCGCCACCACGTAATATGCCGCGTTGCGCGTGACGTTGTCGCCATCGATCGTGACGCCGCCCAGGCAGCGGTCGCAGCCGCCGCGGTCGGTGAAGGGCCGGTTTTGCGGGTTACTGGTGAGGTTCCATTCGAGCACGGTGCGAGCCCAGTTACGCGTGGCGCCGATGGTGAGGTTCTTAATATGGTTAGGGAAATCCTTTTCAAAATTACCCGGCGCGCCCATCCATTGCTCAGTGAAATACAGGTGCCTGTCGGGATGAGCTTCGTGGACTTTCGATAACGCGTCAATAGTTCCGCCGTAGAGGTGGAATGCAGAGCCATTTACATATTTCTTGGCTTCCGGGTCATCCAGGATCGTGATCGGGTATTCGGGCTTATCGGCATTATGGTCGTAAACGATGATTTTGGTGGAGATTGTGGCCTTTTCAAACGCAGGTCCCAAATGGTTCTTCACAAAAACAGCCTGATCCTTCGCGGGCATCAGCAAACTCGGGTTATTGCCCGGGTGTAGAGGCTCGTTTTGCACGGTAATAGCATCGATACGGATACCCTCTTTTTGCATATCCTGAATGTAGCGCACAAAATACCGGGCATAGGCGTCGTACCATTCGGGTTTAAGGCTGCCCCCACGCGTATCGCCGTTGTCCTTCATCCATACCGGCGGTGACCAGGGGGACCCGAGGATTTTGATTTTTGGATTAATGGCTAATATCTCTTTCAAAACGGGGATTACATCGTTGCGGTCGGGGCCGAGGTCGAAATGCTTCAACTCCGGGTCGGTCTGGCCTTGCGGAAGATCGTCGTAGGAAAATACCTTTTCATTCAGGTCGGATGCGCCGATGCTCACGCGCAGATAAGCCATACCTATTCCATTGCCGGCAGTCGAAAAAAGCTCTTTCAGCAATGCGGCGCGGGCGCTTTTGCTCATGCCCATTAAATGTTGTGCACTGCCGCCGGTGAGTGTAAACCCGAAACCGTCGATTTCCTGAAATTTCTTTTTTGTATTGATGCTGACGACCGGCGTTTCGATTGCGGCGGTCTTGCCCAGCTTTTGAATTGGCAGGCCGGATTGCTGCTGAAACCGCGCCGATTTATCCAGATTGGTAAGCCAGAAATCGACCTTTTTAGACTGCCCGAAAGCCACCAGGCCGGGTAGGAGGTAAATGCTGAGCAACAATGCAGGTTTAGGATTGAAGAATTTCATCTGTTTATGTTTAGAGTTTATGAGTCGAAAGTTTAAGAGTTAGAGGTTTATGAGTCCAAAGTTTATGAATGGTCCGCCGCTCAAAGGTTAGAAGTTTGTCAAGACAAAGGTCACACACCTTCGGCTCATAAACCCTAAACTCATAAGCCCTCAGCACCTGAACCCTCAACTCAAAAACCCATATTGAAATACACTGAAAATAATGTAATATATTGCGAGTTCAAATGTAGGGCAACCTGCACAACAATGCGCATAGTGGGCTACTACATTACTACAACAACCTGATAAAAATTGCGAAATAGATATCCTGGCGCAGTTCTTCACTACGTCAATCCTCGCATCGGTATACTGCAATGCTGGAATATGACACGCGTAGCCATTCTGCTTTTTCTTTTGCTGTTTATCACGCCGCTGTATGCCCAGAATACCATCGGCTTGCCCGAAGTGGTTAACTATTCCAAACAAGCCTACCACGCCGGAACCCAGAATTGGGCGATCCGCCAGGGCCGGAATGGCATGATGTATTTTGCCAACAACGAGGGCCTGCTCACTTTCGACGGCATTTACTGGCGGACCTATCCTTTACCCAACAAAACCAAAGTCCGGTCGCTGGAAATTGGCGCGGATAACCGCATTTACATCGGCGGCGAGAACGAATTCGGCTACTTTACGCCCGATCAGCGCGGGGCTTTGCATTATGTGTCGCTGCGCAATCTCGTACACGAGCGCGACCGTGGTTTTGCTGACATCTGGAACGTGGCCGTGCACAATGGAAGCGTGTTTTTCAGGGCCAGCAATCGCATTTTTGTATATGAAGACAATGCGGTGAGTGTATTCAACGGCGGTTCGCACTGGCGCTTCCTGGGTGTTTGCAATGGCATTACCGTGGCGCAGGATGCTGCCAGCGGCTTGTTGCGGTATGATAATGGACGCTGGATTCCCTGGATCACAGCGGGTGAGCTGCCTTCCGAATACCTTACTACGGGCTTGCTGCCGGTGGATGAGGCAACGTCGCTCCTCGTGACGATGGACGCAGGCCTTTTCCGGCTTACCGGCGAGCGGGCTACACGCTTGCAATCCGCTTTTATCGATCAGGTTAAAGGCGAGCGGATATATGCGGCTACGCGCGTGAACGACAAGCTGATAGCCCTTGCGACGAGCCTGGGCGGCTGTTACATCGTCACCAACGAGGGCGAGTTTGTGCACCGCTTCGCCCGGGCGGACGGTTTACAGAACAATAATGTGCTGAGCGTTTTCCGTGATCAGGACAAAAACCTGTGGCTGGGGCTCGATAATGGGATCGACTTCATTGCTTATGATAACGCCATCAAAACCATGTACCCCGCCGCGACCAAAGACGAAGCGGGGTATGCGTCGGTGATTTATAGGGGCAAGCTGTATGTAGGCACTTCCAACGGGTTGTATTCGGTGCCGGTGGGGGAGTTCAGCGACCTGAGTTACGTCAAAGGCACCTTTACCTACGTGGAGCATTCGCGCGGCCAGGTATGGGGGCTTTCGGAGGTCAACGGGCGGCTGTTGATGGCGCACCACGAGGGTATTTTCGAAGTGGAGGGCAACCAAGCCCGGGCAATCGAAAAGCGGAACGGTTTCTGGGGCTTTTTGCCGCTATCGCGGATCTACCCGGTTAAAAAGGTAGCTGTGGGGAATTATAACGGGATCAATTTCCTGGAATATGAGGGGAACACATTCCGGCCTTCGGGCGCTGTTGCCGGCTTTGATGTAGCCTCCCGCTTCCTGTGTACGGATGCGCGGGAGGAAAATGTGATCTGGACTTCACATCCTTACCGCGGAGTGTACAGGGTAATGTTGGCGGATGACGGAAAATCGCAGGCGCGCCTGTACACACATAAGGACGGACTACCACTTTCGCTGAACAACAATTACATATACAAGGTCAAAAACAAGATCCTTGTCGCTACGGAGAAGGGTATTTACGAATACAATGCAGCTACGGACCGGTTCGCGGCTTCTGCCTATTATAATGGTATTTTTCAGAACCTCGGCGTGCGCTATCTGAAAGAAGATCAGGCTGGTAACGTCTGGTTTGTGCGTGGGAAAGAACTGGGTGTGGTGGACATGAGTACCGGCAGCCCGAAAATCATTTTCCTCCCCGAGATTAATCATAAAATGGTCTCCGGTTTCGAATATATTCACCCTTTAAATGAAGAAAATATCCTCATAGGCGGTGAGAAGGGTATTTACCACATCAATTACAAAAAATACAAGCAGAACAAGAGCCACATCAATGTGCAAATAAGCGCAATGCGCTCGTTTGGTAGGGATTCGCTGCTCTTTGGCGGGTATTTCGGTGAAGTGAATGAGGTGAAAAGGCAGTCCGACGACCAGATGCCTCACGTGGCAAATCGCTTGAATTCAGTGGGATTTGAGTTTTCATCCACGTTGTTCAGCCAGCAATCCAGCATTGAATATGCCTATTTCCTGGAAGGTTTTGACAGTAACTGGTCGAACTGGTCGGCGCGCAGCTCGAAGGAATACACACATCTGCCTCCGGGGCATTACACATTTAAGGTGAAGGCGCGCAACAACTTCGGCAGTGAATCGGAAGTTGTAGGTTACTCGTTTGTGATCCTGCCGCCCTGGTACCAGACGATCTGGGCATACCTCGTTTACGGACTGTTGGTACTCGGGTTGGCGTGGCTGTTTTACAAATGGCAGGAAAAACGCTTCCTGCAACAGCAGCAGAAGCATTTGGAAGAACAAAAGCGGCTGCTATACCTGCACCAGTTGGAGCTCGAAAAGAACGAAAAGGAGATCATTAAACTCAAAAACGAGAAGCTGGAAGCCGAAATCCTGCATAAAAATACCGATCTGGCGACCTCGGCCATGCATTTGGTGCAAAAGGCAGAGCTGCTTTCCAAACTCAAAACGGACCTGGTTAAAATCACCAAAAGTGCTGAGGATGATAAGATCAACGACGACCTGAAAAAGATGATCAAGGTCGTGGGCGACGAAAACAAGGTGGATAAGGACTGGGGCCAGTTTTCTAAGCATTTCGATAGCGTGCACAGCAATTTTCTCATTGCATTGAAAGAGAAGTATCCGAATCTGACGGCCAATGAGTTGAAAATGAGTGCCTATCTGCGCATGAACCTGTCCAGTAAGGAAATCGCGCAGCTTATGAACATTTCGCTGAGAGGGGTGGAGGTGAGCCGCTACCGGCTCCGCAAGAAGCTACAACTGCCTACCGAGGTGAATATGTTCAACTTCTTCCTCGGGTTTCATATCGACGAGTCAAAAGAAAAGGCTTAGAGCAATGCTCCAAGCCTTTCTGATCTGGGTATGGAACTCGCTACCTTGTTCCGCCCCATTCTTTACTCTGCTCGATTTTCGTGTTTTCCAGTTCCAGCAAAGGAATCGGAAGAATTTCATGCTTGCCGGCTACGAAGCCTTTTGAGGCCAGTACGGCAGGCGCATCACCCCAGCGCACGAGGTCCATCCAGCGGTGGCCTTCGCCCGCGAGTTCGAGGCGGCGTTCTTTTTTAATATTGTCAAATGTGGCAGCCACCGGTTTCAGGCCTACACGGGCGCGTACCGCATTCAGGAGCGCAGCTGCACGTGTGAGGTCGCCCGCGCCGCGCACGAGGGCTTCGGCTTCCAGCAAATAGGTGTCAGCCAAGCGGGTATCGTACATATTCTGCGGAAAGTTCAGCTCGGGGGCACCGGCACCTGTCCAGCGGTCGGATTGCCGTCCCGCAAATTTTTCGAGGAAATAGCCCGTATTCATATAACCTTTCTCATAACTCGCAGCGCCCGCTTTTTCGAGGCTGTCGAGGTTGGCAATGGTTGCTTTGTAACGCGGATCGAAGTGGATCGCTTCGAATAACGACGGCGTGACGGGGAGGAAGCTCCATCCCGAAACGTAGTCCGGTGCGGCATCCGACTTGCGGTTGTAGCCGCGCGGGCCGGTAATGATGTTCATGACATTACCCTCGGTACACGACACGCAGCTCCAACCTCCGGCAGAGGTGTTGGTATATGAAAGCTCAAAAATGGACTCGCTGTTGAACTTGTTCTTGGTCTTGAAAAGATCGCCGAAATTGTCGAGCAGCTTGTAGCCATAGGCATTGTTACCGCCCGGGGTGCCATTCACCTTCGCCAGTTCCTGCGCTGCCTGCGCGAATTTGTTTTGATACAAATATACTTTACCCAAAATCGCATGTGCAGCGCCTTGTCCTACACGCCCGCCTTCCGTTGCCACATTGATGGTAACCGGCAGATCGGCGATGGCTTCCGATAAATCCTTCTCGATTTGAGCGTAAACCTCTGCGGGCGTCGCTTGCAGCACATCGTACATTTCCTGGGTTGAAATGGTGCGGGTGAATAGCGGCACATTCTTGAACAACCTGACGAGTTCGAAATAGAAGTACCCGCGCAGGAACTTCGCTTCGGCCGTGTAGCGCTTTTTCAAGGTCTCATCCATCGGCACCCCAGGAAGTTTTTCGAGAATGGCATTCGTCCGGAACACGCCCGAAAAACCTTTTCTCCATAATTCTCCCTGTGGTCCGGTGGTCGGGTTTAGGGTATAGTTGGAAATGACCTGGAAATCCATAATATCGCTCGGGCCACCGCCGCCTGCAAAATGGTCGTCGGAAGCCGCATTCATTGTGGCGATGGTGGAAACGTAGCCGTTACCCTGCCAGCCCACCACGTCGTAGGCCGCCACAAGGCCGTTGAATGCCTCTTCCTGGTTGCGGTAATAGTTCGCTTCGAGGTTTAAGCCCTTGGGTTTCACGTCGAGGAAGCTGTCGGAGCAGGACATGAGCTGCAAACCGGCGGTAAATGCCAGGGCAGCCACGAATTTGTTATATCTCAATTTCATCTTATTCGTATTAATCAATTAAAAACCAATGTTCAAACCTACCATGAAGCTGCGCGCTTGGGGGTAAATGCCCTTGTCGATGCTGAGCACGCTTCCGCCGATCTCCGGATCATAGCCGGTGTATTTGGTGAGGGTAAACAGGTTCTGGCTCATTACATACACACGTGCCTTTTTCATCGCCACTTTGCTGATGATCGCTGCCGGCAGCGAGTAGCCGATTTGCAGCGTTTTCAGACGGAAGAAATCGCCTTTTTCCAGGTAGAAGCTCGACGGGTTCTGGAAGTTTTTGTTCGGGTCGCCATTCACGATGCGTGGGAAGGTGGTGGAAGTACCCGGGCCTGTCCAGCGGTCGAGGGCGTCGGTTTGCCAGTTGGCATTGGCGATATCCAGACGGCGGAGGCCCTGGAAGATCTGGTTGCCTGCCACGCCTTGTCCGAATACGACAATGTCGAAACCTTTGTAAGCTGCATTCAAAGTCAAGCCATAGTTCCATTTCGGAGTAGGGTTGCCGATGAACGTGCGGTCGGTTTCGGTGATCACCCCGTCGCCATTCAGGTCGGCCCATTTGAAATCACCGGGCTTTGCATTCGGCTGGATTTTCTTGCCCTCGGAGGAAACGTGCGAATCCACTTCTTCCTGCGTCTGGAAAATACCCTGGTTTACATACCCAAAGAACGAGCCGATCGGCTGCCCCACCTGGGTGCGCGTAATCGGGGGCGCTCCCTGAAAGCTTGCGCCGCCCGACAAATACTGCACACCATTACCTAGGTTTGTTACTTCATTCTTGATATAGGAAACGTTTCCGTTTACGGAGAAATCAACTTGTCCGAGGCGTTTGCGGAAGCCCAGTTCCAATTCAACCCCCGTGTTTTTCATATCGGCAATGTTGGCAGCCGGGTTCGAAATTGCGCCTACATAACCCGGGATGCGCGGGTTTTGCAGAATGTCCTTGGTCGCTTTTTTGAACCACTCGAAAGTCACATTCACATTGTTGAAGATCGTCGCGTCGAAACCGATGTTGGTCTGGCTTGTCTGTTCCCATTTCAAATCGGGGTTGGCCGGCGCATTGGGGCTGTAACCGATGATATAGCTGCCTGAGGTACCGATGGTGTAGTTACGGCCGCTGCCGATGGTCGAAAGGTATGCAAAGTCGCCGATGCCGTCATTACCCACCACGCCGTAACCTCCGCGGAATTTCAGGAAGTTAACCGCATTGTTGGTCGGGAAGAAAGCTTCGCGCGAGAGCACCCAGCCCAAAGAGAACGACGGGAAAATACCGTACTTGTGGTTCGAACCGAAGCGAGAGGAGCCGTCGCGGCGTACAAGCGCCTGCACGAGGTATTTCTCGTCAAAATCATAGTTCAGACGGGCAAAAAGCGAGCTTACGGTGTGTTTTGCCCCTTCGGAACCGTCGGAATTACGCTGATCGGCCGGTACCTTGAAGTTCAACGAAGCATCATCGAAATTATCTGCCGGAACGTTGAAGAACGTCACGCTGGTCATGCGGGTGTTGTTGTCCAGGTAAGCGCCCTGCCCGACCAGCACATTCACATTATGCAGCCCGAACGGCTTGGTATAGGAAATGGTATTTTCCAGATTGTAGTCGAAACGGCGGTTGTTGGTGCGGTTGAAGCTCGTCTGCGAGTTGACCGAAGCCGCATTCAACCAGGAAACAGGAGTGAAGCTCTCGTTGCCCCAGAATGCCAGCTTGCTACCGATGGTCGATTTCAGTTGCAGGCCTTTGATCGGCTCGGCCATCAGGTAAGCATTGCCCACGACGTTGTCGGACCAGCTGTAATTGCCCAAACGGGTTTGGATATACGCAAGCGGGTTACTCATTTCCTGGCCTACTGCCTGGGAAATACCGTAAGGGTTACCGTTTGCGTCGCGCCGAATGCCTTTGTTGGTGTAAGGAGCCGCACCGGCTATCGCGGGATCGGTGATGACCGCCGGTGTGATAGGGTCGAGGTTAATAGCAGAGCTCAATGGGCCGCCGAACTCGCTGTTGGTATTACCCAATCCTACCGATTTATCGTGCGCGTAACCCAGGTTCTGGCCGAATGTGAGCCATTTCGCCAACTTATGCTCCGAATTCAGACGAATGCTCGTCCTTTTGTATTTAGAAATGTCGGTTGCTACAATACCTTCCTGATTGAGGTAACCCAATGAAAGATAGAATGTTGACTTGTCGGAGCCGCCGCTGATGCTTAGCTCGTGGTTCTGGCGTTTTGCACTGTTGTTGAAGATCAATGACTGCCAGTCGGTACCCTTGCCGAATGCGGCCGGATTAGCGTATGGAGCCGGCTGTCCCGCATTGACGGCCGCTTCGTTGCGGATCGTCGCGTACTGGGTCGCATCCAGCAGATCGAGTTTCCGCGCCGGGGCCTGCACACCGATGTAGCCGTTGTAATTCACGCGGATACCACCGGCCTTGCCTTTTTTAGTGGTGACCAAAATCACCCCCGCGGCTGCACGGGCACCATAAATAGCCTGGGAAGCGGCGTCTTTCAGCACTTCAATCGACTCAATGTCAGACTGGTTCAGGAATCCGATACCGCCGTTGTCCACCACCACACCATCCACCACATACAATGGATCGTTGTTGTTCAGCGTCGTGACCCCGCGTACACGGACGGTCGCGGCCGAACCCGGTTGACCGGAGTTTGAAGCGATTGTAAGGCCGGAAGTCCGGCCTTGCAACGCTTCTTCCAAACGGTTAATCGGCATTGACTGTAAGTCGGAGGCTTTCACGCTCGAAATAGCGCCCGTAACGACGCTTTTCTTTTGCGCACCATAGCCTACCACTACTACTTCATTGAGGTTATCGATGGATTCTTCGAGTTCAAAGTTGATTTCGGATTGGTTACCGACGGGGATCTTCTGGGTGATCATCCCGATGAAACTAGCTACTAGTACGGAGTTGGGTTGCACCTCGATCGAGTAATTACCGGTTGCGTCGGTGATTGTCGCATAGTTGGTGCCTTCTACTACCACGGTAGCGCCTACCAGCTCTTCGCCCTTTGTTTTGACAGACACTTTGCCCTTTATTACCCGGCTTTGGGCTAAGGCGGTCTGTACCAGGCCATATAGCATCAGCACACTACATAATAGTACAATTTTTTTGCTCATAAATGTTAGTATTAAAATTAGTAGAAGTGGCAAATGACCTTTGCCCAATTAATTATTGAAAAAGTAATACTTGCGTATTGCTGGCAAAGGTAGAGACACAAAGAGGCAGCAACGCAGCAAAGCATTACTACATTACTACCTCATATTGCACAAGTGAAATGTTTTCGCGGAAAAATCACCCCTACATTACTACTACAATGAGGGGCTTGCTGGTTATTTATTGACAAAAAGTAGGAGGATTTTGACTTTTAGCCGGTAGTCACATCCATTTTGCCGATTACTTCTTCGAGGTCGATACCCTCGCCCAAAACTGCTTTGAAAAGGTCGCCTTCGCGCCGGATGCGTTCCATCGCATTGAAGATGGTAAAGTCTTTCAGTTGCAATCCCTTCTTTACCTCTTCCCAATGCAGCGGCATCGATACGGTGGCGCCGGGTTTAGGGCGCACCGAATAGGGTGCGGCGAGTGTGGCTTTGGGGCGATTTTGAAGGTAATCGATGTAGAGTTTGCCTTTGCGGTTTTTCGTCAGGCGCTCCACGCTGGTGAAATCGGGAAGCTGCTGCTGTACCTGGCCTGCCACCCATTCGGCGAAGAGCTGACATTGGTCGTAGCTGTACCGGGCACCGAGCGGAATGTAAATGTGCAAGCCGGTGGAACCGGATGTTTTGCAATAAGAGGGCACACTCAGCGAATCCAGGAGGCTTTTGATGGCCTGGGCCGTTTCGATCACTTGCTCAAATGTATTGCCGGTGTCGGGATCGAGGTCGAGCAGGCACCAGTCGGGGTTGTCGGGTGTTTCTACACGGCTATTCCATGGGTTGACGTCGATGGCGCCCAGGTTAGCCATGTAGAGCAATGCGGCCTCGTCGTTGCAGAGCATGAAATTCTTATGCTCGCCCTCTGACACGTAGGGTGTCGTTTGGATCCAGTCAGGCACTTTGTTTGTCACATCTTTCTGGTAAAAGCTTTTGCCTTTAATGCCATTGGGGAATCGGTTGAGCGAGAGCGGACGATTTTCGAGGTAGGGCAAAATGAATGGCGCCACCTGGTAATAGTAATTGATGAGCTCGCGTTTCTGGATTTTATCGTCAGGCCAGTAGAGTTTGCCCAAATTCGAGAACTTCACCTCGTGTCCGTTGATTTTCCGCACCTGGGTTTCTTCTTTTGGGTTCAAAAGTGTCTTCCTGTTGGCTTTGGCAGGCTTCCGGATAATCTCTTTCACTGTATCCTCCGTCTCGTCCACGATTTCGTCCGCAGGTTTCTCAACTTCCCTCACCACTTCCTTCGCCGATTTGTCCTCCCGCATTCCCTCGAACGACGGGTGCCTGAACACGCCGTCGGCCGTGATTTCGGTAAAACTGATCTCGCAAACGAGCTCCGGTTTCAGCCAGGTCGCGTTCGCGTGCGGCGGGTTCGGGCGGAAGCGCGACGGTTTGTTGTAGTCGGGTGTTTCTTTGAACGGGCTTTTTGGGGTCATCAAGGGTTTGAAGAGTGCCATCATTTCCTTCTGCTGTTTTTCCTTGAAACCGGTGCCTACTTTACCGACATAATGCAGTTCACCTTTATCATAAGCCGCCAGCAGCAATGCACTGAACAGTTTGGAGGAACCCTCGTTCAAGGTATAGCCTGCTATAATGACCTCCTGCCGCTTGTTGATCTTGATTTTCAGCCAGTCGCGCGTGCGGATACCCGGGTAGTATTCACTGTCTGATTTTTTGGCCATAATGCCTTCGAGGCCCATTTTTTGCGCCGCTTCAAAAAATGCCTTGCCATCGGCTTCGACGCTGTAACCGAGCTGTACTGGACTGTTTTCATCTACAATGCTTTGCAAAATGGCTTTCCGTTCGCTCAGTGGCAAATGAATGAGGCTCTTGCCCTCCATCCAGGGAATGTCGAATGCGTAATACACCAGTTCGCCGTCTGCCTCACTCCGCCAGTTTTGTAATGCATTGAAATCGGAGAGCCCCTTTTCGTTGATCACTACAATTTCTCCATCGATTATGGCATCGATCTTCCATTCCTGCAGTTGCTGGTAAATAGGGTAAAACTTGTCGTTGAACGATTTCCTGTTGCGCGATTGCAGGCTTACACCGCCTTTGTTCAGGTAGGCTAACGCCCGGTACCCATCCCATTTGACCTCATATTCCCAGCCGGGATCGTCAAACGGCCCATCGACCAGCGTGGCCAGCATGGGTTGCATATCGTCCGGAAACTTTTGCTTCTTACCTTTTTTCAGGATGGCTGTTAGGTCGACGTCCGGACTTTTTTTTTCCGTCGCTGCGTCTTCCGCCGGATCTTTGGCCTCGGTTTTCGTGGATTTCGATTTTACCGAGCTTTTCGACGACTTCTTTTCTTCGTGATTGCTTTCCCAAACCGCGTCACCGGCCTTTTCGATACCATTTAAAGTCCTGCGGGAAATGGCGGAACGGTCTTTTTCGGTAATGTCGGCTTCGGAAGCATATTTGTCGCGATGCTTAATGAGCAGCCACGCATTCTCTTCCATACCTTTCGTCTTTACCAAGGCATATTCTCCCTTCAATTTCTTACCGTTCAGCCGCACTTTCAGGGAGCCGGAATGCAGCTCTTTCAACGCGAGTTTCTCCTGCGCTTTTTTGCCCTTCACGCCTTTCAATTGACCCTTCGATTCTTCCAGCGGCTCGTATGTGCCGAAATCCCACACCATTACCGTCCCCGCGCCGTAGTTTCCTTCGGGGATAATGCCTTCAAAGTCCTTGTAATCATAAGGGTGGTCCTCGACCATCATCGCCAGCCGCTTCACCGACGGGTCCGTCGACGGTCCTTTCGGTACGGCCCAGCTTTTTAATACTCCTCCCATTTCCAACCTGAAATCGTAATGCAGGCGGGTAGCGTCGTGTTTTTGTATCACGAAAATGAGCTCATCTTCGGCTGCTTTGCCGCCTTTGGGCTCGGGAGTTCTGTCGAAGGAACGTTTTTCGTTGTATTTGGTAAGGCTCATGGCGGCGATGCGGTTAATAGTGAATGAATTCTAAATGATTGAATGATTGAATGGGTAAATAGTCAGGTATTGTCAAGAGTTGTCAGATATTGTTTTTAAACATCCATAATGACTACTCCTGACCACGAATGACTACAACTTACCATTCAATCATTCGTTCATTCGGTCATTCAGTCATTCAAAATTCATTCACCCATTCACTCATTTAATTTCAACGTGCCGGCTCGTGGATATTGGTGTCGACGAATCCTTGCAGCTTTTTAGCATTGTGAAGCGCGTATCCGCCGACGTCGTTGTTGAAAAATGCCCAAACCTCGTGTCCATCGTCGACCCAGGTAGCAAACTTTTCGGCATAATCTTCCAGAATATCGTCGGAGTAGGACGAGCTGTACAGCGAGGTCGGTCCGTGGAAACGCAGGTAGATGTCTTTGGCGGTGATTTCTTCGTGATAGGGGAACCGGTCAGCCTGCGAGAAAACCAGGGTAATGCGATATTTTTTCATCAGCCGAATGCTTTCCTCCGAAAACCATGACGGGTGCCGCACTTCGAGTGCGAAACGGACGCCGTTGTATTGGAAGGTTTCTTCGTAAAACGCTTCCGCTGTGTCGGCGTGGTACCGGGAATTGGCGGGCAGTTGAACGAGCACCGGACCAAGGTGCTTTTTAAACTGCCCGAAAACATTGAAAAACCGCTCCAAGGGTTCCTTCGGATCGTGGAGTTTCTTTAAATGGCTCAGGTACCTGCTCATTTTGGGGCAAAAGCGAAAATCTTCCGGCACCGTATCGATCCATTTCGCTACGATCTCCAACGTGGGCATTTTGTAGAAGCTGTTGTTGATCTCCGAAACGGCAAAATACCGGGCATAAAATGTCAGGTAGTCCGCAGGCTTTACCGTTTCGGGGTAGAAAATGCCCTTCCAATGTTTGTAGCTCCAACCTGAGGTGCCGATGTGTATCTTTCGCTCCACTTTCATTATCAGTTCGTTGTGGAGCCAGTGAAAGCAATAATCGTACCGAAGGGTAATTAGTGCCGTGCGGAGGGTAGTGTCCGATGTCCGGGGGTAAATCTTAAAAACGCTGCATTAATGCCGATTTATTTCGAAATTGGCCGAATTGATCATAAACACTGTTTCTATCATGAAGGATATCGGCGTAAAGGATTTGCAGGCCATCGAGGTTTTTCGCGAAGTACCGGAAGACCAGCTGCAATGGATGATAGATCGCAGCCAGCATTATGAATTGCAGGAAGGAGATATGATGATCCGGCCGGGGGAACCCCTGGTAGGCACGCATGTCATTTTTTCGGGTAGGATCGAGCTGTACCGGCTTCAAAACAATACAAAACAAATTATCTCCGAACTCTTGCCCGGTACCGTTACGGGCGCTCTGCCGTTTTCGCGCGGAAAAATAGCCATTGCCTACGGGGTGTGCCTTGAAACGGCTCAGTTAATGACTTTTCCGAAAGAGTCATTGCGGGAACTCGTGACCTCGCATTACGAACTGACGCAGGCGCTCGTGATCGTGATGACGTCGCGCGTACGGGAATTCACCGAGCTCGAACAGCAGAATGAGAAGATGATGGCGCTGGGTAAGCTTTCGGCCGGGCTCGCACATGAGCTGAACAACCCCGCGGCGGCAATCGTACGCAGTTCGGCTTCGTTGAAGGAACATTTGCTCATGCAGCCGGATTCGTTCAAATCGCTGCTGTCGATCCATTTATCGCACGAGGAGATCGACCTTTTGAATAGTAAAATGATAAGTTTGCTTAACAATTCCAACCGCCCGGTGTTGTCGATGATGAAGCGCTCGGAGAAGGAAGACGAAATCCTGGACTGGCTCGACCTGAACAATATCGATGGTTGCGAAGATATTGCGGATAACCTCGTGGAATTCGGGGTAGGGGAAGCCGACCTGGAAGTGCTGAAAAGCAAAATCAACCACGACGACCTTTCGCCCGTGCTGACGTGGATCAACAACAGCCTGACGACCGAGCGCATGGTGGCCGATATTCAGGAGGCTTCCAAACGCATTGCCGAGCTGGTTGGCTCCGTGAAAACCTTCACGCATATGGACCGCGGGGGCGAGCGTGAGTACGTGGATATCCACGTGGGCATTCGCAATACGCTCATTATGCTGAATTACAAGCTGAAAAAGGGCAATATTAAAGTCACGGAGGACTTTGACCTGACTTTACCGCCCGTCAAAGCGATGGTAGGCGAGCTGAACCAGGTGTGGACAAACCTGATCGACAATGCGATCGACGCGCTTGAAAATCAGCCGGAAGCGGAACTGACGCTCATTACCCGCCGTGATAAGGAATTTGTGAAAGTGACCGTGTGCGATAATGGCCCGGGCGTTCCGGCCGAGATACGTTCCAAGATCTTCGACCCGTTTTTTACGACCAAGTCGGTGGGGAAAGGCACCGGGCTGGGCCTCGACGTCGTGAACCGGATCGTGCGCCAGCACCGGGGCACTGTAACGCTGCATTCACAAACCGGGCGTACCGAGTTTGTAGTATGTTTCCCGTTTAATGGATAATTTTAATTCTCAACTCATATTTAAAGGAGGCTCTCATGGCTTTGCCCATTATTTTTTCGATTGACGACGATCCGCAGGTGCTCCGGGCGATCAGCCGCGACCTGAAATCCCATTACCGCGAAAAATACAGGATATTGAGCACCACTTCCGTGGCCGAGGCCATGGAAAGTCTGCTCGAATTGCAGAACCGCGGCGACGAGGTGGCGATGTTTATCTCTGATCAGCGGATGCCTGAAATGCAAGGCGTGGATTTCCTTCAAAAGGCGATGAAAATGTTTCCTTTCGCTAAAAGAGTGCTGCTCACGGCCTATTCCGATACGGAAGCGGCCATTAAGGCGATCAACGACGTCCAGCTCGATTATTATTTGATGAAGCCCTGGGACCCGCCGGAGGAAAAACTGTACCCGGCGATCGACGAGCTGCTCCGCGACTGGCAGGGCAATTACCGCCCCGATTTCAAGGGTATTAAAGTGATAGGTTATCAATTCTCACCCAAAGCGCACGAAATCAAGGACTTTCTGGCGGGTAATCTGGTGCCTTACCTGTGGCTGGATGCTGAATCGAATGAAACCGGCAGGCAGATTTCCCAAAGTAACAACCTGTGCCCGGTCGATTTC